>Ga0209909_100207_pt1 | contig 77997 bp, 64 predicted proteins | sample FECB22metaG_FD_188302 | JGI IMG/M metagenome (GOLD analysis project Ga0209909, IMG submission 188302) | Cyanobacterial communities from the Joint Genome Institute, California, USA - FECB-22 (SPAdes) (version 3) | ecosystem: Environmental > Aquatic > Thermal springs > Hot (42-90C) > Microbial mats...
CTCGACCACACCGCAATCCTCGCAAAGGTCCTCCAGACCATCGGACACCAAACCCAAACCGCAACTCCCAAACGCGCATGACACCACACCGGGGGGCCGCGCCGGCGGTGCGGGTCCAAGCGGAGGGCCAGGAGGATCTCGGCACCGATCAGCGTTTTCGCCCAGCGAACACGCGGGAACACGCAGCTGTGAACGGTGGGCAGCCGAGCGCGGGCACAGATTGCCATTTTTCCCGCTAGAATCGGTGTCAACTCAGGCTCGCGCCGCAAGGCGCGTCGGAAGTGCCGAGGGCTGGCCGAGGGCTGACTGCGCGCCGGCCCGGAGGCATCCGGGCATGGCCCAGCCGACCCAATGCGGCGAGGGGCTCACTTGACCGGGTCGCATCCGGTGCCATGCTACGGCGCGTTCCAGCGGGCGAATGGCTGACCTGCGGAGGATGCGGGCTCCGCTTCACGAAAGGATTGCGGTTTGACCAAGTCCTGTCTGTGGATCCAGACCGCCGGTGCCACAGTCGCCGGCCTCGTCCTGAGCGTGGTCGCGGCGGCCGGCCAGGCCGGGCCGGTGCCGGTGGAGGCCGAGCCGGTACGCGTCGAACGCGTCATCGAGGAGGCGACGGCCATCGGCACGCTGATCTCGGCGGAATCCGTCACCATCAGTCCCGAGATCGCCGGCCGGATCTCCTCGATCGCCTTCACCGAGGGATCGGCCGTCAGGGAAGGGGATGTCCTGTTCCAGCTCGATTCCACCGTGCATGAGGCCGAGCTGATCGAGGCGCAGGCCAATCACGAGCTGCGGAAGCGTAATTTCGAGCGGGCGGACGGTCTGCTGCAGTCGCGAGCCGGCACGGCGCGGGCGCGCGACGAGGCCTTGTCCGAACTGCAGGTGGCCGAAGCACTGCTCACGCTCGCCCAGAGCCGGCTCGACAAGATGCGCATCGTCGCCCCCTTCGACGGAATCGTTGGCCTGCGCAATGTCAGCGTCGGGGAATACGTGCAGCCCGGCCAGAAGCTGGTGAACCTCGAGAAGATCGACCCGATCAAGGTCGATTTCTCGGTGGCGGAGCGCTACTTGCCCCATGTCCGCAGCGGCGCCCGCATCCAGATCAAGGTCGACGCGCTCGGCGAGCGCACCTTCACCGGCGAAGTCTACGCGGTCAATCCGCAGATCGACCCGGCCGGGCGATCGATCGCCCTGCGCGCCGTAGTGCCCAATCCCGACGGAATCCTCCGCCCCGGCCTGTTCGCCCGGGTGTTGCTGGAGACCCAGTCGCGCGACAGCGCCATCGTGGCGTCCGAGGATGCGATCGTCGCCGATGCCAACGGCACCTTCGTCTACCGGGTGATCGACGGCAAGGCGGTGCGCACACCGGTTGTCCTCGGCCAGCGGCGGTTCGGACAGGTCGAGATTCGCGAGGGGCTGGCGGAGGGCGATGTCGTGATCGTCGCCGGCCAGATCAAGATCCGCGACGGGGCCGCGGTCGCCCCCGTGATGCGGGAAGCGCCCGCACACGCGGCTTCCGCCTCCTGAGCCGGTCTCATGCGGATCTCGGAAATCTGCGTCAGGCGGCCGGTCTTCGCCACGGTGCTGAGCTTGGTGGTGCTGCTGGTCGGCGTCGTCTCCTACGAGCGGTTGACCGTGCGCGAGTATCCGGCGATCGACTCGCCGGTGGTCAGCGTCGAGACGACCTATACCGGCGCAAGCGCGGAGATCGTCGAGTCCAAGGTCACCAAGGTGCTCGAGGATTCCCTTGCCGGCATCGAGGGCATCAACTTCATGTCCTCGGTGAGCCGTCAGGAGCGCAGCCAGATTTCGATCACCTTCAATCTCGACCGCGACCCCTCCGACGCGGCCGCGGACGTGCGCGACAGGGTCGGACGCGCCCGCCGCCAGCTGCCCGACGAGATCGACGAGCCGGTGATCCGCAAGGTCGAGGCGGACGCCCAGCCGGTCTACTACATCGCGCTGTCCAGCGATCGGCACGACGCGCTGGAGGTGACCGAGGCCGCCGACAAGATCGTCGCAAACCAGCTCCAGAGCCTGCCGGGCGTCGCCCAGATCATGATCTACGGCAGCCGCGAATACGCGATGCGGATCTGGCTCGACAGCGCCCGGCTCGCCGCCTACGGCGTCACGGTGCAGGACGTGGAGGCAGCGCTGCGACAGCAGAATGTCGAGATTCCGGCCGGCACCATCGAGAGCCGCGACCGCGAGTTCACGGTGCTGTCGCAGACCGATCTCAACACGCCCGAGGAGTTCAACAACCTCATCATCCGGCAGACCGACCAGGGCTATCTGGTCAGGCTTTCGGATGTCGGCCGCGCCGAGATCGGCCCGCGCGACGAAAGCCGCAATGTCCGCTACAAGGGGCGAACTTCGGTCACGGTCGCCATCGTCAAGCAGGCGACCGCCAATCCGCTCGACGTCTCCACCGCCGTGCGCGCCGAACTGCCGCGGGTCATCGAGATGCTGCCGGAGGGCATGACGCTCGAGCCGTCCTACGACCGGTCCGAATTCATCGAGGAATCGATCCGCAACGTCTACATGACGATCGCCGAGGCGATCGTGCTGGTGGTGCTGATCATCTTCCTGTTCCTCCGGTCGCTGCGCGCCACCGTCATCCCGCTGGTGACGATCCCGATCTCGCTGGTCGGCGCCTTTGCGCTGATGTACCTGGCCGGATTCTCCATCAACACGCTGACGCTGCTAGCGATGGTGCTGGCGATCGGGCTCGTCGTCGACGACGCGATCGTGATGCTGGAGAACATCCATCGGCATATCGAGAACGGCGTGCCGCCGATGCGCGCATCCATCGAGGGAGCGCGCGAGATCGGCTTCGCGATCGTCGCGATGACGCTGACGCTGGTGGCGGTCTACGCCCCGATCGGGTTCATGTCGGGCGCGACGGGCCGGCTGTTCACGGAGTTCGCCCTGACGCTGGCCGGCGCCGTGCTCGTCTCCGGCTTCGTCGCGCTGACCGCGACTCCGATGATGTGCTCGAAGCTGCTCAGGCACCAGGTCAGCCACGGCTGGCTCTACCGGGTGTTCGAGGTCGGGCTCAACGGGCTCAACAACGGATACCGCCGGCTGCTCGCCGCCTGCATGCGCGTCCGCCCGCTGGTACTGGTGATCGGGCTCGCCGTGGCCGGGTCCGGCTACTGGCTGTTCACCCAGCTCAATTCCGAGCTCGCCCCCTACGAGGATCAGGGCACGATCACCACCTTCTTCACCGGCCCGGAAGGTTCGACACTCGCCTTCACCGATCGCTACGCCCGCCAGATCGAGAATATCCTTGCCGAAGTGCCCGAGGTGGAACGCTATTTCGTCATCGTCGGCAATCCGATGGCGAACCAGGGTCTGTCCTTCGCGCGCCTCACCGACTGGCACGAGCGGGAGCGGACCAGCTCCGAGATCGCGGCGGCGCTGCGTGGACCGATCGGCGCCATCCCCGGCATCCGCGCCTTCCCCTCGACGCCGCCACCGCTCGGCCAGAGCGTGCGCAATACCCCCGTGGAATATGTGATCCAGACCTCGCGGCCCTACGAGGAGCTTCAGGAGATGGTCGATGCGTTCCTCGAGCGCGCGCGCGCGAACGAGGGGCTGCAGAATGTCGAGACCGACCTGACGCTGTCCAAGCCGCAGATCCGGCTCGACGTCGACCGTGACAAGGTGGCCTCGGTCGGCGTCGATCTGGCGGTGCTCGGCCGCACGCTGGAAACGCTGCTCGGCGGCCGGCAGGTGACCCGCTTCAAGCGCGGCGGCGACCAGTACGACGTCGTGGTCCGCGTCGCCGACGTCGACCGGCGCAATCCCGACCAGCTTCGGCAGATCTTCGTGCGTTCGGCACATGGCGACATGGTTCAGCTGTCCAATCTCGTCTCCATCGAGGAGACGGTGGCGCCGCGCGAACTGAACCACTTCAACCAGCTCCGCTCGGCCACGATCAAGGCGAACCTCGCGCCCGGCTATTCGCTCGGCCAGGCGCTGGCGTTCCTCGACGAGGTGGCGGCGGATGTGCTGCCGGCGACGGCGCGGACCGATCTCGGCGGCCAGTCGCGCGACTTCAGGGATTCGAGCGCGGGCATCTACACCACCTTCGTGCTGGCGCTCGCCTTCATCTACCTGGTGCTGGCCGCCCAGTTCGAGAGCTTCCGCAGCCCGCTGATCATCATGTTCACGGTGCCGCTGTCGATCACCGGCGGACTGCTGGCGCTGTGGATGGACGGCTCGACGCTCAACATCTACAGCCAGGTCGGCCTGGTGACGCTGATCGGCCTGATCACCAAGCATGGCATCCTGATCGTCGAATTCGCCAACCAGCTGAGGGTGGCCGGTCACGACAGGATCCATGCTGCGATCGAGGCCTCGGTGCTGCGGCTTCGGCCGATCCTGATGACGACCGGCGCGATGGTGCTGGGGGCGGTGCCGCTGGCAATCGCGACCGGCGCCGGCGCGGAGAGCCGCCAGGATATCGGCCTCGTCATCGTCGGCGGCCTCCTGGTCGGGACCTTCTTCACGCTGTTCGTGATCCCGGTCGTCTACACCTACATCGCTGGCAGAGTCGGCGAGGTGGAGGCGGAAGAGGACCGCCGCGCCGCACCGCCCGCCGCGGAGCCGAAGTTGCCGCAGGCGGCGGAGTGAAGCGACTCACACCGACGGGTGAAAGCAGGCCACCTTCCGTCCTTCCCCGTGCACGGCCAGCGCCGGCTCCTCGCTGCGGCATCGGTCGTCGGCGCGGGCGCAGCGGGGCGCGAAGGGACATGCCCCCTCGCGCGGCGCCGGCGGCGGCTCGACGGGCACAACCCTCGGGCGGCGGCGGAAGGCCGGATCGGGCCTGGGCACCGCCGACAGCAGCAGTGCCGTGTAGGGATGGGCGGGCGCCCCGAACACCGCCGCCGTCGGACCCTGCTCCACCACTCGGCCGAGATACATCACCGCGACCGCGTCGGTGACATGGTTCACGACGGTCAGATCGTGGCTGATGAACAGGAAGGTGACGCCACGCGTCTCGCGCAGATCCATCATCAGGTTCAGGATCTGCGCCTGGATCGACACGTCGAGCGCGGAGACCGGCTCGTCGGCGACGATCAGGTCAGGTCCGGTCACCAGTGCGCGGGCAATCGCGATGCGCTGGCGCTGGCCGCCGGAGAATTCGTGCGGATAGCGGTCGGCCTGCTCCGCCGACAGGCCCACCGCGTCAAGGGCATCGGCAACCGCCCGGCGGCGCCCCTGCCGGTCAAGCTCGGGCGCGAGCACGCTGAGCGGCTCGGCGACGATCCAGCCGACCTTGCGGCGCGGATCGAGCGAGCCGTAAGGGTCCTGAAAGACGATCTGCATCCGCTTGCGCAGCGTCCGCAGGCGGGCGGGCGGGGCCGCGAACAGGTCTTCATCAGCGAGCCGGACAGTGCCCGAGGTCGGCCGGTCGAGTGCCAGCACGATCCGCGCGAGCGTCGACTTGCCGCAGCCCGACTCGCCGATCAGCCCGAGGCTCCGCCCGGCCTCGATCGACAGCGACACCCCATGCACTGCCCGGTAGATCGGGTGCGGCGCGAACAGGCCCGGCCGCGGCAGCACGTAGTCGCGCACGACGCCGTCGATCTCGACGAGCGGGGGCCCTAGCGTCATCCGCCGCTTGCCTCCGGACCCGGATAGAAGCAGCGTACGCGGTGGTCGGGACCGAAGGGATCGGCAGGCGGGATCTCGGTCCGGCATCGTTCGCGCGCACGCGGACAGCGGGGAGCAAATGGGCATCCGACGCGCGGGCGGCGCGGGTCGGGGACCTGGCCGGGGATCGTCGCGAGCCGACCCCGCCCGGCGCCGACCAGCGCCCGGCTCGGCATCGCGGCGAACAGGCCGCGGGTGTAAGGATGCGCCATGTGGGCGAAGACCTCCGCCGTCGGTCCCTCCTCGACGACGGTTCCCGCATACATCACCAGCATCCGATCGGTCGTCTCGGCGATGACGCCGAGATCATGGCTGATCATCATCAGTGCCGAGCCGGTCTCGGCCGCGACCTCGGTGATCAGATCGAGGATCTGCGCCTGGATGGTGACGTCGAGCGCCGTGGTTGGCTCGTCGGCGATCAAGAGCTCCGGACCGCAGGCGAGAGCGATGGCAATCACCACCCGCTGTCGCTGCCCCCCCGACAGCTGGTGCGGATAGAGGCCGGGCGGAAAGCGGTCTGGCGGAAGCCCAACCCTCTCGAGCAGCGAGACCGCCCTGTCCAGGGCCTCGCGGCGGCCAAGGCCGAAATGCAGGCGCATGCCCTCGGCAACCTGATCGCCGATCGTACGCACGGGATTGAGCGCCGTCATCGGTTCCTGGAAGATCATGCCGATGCGCCGGCCGCGCACGCGGCTCATGGCGGCATCGCTCCTGCCCAGCAGATCCTCGCCGGCGAGCCGGATCGACCCGGATGTCTCGGCCGCAGGCGGCATCAGCCCCATGACGGCGAGCGCCGTCATCGACTTGCCACAACCGGATTCGCCGACGAGCCCGACTGCCTCGCCGGCCCCGATCCGCAGGTCGACGTGATGCAGCACGCGCGCGCGCCCGCCGGGAAGCGGAAAGTCGACCACCAGATCGTCGACCTCGAGCAGTGCCGTCATCGCACGCGCCTCAGACGCGGATCGAGCACGTCGCGCAGCCCGTCGCCGAACAGGTTGAGGCCGAGCACGGTCAGGACAATGGCAAGGCCAGGAAAGATGACGAGATGCGGAGCAATGGCGGCCATGGTCTGCGCCTCGTTCAGCATCCGCCCCCAGGACGGCTGCGGCGGGCGCGTGCCGAGCCCGAGATAGCTCAGTGCCGCCTCGCCCAGGATCGCCAGGGCGAACTGGATCGTCGCCTGGACGATCAGCACGTTGCCGATGTTGGGCAGGATGTGTTCGGCGGTGATCCGTACCGCCCCCTTGCCGGCCGCGCGCGCCGCCATCACGTAGTCGCGCTGCCAGACCGCCATGCCCGAGCCGCGCGTCAGGCGGGCGAAGACGGGAATATTGAAGATTCCGATGGCGATGATCGAATTGACCGCGCCCGGCCCGAACAGAGCGGTGATCATCACAGCTGACAGAAGGAACGGAAAGGCGAAGGCGAAATCGGAGGCGCGCATCACCACCTCGTCGATCCAGCCGCGCCGCGCCGCGGCGAGCGCCCCGAGCGGGACACCGAGTCCCATGCCGATACCGACGGCGACCACGGCGACCAGAACCGAGTTGTGGGTTCCCTTCATCAGCATCGACAGGACGTCGCGTCCGTACTGGTCGGTGCCGAGCCAGTGTGCCATCGACGGTCCCTGCAACCGGCCGGCGATGTTCATCGCGGTGTAGGACCACGGTGTCCAGAACACGGCGACGATCGCGACCACGACGAACAGTGCCGTGATCGTTCCCCCGATGAGGAAGCTGCCCGAGCGGATGCCCCTCGAGACGACCTCGCGCAGGGCGGCGGCATCAGCCATGGCGGCCACTCCGCAGGCGCGGGTCGATCGACAGATAAGCGAGATCGACAAGGAAGTTCACCACGACGACGAAACCGGCCAGCAGCACCACCAGCGACTGCACGACGATAAGGTCGCGCTGGGCGATCGCCTGGAACAGCAGCCGGCCGAGGCCGGGCAGGTAGAAGACATTCTCGATGACGATGGTCCCGGCCACCAGGAACGAGAACTGCAACCCCATGATCGTGACCACCGGGATCAGCGCATTGCGTACGGCGTGGCGCCACAGCGCGGCGCTGCGGGTCAGGCCCTTGGCGCGGGCGGTACGGACATGATCCTCGCCCAGAACCTCCAGCACCGAGGAGCGCGTGACGCGGGTCAGGATCGCTGCCTGCGGCAGCGCCAGCGCCACCGCCGGCAGCAGCAGCGAGCGCAGGCCCGGAATCAGCCCGCCATCCCAGCCAGCGAAACCGCCGGCCGGAAACCAGCCGAGATGGATGGAAAACAGCAGGATCAGCAGCATCGCGAACCAGAAGTTCGGGATCGCAATGCCGATTTGCGCCAGCGCCGAGACGCCGATATCGGCGGCCCGATTGCGGCGCGCCGCGGCGAGCACACCGCAGGGAATGGCGATCGCGGTCGACAGCGCGATCGCCATCAGCGCCAGCGGCAGGCTGACATTGAGCCGCTGCAGGACGAGTTCGGAGACGGGCCGCGAATAGGTGTAGGACGTGCCGAGATCGCCGGAGAGGAGGCCACCGACCCAGGCGAGATACTGGACGATCAGCGGCCGGTCGAGGCCGAGTTGCTGTCGCAGCGCCGCCAGCGTGTCGTCCCGTGCGCCGACGCCGAGAATGATCGTTGCCGGATCGCCCGGCAACACCTGCATAACCAGGAACACCACCAGCGAGGCGGCAAACAGGGTCGCGACGAGCGCGACAAGGCGCTGGGCGATCAGGCGGAACATGGCGGAGCTGCGGACATGCCGGCAGGGAGTGGACGCGCGCCGGCGGCGCGCGCCCCTGTTCCGGATGACGGAGCGCTCCGAAGGGTGCTCACTCCTTCCAGCGGACCTCGGTCAGATCGTTGGCCGGAATCGGGCTGTTCTCCCACAGGCCCTCAAGTCTGGCGTCCCACACACCTGCCTTGGCAAGCTGGAACAGGAAGGCATTGACCGCATCCGCGGCGAGGATCTTCTGGGCCTCGCCCATCAGTGCGTAACGCTTCTGCGTGTCGGTCTCGGCCGCGAGCCTGTCCAACACCTCGCGGAATGCCGGGTTGTGATAGTTGAAGTAGTAATCGTCGCGGCCATAGATCTCGATGTCCATCGGCTCCGTGTGGGACACGATGGTGAGGTCATAGTCCTTGCCGCGGAACACCTGCTCCAGCCATTGCGCCCACTCCACCGGGATGATCTCCAGGTCGATGCCGACCTGGCGGAGCTGTTCGGCGATGACCTCGCCGCCGCGGCGGGCATAGGATGGCGGCGGCAGCTTCAGCGTCGCCTTGATTCCGTCGGCGTGGCCGGCCTCGGCCAGTAGCGCCTTCGCCTTGGCCGGATCGTAGGGGTAGACCCCGGTCAGATCGACATAGGCCGGATGATGCGGCGCGAAATGCGAGCCGATCGGCGTGCCGAGTCCGAACATGGCGCCCTCGATGATCGCCTGCCGGTCGATCGCATGGGCGATGGCCTGCCGGACCTTGAGATCGTCGAACGGCGGCCGCCCGTTGTTGATGGCCAGGATCGTCTCACCCTCGGTCGAGCCGATCACCACGGTGAAGCGGGGATCAGCCTCGAATTGCGGAATCGCCTCGGGCGCGGGGAAATTGGCGAAGGCATCGACGTCGCCGGCCATCATCGCGGCGACGGCGGCAGCGGGATCGGGGATGATCTTGAAGGTCGCCCGTTCCAGCGCGACCGGCTCGCCCCAGTAGTCGGGATTGCGGGTCAGGACGATGCGGTCGCCCGGCACCCACTCGGCGAACCTGAACGGGCCGGTGCCGATCGGCCGGGTCTTGTTGGTGTCGGCGCTGGCCGGCGACACGATCACCATGTCGCCCCAGCCGAGGTTGAACGGGAAGTGACCGGTCGGCCGCTTCAGCGTGATGACGACGGTGTGATCATCCGGAGTCTCGATCTTCTCGATCGGTTCGAACAACTGCTTCTGGGCGTTGACGCTGTCCTCCGCCATCGCCCGCTTGAACGAGAAGGCAACGTCGGCCGAGGTCATCGGCGAGCCGTCGTGAAACTTGACGCCCTCCTGCAGGTGGAAGGTGTAGACGAGCCCGTCGTCGGAGATTTCCCAGTCGCGGGCGAGCAACGGCTGCACCGCGCCGTTGCGGTCGATGCGCGTGAGCCCTTCGAAGATGTTGCGATAACCGACCTCGCGGATGGCGGCGGCAGCTCCGGCGGTCGGATCAAGATGCGGCGGCTCCAGCACCATGCCCATGGTGATGTCGGTCCGCTGCGCGGCGGCCGGTGCGACGATCGATGCCGCGGCGAGCGCCAGCGCGGCAATCAACCCCAAGCGTCTCATGTCCATCTTCTCCCTGGTGACGCCCACGTCGGGGGGAGACTAGCAGAAACGATGCGTGGCGGGTCAATCCTCCCGTGCCAACCCTGCGAGCATGTCCTTGGTCATGCGGACGCTGTTCCCTATGCCTGCCCGCTGCCCATCAACGCCAGTGCCGAGGCAGCCATGACCTTGGCGGAGGCGACCAGATCCTCGATCGCGACGTATTCATCCGGCTGATGGGCAAGGTCCAGGATGCCGGGACCGTAGGCGATGCACTCCTTGAGCCCGGCGATGCGGACGATGTGCTTCTGGTCGTAGGTCCCCGGCGAGATGACGAACTCAGCCGGGCGGGAAAGCACGCGCTCGATCTCGGCCGCCACCGCCCTGACCACGGCGGCGTTGCGATCGGTCATGGTGGGCGGCACGGTCCACAGCTCCCGCAGGTCGTAGCGAAATCCCGGCCGCTCCCGCCGGAGCGCCTCGAGCAGGTTGACGATCTCGCCACGTACCTCCTCGTAGCTCTCCTCGATGAGATAGCGCCGGTCGATCACCATCCGGCAGGAATCCGCGACCACAGCCGAGGGCCAGCCCTCGAATCCCTCGGCGAGCCCGCCGTGGATCGAGTTGATGTTCATCGTGGACTGGCGTGCACCGTCGGGCGCCACCGGCATCGTCGTGCGCTTCGTGGCGAGGTACGGATAGAACTCGCGCTCGAACTTCTCCAGGACAGCCGCCATGTGGCGGATCGCGCTGTCGCCAAGGAACGGCATCGAGCCATGGGCGATCCGACCATAGGTCTCGATCTCCGCCCACCAGACGCCGCGGTGGCCGAGGCACACCCTGTCGACATTGAGCGGTTCGGGGATGATGACATGATCGACCCGAGGCCGGGTGAAGAAGCCCTGCCGGGCGAGATGCGCGACGCCGCCATAGCCGCCGGACTCCTCGTCGACCGTACCGGATATTTCGAGCACGCCCGCAAATTCCGGGAACTCTTCGCAAATCGCCTCGACGGCGATGATCGACGCGGCAATGCCCCCCTTCATGTCACAGGCGCCGCGGCCGAAGACCTTGCCGTCCTTGACCTCGCCGCCGAACGGCGGGGTGGTCCATCCGTCCCCCACCTCGACCACGTCGATGTGGCCGTTGAAATGGACACACGGACCAGGCCGGCCACCGGCGCGGCGTGCCACGACATTGGTACGCGGATACCGGTCCGAATCCCCCGGAGTGCCCTCGCCGCGCGGATAGGCGACATCGAAGCCGCGCCGGCGCAGCCGCTCGCCGATGAATTGGGCGCAATCGGCATAGGCATCGCCCGGGGGATTGACAGTTGGAATGCGGATGAGATCGCGGGTCAGTTCGACGAGTTCGGCCGTCTTCGCCTCGATCCGGGCGAACAGCGCATCACGCATCGGGGGTCTCCTGATCGATTCTGTCAACTGTTCTATCCTGCTCCGCAATCCGCAAGTCCGATCCGGTGTGCCGTACCCGGGCGCTCTCGTTATCGTGACTTCCAGCGGCTGCGATTGCTTCCTATCGTCAGTCGCCATGATGAGCGGCATCTTCCCGGCCACGCCGTCCGTCCCGCGCGCTGCGATCATGGCTGCCGCGCTGCTGCTGCCGGCCGCCGCCGCTGCGGACGAGCCGGTCGATCTGGAACTGGTGCTCGCGGTCGACGTCTCCCTGTCAATGGACATGGAAGAGCAGATCCTGCAGCGCGACGGCTATGTCCGAGCGTTTCTCGATCCGCTGGTCATCCAGGCGATCGAAAGCGGCCCGCATGGCAGGATCGCGGTGGCCTACATGGAGTGGGCCGGTGCAGCCAGCCAGATCATCACCCTGAACTGGACGCTCATCGACGGGGCGGCAAGCGCCGCCGACCTTTCCGCGGCTCTGGCCGAGGCGCCGATCTCGCGGCTGCGCCGCACCTCGGTGAGCGGCGCGATCGATTTCGCCAGATCAATGTTCCGCGACAACGGCTTCCAGGGACTGCGCCGGGTGATCGACATCTCGGGCGACGGCCCGAACAATCAGGGCGGCCCGGTGGTGGTGGCGCGCGATGCCGCCGTGGCGGACGGCATAACGATCAACGGCCTGCCCTTCCTCGCCAATCCGGCCGGGCCCCTGTCGCTGTTCGACCTGCCACAGCTCGATATCTATTACGAGGACTGCGTGATCGGCGGGCCTGGCGCGTTCCTGATCCCGGTTCACTCCCCCCAGGAATTCACCGAATCGATCCGCAACAAGCTGGTGCTGGAAATCGCCGGCGTTCCGGAACCTCCGGCGGTCGTTCCGGCGAGCGCGGCAGCACCGCGCATTCCCTGCGATATCGGCGAACGGCAGTGGCGCATGTACATGGACGGCGAGCGATAGGGACGGCACCGACGCTGCGTCCTAGATTCCGCCGACACCCAGCCGCGTCAGCAGGTCCACCAGCATCCGCCCGGAGCGCGAGCGATGGTCGTGATGGGCACGCCAGGCCGCCTCCGCGTCGCCACGACGGATCGCCTCCACCACGGCCCGATGATCGTTGTTGGACTCCACCGGCTTCGGCCGCAGAGCGAGCGTCGCCATGCGGACACGGTGGGCCTGATCGCGCAGGGTCCCGACGATGTCCTGCAGGCGGCGGTTGCCGGATCCGATCACCAGCAGATCGTGGAAGCGCTGGTCCGCCTCGGCCCAGCGCTTGAGGTCGTCGCATTCCAGCGCCTCGTCCATCTCGGCCACCGCGGCCTCGAGACCGGCCAACTCCTCGCCCGACAGGGGCCTGCGCGCCGCCAGCGCGGCGGCGGTCGCCTCCAGGCTCGTCAGCACATCGTAGATCTCGCGCATGTCCTGCGGAGAGACGGGCTTCACCCGCATGCCATGGCGCGGACGGACCTCCACGAGGCCCTCCTCGGCGAGCCTGATGAGCGCCTCGCGCACCGGCGTACGGCTCATGCCGAGCAGATCGGCCACCTCGGTCTCGAGCATCTGGACGCCAGGCTGTAGCTCGTTGGCGAGAATCCGGCGACGAATCTCGTGGTAGGCGCGGGCGCGCTGCGAGCCCTCTTCGATGCGTTGCTCTGCGGCGCGTACGCTCACGCGACGCCGCCGTCCGGTTCCGGCTGCCATGTCCCGCCCATCAGCAAAGTATGCATCGCACGCGTATGTCGCATTCCTTACTACTGCTTGACGCGGCACGCCATGCTGCGGATCAATCTCGAGGAGTCGAAGGTGTCCGGCCGCATTACCCCACCCCCCCGCTCCGACGGATCCGTGCCGCTCGTGGTGATTGTCAGCCTCCCATCTGTCCCGGGACTGCCGTGCCCGCTCCGCGGCAGCACGCGCGGGCGGGTCACCGCATGACTGCCCCGACGGGCCTCACCGAGAGCGAGGAGCGGCGGCTGCGGCTGCGCGGTATCCTGCTGATGTGCCTGGCAGGCGTGTGCTTCTCGGGACTCGACACCGCCGCCAAGCTGCTCGTCGTCGAGTACGCGGCCATGCAGGTCGTGTTCGTGCGCTATCTCGGGCACCTGGCGCTGACCATTGCCGCCGTCGGCCCGTCGCGGCTGCCGCGTCTGTGGCGGACGCAGCGGCCGGTGCTGATGGTGCTGCGCGGCATCGCGCTGTTCGGCTCGACCTTCTTCAACTTCATGGCATTGCGCTATCTGGCGCTGTCCGAGACCGTCGCGATCGCCTTCGCCGCGCCGTTCCTCATCGCGGTGCTCGCCGGCCCCATCCTCGGCGAATGGATCGGGCCACGGCGCTGGGCGGCAGTTCTGGTCGGATTCATCGGTGTCCTGGTTGTCACCCAGCCGGGTCTCGCCGGGTTCCGGTGGCCGATGCTCTATTCGGTCGCCAGCGTCATCTGCTACGCGTTCTACGCGATCACCACGCGCATGCTGGCGGCGACCGACGGCAATCCGGTGCAGCAGTTTTATGCCTCGCTGGTCGGCTGCCTGATCCTGCTACCGGCCATGCCATTCGTATGGATCTGGCCGCAGGACGCCCTGTCCCTCGGCCTGATGGCGGCAACCGGCATCTTCGGGTTCGTCGGGCATGGGCTGCTGATCAACGCGCATCGCCACGCGCCGGCGCCGATCCTCTCGCCATTCGCGTATCTGCAGATCGTCTGGATGACGATCCTCGGCTACCTCGTCTTCGCACATGTTCCCGGCGTGGCGAACGTCGTCGGCGCCGCCATCGTCGTTGCCTCCGGCCTCTATCTGCTGTTCCGCGAGCGCAAGGTGAAGGGTAGCACCGGGACATGATCCCGCCTCGCGACCATCTCGCACATGGTGCCCGCTTGGGCTAGGGTTGCGCCCGTGCCAGACCAACCATCGACCAGACGACAAGGACGGAGAGGATCCCCGAATGACGAAACGGCACGTGCTGATGACCGGGCCGCTGATGCGGATGGTGATGGAGCAGCTCGATTCGGCCTATGAGGTCCACCGCCTCTGGGAGGCCAAGGACCGGGACCGGTTCCTCGACGCCGTCGCAGACAAGATCGAGGCCATAGCGGTCGGGCCGCACACGCCGGTCGACGGAGCGCTGATGAGCCGCCTGCCCAAGCTGAAGATCGTCGCCAATTTCGGGGTCGGCTACGACACCGTCGATGCCAGGTGGGCCGGCCAGCATGGCATCATCGTCACCAACACGCCCGATGTTCTCACCGAGGAAGTGGCCGATACGACCCTCGGTCTGATCCTGATGACGGTGCGCAGGCTTTCGGAGGCCGAGCGCTGGCTGCGGGCCGGCAAGTGGGCAAGCGAAGGCGCCTTCCCGCTGACGCCGTCGCTGCGCGACCGCAGGGTCGGGATCGTCGGTCTCGGCCGCATCGGCAAGGCGATCGCGAGGCGTCTGGATGCCTTCCGGGTGCCCGTCGTCTATCATGGCCGCCGCGAGCAACGTGACGTCGATTACGGCTACTACCCGGACCTGGTCGCAATGGCGCGCGACGTCGACGTGCTGGTTGCGGTCGCGCCAGGCGGCGCTGAGACGAAGCACATGATCAGCACCGCCGTGCTCGATGCCCTCGGGCCGGACGGAATCCTGATCAATGTCGGCCGTGGCAGCGTCGTCGACGAACAGGCGCTGATCGCCGCACTCAGGGACAGGCGCATCCTGTCGGCCGGACTTGACGTATTCGAGAACGAGCCGCACGTGCCCGCCGAACTCATCGCGATGGACCACGTGGTACTGCTGCCGCATGTCGGTTCGGCCTCCGTCCACACACGCAACCGCATGGGCCAGCTCGTGGTCGACAATATCCGTTCCTATTTCGAGACCGGCAAGCCGCTCACGCCGGTCCCGGAAACGCCGGTCCCCGCAACCTGAGGTCAGCCCATGCGCGCCGCCTTCGCCACCGTCCTTCTGCTTGCGTCCACCACCGCCCTTCTCGCCGAGCCCGATTTCGCGCTGATGGACGAATCGCAAGGCCTGTGGGTGCTCAGCCGCGCGGACGGCAATTCCTGCCAGCTGACGCTTGGCGACGAACTGATGGACCATGATGCCCGGCGGCTCGACGGGGCAGGTGACTGCCGCGCGGTCGACGGCTCGATCGCCTCGGCCACGGCCTGGCGCATCGATGCGCCGAACACGCTCGTATTTCTCAATGCTGCCGGCAAGGTCGTGCTGAAGATGAAGTACGAGGAGGAGAACATCGTCTTCATCACCTCCGGCCGGCAGCCTGAACTCGATCTCGCCCCGGCGCAGTGATGCCCGGCGGGCGGCGCCACACCGTCAACGTCACGCCTGAAGCCGAATCGAGCGTCTGTGTCGCCGCCACCGACAGCCCGGCTCCGGCCAGCCGATCGACTGCCGTCAGACCCGGCCCGAGGCCGGAAAACAGCCGCGTTCCCGCACCGAGTCGTACCGTCTCGGCACGGGCGAGATGAAAGGCGTCGTAGCCGATCGCGAGGAACAGGTCGAAGACAGGCTGGCCGCCGGGAACGGCGATGATCCCGCCGCCCGGCGCGACCGCGGCCAGCGCCGCCGCGAGCGGCAGGCCAGCGGGATTCCAGAAATGGCAGTGCTCGCCGGGCTCGAGCGCGGCAACCCTCGAGGTCAGTACCAGCCTGCGGCGACGCCTTTGGTTGGGATTGGCCTCGTGCCCGATCCGGCCGAGCACGGTCACCACAGCCGCATCCAGCGCCGCCTGGAAGCGCTCCCAATCGGCCTCGTTCCTGAGTTCGGGCGGCGTCAGGCCGTCCGGGCCGGCGATGAAGTCGTCGGCAGATACGATGGCATGGCCATGCACGGCGTAGCCGTCCGGCACCACATGATGCAGGGCGACCGACATCCGGCGAGGGGCTCAGGCGATCTTGCCGCCGAGTTCGTCCTCGATGTGGAGCCTGATGACCGTATCGAAGTCCGGGTCGGCCTGGAAGCCGAGTTCGACGGCGCGCCTGGCGTCGAAGTTCTGCGGCCAGCCGGCGACAATACTCGCGATGAAATCGTCGCGCTCGAAACGGACCCGGTCCGCAACGCGGTCGCCGGCGACCCGGCGCAGGGCATCGAGCATCTCCCGGATCGAGACGCACAGACCCGGCATCGACAGGTTACGGCGCGGGCCCACCGCCGCGCCGTCAATGCCGGCGGCGTGCAGCATGAATCCGATCGCCGCGCGCGGGCTCGCCATCCAGTGGCGCACCCCCTCGTCCACCGGGCAGACGGCCTCGATGCCCGCCAATGGTTCGCGCAGGATGCCCGAAAAGAAGCCCGACGCCGCCTTGTTCGGCTTGCCCGGGCGGATGCAGATCGTCGGCAGGCGTATGCCGATGCCGTCCAGGAACCCCTTGCGCGTATAGTCGGCCAGCAGCAATTCTCCGCATGCCTTCTGGGCACCGTAGGAGGTGAGCGGGGTGTGGAAGAAGTCGTCCGGAATAGGCTCGGGGAACGGCGCGCCGTACACGGCGATCGAGCTGGAGAACACGAGGCGCGGCGCATGTCCGGCCTTGCGGATCGCCTCCAGCAGCGCCCAGGTGCCGGTCAGGTTCACCCGGTACCCCTTGTCGAAGTCGGTCTCCGCCTCGCCCGAGACGATTGCGGCGAGGTGAAAGATCACCTCGGGCCTGCCGGCCAGCAGGCTGTCGGCCTCGCCCGGCTGCGACAGATCGCTGACCCGCGTTTCGACCGGAAAGGCCGCGCCGGCCGGCTTCGCCGGCTCGACAACATCCTGCAGGGTCAATCGCGTCACCTCGCGGCCATTCAGCGTTCCGTCGGCCGCGATGCGCTCGGCGAGCTTGCGGCCGATCATCCCACCGCCGCCGGTGATGAGTACGTGCATGTGCCTCTCCTGCAAGGTCTCGTGAAGGGCCGGCCTCGCGCTACAGCGCAAATCCGCCGTCAACCAGATGGATCTGGCCGGTTGTGTAGGATGCCTCGTCCGAGGCGAGATAGACGGCGAGCATCGCCACTTCCTCCGCCGTGCCGAGGCGACCCATGGGTTGCCGGTCGATGAAGGACTGGCGCACCGTCGCCTCATCCTGCCCCGTCTGGGCAGCGAGCGTGGCGATCCGCTGGTTCAGCGAAGGCGACTGGATGGTCCCCGGGCAGATGGCGTTGCAGCGGATGCCGCGGCGGATGAAATCGGCGGCCACTGCCTTGGTAAGGCCGATCACAGCGGCCTTCGAGGCGCCATAGACATAGCGGTTGGGTATACCGCGCACCGAGCCGGCACCCGACGCGATGTTGACGATCGAGCCGGCGCCCTTCTCCAGCATGCCCGGCAGGAAGGCGCGGATGGTGCGGTGCATCGACTTGACGTTGAGGTCGAAGGAGAAGTCCCAGTCTTCCTCGGAACAATCGAGAACGGTGCCGTGATGGACGTAGCCTGCGCAGTTGAGCAGGATGTCGATCCGGCCGAGCCGGGCGGCGAGCGCGTTGACCGCCGCGGTGTCGCGGACATCGAGCCGGGCGGTTTCCGCAACGCACTCCCCCGCCAGTTCGGCCACTCCCGCCTCGTCGATATCTGTGGCGATCACCTGCGCGCCTTCGCGGGCGAAGGCGATCGCGCTCGCCCGTCCGATACCCTGCGCAGCCGCCGTAATCACCGCCACCTTGCCCTGAAGGCGTCCCGCCATGTCGAACCTCCTGCATCGCCGGTCTCGTGCCGGTCGAGCGGAAGCGTTAGACTCTCCCAACCCGCCGCGCAACTGCGTATACGATGGACAATGGAGTTCACAGGGTGACCGACCAACTCGATCCGCTGGCCAACGAGGCCGTTCCGGCGGCGGACGCCGGCGATGCCCTGCTGGAACCTGCCGGCGAAGCGCAGGCCGCCGCGCTGCGCTTCGCCGGGGTCGCGAGCCTTGTGCTGGCCGGCTTCGAGGCGCTCGTCGGCCTGATGATCGGGTCGGTTGCACTGCTCGCCATCGCCATCGATTCGCTTCGGGACGCCGCGCAGTCGGGCACCGTGCTGCTGCTCGGCGGACGGCCGCGCCGGCTCTACCGGATCGCGGCGGTGGTGGTCGCGGTGCTCGCCGCCTTCGCCTTCGTGTTCATCGTCCTGATCGCCTTCCATACCTTCGGCGTGGGGCGGGTGCCCAATCCCTGGCTGATGATCGCGGTGGCGCTGATCTCCTTCGTCGTCAACGTGATGACCGCCTGGCGGCTCCGCGTGCTGCGTCACACCGAGGACGACGTGAGCTGGACCTGGCGGCAGACCCGCTGGGACTTCGCCGCCGATCTCGGCGTGATTCTGGCGGCGCTCGCCATCGTCGATTTCCTGCACCGCTGGCCGGATGTCGCGGCGGGCGTGATCATCGCGGTGCTGAACCTCCTCGGCATCGTCAGGCTGCTCAGGGCGATGTGGCGAGCCGAGCGCGAGGTGATGTAGCCGGCTCAGGCGGAACGGATCGCGGCAAGACTCCGGCGCTGCCGGCCATGCGCGTCGAAGTTCGCCGGATCGAGCCACCGCTCCAGCGCCTGCCGCAGCCCGGGCCATTCGTCGTCGGTCATGGCAAACCAGGCCGTGTCGCGGTTGCCACCCTTGACGATCATGTGCTTGCGGAACACGCCTTCGAAGCGGAAGCCAAGCCGCTCGGCAGCGCGGCGCGACGGTAGGTTGCGGGAATCGCACTTCCACTCGAAGCGGCGGTAACCGAGTTCGTCGAACACCCGCCGCGCCATCAGATACATCGCCTCGGTGGCGCCGGCCGTCCGCTGCAGGCACGGCGCATAGGCAAGGTGACCGACCTCGACGACACCGTGCTCCGGCGTGATGCGCAGCAGGCTCGCCACGCCGGTGGCGCGTCCGGTCGCAAGATCGACGATCGCGTGAAACAGGGGGTCGTCGCCGGTCATGATCCGTTCCGCATGGCTGCGATAGGCCGCGAGATCGGTGAACGGCCCGTATCCCATCCAGGTCCACAGCTCGCCCGCGGCGTCCAGCCGGTAGGCGTCGAACAGGTCGGCTGCATGACGGCCGACATCGAAGGGTTCGACGCGTACCAGCCGCCCCTGCATCGCGGTGCGCGGCGGCCGGGGCCGCGGGGTCCAGCCGGACAGATCTTCGCTCATGGGTTCGCTGCGCTCATGGGTCTGCTGCCGGGGCTTCGCCGGTTCGCCAACCCACTCGCATCTTTCGCGCAACCCTGCCAGCCGTTCATCATCATCCCCGCCTCGGCGAGACTGCGGCATTGCCCCCCGATGCCCGGAAATCGCTCCAGGGAGTCCGGATCCGCGGCCCCCGTCTGCCCTGGCGGAATGGCAGCGATGCGCGGCAACCGATTGCCGCGGCGCACCCGCCGGTCTAAAGCGATGCCATGCCCTTCCCTGGTGTTCCCGCTCCGCGATGCCGCCCGTTGCGCTGACTGCAACGGCGCGGACCGTCGCAACGCTCCTGCTGGGAACGCTGGGCGGCTGGGTCGCCGCGCGCATCGGGCTGCCGCTGCCCTGGATGATGGGGCCGATGCTGCTCGTCGGCGCAACCGGGATCGCAGGCGTCTCGATCCGCGGGCACGGCGTCAGTGTGCCGATGTGGCTGCGCACCTCGATGGTGCCGGTGATCGGGGTCATGCTCGGCGCGGGCTTCACGCCCGACGTCGTGTCCGGCATCGGCGACTGGTGGATCACCATGCTGGCGCTGATCGGCTTCGTCGGCATCGCGGCGGCGCTGGTCTTTCAAATCTACCGCCGCCTGTTCGGCTTCGACCGGACGACCGCCTATTTTGCCGCCGTCCCCGGCGGGCTGGTCGAAATGGCGATCATCGGCGAGGGCGCGGGTGGCGACGGCCGGATGATCTCGCTGATCCATTTCTGCCGCATCCTGATGGCGGTGCTGACGATCCCGTTCGTCATGGAGGCGATCTACGGTCCGGTGGGGAGCCGGGCGATTGGCAATGTCACCGGCGGCTGGGATATCGAACTCGCCGACATCGCGATCCTCGCCGCCTGCGCCCTCGTCGGCTATTTCGCGGGATCGGCGGTGAAGCTGCCCGGCGCCCAGATCTCCGGCCCGCTCGTGCTGAGCGCCACCGTCCACGGGCTCGGCCTGACCGAAGCCGCGCCGCCGCCCGTCATCGTGTTCGCAGCGCAGGTCGTCGTCGGCTCAGCGCTCGGCGCCCGCTTCGCCGGACTGTCGATCCGGGCGGTCGGGAAGGCGCTCGGCGCCTCGGCCACCGCGACGCTGGCGATGCTGACAGTCACCATGGCGGTGTCACTCGGCCTGTATCATTCCGGCCTGGTCGACGAATCGCTGACGGCGCTGGTGCTCGCCTATGCGCCGGGCGGAGTGACCGAGATGAGCCTGATCGCGCTTACCCTCAACGCCGGGGTGGCGTTCGTCGCCACACACCACATCGCCCGGATCTTCATTGCCGTGGGGTTGATGCCGCTGGTCTGGCGTCTGATCTGCACGCGCGGGCCGAACCTGCCGCGCCGCTAGCTGGCGCGCAGACGGTCCAACAGCCGCAGAACGTCCCTGCTGGCCTGCTCGACCTGGGCGATCTCGGCCAGGGCGGCGTCCAGCTTGCCTTCCGCAAACAGCCGCGCGGCGGCCTTGCCATGCTCATGGACCAGCCGGTGCGGGTGTTCCAGCTCGCGGAAGGCGGGCTGCGATGCGTAGGCAGCAGCCGCCGGCCCGTAATACCACTTGCCCAACCGGCAGGAATGGTGGTCGGAAAGCTCGTCGGGTCGCAGCTTGATGATGCCGCCGGCCATCGCCATCAGCCTCTGCTTCCACATCGCGTGATCGGCCTTGGCGAGGGTGACTACCTTGTGCGGGAAGTTGCAGGCTGCAACGTCGCCGATCGCACCGGCAATGTGGGAGCTCAGGCCATCGGTGCATTTGGCCAGCCGGTCTACCAGCTCGCGGTTGCGTCCCGACATCTCGGAGACCTGATGGATGTTCGCGGCGATCTCCTGGACGGCACTGGACTGCTGGGCGAGGACCTGCGCCACATCCGCCATCTCGCCGGCAAGCCCGTCGATGCTGCGACCGACAGCGTCGATCTCGCTGCCGAGGCGGTTGATGCCCTGGCGTCCCTCCTCGGCAATGGCGGCGCCTTCCGACATGACGGCAGTCATCCTGTCGACCCGCTGCGACAGCGCGTCGATATGGTTGCGGATGCTCTCGGTCGACTGCGCGGTTTGCTGGGCAAGGTTCTTGACCTCGCTGGCGACGACGGCGAAGCCTCTGCCGGCCTCGCCGGCGCGTGCGGCCTCGATCGTCGCATTCAGCGCAAGCAGTCGCGTCTGGTTGGCGATCCACTCGATCGACTTGATGATGCCGCCGATCTCGCGCGAGGCCTCGCCCAGCGCGGCCGCGTCGCCGGTCGCCTGATTGACCAGATCGGCGAGGCGCTGAAACGAACCGATCGCGGCATGTACCTGCGCGACGCTGGCAGCCGTGACGTCGCGAACCCCGTGGGCGGTGCGGGCAACCCGCTGGGACGACTGATCCACTTCCTTCACGGCAGAGGCCATCTCCTCAACGGCCGACGCCATGCCCTGCATCGCCTGTTCGGTCTGATTGATCGGCCGGACCAGTTCGGCGTCGAGAACGCCGACCTCGGCGGCCTGGATTGCCGTCGACACGATCCGGTCGGTCAGGTTCGCGAAGCGCTGCGCCAGCTTCTTGCCGAGATCGGCAAGAAGCTGGCGGAGCTCGTCGTCGCCCACGTCGAGGTCCGCGGTGAAATCGCCCTCGGCAAGACGGCGGATGTACTCCTTGACCTCGTCGCTGACCGGATTCCCAGAACGAATGACGTCGCCAGCGGCAACGCGCTTCAACATTCACCCCTCCACAGATGTGGCTGCACTGTCTGGCAGCCGCGGAGGCGACAATCACATTGAGATGGTTAATCGCGGGATAATGACGGGGCGTGCGGTCAGAACCGGCCGCCGGTCCTGAACCCGCCGCTACGGCCGATCGTGCCGCCGGTGCGGAAGCCGCCGGGCGAGCGCGGCGCCGGAGACGGCCGCCCGGTCGGCCGGAAGACCGGACCGCCGCGACTGGTGCCGCCCCGGCTCGGCGGACGACTCGGCGGCGTGTATCGGCCGGCGCCGCGCAGCCCCTTCCACAGATTCGCGCCGGCCATGGCACCACGCAGCAGCGCCCTGAGCATCTCCTCGATCACGCGGTCGTCGAACTCCCACCGCTGGTCGTCGAAACCCTCCGCGACGTAGCGGCCGCGGATCTGTTCGAGGTCGCGGCGCTTGGCCTCGAGATCCTGCTGCAACCGCAGCCGCCGCTGCTGCTCCTCCTCGAGGTCGGCGATCCGGTCATCGAGCCGCATGAGCCGGTCGACGATGGCCTCGTCGGCGGGATCGGGCGTCAACAGCGCCTCACGTCGCAGCTGCGGCAGCGATTCGGCCCGCAGCGCCTCGATCAGCGTCGCCATGGCGGCCCGGCTCGTCTCGTCCTCGCCGCGCAGCAGTGCCGACCGGGCCGTCTCCAGCTCGTCACGCTGCGCGTCGGCGGCCCTCAGATCCTCGGCGATCGCCGCGATCCGCTCATCCAGAGCGGCAGCGCCGGCCTCGATGTCGAGAATGCCAGCGGCGCGGCGCTGCCCGGCCTCGTAGGCGTCGAGTTCCGCCGCTGCCGCCTCCGCTGCCTGCCGCGCGCGCTGCGCATGCTCGCCGAGGCGCAGCGGAATTTCGGTCAGCATGTGGTAGTTGGCGCGGGCATCCTGGTAGCCGACCAGACGGGCGACCCAACCGTCGAGGGCGCGGATCAGCCCTCGACCCCGATAGTCCGGGGTGCCGTAGCCGCGGTTCCAGAGATACATGAACAGCGGATCCGCCTCGTAGGGCTGCCCCTTGGCAAGGCGGTCGGCGGCGGCGAGCTCCGCCTTCCGCTCGGCCTCGACGGCGATCCGTTCGGCGGCTTCCACGGCCGCCAGTCGGGCATTGTAGTCGTCGGTCTGGGCAAGGCGTTCGATCAGGGCGGCGTCGGCGCGGTCGACCTCGGCGTGGCGGGCGCTGAGTTCGGCCGCCAGCCGGCTGCGCTCGGCCTCGAGCTCGCGGACTCGGGCCGCCACCTCCTCGACCCGGCGACCGTATTCGGCGAGCGCCCGTTCGCGCTCCGCCAGCATCCGCCGCGCCCTGGCCTCGGCGGCCTCCAGCGCACCGCCGATCCTGCGGCCCTGCTCGGCGTCGAGACGGAACCGGGCGAGCTCGCGATAGGCGTCGATCTCCTCGTTGCGCAGCCGCGTGAGCCCGTCGCTCACTTCCGCCACCCGGGCCGCGTACTCTGCCTCCTCGGCCCTCAACGCGGCGATCTCGCGATCGATACGCTGCAATGTCGCGCGCCCGTCGGCCATGATCCTACCAGTCCGTGATCGCGCCGCCGGAGACAGGCATCATGTAGACGGGCTCCAGATCCCCCCGCCGCTTGGCGCCGAGGATGTCGTTCTGGATGATGCCGTCGTCCTCCTTGTCGGCCCGGACACGGGCAAACGTCGTCTCCGGCACCCGCACCCCCCACTGGCTGACCATGCGGGTTTCGCCGGTCTCCTCATTGGTGATCGGCACCGATACGGACCGCCCGTTGCGGTCGAGGGCCTCAACGACAAGGTAGTAGTTGCGGGCCTCCTGGTTGACATCAGGAATGCGCCAGAGGCCGCTCGTCGCGCCCGGCCGGGAAACGATGCGCAGGACATATTCCTGCGCAAGTCGCGCCTCGAGCGCCTCGAGCTCGGCGACGGCCTTGCGAGCGGCCTCGACATTGCCGACCTGGAGCGCCTGCTCGCCGGCCGCGTGCGCGGCCTCGGCCTGGCGCAGCGCGTCCGCGACGTCGGTCATTGCGGCGATGTGCCCGGCGAGGCGCTCCAGCGCGCGCGGCAGGGTCTGCGTCATCTCGACATGCAGTGCCTCGGCACGGCGTTCGGACGGCATGGTGACGAACACGTGCCAGGCGGCGGCGGCGAGCAACAGGACAGCCGCGAGCGTGCCGAGGCGACGCCCCCAGACCCCGCGCCGGACGTAGAGCCTGGCGAGCCGGACCTGCAATCCGTCCTCGGGCGGAGAATAGACGAACCGGCTCTCCTTCAGGGCCCTGACACCCTCGGCGAGTATCGCGTCGCTCACGTCGATGCCCTGCGCCCGGTAGATCGCGCGCAGACGCTCGATCAGCCGGGCATCACGATCCTCGTCCGCCAGCTCGCGCGCGACGAGGGTCTCGCGGTGGCGAAGCGTGTCGACGACGTCCATCGCCAGCATCAGGTCGCCGAGTGGCCTTTGGGTCGCGGCTGCGGTATCGGCGGCCATCGTTCATCTCCGGTAGCTCGTCATCGCGGCCGCAGTGAAAAGACGAGCCGGGATCGGGATGCCTCTACGGCAGGGCGACGCCCTCCCGATCCCGGATCGGCCCGACGGCCGTCCGGGCTGACCCGCGACGCACTGAGCTTCGCCGCGTTCCCGGACGGCGGTTCCTCAACGTCCAGCACGATTCACGCCGCCGTCAGCGCGTTACCCTCGGCGGCGAGGCGGGCGAGACGGCGCTTGCCGTCCTCAACCGCCTCGCGAATCTCGGCCGAATTTCGGGTCGCCTGCTCGCGCATCTCGGCGATGATCTCGGCCGATCGCTCCTGAAAGTCGATGACGGAATCGACCAGCATCTTTACGGCATCGGCGCGAACCGTCGGCCCGTAACCGGCCCTCAAAGCCGCCACCTGAACCTGATCGCCGATTTCGGCGAGCGTCTCCAGGCTTCTGGATATGCCCTCCTTCATCGCGTCGAGCGTCTTGGTCGATTCATGCAGTCCGAACAGACCGGTGAACGAGGCTTTCAGCGCCGTCAGCACGGTCTCGTTGGTCGAGAAGAAGCTCACGGACTGGGCGTAGATGCGTTCCTTGGCGCTCATCGTCTGCATCAGCCGAGCCATGATCACCTCGGAGGTGTTGTAGGCGATGGTCAGATTGTCGGCGAGATCCTTCGCGATCTGGTAGCGCTTGTCCTCGTACTGCATCGCGCGCATCTTCTCGTCGCGGACAAGCTCGAGCCGGGCGCGCTCTGCCGCCTCGGCGTCGGCACCGGCGGCCGCCTCGACCGCGTTCGACGCCTCGTGCAGCGCCGCCCTGGCGCTGTCCAGCTGGCGCTGCGCCGATTTCAGCACTTCCAGCGCCAGAACTTCGGCGTTCTTCAGCGCGCCGCGGAAGTCGCGATAGGCTTCAAGGATCGTCTGTTCCCGGGCGATCTGGTCCTTGGTGTCGCGGGCAACGTCGAGATAGGTCTTCTTGATGTCGTCGAAGCGCTGGGCAATGTCGCCCCGGCGCACCTTCATCCACACGGTCTGCAGGCGCTCCCAGGTATCGATGCGCCCGTCAGCAAGCTGGTCGACCATCGACTTCGCGTCGTCGCGGATCGAATCGAAGGCGCGGGTCACCTGCTCGTAGCGTTCGCCGACATTCATCGCCGCGACCTGCTCGCGGACGACCTCGTTGAAGAACGAGGCCTGCTGGAGGGTACGGGCGATGACCACCACCTTGTCGGGTTCGAGGTCGGAGATCTTCTCAAGAAGGGCCATGATCGGCGCCGTCTCGCCCTCTCTGGGGGCAAGCCCGATGTCGCGAAGCGCGCCCATCGCTCGATCGAGATACTGCATCGGTGTCGGCGCAGTCGATTCCCGCATTCCTGCCTCCCATCGCCGGCCACGTGGCCACAGCTTCGCCGATTTCATAGCATCCGCTACGTGAACCCGCCATGATAGGTCTTCGCCCGTCATTTCCGACGAACCTTCGCGCTCACCGTACGGCCCAGGGGGCAAATGTTCGAACTGCCGCTCCTCGTAATCCTGCTGGCATCGTCACTGCTGATCCTTGCGGTGCTCACCAGCCTGATCGCCTTCAGAATCGGCGCACCGCTGCTGCTGCTGTTCCTTGGCATCGGCCTTGCGGTCGGCGAGGACGGGCTTGGCATACAGTTCGACAATGCGCCGGTCGCCTATTTCATCGGATCGGTCGCGCTCGCGGTGATCCTGTTCGATTCCGGCTTCAATACCCGGTTCGAGACAGCGCAGAGGGCGGCGGGACCCGCGCTGGTGCTGGCCACGATCGGCGTGGTGCTGACCACGGGCCTCGTCGGCGCGCTCGTCCACTATGTCGCCGGGCTGAGCTGGCTCGCCTCGCTGCTGCTCGGGGCGATCATCAGCTCGACGGACGCCGCCGCGGTGTTCTTCCTGCTCCGCGTCGGCGGCATCCACATCCGCGAGCGCGTCCGCTCGACACTGGAGGTCGAGTCGGGCTCGAACGATCCGATGGCGGTGTTCCTCACCGCAACCATCGTCGACCTGATCCTCGCCGGACCTGAGGTCGATGCCCCCGCTCTGACGCTGCTCAACGCCTTCCTGTTCCAGATCGGCTTCGGCGCCGTATTCGGCATCGCCGGAGGCTGGCTGATCGCGCGGGCCGTGAACCGTCTGAAGCTCGAACCCGGTCTCTATCCGGTCATCGTGCTTGGACTGGCGCTGTTCCTGTTCGCGATCGTCAGCCTGCTCAACGGGTCGGGGTTCCTGGCCGTGTACCTCGCCGGCATGATGACCGGCAACCTCGGCCGGCAGGCCATGCCGCTGCTGCGCCGCTTTCAGGACGGGCTGACCTGGCTGTTCCAGATCGTGATGTTTCTCCTGCTCGGCCTGCTCGCCACGCCGTCCGAATTCGGCCGGATCGCGGTACAGGGGATTGTCATCGCGCTGTTCCTGATCCTGATTGCGCGGCCGGTGGCCGTGTGGCTGTGCCTGCTGCCGTTCCGCTTCTCGCGCGAGGAAACCGCCTTCGTCTCCTGGGTTGGCCTGCGCGGCGCGGTCTCGATCCTGCTGGCGATCCTGCCGATGATCGCGGCCATCCCGGTCGGTCAGGCCTTCTTCAATATCGCCTTCATCGTCGTGCTGACCTCGCTTGTCGTTCAGGGTTGGACGATCCGACCGGTGGCGCGATGGCTGGGGCTGGTGGTACCCCCCGAGATCGGGCCGGTCGAGAAGGTCGAGCTGGAACTGCCCGGCCGGGCGTCGCACGAACTCGTCGTCTACCACATCGTCGAGGACAGCCCGGTGGCCCGCGGCGAGCGCATTCCGCGCTGGGCGCGTCCGGCCCTGGTCGTGCGCGACGGTCGGTCGATGAGCCAGCACGAGGCCGGCCCACCCCGCACCGGCGACTTCGTCTACATCTTCGCCTCGCCCCGCCACATCAAGCTGCTCGACCGCCTGTTCGCCAGCGCCGTGGCGCTCAGCCCGAGCGACAAGGACTACTTCGGGGACTTCGCGCTCGCGGCCGACGCTCCTGTCGGCGAGGTCGCCCGCCAGTACGACATCCCGATCGAACCGTCGCATCCGGATCAGACGCTCGCCGAGTACATGGTAGAGCATCTGGCCGGCGAGGCGCATCGGGGCGACCGGCTCGAATGCGGCCCGCTGGAACTGATCGTCCGTGACGTCGACGATGCCGGCAACATTGCGACCGTCGGGATCAGCCTGGGCCAGATCGATACGCCGCGGCGGCGGCTACCGCTGTTCCTCACCCTCGACGACATGCTGAAGCTGTGGCGCGGACGGGCGGGCCGACGCGCCGGACCCGCAAGGCCGGCGCCGGCGCCACAGGGTCCCCGACCCGACGAGCGGACACCGCAACCGCCCGCGGCCCGCTGAGGTCGGACCTGTTCGCTTGCCCGTCGGCATGCGAGCGCAGTGCCCTGTCGGCCATCTCCGCGCGTCGCACCCGCCGAACGTCTGCCCTGCCCCTGACAAGGCCGGAGGGCTCAGATCCTGTCGCGAGCGATCGGCGTGCACTTGAGGACACGATCCGCGAGCCGCTGCCGAGGCTCGCTCGCGCGCTGATCTGCAGCCACGGTTGAACGCGGCTCAGCCGATCTGGCCAAGCGCCGGAAACTTCTCGAGCAGCCAGAACGACATGGTTGCCATCTGACCGGTCAGGAACATGATGCCGGTCAAAACCATCAGAACGCCCATCGTCTTCTCGACCTTGCCCATATGGGCGCGGAAGCGCCGCATCAGCCCGATGAAGGGTCCGGCGAACAGCGAGGCGAGTACGAAGGGCAGGCCGATGCCGAGCGAATAGATCCCGAGCAGAACGGCCCCGTCGCCAACCGTATCGCGCGTGCCGGCGACGAACAGGATGGCAGCGAGCACCGGGCCGACGCAGGGCGTCCAGCCGAACGCGAAGGCGAGTCCGACGAGATAGGCGCCGGCGATGCCGGCCGGCCGCGCGGCGACGTGGACGCGCGCCTCCCTGTGCAGCAGGCCAATGCGGAACAGCCCGAGGAAATGCAGGCCCATGATGATGATGATCGCCCCGGCGATGTAGCCGAACAGGTCGAGATGCTGCATCACCGTGCGGCCGATCGCCGAGGCGCTGGCGCCGAGCATCACGAATACGGTGGTGAAACCCAGCACGAAGGCGAGTGCGGCGAGGAAGACGGGCAGTCTTGGCGCCCGCTCGCCCTGCTCGCCGGTGAGCTGGTCGAGCGTGGTGCCGGCCAGGAAGCACAGATAGGGCGGTACCAGCGGCAGGACGCAGGGCGAGACGAACGACAGCAGCCCTGCGAGAAAGGCGCCACCGATCGTCACCTCCACGTCCATGCAACCTGCCTCCCGAAGGCCGGATCGTCCATCACCGGCACAGGTGGTATATATGGCGAGGCGTCGGATTACCGGGGACGGCGTTTCGCCGCAACATGCCATGCTGGCCCGTATCCTCACATTCGCTCTATCATTCGCGATGGCAACGCCGCTACCGGCGGCCGAACTGCTGATGTTCGACGATCCGGGCTGCATGTGGTGCGCGCGATGGGAGGCGGAGGTCGGGCCGGACTATCCGGGCTCGCCGGCCGCCGCGATCGCGCCGCTCAGACGGTTCGACCTGCGCGCCGATCCGCTACCCGAACGGCTGGAGCTTGCCGGCCGCGTCCGCTACACGCCAACCTTCGTGCTGGTCGACAAGGGCCGCGAGGTCGGGCGGATCACCGGCTATCCCGGCCGTCTGGCGTTCTGGGTGCAGCTCGACGGGCTGCTCGGCGAGCTTGAGTCATCCCGACGCGGGGACCGGCCTGCCCCGCCCGGCCGGCAGGACCCCACGGCTGCTGCCACCGCAACGGCCGAATGATGTCGCACGGCCGCGGCAACCCCGCCGCGCCCGATGCGTACATTTGTCGTATGCTTTTGGGGCGGGCTACCCCGATATACCGTTGTTCGTTGCCTGCCGCCCGTCCGCGGGGCCGGGGGATCAGATGGAGACCGGCAATCCCGATCCGCGGGACCGGTAACAAGGAGGAAGTGAAGTCATGCAACGCTTGATCGTGGCGGCGCTCGCGGGCGTCCTGTTCGCCCTGCCTGCCCATGCCGAGGGAGACGCGGCGAAGGGCGAGAACGTGTTCAAGAAGTGCCGCGCCTGTCATGACGTGGGAGAGGGCGCCAAGCACAAGGTCGGGCCGGAGCTGAACGACCTTTTCGGCCGCACCGCCGGCAGTGTCGAGGGCTTCAACTATTCGGCTGCGATGAAGGCTGCCGGAGAGGAAGGGCTGGTGTGGGACGACGACACCCTCGCCCAGTATCTCAAGGATCCGCGCAACTTCGTGCCGAAGAACAAGATGGCCTTCGCCGGCCTCAAGAAGGACGACGAGGTGGCCGACGTCATCGCCTATCTGCGCCAGTTCTCCGAATAGCAGCGACCGACAGCGGTCGCAGCGGAACCTGTTCCGCAACCGCCCGGCGGCCTTGCGACCCGCCGGGCTCTTCGTATGGCAAGCCCATGATGGCGGCGCCCATCGCGGCGCTGCCGAACGTGATCACGAACCCGACGATCAGCAGCCCGATCGCCACAGCCGGGTTCTCGTCGGCGAAGACCAGAGCAGCCAGCGAAACCGCGTCGGTGGCGAGCAGCCCCGCCACAACGATCAGCGCCACCGCGCTCCCGATCGCGGCATTCAGCAACAGGAAGCGCACCAGCAAAGGCAGGCGCCGCATCGGGCGCGGTGCCCTCCCGCAAGCTCCCGGCCCGGCCGATTTCGTCATCGCACGCCTCTCTCTGTCCGGAAACCGGTCCGACGACGCCTCCCGTTCGTATGGCGAATGGCGCCGTTCGCAAGCGGTCAAACGGTCGCATCGCACATGCACGACATTGACACGACCGGGGCCACTCTATATGTCGAGAAAGCATATGCTCGTTATGTATATTAATAATCGAATATGCTGACACTGTCGAGTCCGGCAAGGTTGGAGAACCGACGATGAACGTGCGTACCCTGTGCCTCGCCATCCTGAACTTCGGCGAGGCAACCGGATACGAGATCCGCAAGCAGTCGATGGAGGGCGACTTCAGCTACTTCGTCGACGCGAGCTTCGGCGCGATCTATCCGGCCCTGAGTCGCCTCACCGAGGAGGGGCTGGTCGAATGTCGTGACGAGGTCGCGCCGGGCAAACCGGCCCGCAAGGTCTATTCGATCACCCCGGCCGGCCGTCGCGCCTTCATCGAGGCGCTGCACCAGCCCGTCGCGCCCGACCTGTTCAAGTCGCAGTTTCTGCTCGTCGCCACCTGCGCGGAGTATGTGGAGCCCCGCCACATGGCCGAACTGGTGGCGAAGCGGACTGCCGAGATGGAGAAGGCCCTCGCAGACCTGCGCGCCGCGCGCAGCGACTGCGATCATCCGGGGTCGGTTTGGGCGCTGGATTATGGAATCGCCTGCCACGAGCAGTGCCTCGACTATCTGCACCGACACGGCCCGCAACTCGTCGCCATCGCCGGCACCGCGCTCGGCGCGGAAGCCGCCGAATAGACGTGGAACAGCATCATGCGTACCTCCTACATCTGGGCGGGCATCATCACCCTTGCAATCGCCGGCTGGCTCGCCTCGGGCGAGATCATCATCGGCGGCCAGGGCGATCCGTCCGCGGCGAACAGCAGCCAGGAAGTCTCGCCGGCAACCGGTGCGTCGCAGGTAGTACCGGCGGCCGATCAGGACCGTCCGTTCCGGGTGCGCGCCCGTACCCTGACCGCCACCGAGCGCACCGCGACGCTGTCGGTGCGAGGCCGCACCGAGGCCGATCAGCGCGTCTCGCTCCGGGCACAGACATCCGGCCTGATCGAGGACGTGCCGGTCCGCCAGGGTGACCCGGTGAAGGCCGGAGAGGTGATCTGCCGGATCGAAGCTGGCAGCCGCGAGGCGCATGTGCTGCGCGCCGAAGCGGCCGTGGCACAGGCCGCGCTCGACTTCGAGGGGGCGAGCCGCCTGCAGGACAAGGGGTACGCCGCCGAGGCTCGAGTCCGTGCCGCCAAGGCGGCCCTCGACGCCGCCAGGGCAGATCTCCACGAAAGACAGCTCGATCTCGCGCGTACCCGCATCGTTGCGCCCTTCGACGGCGTGGTGGAGACCCGTCCAGCCGAGATCGGCATGCTGCTGAATGTCGGCGACGTGTGCGCGGAGGTCGTCGCGCACGATCCTATGCTCGTCGTCGCGCAGGTCTCAGAGCGCGATGTCGGCAAGCTGAAGCCTGGCATGCCGGGCCGGGCGCGGCTGGTAACGGGCCAGACGGTCGACGGCACGCTCAGCTACATCGCGCCGTCGGCCGATCCGGCCACCCGCACCTTCCGCATCGAACTGTCGGTTCCCAATCCTGACGGCGAACTGCGTGACGGCGTCACGGCGGAGCTGTTCATCGACACCGAGACGACGCTGGCGCACCGATTCAGCCCCGCGATCCTCGCGCTCGACGACTCCGGCGTGATCGGCGTGCGCACCATCGTCGACGGCAACAAGGTCGCCTTCGTACCGGTCCATATCCTCGGCAGCGAAGACGGTAAGGTCTGGGTCTCGGGTCTCCCCGACAGCGTCACCATCATCACGGTGGGACAGAACTACGTCAGCGACGGCGAGACCGTCGAGCCGGTGTTCGAGACCGCCCACAATGCCGAGCCGACCACGGAGGCGGCGCGATGATGCAGGCCCTCGCAGGGATCCTCGGGCGCACGCGCACCGTCCTGACGCTGCTGGTGGCGATGATCATCGCCGGCACGATGGCCTATGTCGGTGTTCCCAAGGAGGCCAACCCCGACATCGACGTGCCGGTGTTCTATGTCTACGTCACCCAGCAGGGGATCTCGCCGGAGGATGCCGAACGGCTGCTGGTAAGGCCGCTGGAGACACGGTTGCGCGGTCTCGACGGGCTGAAGGAGATCACCGGAATCGCCTCGGAGGGCTATGGCGCGATCCTGCTCGAGTTCACCGTCGATTTCGACAAGGACAAGGCCCTGGCCGATGTCCGCGCCAAGGTCGACGAGGCCCGGGCGGAATTGCCCAGCGAAGCCGACGAGCCGCAGGTCATCGAGACAAATTTCAGTCTGGTCCCGACCATCGTCGTGACGCTGTCCGGCAATGTCCCCGAACGGACGCTGCTGCAGCATGCCCGCCGCCTGAAGGACGAGATCGAAAGCATCCCGACCGTGCTCGAGGCCAACCTCGTCGGGCATCGCGAGGAACTGCTCGAAGTCGTTATCGACGCGACCCGGCTGGAGTCCTACGGCGTATCGCAGGAGCAGCTGATCCGGGCCGTCACGCGGAACAACCAGCTGATCCCGGCGGGATTCCTCGATCGCGGCGCCGGCAAGTTCAACGTCAAGGTTCCCGGCCTGTTCCAGGAGGCCGCGGACGTCTACGGGCTGCCGGTCAAGGTGGAGGGCGACGCCGTCGTCACCCTGTCCGACATTGCCGAGATCCGGCGCACCTTCCACGATGCCACCGCATTCAGCCGCTTCAACGGCGAACCTGCCATCGCCATACAGGTCGTCAAGCGCCTCGGTACCAACATCATCGCCAACAATGCCGAGGTGCGCCGCGTCGTCGCCGAGGAGACGGCGGACTGGCCGGAGACCATCCGGATCGGCTTCACGCTCGACATGTCGAAGTTCATCGACGAGGTGCAGGGCTCGCTGCAATCGTCGATCCTGACCGCGATCGCGCTGGTGATGATCGTCGTCGTCGCCGCACTCGGCATGCGGTCGGCGCTGCTGATCGGGCTCGCCATACCGACCTCGTTCCTGATCGGCTTCCTGATCGTCTCGCTGCTCGGCATGACGGTGAACATGATGGTCATGTTCGGCCTGGTGCTCACAGTCGGCATGCTCGTCGACGGGGCGATCGTCATCGTCGAGTACGCCGATCGGAAGATGGCGGAAGGCCTGAATCGCAAGGAGGCCTATACGCTCGCGGCGCAGCGGATGTTCTGGCCGATCTTCTCCTCGACCGCCACGACGCTGGCTGCCTTCCTGCCCATGCTGCTGTGGCCCGGGGTTTCCGGCGAGTTCATGAGCTATCTGCCGATCATGGTGGTGATCGTGCTGACGGCAGCGCTGTTCACCGCGATGATCTTCCTGCCGGTGCTCGGCGGCATCTTCGGCAAGACCTCGGCAAGACCCGAGGACATGGACGAGGCGCGCAAGCTTGCTGGCACCTCGCGGGTCGACTATCGGGAGATCCGCGGGTTCACCGGCATCTATGTGCGTTTCCTGAAGATCGCGGCGGGCCACCCGCTCGGCAATCTTGCCGTGATTGCCGGCGCGCTCGTGGTCTGTGTCGGGGTCTTCGTCGCCTTCGGCCGCCACAATGCCGGTGTCGAGTTCTTCGTCGAGGAGGAGCCGGAGCAGGTCGTCGTTCTGGTGCGCGGACGCGGCAACCTATCGGCCGCCGAGCAGCGCGACCTGGTGCTGGAGGCCGAGCGGCAGATCCTCGAGATCGACGGCATCGAGACGGTGTTCAGCACCATCGGCCAGGCCGGAGCCGGCGGACCGCAGGTCGGCGGGGTCCAGGACAAGCCGAACGACGTGATCGGCGAGCTGTTGATCGAACTGTCCGACTATTGCTGCCGTCGCAAGGCGCAGGCGATCTTCGCCGAACTGCGCGAGCGAACCGCCCCGATCCCAGGCATCATCGTCGAGATCCGCAAGGTCGAGGGAGGACCACCGACAGGCAAGGACATCCGTCTGGAGGTGACGTCCAGCAACTACGAGCAGGTCAAGGCGGCCGCGGATCTGGTCCGCCGGCATCTCGAAACCGAGGTCGAGGGGCTTCGCGACATCGAAGATTCGCGCTCGCTGCCGGGGATAGAGTGGAAATTGACGGTAGACCGTCAGGAAGCCGGCCGGTTCGGTGCCGACGTGGCCTCGGTCGGCGGCATGATCCAGCTCGTCACCAACGGCATCCTGGTCGGCAAGTACCGCCCGGACGATTCCGAGGACGAGATCGAGATCCGGGTGCGGCTGCCCGAGGCCGAGCGCAACCTCGACAGGCTCGATTCCCTGCGCATCTCGACGCCGGCCGGCATGGTGCCAATCCGCAACTTCGTGCAGCGCGAGGCGCAACCGAAGGTGTCGTCGATAACGCGGCAGAACGGTCGCTATGCCATCGACGTCAAGGCGAACGTCGTCAAGGAGGACGGCTATCTGGCCGACGACAAGGTGAGGGAGCTTGAGGCCTGGCTCCGCGCTCAGGACTGGCCCGTCGGTACCTCCTTCCGCTTCCGCGGTGCCGACGAGGAGCAGAAGGAGGCGCAGGACTTTCTCGGCAAGGCGGCGCTCGCCTCGCTGTTCATCATGTTCGTGATCCTGGTCACGCAGTTCAACAGCTTCTACCAGACGATCCTCACGCTCTCGACAGTGATCATGTCGGTCGTCGGCGTGCTGATCGGCATGCTGGTCACTGGTCAGAAGTTCTCCGTCATCATGACGGGTACCGGCGTGGTGGCGCTGGCAGGCATCGTCGTCAACAACGCCATCGTCCTGATCGACACCTACAACCGCCTACGCGAGTCCGGCCTGTCCGGCCTCGACGCAGTGCTGCGGTCCTGCGCCCAACGGCTGCGCCCGATCCTGCTCACCACGATCACCACGATCATGGGCCTGGTCCCGATGGCGCTGCAGATCAACTTCGACTTCTTCGCGCCAAGCATCCATGTCGGCGGAATCACCTCGATCTGGTGGGTGCAGCTGTCGACCGCGGTGATCTTCGGGCTCGGCTTCTCGACGGTGCTGACGCTGATCGTGATCCCGACCATGCTGGCGATGCCGAGCGTCTGGCGCGACCGCTGGCAGGCCTGGCAGGGGCGCGGGCGCCGGCGCGTCGAAGCGGCCGAGGCGATGCCCGTGGCCGGGACTCCCCCCGCCCGCCCTGCCCTGCCTCAGGCGGCGGAATAGGACACCCGACGGCATGCAGCAGCTGCACGTGATCCCGGGCTGACTGCCGACGTGCCGGTCGATCCGGGATCGGCAGTGCGGATCGGCGGCCAAGAGGCGGGCCGATCCCGGCTCGCGGCTTCGCCCCGGCCGGGATGACGGGCAGCGCGCGGATGATCACTGTCCGCCCGCAGCCCCCTCCCCCGCCTCCGCCCTATCCTGCTCGGCATGAGCTGCCGCGCGCTTGCGGTGCGCACTGTAGGCGAAGGGGAGCGCGGCGAGATAGGCGAGCGTCGCCGCCGTCAGGGTTGGCCACGGAAACGCGATCAGCACTGCGACGAGCAGCACGACCCCCATGAATACCGGCAGTACCATGTCGCGCGGGATGCGTTCGCCGATCCGCTTGCCGGAAAAGGTCGGCAGGCGGCTGATCATCAGGAAGGCGATGGCCAGTTCGTAGATGAGCACCAACGGCGCTTCCGCCTCGAACGCCGGCAGGCCGGCAAGGTGCAGATAGACCGGCAGGAGCACGGTCAGCGCCCCGGCAGGGGCGGGCACGCCGGTGAAGAAGTCGCCCGCCCAGGCCGGCCGGCCGGGATCGTCAAGCTGGACGTTGAAACGGGCCAGCCGGAGAGCGGCGCACACCGCAAAGACCAGTCCCGCGATCCAGCCGATATTGCCCAGCCCGTTCAGCACCCAGGCATAGAGCAGGATCGCAGGCGCCACGCCGAAATTGACGAAGTCGGCAAGAGAGTCGAGTTCGGCGCCGAAGCGCGAGGTCGATTTCAGAAAGCGGGCGACGCGACCGTCCAGCGCATCCAGGACGGCAGCCAGCACGATCGCGGCGATGGCGATCTCGAAACGGCCCTCGAAACTCATGCGGATCGAGGTCAGCCCGCTGCACAGCGCCAGCAGCGTCAGAATGCTGGGCAGCAGCATGCGGAGCGGCACGCGGCGGATGCGCCGGTGGCCGCCGACCGGCGCATCGGGCTCGAAGGGTGGGAATGGCATCGACATTGCGGGTCCGCTGCTCCTCGGTCGCCTCGCTCGGCCTCATCCGGTCGGGCGATCCGACCTATTAGCCCAGAAGGCGTCGATCCGACACCGCAATCGGACGGGTCACGACACGCGGTAGGTGCGTTCGGCGGTTCCGGCGCGGTCCGCGCCGAGATCAGCGATCACCGTTTCTCCCGCGATTGCGGTCTGCCCGACGGTGACCAGTGGCCTGGTGCCGGGCGGCAGATAGTGGTCCACCCGGCTGCCGAAGCGGATCAGCCCGATCCGATCTCCGGCAACCACCGCCTCTCCCTCCCGCACGAAGCAGACGATGCGGCGCGCCACCAGACCTGCGATCTGCACGACGCCGATTGTGGCGCCGGCATCGGTCTCGATCCGGAAGCCATTGCGCTCGTTGTCCTCGCTCGCCTTGTCGAGATCGGCATTCAGGAATGCCCCCGGTCGATAGGCGATCCTGGCGATCCGGCCGGACACCGGCGCGCGGTTCACATGGACGTCGAAGACATTCATGAAGACCGAGACGCGCGGCAGCGGCCGGTCGCCGAGCCCGAGCTCGGGCGGCGGCACAGCCTCGGCGACCGACGAGACGCGCCCGTCGGCACCGCTGACCACCAACCCCGGCGCGACCGGCGTGACGCGGACGGGATCGCGGAAGAAGTAGGCCACCCAAAGTCCGAGCAGCACGGCCAGCCAGGCGAAAGGCGAGGACAGGACGAACAGGATCAGTGCCGCGACGGCGCAGATCAGCAGGAAGGGCCTCGCCTCACGGTGGACCGGCACGACGGTCTTGCGGATGCTCGATATCAGCGAGTCGATCATTCCCCGGCTCCCGGCGCGGACGGATCCTGCCCGGCCCGTCTGCGGTTCAAGTCCAGATACCCTTCGGCGTCCTCCTCGACCGTACGCCGGAGGCGCTCGGCCGCCTCTGCCGCCTCGCGCTGGCGGTTCCACATGCCCGCATAGATGCCCCCCTTGGCCAGCAGATCGGCATGATGTCCCTTCTCGACGATTCGACCCCTTTCCAGGACGATGATCTCGTCCGCATCGACCACCGTCGAGAGCCGATGTGCGATCATCAGCGTGGTGCGGCCGCGTGCGACCACGCCGAGGGCAGCCTGTATCTCCTTCTCGGTGTGGGTGTCGAGTGCTGAGGTCGCCTCATCGAGGATCAGGATCGGCGGCCCCTTGAGAATGGTACGCGCGATGGCGATGCGCTGCTTCTCGCCACCCGACAGCTTGAGCCCGCGTTCCCCCACCTCGGTATCGTAGCCTGCGGGCAACTGGCGGATGAAGGAGTCGATCTGCGCCAGCCGGGCCGCCTCCTCGACCTCCTCCCGGGTTGCATCGGGGCGGCCATAGCGGATGTTGTAGAGGATGGTGTCATTGAACAGCACGGCATCCTGCGGAACCATGCCGATCGCCCGGCGCAGCGACTCCTGAGTCACCTCGCGGATATCCTGACCGTCGATCGTCACCCGGCCGCCCGCGACATCGTAGAAGCGGAACAGGATTCGCGAGATCGTCGACTTGCCTGCTCCGCTCGGACCGACGATCGCCACCGTCCGCCCGGCCGGCACCTCGAAGCTGATGCCGTGCAGGATCGGCCGGTCGGGGCTGTAGTGGAAGCGGACGTCCTCGAAGCGGACGGTTCCCTCGGAAACGACAAGCGGCCGCGCGTCCGGCCGGTCAGCCACCTCGGGATCCTGATCCAGAAGGCCGAACATGGTTTCGACGTCGACGAGCCCCTGCTTCATCTCGCGGTACAGCGTGCCGAGAAAGTTCAGCGGCATGTAGAGCTGGATCAGCAGCGCGTTGATCATCACGAAGTCACCGACGCTCTGGCTGCCCGCAACCACGGCCGACGCCGACATCAGCATGCAGGCGGTCATGCCGGCGGTGAAGATGACCGCCTGCCCCATGTTCAGCATCGCCAGCGAGGTCCAGGTGCGGATCGCAGCGGCCTCGTAGCGGGCCATGGAGCGGTCGTAGCGCTCGGCCTCCATCCGTTCATTGCCGAAGTACTTGACCGTCTCGTAGTTCAGGAGGCTGTCGACGGCCTTGAAGCTCGCGTCGTTGTCGGAGTCGTTCATCACCCGGCGGATGGCGATCCGGCGGTTGCTCGCCCAGACGGTGAAGGCGAGATAGGCGGCGATCATCGCCAGCAGAACCCAGACGTAGTTCAGGTCGAACTGCCAGGCGACGACCATGGCCACCAGCACGAACTCGACGATGGTCGGGATCAGCGCCAGGATCGCGAGCCGGACGATCTCCTCGATGCCCTTGGTGCCGCGCTCGATGATGCGGCTCAACCCGCCGGTGCGGCGCTCCAGGTGGAAGCGCAAGGACAGGCGGTGCATGTGCTCGAAGGTCCTGTAGGCGAGTTCGCGCACGGCGTGCTGGCCGACCCTGGCGAACAAGGCGTCGCGCGCCTGGGTGAAGCCTGCCATCGACACGCGCGCGACGCCGTAGGCGACGACGAGGGCCAGCGGCACGGCTGCGAACTTGAGCGCCTCGGGCACTCCCGCAGCGAATCCGGCCGGATCGTTGAGCGCGTCCACCGCCCACTTGTAGACGTAGGGGACCAGCACCGTGACGATCTTGGCCGCCAGCAGCAAGGCCAGCGCGATCACGGCGCGCAGCTTCAGATCCGGTCGGCCGCCGGGCCAGATGTAGGGCCACAGATCACGCAGCGTGCCGAAGGTGGACGCCTCGGCATCGATACGGCGTGCCCGGGGATGGGCAGGGGCTACGCTGTCACTCACTCGGTTGATCGCCATGTCGGGGGAGGCCGCCGCTGCTGCACGCGGCCGCCACCGCGCCGGTTCGGCCCCTCTCAACCCTTGGGTCGATCGTCATCTTCCTCCAGGACGGGGATCGTGAAGACCTGTCCCGGATAGATGAGATGCGGATTGCGGATCTGGTTCTTGTTGGCCTCGTAGATGACCGTGTGGCGGATGCCCTTGCCATAGATCTTGCGGGCAATGCGCCACAGATTGTCTCCTCGGCTGATCATGATGACCGAACTCTGACCGGAGGCGCCTGGCTGGCCGGCGGGGGCGACCTGCCCTGCCTGGTCGCCGCGCGCCACGATGGTGATGCCCGCGCCGTCGCTCGCCGGCTCGCCGGTCTCCTGCGCGGCCTGCTCCTCCTCGAGCGCAACCTGCACCCGGTCGAAGCGCACTTCGGCTCGACCAAGCACATTTCCCCGCTCATCTATGACGTCGGCGCGCACCTCGTAGCGGCCCGGCGGCATCGCCCGCTCGAGGGTCCCGCTCCAGCGCCCCGTGGCGCCGGCCTTCAGGTCCGCGAGACGTTCGTTGTTCAGATAGATGCGCACCGATGCGCCCTCCCTGGCGCGTCCGCCCAGCATCAGCGTCGCCGGCTCCTCGACCTCGACGGTCTCGATGCTCACCTGAACGTCCGAATCGGACGGGCTGTCCGCGACCAGCGGCGAAGATGGCGGTGGCGGGTCGGCCGCGGGCGCGGCGATCGGCTGGCCACCGGCTGGCGTCTCCTGCGGCTGCGGCCCAGACCGCATTTCGGCGACCTCTCCGGGTTCGGAGTTGGCCGCCGGCTCGTCGTCGGCGGCAGCGGCCACGCGCTCCCCGGTCGCTGGTACGGTGGACTGGCCGGACGCCGCCGATGCGGGCGCGGGCGCAACCCGTTCCGTCGCCGGGGCAGCGGCGGCCGGCGCCGACCCTGCCGCTGGCGCAGGGGGTGTCTGATCCGATCCGTCCGCGGTCGCTGCCACAACCGTCGGCGCTCCCTGCTCTCCGGCCGCAGGCTCCGGCGCTGCCGGCGCGGCGGCATCCGGGGCGCGGTCCATGCCGGATGCGACCGCAGTATCCAGCGCCGTGGCAGGCGCCTCGGTCTCCGGCGCCGCGGTCTGCCCGGCCGCGGCAACCTGCTGCTCGCTGGCCTCGGGGTGCTGCACGACCCGTGTCGGCTGGTCCGGCGGCGTCACCGCGACGAGGGGCGTGCGGTCCGGCCCCTCGATCACCACCGTGACACGATCCCCCTCGACCATCTCGCCGGTGCCATCCGGGCCGGTGGCGCGGACCAGCAGGTCGTAAGACCCCGGTGCCAGCGTTCGGTCGGAGACGAGCGCCCACTCGCCACCGGCATTCGCGGTCGCTTCCGCAAGCACCTCGTCCGTCAGCACCAGTTCGACGCGCGCGCCGCCGGACGATTGTCCCGCCGCGACGATCTCGCCGGTCGGTTCGACACGGACGAGATCGAAGGTTGGGGCGATGGTCTTGGCCGGCCCGGCGGTGGTCGGCGCCTCGTCGTTCACCGGCGCCGGCTGCTCGGCGACCTCGGACCGCTTCAGCAGGTCGGTCCCTTCGTAGATCCCATAGAGACCTGCGCCGAGCGCGGCAAAGCCGGCGATGATGTAGACGATGAGTTTGATCGACAGGGGCATTTGGAGACCGGCCCTCCGCACGATGGCGTTACGGGGCGCGACGGAACGTGGGGGCGAGGGTCGAACGCCCGCGGCGGGCGCCATCCCCCCAATGTCGGCGTATCACCCGTTCACACCTCACCTATATGTTGGAGAATGAAAGGACAAGGCCGGCAACACAAAATGCCGGTATCGTCCACCGCCACCGCCCACGGGGCCGAACATCGACGAGGACCATGAGCAAACTCGACAACATCTGCGTCTACTGCGGATCGGGCAGCGGCCTCAATCCGAAATTCGGCGAGGCTGCGGAACGGCTCGGGCGACGCATGGCGGAAGCCGGAATCGGCCTCGTCTATGGCGGCGGCAGCCTTGGCCTGATGGGGACGGTCGCACGATCCGTTCTCCTCCATGGCGGCACCGTCACGGGGATCATTCCGAGGTTCCTTACCGAGCGCGAGCGGATGCTCGAGGCCGTCCAGGAGCTGATCGTCACCGAGGACATGCACGAGCGCAAGCGGCTCATGTTCGAAAGGTCGGATGCGTTCGTCGCGCTGCCCGGCGGTCTGGGCACGCTCGAGGAAACGGTCGAGATGCTGACCTGGGCCCAGCTCGGACGTCACACCAAGCCGATCGCGCTCGCCAATGTCGATGGCTACTGGGGCCCGCTGAATGCGCTGCTCGCCCACATGCGGGCCGAGACGTTCATCCGGCCCGGTCTCGAGGTCGATTATCTCGTCGTCGACGAGATCGACGAGATCATTCCCCGGCTGCGCCGTCGGCTGGCGGAGGTCCCGGCCGAGACGCGCGCCGACGCGGAGGTCACCGGACGGATGTAAGGGCGGGGCCGGCCACGGCCCGGCCCGGCGCCGCGCCGGCCTTGAGGAGCTTCCAGGTGATCGAATCCACCAGCGCCTGAAACGAGGCGTCGACGATGTTTGGCGACACGCCGACGGTCGACCAGCGATTGCCGGATGCATCGCGGCTCTCGATCAGCACGCGCGTCGTGGCGCCGGTCCCGCCATTGAGGATGCGCACCTTGTAGTCGGCGAGTTCCAGATCCTCGATGAAGCTCTGGAAGCGGCCGAGATCCTTGCGGATCGCCCGGTCGAGGGCGTTGACGGGGCCGTTACCCTCGCCCACCGACATCAGCGTCTCGCCGTCGACGGTGATCTTGACTGTCGCCTCCGAGACCGTGACCAGTTCGCCGATGGCGTTATAGCGGCGTTCGACCAGGACACGGAAGCTTTCGACGCGAAAGAACTCAGGCACGCTGCCAAGCGCCCGGCGGGCGAGCAGTTCGAACGACGCGTCCGCCGCCTCGTAAGCCCAGCCTTCCGCCTCGCGGCGCTTGACCTCGTCAAGCAGCGTGCCGATACGCGGGTCGTCGCGATCTGCGGGGATGCCGAGCCGCTCCAGTTCGGCCAACACGTTGGAGCGCCCCGCCTGATCGGAGACCAGCACCCGGCGGCGATTGCCGACGGTTTCCGGTGCGACGTGTTCGTAGGTCGCCGGATCCTTGAGGATCGCTGAGGCATGCAGACCGGCCTTGGTGGCAAAGGCGGCCTCGCCGACATAGGGCGCCTGGCGGGCCGGGGCGCGGTTCAGCATCTCGTCGAAGGCACGGGAGATCTGGGTAAGGTGGGCGAGCTGATCGTCGGAAACGCCCGTCTCGAAGCGATCGGCGTAGCCCGCCTTCAGTTTCAGGGTCGGAATCAGCGTCACCAGATTGGCGTTGCCGCAGCGTTCGCCGATGCCGTTCAGGGTGCCCTGGATCTGGCGCGCACCGGCACGGACGGCGGCGAGCGAATTGGCCACCGCATTGCCGGTATCGTCATGGGCGTGAATGCCGAGCCGGTCTCCGGGAACGTGACGCGCGACCTCGGCAACGATCGCCTCGACCTCCTCAGGCAACGTGCCGCCGTTTGTGTCGCACAGCACGACCCACCGCGCACCGGCCTCGCAGGCGGCGACCGCGCAGGCGAGCGCATAGTCGCGATTGTGCTTCCAGCCGTCGAAGAAGTGCTCGCAATCGAGCATCGGCTCGCGTCCGCAGGCGCGAACCGCCCCGATCGACTCCCGGATCGCCTGGAGATTGTCGTTGAGCGTCGTGCCAAGCGCCACGGTGACATGGAAGTCCCAGGTCTTGGCCACGAGGCAGACCGCGTCGGCCTCGGCCTGCAGCACTGCCAACAGGCCCGGATCATTGGACAGCGAACGGCCGGCACGCTTGGTCATGCCGAAGGCGGTAAAGACCGCGCGCCGGGTACGCTTCTGCGCAAAGAACTCGGTATCGGTGGGATTGGCGCCGGGCCAGCCGCCCTCGATGTAGTCGATGCCGGCGCGCTCGATCAGCGAGGTGATCAGGATCTTGTCCTCGACCGAGAAATCGATGCCGGGTGTCTGGGCGCCGTCGCGCAGGGTGGTGTCGAAGAGATAGAGGCGCTCTGTCATCGGGGCTCGTTCCTGGTCGGCCACTTGGCCCGTTCGTGGTGGGGCCGCGGATTGCTCGTGCGGACAAGTGCGGCGATCGCATCCTGATCGCCGCCGTGCCCGGCTGCGGCCTCGCTGGTCGGTTCACACCAGTCGCGTTGTTCGGGGCGCCGCGACATACGCATCGCGGTCGGCATCCTGACCCGAGGCCGGACATGGGCGGGCTGGTCGATCGAACCGATCGAGACGTTGACGCGCCCGGAATCCGGATTGCGGAAGGTCAGCGGCCGGCCGCCGGGCCGACAGCGGCCAGCTCCGACGACAGCGGACGCACCGATGGTCAATCTCCCACCGTGGGCAATCATGACGTCATCGTCCGCACCTGCCGCGAGCGCCGGGACCGGAGCGCCGACCGCCTTGCGGGAGGGCAGTGGCGCGAAGGTCCGGCGTGAGGGGGCGTCAGACCTGCAATCACCGCATGACCTCCCAGTTCGTCACCAGTTCGCCGGTCGCCGGGTCCCGGGTGTCCTTGAGCGCGATGCCCATGGCGGCAAGCTCGTCTCGGATGCGATCAGCCTCGGCCCAGTTCTTCGCGGCGCGGGCGGCCGCGCGGGCGGCGATGCGATCGCTGATCTTGCCCTCATCGATCCGCAGATCGGCTGGGCGCCAATCGGACCAGGCGGCTGACGGCTGCGCGAGCAATCCGAGCAGGCCTGCACTCGCCTTGAGGCTTGCCGCTGCCTGCCGGCTGCCACGGGCGGCGGCGGCGCGTAGTTCGTGCAACGCGGCAATGGCCCTCGGGGTGTTCAGATCGTCCTCGAGCGCGGCGAGCGTATCGGCACAGTACATCCCCGGCTCGACATCCGAGGTCAGGTCGTACCAGTGATCGAGCACGCGGAGGGCTTCGCGTAGGCCATCCCGTGTCCAGTTGATCGGCTGGCGGTAGTGTGTCTGCAGCATGGCAAGACGCAACACCTCGCCGGGCCATTCGTCCAGAAGCTGGCGGATGGTGAGGAAGTTGCCGAGAGACTTCGACATCTTCTCGCCCTCGACCTGCAGGAACCCGTTGTGCATCCAGATGTTCGCCATCCGCTCGATGCCGAAGGCGCAACAGGACTGGGCGATCTCGTTCTCGTGGTGAGGGAAGACCAGGTCGATGCCGCCGCCGTGGATGTCGAAGGTCTCGCCGAGATAGGCGGCCGACATCGCCGAGCATTCGATGTGCCAGCCGGGGCGGCCGCGGCCCCAGGGGCTGTCCCAGCCGGGCTCCGCCGCGCTGGAGGGCTTCCACAGCACGAAATCCATCGGGTCCTTCTTGTAGGGAGCGACCTCGACGCGCGCGCCGGCGATCATGTCGTCGAGCGAGCGGCGCGACAGGCGGCCGTAGAGCGCAACACCCTCCGCGCTTTTCCACGACTTGACGTCGAACAGGACATGACCCTCCGCCACATAGGCATGGCCGGCGGATATCAATCGCTCGATGAGCCCGATCATGTCGGTCAGCCCGTCGTCGCGGCGGACGAATTCGGTGGCTCGCGGCTCGACTGTCGGCCGCAGACAGCCGAGCGCATCGACGTCGGCGTGGAATTGCGCCTCGGTCTTCTCGGTGACCCTGCGGATCGCCTCGTTCAGCGGCAGGTCGGGATATTCGGCCGCCGCCCGCGCATTGATCTTGTCGTCGACGTCGGTGATGTTGCGGACATAGGTGACGTGATCGGCGCCATAGAGATGACGCAGCAGGCGGAACAGCACGTCGAAGACGATCACCGGACGCGCATTGCCGATATGGGCAAAGTCGTAGACCGTCGGTCCGCAGACATACATCCGCACGTTCGACGGATCGATCGGTGCGAAATCCTCCTTCGTCCGCGTCAGCGTGTTGTAGAGGCGCAAGATCACGTCGTCCCTCACCTGCCTGCCGGCCGGGGCGTCCGAGTGTCCCTGTTTTCAGCGAAAGACGGAACGGCCGCGGCCAGCGTTGCTGCTAGCCACAAATAATCGCGCGGATGCAAATGGCGCGTGAAGCCGTCATGTGGCGGCTTATGCTCCCCTCATCGCCGCGCGTCAAGCGCGTTTGCGCGCGAAGGCCGCAGCCGATACCGCGTCCGGGAGGTCGGCGACGGCCCGGCGCAGGATCGCAGCCATCGTTTCGTCGCCGTGTCGTCGGCCCGCGCGGCAGATCGCCGTATCGCCAGCTCTACGGATGCCTCTAGGGCAAGGTGGAACCGCGCAACCGCCTCGTTCACCTCGGCCACCAGTGCGAGATCGCCACGAGCGATGAGGACAGCCGCCGCCCTACCCGGTTGCTGCGATCGTCCCAGAATGCCGCCCGGCACGGCGCCTCCACCGCTACTGCACGAGCAGACCGTCGCTCGTCACGAGCGTTATCCCCTCGATCTCGGCCCGGCCGGCAAGGATTGCCAGATACTGGTACACCGCGCGATGGAAAACCGCATCGGCCAGGTAATCGGCAATTTCGCGGCGGACCGCCTCGAAGGGCAGCCTGCAACCAGCGATGCGCCGGTCGAGCCTGACGACATGAACGCCGTAGCGCGTGCGGATCGGCTTGTCGCAGATCGTTCCCGGCGTCATCGCCATGAGCGCGGCTTCGAACTCGGGTGTGGTCTGGCCGCTCGCGATCAGCCCCAGTTGCCCGCCGACGCCTGCCGACGGGCAGGCCGAGAGCGCGGCGGCGAATTCGGCAAATCGGCCCGGTTCGCCCCTCAGCACGGCGATCACTCCGCTGGCGGCCGCCTCGGCGGCGGAGACTGCCTGCGCATTGTCGCGCGCGGCAGAGAACAGGATATGTGCGGCCTCGTGAAGATCCGGCGTGCGGAACCGATGCGGCCGCGCATCGTAGAACCGGCGGCATTCCGCCTCGGTTGGGGTGGGAACCCTTAGCTGCGTTTCGATCAGTCGCCGCACGAGCGCCTCCTCCGGCGTCTCGCGGCGGCCGTCAGCGTCCGTCTCCACCTCGCATTCGGCCTGAAGTCCGAGCCGCCGCGCTTCGTCGAGGAGAAGCCGCCGCACCACCAGCGCACGGACGGCCGCCTCGCGCGCCGCCCCCGGCGATGTCGCCGGGTGATGCTGGATCTCGCGGGCGATCTCGTCGCGCGAAATCTCGGTGCCGTTCACCCTGACCGCCGGCGGCAAGGGTGCGGCCCTGCGATCGCTGACATCGAACAGGCGCATGGCGTCACTCCACGACGGTGCGGGCCGTCACGCGGCTCTTCACGCGCGCCGACGCACGGTTGGTGCGGACGACCTGGTAGCCCTGCCGGCCGAGATACCAGACCGGAGCGCTCCAGATGTGGACGAGGCGCGTGAAGGGAAAGACGAGGAAGATCGTCAAGCCCAGGAACAGATGCGCCCGGAACACCGGCGAAACGTCGGCGACATGGTCGGCCGCAGAAGGCTGGAGCGTCAGGATCCCTTGCGCCCAGGCCATGAACTTCACCATCTCGTTGCCATCGAGATGCTGCATCGAGACGGGGATGGTGGCCAGACCGAGGATGAGCTGGGCATAGAGCAGCAGCAGGATGGCGATGTCGCCGACGCTCGACGTGCGACGAATGCGTGGGTCGAACAGCCGACGATGAATGAGCATAGTCAGGCCGACAAGGCAGACGATACCCGCCAGCCCGCCGATCCCGATTGCCATCACCTGCTTGGTGCCATGACCGATTCCGATGAAGTCGAAGACCGCGATCGGCACGAGCAGACCAAAGAAGTGGCCGGCGAATATGATCAGGATGCCCACATGGAAAAGGTTGGAGCCCCACATCAGCTGCCGCCGGCGCAGCAGCTGGCTGGAGCCGGAGCGCCACGAGTACTGCTCGCGGTCGAAGCGGATCAGGCTTCCGACCAGGAACACGGTCAGGCAGAGATAGGGATACCAGCCGAACACGGCCATGGTGATGTAGTCTGCCATCATGCCCTCCCCTCATCTCCGTCCGGGTGCACGACGCTGCGCCTGGCGGCCCTCAGCCTCGTCATCAGCCGCGTGCGCCCACAGGCATCCGCCGCCGGATCGCCGGGGCCGAAGGTCACCGCAGTCTCCTCCCATTCGGCATCGAGGTCGGCGAGGTCTTCGACCTCGTCGACCGCCAAGACGACGTCCGGTGCGGCGGAGACCGGTTCGCCGGCCGCCGCGGCTCGCCCCCGCCCGAGCGCCACCAGCGCGCGAAACACCGCCGCATAGGGCGACCGGCGGCGTCCCAGCCGATCTTCCAGTTCGCGCAGCACATGCTCCGGCTCAGCGACGAACGCGCGCGCATCAGCCTCCGGAATCACGGATAGGAACTCCAGAAACAGCGGCAGGAAGTCCGGCAGCTCGTTGGCCACGACATGGCAGCCGTACCGCTCGTAGAGCCCGGCCAGATCGACCATCGCCTGGCCGCGGTCGCGGCTGTCGCCATGCACATGCTCGAACAGATGCAGCGACAGCGCGCGCGACCGGTCGAAGAGCAGCGTGTAACGCTCCTGCAGGTCGTACAGGTCGCCGCTGCCGATCTCCTCGATCAGGGGGGCGAGGGCTGCCTGGTCGAGGTCCGTCAGCAGCGCCTCGGCGGCGATCACCTGACGGAGCTCGGCTGCCGCCGCCTGAAGTTCGGCGGTCGGATAGGCAAGCAGCGCCGAGAGCGCCTTGAATGTCTTGGCCATCAGACGGTCTCCATCGGATTGCGGGCCTTCGAGACCTTGCGGCCGCCGAACAGGTTGGTCTGGCTGATGCCGCCGGAGCAGTCATTGCCGAAGGAGAAGCCGCAGCTTCCCCTGAGATCGTAGGCATCTTCGCCGGTTTCGCGATGGGTTGTCGGGATGACGAAGCGGTCCTCGTAGTTGGCGATCGCCATCAGCTGGTACATCTCCTCGATGTCCAGCCCGCTCAGGCCGACGCGCGCGGCAATAGACTCGTCGATGATGCCGTCGACGGTCTTCGCCCGCATATAGGCGCGCATCGCCAGCATTCGTTCCAACCCCCTCGCGATTGGTTCCTCGTCGCCGGCGGTGAGCAGGTTTGCGAGATACTTCAGGGGGATGCGCAACGACCGCACATCCGGCATGGCGCCGTCCATACCCATCCTGCCGGCTTCCGCCGCCGACTGGATCGGGGAGAGCGGCGGCACGTACCAGACCATCGGCATGGTCCGGAATTCAGGATGCAGCGGGAAGGCGACCTTCCAGTCCATCGCCATCTTCCAGATCGGCGATCGCCGCGCCGCCTCGATCCACACCTCCGGGACACCGTCGGCGCGCGCCTGGGCGATCACGGCAGGATCGCTGGGATCAAGGAACAGCTTGAGCTGCTCCTCGTACAGCTTCCTTTCATCGGCGACCGAGGCCGCCTTCTCGATGCCGTCGGCGTCGTAGAGGACGACACCGAGATAGCGGATCCGGCCGACGCAAGTTTCCGAGCACACCGTCGGCTGTCCGGCTTCGATGCGCGGGAAGCAGAAGATACACTTCTCGGACTTGCCCGAAGACCAGTTGTAGTAGATCTTCTTGTAGGGACAGCCTGACACGCACATCCGCCAGCCGCGGCACTTGTCCTGGTCGATCAGGACGATGCCGTCGTCCTCGCGTTTGTAGATCGCACCGGACGGACAGGCCGCAACGCAGCTAGGATTGAGGCAGTGCTCGCACAGCCTCGGAAGATACATCATGAAGGTGTTCTCGAACTGCCCGTAGATGTCCTTCTGGACACCCTCGAAGTTGACGTCCTTCGACCGCTTCGAGAACTCGCCGCCGAGGATCTCCTCCCAGTTCGGCCCCCACTCGATCTTCTCCATGCGCTCGCCGGTGATCTGCGAACGCGGCCTGGCGGTCGGAAACGCCTCCAGTTCGGGCGCCGACTGCAGATGCTCGTAGTCGAAGGTGAACGGTTCGTAGTAGTCGTCGATCTCGGGCAGGTCCGGATTGGCGAAGATCTTCGCCAGGATCCGCCATTTCGCACCCATCCTTGGCTGGATCCGGCCTCCTGGTGTCCTCACCCAGCCGCCGTTCCACTTGTTCTGGTTCTCCCATTCCCTGGGATAGCCGATACCGGGCTTGGTCTCGACGTTGTTGAACCACGCGTATTCCATGCCTTCGCGGTTCGTCCAGACGTTCTTGCAGGTGACCGAGCAGGTGTGACACCCGATGCACTTGTCGAGATTCAAGACCATCGCGATCTGAGCGCGGATCTTCATTCTGCAGCCTCCCTGGGGACGGAGCCGTACGGCTGTTCGAGCCAGTCGATTCTGTTCATCTTGCGGACGATCACGAACTCGTCGCGGTTCGAGCCGACGGTTCCGTAGTAGTTGAAGCCGTAGGCCTGCTGGGCGTAGCCACCGATCATGTGGGTTGGCTTCAGCGTCGCCCGCGTCACCGAGTTGTGGATGCCGCCACGGTTGCGGGTGATCTCCGAGCCCGGTGTGTTCACGATCTTCTCCTGAGCATGATACATCAGGATCATGCCCTGCCTGACCCGCTGCGAGACGACCGCGCGTGCGGTGAGCGCGCCGTTCGAGTTGTAGACCTCGACCCAGTCGTTGTCGGCGATGCCCGCCGACGTCGCATCGGTTTCGCTGATCCACACCACCGGCCCACCCCTGTTGAGCGTCAGCATCAGCAGATTGTCGGAGTAAGTGGAGTGGATGCCCCACTTCTGGTGGGGCGTGATGAAGTTCAGCACAACCTCGCGGTTGCCGTTCGGATGCCGACCTTCGATGCGCGCCACGGTCTTCAGGTCGACGGGCGGCTTCCAGGTGCACAGCCCCTCGCCGAAGGCGAGCATCCACTTGTGGTCCTGGTAGAGCTGCTGGCGGCCGGTGAGAGTTCGCCAGGGAATGAGCTCGTGGACGTTGGTATAGCCGGCATTGTAGCAGACCTTCTCGGATTCCAATCCCGACCAGGTCGGCGACGAGATGATCTTGCGCGGCTGCGCCTGCACGTCGCGGAAGCGGATCTTCTCATCCAGCTTGGGGATCGCCAGATGCGTGTGGTCGCGGCCGGTGGCCCTTGACAGCGCCTGCCATGCCTTCACCGCAACCTCGCCGTTGGTCTCGGGCGCCAGCATCAGGATGACCTCGCACGCATCGATGTCGGTCTCGATGCGGGCAAGCCCCCTGGTCGCACCCTCCTCGCGAACGACGCCGTTCAGGGCCCTGAGGTTCTCGACTTCGTGGTCGGTCTTCCAGGCGATGCCCTTGCCGCCATTGCCGATCGTCTCCATCAGCGGCCCAAGCGCGGTGAAGCGCCTGTAGAGGTTGGGGTAGTCGCGCTCGACGACCGCGATCTGCGCCATCGTCCTGCCGGGGATCGGCTCGACCTCGCCCTTCTTCCAGTCCCTGACATCGTAGGGCTGGGCGATCTCCGAGGGCGTATCGTGCAGGATCGGCGTCAGCACCACGTCGGTCTCGACGCCGAGCACCTCCGGGGCAATCTCGGAGAACTTGCGTGCCAGCCCCTTGTAGATGTCCCAGTCGCTGCGCGTCTCCCACACCGGATCGACCGCCGCCGACAGCGGATGGATGAAGGGATGCATGTCGGAGGTGTTGAGATCGTTCTTCTCGTACCAGGTGGCCGTCGGCAGAACGATGTCGGAGTAAGCGCAGGTCGTCGACATGCGGAAGTCGAGCGTGACCAGCAGGTCGAGCTTCCCCTCGGGGGCCTTGTCGTGCCACTTCACCTCTGTCGAGCGCTGACGGCCTTCTTCCCCTAGATCCTTGCCGAGCACGCCATGCGTGGTGCCAAGCAGATGCTTCAGGAAGTATTCGTGGCCCTTGCCCGACGAGCCGAGCAGATTGGAGCGCCAGACGAACAGGTTGCGCGGCCAGTTGGCGGGATCGTCCGGGTCCTCGCAGGAGAGCTCGAGCTCGCCCGATTTCAGCGCCTTCGGAACGTAGTCCTTGGGCTCCAGGCCGGCCGCCTTCGCTTTCGCTGCAATTGTCAGCGGGTTCTGCTTGAGCTGCGGCGTCGAGGGTAGCCAGCCCATCCGTTCGGCGCGGATGTTGTAGTCGATCAGCGTGCCGGACCAGTCCCCCTCCGGCGCGGTCGGTGACAGGATCTCATCGACGGTCAGCACCTCGTAGCGCCACTGGTCGGTGTGGGCATACCAGAAGCTGGTCGAGTTCTGCTGGCGCGGCGGCCGGCACCAGTCGAGCGCGAAGGCAAGCGGCAGCCAGCCGGTCTGTGGCCTGAGCTTCTCCTGACCGACATAATGCGACCAGCCGCCTCCCGACTGGCCGATGCAGCCGCACATCACCAGGAGATTGATGATCCCCCGGTAGTTCATGTCCATGTGGTACCAGTGATTGAGGCCCGCCCCGAGGATGACCATCGAGCGGCCGTTGGTCTTCTCGGCATTGGTGGCGAATTGGCGGGCAACCGCGATGATCTTGTCGCGGCTGACACCGGTGATCCGCTCCGCCCAGGCGGGCGTGAACGGCACGTCCTCGTCGTAGGATTTCGCGACGTTGCTGCCGCCGAAGCCGCGGTCGAGCCCGTAGTTGGCGCAGAACAGGTCGAACACGGTGACAACCAGCGCCTCGCCGTCGAGGAGCTTGACCACCTTCGCCGGCAGGCAGCGCTCAAGCATCTCGCCGTGGTCGGTCGAGACGAAATTCCCGGTCGCACGTCCGCCAAAATAGGGGAAGCCGACGGGGACGATCTCGTCGTGGTCGCCGGCGAGGGAAAGTTTCAGTTTCACATCGCGGCCGGCGCCATCCTTCTGTTCAAGGTTCCATCTGCCGGTCTCGCCCCAGCGATAGCCGATCGAGCCGCGCGGGGCGACGATGGTGCCCGTCGCCTCGTCGCTCGCCACCGTCTTCCAGTCCGGGTTGTTCGTCTCGCCGAGCGCGCCCTCGAACTCGCCGGCGCGCAAAAGGCGCCCCGGAACGTAGCCCTCCCCCTTCTTCTCGAGCCTGACCAGCATCGGAAGGTCGGAGTACCGGCGGACATAATCCTCGAAATGGCTGACCTGCCGGTCGAGATGGTATTCACGCAGGATGACGTGCCCGAGCGCCAGCGCCAACGCCGCATCGGTTCCCTGCTTGGGGTTGAGCCAGAGATCGGCGAACTTGGTCGCCTCGGCATAATCGGGCGAGACGACCACCGACTTCGTTCCCCTGTAGCGGACCTCGGTGTAGAAGTGCGCGTCGGGGGTACGGGTCTGCGGGACGTTGGAGCCCCAGATCATCAGGAAGCCCGCATTGTACCAGTCGGCGGATTCCGGCACGTCGGTCTGCTCGCCCCAGGTCTGGGGGCTTGCAGGCGGCAGGTCGCAGTACCAGTCGTAGAACGAGCCGCAGGCGCCGCCGAGCAACGACAGGTAGCGGGAGCCTGCCGCATAGGAGACCATCGACATCGCCGGGATCGGCGAGAAGCCGTAGATGCGGTCGGGGCCCCAGGTCTTCACCGTGTAGGCGTTCGCCGCGGCGATGATCTCGTTGACCTCGTCCCACGTCGCCCTGACGAAGCCGCCATGGCCACGGACGCGGACATAGTCTGCGCGCTTCTTCGGGTCCTCGACGATGGAGGCCCAGGCGGCAACCGGCGTGCGCGTGGCGCGCGCCTGCCGCCACAGCTTCAGGAGCCGCGAGCGTACCAGCGGATATTTCAGCCGGGCGCCCGAATAGATGTACCAGCTATAGCTGGCGCCCCGCGAACAGCCGCGCGGCTCGTGGTTCGGCAGGTCCGGCCGGGTGCGCGGATAGTCGGTCTGCTGCGTCTCCCAGGTGACGATCCCGCCCTTGACGTAGATCTTCCAGGAGCAGGAACCCGTGCAGTTCACGCCATGGGTGGACCGGACGACCTTGTCGTGCTGCCAGCGCTTGCGGTAGCCGTCCTCCCAGCGCCGGTCCTCCCGTGTGGTGATTCCGTGCCCGTCGGAAAATGTTCCGACGTTCTTTTCGAGGAAGAACAAGCGGTCGAGGAAGTGGGACATGTCTGGTTCCTCCGCGAATTATCCGGCCGCAGCCGCGCCAATGGCCGGGCGGCGCTCGATGTCATGGAGATGGCCGCCCGGTCGCGTATAGGTGGCCCAGGTCAGTGCGACACACGTCGCATAGAAGATCGCAAAGCCCCACAGCGCCGCCTCTGGACCGCCGGTCGTGGCGATCGAGGTGCCGTAGCTCTTGGGGATGAAGAAGGCGCCGTAGGCGGCGATCGCGGATGTGAAACCGATGATCGCGGCGGATTCCTTCTCCGCCTGCCGGGTGCGCGATTCCGCGTCGGCGGTCGGCATCAGCCGGTCCATCTCCCTGCGCATGATCGCCGGGATCATCTGGAAGGTGGAGGCATTGCCGACGCCGGTGGCGAAGAACAGCACCATGAACATTGCGAAGAAGCCCCAGAACGCGCCGGGTTGCTCCTTGATCGACAGGAAGTAGAGCACCCCCGCCACCGCACCGATCATGCTGACGAACACCCAGAAGGTGACGCGGCCGCCGCCGTACCTGTCGGAAACCCATCCTGTCATCGCCCGCGACACTGCGCCCACCAGCGGGCCAAGGAAGGCGAATTGCAGGGCGTCGACCGTCGGGAACTGCGTCTTCATCAGCAGCGGGAAGCCCGCCGAGTAGCCGATGAACGAGCCGAAGGTGCCCGTGTAGAGCCAGCACATGATCCAGTTGTGCCGGCGCTTGAAGATGACCGACTGTTCGGCAAACGAGGCGCGCGCCGAGGCGATGTCATTCATGCCGAACCAGGCCGCGAGCGTCGCCAGGATCAGAAACGGCACCCAGATGAAGCCGGCATTCTGCAGCCATATCCGGCTTCCGTCGGACAATGTCTGGGCCTCGCCGCCGACAGCGCCGAACACGCTGGTGGTAATGACAAGTGGCACCACGAACTGGACGACGGAGACGCCGAGATTGCCGAGGCCGGCGTTGAGCGCCAGCGCGTTGCCCTTCTGCGCCTTCGGAAAGAAGAACGAGATGTTCGACATCGAGGAGGCGAAGTTGCCGCCGCCGAGCCCGCACAGGAGCGCCAGAACCAGGAACAACAGGTAGGGCGTGTCGGGATCCTGGACCGCGTAGCCGATACCGAAGGCCGGGACCAGCAGCGACGCCGTGGAGGCCGCCGTCCACAGGCGGCCGCCGAAGATCGGCACCATGAAGGAGTAAAAGATCCTGAGTGTCGCGCCCGACAGGCCAGGCAGCGCGGCCAGCCAGAACAGCTGATCGGTCGTGTAGTCGAAGCCGACCGCCGGAAGCTTGGCGACGACGACCGACCAGACCATCCAGACGGCAAAGGCCAGCAGGAGGCAGGGGATCGAGATCCACAGGTTCCGGTTGGCGATCGCCCGGCCCTTCGTCTCCCAGAATTGCCTGTCCTCGGGACGCCAGTCCTCGATGATACCGGACAGGCCGCCGTGCCGGGCCGGCTCATGGATCTCCTGCATTTCCGGCAGTTCGGGCAGCGACGCAGCCTCCTTTGCCCGCGCCGCGCGCTCCATGGCGAGGATGGAGAAGTGCATCCACACCAGCGCCACCGTCGCAACGCCGAACAGCACCATGAACGAACTGGTCCAGATGCCGGTGAGATCGAGCACCACACCGAAGACGATCGGCAGGATGAATCCGCCGAGGCCGCCGACCAGGCCGACGATGCCGCCGACCGCACCGACATGGTCGGGATAGTAGACCGGGATGTGCTTGTAGACCGCCGCCTTGCCCAGGCTCATGAAGAAGCCGAGCACGAAGACCAGGATGACGAAGGGTACCAGCCCCATCGATGTCGAGAAGGCGATCGGCCCGTGCGTGCCGTGGATGACGTAGTCGGTGTCCGGATAGGACAGCATGAAGGTGCAGATGACCGACACGCCGAACGTCCAGTACATGATCGTCCGTGCGCCCAGCTTGTCGGACAAGTGGCCGCCGTAGGCGCGGAAAACCGATGCGGGGATGGAATAGAACGCTGCAAGCATCCCCGCGGTCTTGATGTCGAGGCCGTAGACCCCGACCAGATAGCGCGGCAACCACAGCGCCAGCGCGACGAAGGCGCCAAACACGAAGAAGTAGTAGAGGGCAAACCGCCAGACCTGCAGCTTTCCCAGTGGCGCCAGCTCCATCCAGGTACCGCGCGGACGCTCACCCTTGCGACGCCGTTCCACCAGTACCGGGTCGTCCTTGGTGGTGAGCCAGAACACGACGGCCATGACCAGGAGACCCGACGCCCAGATCTGGGCGACGGCGGTCCAGCCGTAGGCAACGAGGACGAAGGGTGCCACGAACTTGGTGACAGCGGCACCGACATTGCCAACGCCGAAGATGCCGAGTGCCGTGCCCTGCTTCTCGGTCGGATACCATCGCGAGACATAGGCGACGCCCACTGCGAAGGAGCCGCCGGCCAGACCGACACCGAGTGCGGCCAGCAGCATCGTCTCATAGGTGGTTGCGTAGGAGAGCAGGAAGGTGGCGATCGCAGCCAGCACCATGACCGCGACATAGACGATCCGGCCGCCATACTGGTCGGTCCAGATGCCAAGGAAGACACGGCTGAGCGAGCCGGTGAGGATCGGTGTTCCGACCAGCAGGCCGAACTGGGCGTCGCTGAGGCCGAGATCGGCCTGTATCCGCACTCCTATTATGGAGAATATCGTCCATACCGCAAAGCACGCGGTGAAGGCGACCGTGCTCATGATCAGTGCCCGGCGCCGATCCCGCTCGAGGGCGCCCTGAACCGTCTGCATTTGTCCGCTCCCCGGTGAACACGTCACAGCCGCCGATATCCGGCGGATCTGACACAACAACAACCATCCACCTGACCAATTGAATTGATGCAGATCAATTCATGACGGCGGTATCATCGAAATGAAGACGACATCACAATTGTTCACTACTTGAAGAAGCAAACATCAATACTCTCAATATCCTGTGCATTGTGCATGCTTGATGAATATCAAGGCAGCGATCCGGACCGTGCCGGAATTTTCCATCCGGCCGGCATCGCGAACGGGATGAGGGGAAACGACATGCGGCGCGAGGACGTGGTGGAGATCAGGAAACTCGAGCTGTTCCGCGCCTGTGCGGACGAGACGTTCGATGCCCTGGTGACAGCCGGATTCCTGCAACGGTTTCCACCCGGCGTGGTGCTGATCCAGGAGAACGAACCCTCCGACTTCCTCTACATCGTCGTCGAAGGCCTGGTCGAAATGTTCGCCGGACATGCCGGCCGCGAGACGACAATCGGCTTCGTGCGACCGATCGGCACCTTCATCCTGGCGGCGGTGCTGAAGGACCAGGTGTACCTGCAGTCGGCCCGTACGCTCGAAAAGTCGCGCATGCTGATGATTCCGGCCGCGAATGTCCGCGAGGCGATGCAGCACGACACGGCGTTCATGTCGGCGATCGTCGGGGAGCTGTCGACCTGCTATCGCAACCTGGTCAAGGAACTGAAGAACCAGAAGCTGAGAACGGGCACCGAGCGGCTGGCGAACTGGTTGCTGCGCGCCAACGAGAAGCAGGGTGGCAGCGGCATGGTCGAGCTCGGTATCGGCAAGCGGGTGCTGGCCTCGCGCCTCGGCATGACGCCGGAAAACCTGTCGAGGTCCTTCGCCGCGCTCGGCCCCCATGGCGTCGTCGTCAACGGCCCCAGGATCCGCATCGCCGACCTGGAGACGCTCAGGCGCTTTGCCAGGCCAAGCCGCCTGATCGACGATCTCACCAGTTGAACTGCGCGTCGGACGCTATCGGAGCTGCGCGGCCCACCAGGCCTGAAGGCGCCGTCGCCGCGCCCTTGGTGCGTCGCAGAACACCAGTCCGGCACGGCGCGCCGCGGTCCTCGTGCGCTCCGCCCTCAGCACCAGGATGGCATCGAGGCAGGCCTCGCGCTGCGGCAGGCCCACGAACCCGTCCACCTCCTCGGCAATGCGCTGTTGCAGGAGGACGAGATCATTGTGCTGGCCGAGATCCTCGCGCAGGTCCTGAAGCTCGCGGACCTCGGCCTTGATGGCGCGGGGCCACAGTCCGGAGAACAGTTCGAGCTGGTAGCGCCAGTGGATCACGCGCTTGCGGGCCTCGTGGAGCTCGCCCGCCAGGCCCGAACCGAACCCCTTGCGCAGGGCCTTGCGTGCCGCCCGATAGGTTGTCGCCAGCCCGTCGAGATAGGCGTCGCGGTCGTCGGTCAGGTTCCAGCCTGCAACCTCGTCGCGAATGGGACGCAGATCGCCCGCGACCTGTCGGCACAGATCGCGCACTGCCTTGCGGCCCGCCGACCCACCGACAGCCGTATCGGCGGCCCGCCGCAAGGCAGCAATGTCGAGGAGGCCGCGCCGGTCGGCCATCTCGAGCTGGCTGATCGCATCGTGCAGCGCTTGCGCGTCGCGCGCCTCCGAGAGCGAGCGGGCCGCATCGCGGGCTGCCGCGTTGAGGCGGCGAAAGGCTTCAGCGTCGACGATCCCCCGCACCAGGCGCAGATGGGACCGGAACGCCTTCAGATCCTTGCGCGCATCATGGACGATCTCGTGCACATCGCCGCGGCGCGCGACGAGCCGGGTGACGGCGGAGCCCAGAAGGTCGGTGAGGGCGCGGTTCACTTCAGCGCCGATCCGGCCACCGATATGCACGTTGTCTCCCTGCTCCCGACCTCCGGGGGCGTGCCCCCCGAACCTGCGTGGACGCTGAGGCCGCAACCTTGCATCCAATCTAGCATGGCGGCGGCGGACGCACAGGCCCCGACCGCCACTCTGACAGCCGCGACGCGCACGACCGCAGACGCGCCGAGAGCACACGCCACCACGAGGCCATCATCGCACCACCAAGACGGCGCCTGAACGGGCTTCCGGCAATTCTCGGGACCGCGTGTTCGTCCGAAGGAACGCCAACCTGGCTGCATGGCTGACGATCGGGCTGCCACCGCGGCATCGCGACACCGGACGCGCCCCGGCGCCTGGCGGGCCGGCTGGCACAGCCCAGCCGGTCCCGGCCACCTCCCCGCCATGGACGATCGGTCGCGGAATTGCGCCACACCCGCGCGCCCCACGCCGGCGGCAGAGACCGCGATCGCCCGCAGCGGCCACGCGCGAGTGCGGCCGCCACCTCTCCGTCGCCCGCAGGGCGTGTTGCGGAACGGCTGGCCGCGACACACGCATATGCGGGCGCGCCGGTGGGTTGCAGTCGGGGCCGCCACCCCAGCGGGGCGTGTCGCGGTCGCGACATGCACCGCGATCACACGCCCCGCAGGCGGCAGCGTCGCCGTCTCGACTGGCCCGCAGCAGGCCCGGCGGAAGAGCGTGCAGCGGCCCCTCGGGAGGGTGTAGAGCAGTCGCGGCAGGCGGGCGCGGCGCAGTCTCATGTCCCGCCAGGGAGGGGCAAATGGAGGCCGCGCGTGAGCCATTCCGACCTTGGACCTGAGCATTTTCCCCAGCCCGCCCGAACACCGCAGTTGGGGGTTTGCAATCCCGTCGCCGGATTGCTACATAGTCACCGCGGCGCCAATCGCCGCCACCAGCGCGCCGGCCGGTCCGGCGCGTTCCTGTCGCGGGGTGGAGCAGCCCGGTAGCTCGTCAGGCTCATAACCTGAAGGTCGTAGGTTCAAATCCTACCCCCGCAACCAAAGTAATGCCGTCAGGTCAAAGACTTGGCGGCATTTTGCTTTTGCGGTCCGTGTTGCAAAGGAACGCAAGGCGAACCCGAAATATGTCAAAGGCTTACAGGCATTGCCGGCGATTCCGTGCGACACGGATGCGACACGGAATGCGCGTGATGTTCGCTGGCTGTTCTCTCTTGTGATGACCCCATGTGCGTCGGCGCGGAAGGCAGTGTATGTCCGCTTTGCTGCAACAGCGGAAAGGCGTCAGTCATGACATCGATGGTCCGGATCTTTCTTGCTCTGCTGGTTGTGCTGTTCGCGGGCGGGACACTTCGCGCAGAAACGCCGGAGGAGTGGGTCAAGCTGCTAAGTCGCGTACACGGTGGCTTTGGGGCGTTCTTGCCGGTCGGCATTCGCATTGGCGAGGATGCGGTGGTGCGCCTCAAAGCCAAGCCGCGCGAATTGACGGTCTTGTTCTATCAGGGCGAAGGAACGCCTTGTCCTTGCGCCGCCGATGGCGTGATGCTTGCAGTTTATGCAAGTCCTGGGCAGGGGACATTGCAAATCGCGCCGGAAAAATCACCGCCGGGGACATTCGCCGTCGTGGTTATCCGCCCACGGAAAGGCGGCGACGGTTTGAAATACACCGTGCCTATGTCCATCATGGCGAAGCTCGTCGATATAAATCGCACGGTCCAAGAGCCGCTTGGCCGTTACAATGCGGTCATGGCGCTACCGGATATATTCACAGTCGAACCGGCAAAGTAGGTTTGCAAGGTAAGCCTCGGGCAGGCAGGCGAGCCATGGCAAGACCGAAATTTCCCTATGTGGGCGACGCGGCGATGCGACGCTTCCTCAAGCTGCACAACTGCCCGACGCCATTCCATGTCGCGCGCATGCGCTTCTGGGGAGAGATTGTCAGCCCCTCGCTTCAGGTTTCACCCGTCAAGACCATTTCCAGCTTGTGGCCAGATGGATTGCCGACCTTCGAAAACGGGGACGAGGCGAACAGGTTTTTTCAGACGATGATGGGCCTATGGAACCGAATGGCTAAGCATCAGGATGCCACGTCGCCCGTAAGACTACAGCCTGTCGATAGGCCAACGACCCGCGATGCCTTGCGCGAAGCTGCCGCAATGCGCGTCGAGGAGCTATATGACGGCTTCATGCACGGGTTTACGAGCGGTCATCGAGAGATGGACGTTCCATCCGGTGTTGCCGATCTACTGACGCGGGTCGAGAAGGGAATCGAACTCCTTGCCACAGCCCGCAACACCTTTGCCCGGCCGCCCGGTCCTGACGACGCGGGCATGTTGGATGAGCTTTCGCGCGTTTTCCCTGTCGTCGATCACGCGGTGCAGGCCGATCTCAACGCAATTGCGGTTGCGGTTAAGGAGTGGCGAAAGAGTCAGCTGCCTGGTGGCTTGATCCGGTCCTCCGCAAAGGCCGGACCGCTGCATTAGCCTCACGCCGCTTCAGTCGCGACGCCATCGAGCCGCACGCGCACGGTCGCGACGCCATTCCCGGCCGCCAGCGTCGCGATGCCGATCGGCACCATGCCGGTACCGGGCAGCACGACCTGCTTGTTGGTGTCGTCCCACGCCACGCGATTACCGGCCGCGACGACAGCGCTCGCGAGCTTCGGCAGCTCGTAGACGCCCACTGTCGCGATTTCGACGCTCTCACCCTCGGCCACGGTGGTCGCCGCGACGCCGAACAGATTGCTGACTAATACGCCCTGGCCGGAAGTCACACCGCCGGTTGGTGCTGTAACGGTGATCATGTCTCCGCGCTGAATGAAGTTCTTCATTGGTCAAACTCCTTTCGTCGATTGAATGCGCACTTGGCTGACGCGGCCGGATTGCGCCGTCGCAATGCGCCGTTCCAGGTCGGCAAGCGCCGTCGCCATCTCGGCATCGGTCGCGTAGGACACCCGCCGGCCTTCGACCTCAACGGTGCGCAGGCCGGCATAGCGTGCGCGCAGCAGCGCATCGCGCCAAGCCTCGAGTTGGGTGAGGTCGGTCATGCCGCAGTCTCCCGCCTGATTCGGCCATGCTTCACTGCGGCGGCATAGGACATGCTTACGCCAAAACGAGTCGCAATCTCACGTTGTGTCGCACCGGATGCGATGAGGTGACGGATTGCAGCTACATCGGCGTCGGAAAGCCGAGCCTGCGGGCTCCGCTCGCCTGTCAGGGCCTGTCAGGAATGTGCCATGCCTGCGTTTGTGACCGATGTTTTCCTTCTGCGTAACGTACGCAAGATTGGCCGGTCGATTGTCTCCCGAGTTTCCGTTCAGGTGAGCCACCACCAGTCCGGCTGGACGAGCTCCATGCCATGCCGCAGCTACGAGATGAGCAACGGCGAAGCGCTTGTTACGGATCGCAACGTGCTGATAACCTTTCTTGTCGGTCCATACTCGTAATTTCCGGAACAAGGGATTCCGACACCATCGGCCAGGCGCAGTGCTCCAGATGTTGCCATCTGCATCGGCGAGATAGCCCTGGATGCCGGGAATGGTTCGCATGTCAATCATGGGCGCTACGCTCCAAAATTTGCATACCAGCCGCGCCAGTCGATGAAGCCGGCGCCGAAATCGAGGATCACTCGCACCTCGACGCCGTCCACGTCCCAGCCCGACTTGCTTTCGACCTGCGGTCCCTCGCCACCGGCGAGGTAGGCATATTCCAGTCCGTCAATTTCGGTTGCATCCGCGACCACGTACCAGCGCGTTGCGCTGGACAGCCGCGGCTCGACCACCAAGGACAGCGAACCCGAGAACGGGTTCACATCGGCCGCCTTCGCCGCAGCGATGGTGGCGAGCCACTTCTCGGCCGTTGTCTCCTGCGCCGGCGGAACCAGCAGGTACTTGGGCGTTGCGCTGATGCGCTGGCCGGAAAGCCCCGTTTGGCTGCGCATCGCGAGCCGCCCCGCCGAGAGCGTAGCGTCAGCGATGGCTCCACCGCTCGCGGCCTTGTTGCCGTGGTCGGCATGGAACAGCGTATCGCCATCCTCCATGACCGGACCGTTGCCGCTGTTGGCCTCCAGCAGATCGACGAGAGTCTTGGCCTCAGTCTCCGCAGCGGCTTGGCCCATGCGGCGGGACAAGTCGGCAAAGGCGCCGAGGTCGTCATTGACGAGCACTTGGCGCGTGACGCCGATCTTGCGGGCGAAGGTCTCGACCTTGTAGGTCTCCTTGGCTTCGGCCATCGTGCCGGCCTGGATTTCGCCATGCTCATTGAGCTTTTCGAGCATCGGCGCTTCGCCCAGCATGATCTTGTTCACGGTGCGGAAGTCGCGTGCAGTGGTCTGCCGGCCAAGGCGGCGGATACCGACCGGTGCCGCCTGATAGGCTGCCCGCAGCGTGCGGCCGATGGTGTCGCCCACGATCAGGCCGAAGTCGCTGGTGGTGTGTAGCGCGCGAGTGATGATCGCGGCCGGTGACAGCCCGGTCACCGGGTGGCCCCGTAGGATCAGCAGCTCGCGCGCCATCTCGGCGCAGCTGGCGTAGGCATAACGCCGCGCTGGTTCCGAAAGCTGGTGCTGCGGATTGATCCGCGCATAGAGCGCTTCGCCCATGTGCCGGGCGCGCACGGCGGGATCGTCCTGGCTCTCGCCCAGCTCGACGCGCACCTGCTCGGTGCGGATGGTGCCGCCGCGCGCGGCCAAGGCCTCGAAGGCGGCGCGGCGGGCTTCGTCGGCGGTCGCGCCATAGTCAATCAGCGCGTCGGCGAACTCGCTGCCGAGCCCGGCGATGCGGGCAATCGAGCGGATTTCGGCATTGATGGCCGCGCGCGTCTCCACTTGGCCGGCGGGCGGGCTTGCCGGCGCTTCGGCCGGCGCGGTGTCAGTCTCGGACATGGTGCCTCCTTGGCGGATGGTGGCGCCGGGGTCGGCCGGCGTTGGAACGAGGGAGATTTCGATCGGGGTCCAGGCAACCGCGGTGCGCACGCGCTCGCCGGTCGCTGCATCGGTGTCGTCGCGCCAGCGCTCGACCGTGTAGCCGACCGAGACATGGCGCAGGATGCCGGCCAGCACGTCCTGCCAGATCGGCTCGACCTCGGGCCGCGCCGAGAACTGCAACGTGGCAGCGCCCTGCCGCCCATCAACATGGGCATCGCGCACGGTGCCAAGCACGTCACGCACTGCAGTCTGGCGGTGCGCATCGAGCACCGAGGCGCCGATCAGCCGCGACAGATCCACCGCCGCGGGATCGAGCGACAGCCGCTCGATGTAGCTGCCGGCCATGTCGCGTCGGCGTACCGGCGCGCCGCTCGACCACACCACCTCCACGGTGCGGGCCTCGGCATTGGCGGTCTGCGGCGAGAGCGCGGCGCGGCGGACAAGGAGCTCAGGCATTGGCGCCCTCCATGTTGGTTTGATCGGCCGCCACGGTGGTGCCGAAGGAGAGGCCAAGCCGCGCCTCGCGCGCGCGGTCGGCGGCAATCGCCGCGTCCACCTCCTCGATGTCATAGCCGCGCTCGGCGATCGACTGGCTGCGGCTCTTGAGGCCGGCACGGATTTGCTCGATCTCGGCGCGCGCGTCCTTGGCTGGATCAACCCAGCCCCATTTCGGCGGCAGCCAATCGCAGGCAAGATAACGCGCTGGATCGCGATCGAAGTCGCGAGCTGGCAGCGCGCCCGAAAGCACCGCAAGCCGCACGAAGCGCTCCCACACCGGCCGGCAAAACTGAAAGACGATGACCGTGTGCTGCAATTGCTCGATGCGGCGGCGAAACTCGACCAGGCCGGCACGGATCGACGAATAGGTGACGCCTTCGAGGTCGCCCGAGATCAACTCGTAAGGTAGGCCGAGCCCGCTGGCGACGGCGCGGATGTGGTTCTTGACCTAAGCGCCGTAGTCACCGGGATCGGCCGGGTCGGAGAACTGGATGTCGGCGCCGGGCGGCAGCGGAATGAGGCTGCCCGGCTCCATGCCGACCTGCAGCACGCCGTTGATGGCGCCGCCGCCGTTCAAGCCTGCCACCGTGCCGTCCGGATCGCGAATGAAGCCGGTGAACAGCGCCGCGACCTTGGCCTTGACCAGCGCCGCATCCTCGTACTGGTCGAGTTCGTGCAGCCGCAGCAACACCGGTGCGAGCCAGGTGATGCCGCGCAACTGCCCGGGCGCGAGCGCTTGGAATAGGTGTGCCATGTCGGATGCCGGCGTGCGCACGGTGTCGAGCGCCATCGGCGCGAGCGCGTCGCCCGGGCGGTAGCGATAGCAGTGATAGGCGACGCGCCGGCCGGCGGCGTCGAACTCGATGCCGGCGCGGATGCGCGCGCCACCGCCAATCTCGCGATGCAAGTCGGTCGGTACCTGCTCGCGGTCGAGCAGTTCGACCTGCAACGGCGGCAGGCCATCCCCGGTGTCCGCAACACGCAGCCGCGCGAACGATTCGCCGCTCTCCACCATCGCCCGGAGCGCCAGCGCTTGCAGGCCGTAGAAGTCGGTCAGGCCATTCGCGTCTGCGCGATCGGTCCAGCGCGCCCACAGCCCATGCAGCGCGTCGCGAATTTTCGCGTCGGGATGTGCCGAGCGCGGCTTGATGCCAGTGCCGACTGCATTGGCGATCAAGGCATGCACTGCGGCGGCGACCCAGGGATTGTTGCGGGCGTAGTAGCCGGCGCGCCGCGCGGCGACCGTCGCGCCGGCCAAAATCGCGGCGTTCAGCGACTCGACGCTCTTGGCGCCCTCCCAGCGCCGGCCGCCGCCGGCCGCGTCAAACGCGCGGCGACGGTCCAATCCGAGCACGCGGCGGATGGCAGGCCACATGCGCTCGAATGTCGGGCCCGCGGAAGCGGAGGGCCAGTCAGATAGTTCGGGAATGATTGGAACGAGTTTGCAGGCGTTGGGCTTTCTCGGGGCCGCACGGCCGCTTTACCTTACGTGTATCCAATGGTTACACTCTATCCATGATGAAAGATTCGGGGCTGCGTATCAGAGTCGAACGGGAGCTTCGAGAGCGCTTCCTCGACGTTTGCCGGGAGCAGGATCGCCCGGCCGCCCAGGTTCTGCGCGAGTTTATGCGCGACTATATCTCAAAGTATCAAGCTGCAAATTCAAGACCCCGCCCACTTGGGAATCCCGTAACCCGCAACGAACGAAGATTGAAACAAAGATGAATTCGCAGAGGAACAGAGAGGAAGCTGTCAACACGCAGCTCGCTATCCTCATTTCGCGGCTGGGGGTGGCGGCGGATGCAGAGACGATTCACGTGCACGGCAAGCACCGCCCAGACGTGCTATTCCAGTTACGTGGGCTTCGCATCGTCATCGAGGGCAAGTTTGCAGATCATCCCTCAGCAGATGACATTGTTCTTAATGATGCGCGCAAGCGGGTACGCAGTGGTGTCGCTCACATCGCAGCAGCAGCGGTTTATCCCCTGGCGCTCCGATCGGCGCCTACCACAAAGATCATCGAGACTCTTGAGAAATCGACGCTGCGATACCGTATCGTCGCTGAAACCCACGAAAGCGAAACTTGGTTCGAGGGCACGCCGGCAGCGCTCATGGATGCGCTTCGCCGTGCACAGGAGGCGCTGACAGAGGACGACATCGTTGAGCAGACTGCCAAGTCGCTCTCGATGCAGCTTGAAACCGTCTCGCGCCTGTGGATTGGGCAGCCTGGCGCGTGCGATCGGCTTTCCCGCATTCTGGGTATTTCGCCCCCGAAAGGCGAGACTTCGGAAAAGGCCAGCGAGCGCCGTGACACAGCCGCCCGGGTGTCAGCCCTCGTTCTTGCCAACGCTTACATCTTCCAGGAGCAACTTGCGCACACTGACACCCGCGTTGACACTCTGCGCAAGCTTGAAAAGAGCACCGATATTGTCGACTCGACAGCGAAACACTGGCGCTGGATTTGGGAAAACATCAACTACGTCCCAATCTTCCAGCTTGGCGAGCGGGTTCTTGACGAATTACCTTCGAGCCCAAACACATCGCTCGCTGTAAAAGCGCTTCTTGGAGAAGCACAGTCGATTTGCAGGCAGCAGGCTGCATTGCGCCATGACTTGATGGGGCGCATATACCATTGGCTGCTGCATGAGGCGAAATATCTCGGGACTTATTACACATCGGTATCGGCGGCGACACTTCTTCTCAAGATCATCTTCTCCCTGGACTGGAAACACGACTTCGCCACTCCGCGGTCGCTCGCCGATTTCAAAGTTGCCGACCTTGCCTGCGGCACGGGTACGCTGCTGATGGCTGCGGCCCAAGCGCTCACTGACCGCTACATTCGTGACCGCGCCGCCCAGGACCTCTCCCTCAGTGAAAAGGACATATCCATTCTGCATCAGACGCTGATGCAGAACGTCCTTCACGGGTACGATGTTCTACCGACGGCTGTGCATCTCACGGCGTCAACCCTGGCCCTACTCGCCCCCGATGTCGCCTTTCGGAACATGAATCTTTTCGTCATGCCGATGGGGCTTGACCATGGAACACCGCGCCTTGGCAGTCTCGATTTTCTGCAGGGCCCTGAGATCAAGACGCAATTTGCCCTAGACGACACGCAACTCGAAACGGTGAGGACAGGCGCGGCTCGGTCCATGAACGTAAACGCGAAGGTTCCAAAACTCGACCTGTGTGTCATGAATCCGCCTTTCGTAAGCAGCCGCTACGGCAACCGGCTCTTTGGGTCGCTGCCGCAAGAACGTGCAGCTTTACAAAAAGAGTTGTCCAGGCAAGCGAGGGCATTGGGTGTTAGTGCCACCGCCGGTCTTGGCGCTCTTTTCGTTCCGCTCGCGCACAAACACACTAAGCCAGGTGGACGCATTGCTTTTGTCTTACCAATCGCTTCAGCAACTGGTGAGGCATGGGGTGCGATTCGCAACCGGATTGCCGATGCCTTCCATCTTGAGGTAGTGATCACCAGCCACGACTCCGAGCGTCCAAACTTTTCGGAGAATACCGATCTTTCGGAGCTATTGTTCATCGCGCGACGACTAGGACCCAAGGAGAAGGCAGGGCCGACGATCTATGTGAACCTGTGGCGCAATCCTCGTACCATCCACGAGGCGCTGGATCACGCAACCCGCGTCGCTGCTGCAATCACCGAGATCGACGGTAAGCCGGGTCAAGCACGAATTATCCGCACCTCATCGGGCATTCTTGGCGAGCTGACGAGTCTGCCTGCGCCGACTGGTAGTGATAATTGGACCGGAGCAATTTTTGCCCAGAGTCAGCTCATGCAAGCTCACTGGGCTCTCGACGTGAAGCATGAACTCCGGCTTCCCGGTGAAAAGGGGGCACACCGGATTCCCCTTTGCCGCCTCGATGAGCTGGGCGTCATTGGTTACGACGTGCGCGACATTGCCGACGCATTTGCAGTCGATACAACCGCGACTACATGGTCGCCACATCCTGCCTTCTGGAACCACGATGCCGACCAGGTACGCACCATCGCTCAAAAACCAAACGCCACGCTTATTGCAAGGACCGAACCTCTTCCAGGCCGTAAGCTAAAAGACGCAGCCGCCGTCTGGTCGAAGGCGGGTACGATCCTACTGGTCTCTCGGCTCAGGACAAATACGCACCGTGTTCTTGCAACAGGGCATCCAAAGCGCGTGCTCGGCAACACATGGTGGGGCTTTGAGGATTCCTCACTGACAAAGGAACAGAGAAAGGCGCTGCTTCTGTGGCTCAATTCCACGCTCGGCATCATGTCCTACTATGGCCGTCGGGCAATTACAGAAGGCGCATGGATGCAGATGAAAAAGCCGGCATGGTCATCGATGCCCGTGCTGGATGTTCGGGCGCTCTCGCCAGCAAAATTGGCCGCACTGGCGAAGTCGTATGATTCTCTGGCGAAGAAAGAGCTTGCGCCGATTGCACAGCTCCACATCGATCTCGTCAGACAAGAAATCGATGCCGCGATCTGCAAGACGCTGAAGTTGCCAGACTTGAAGCCCCTCCGCGAATTGCTGGCGCGCGAGCCAGGCCTTAGCGCCCAGGATATAGGCTCTGCAGACCAGAAAGAGGCGGAGGAGGACATCGATCTTGAGGAAACTGAAGGGGCGGTGTAAGCGCAGAGCTAAGCGGGTATTGCGACATCAAGCCATCCACCGTGACCGAACGACTTGTTGCGCGCCGCGCACGGTCTCGGCCGACACGCTGCGAGACCGCGCGCCTTTGCGCGGACTATTGCCGAGCGCCTCAGCCTCCATGTTGACCTTCAGCCCCATGCTAATGAGGCCATGCAGCGCGGCCATGGAATAGACCGTCGTATCGAGCGCCTCGTTGCGCTCACCCTCACGACGCGGCTGCCAAAGCCGGATCGGTCGGCCGCGCTCGAAACGGGTCACGACGCGCTCGGCGGTGAGCTGCCGGAAGAACTCGGCATCGCGCTCGGCCGGGAAGTGCACATAGCCCGGGCCGGGCTCCGTGAGGCGCAGCCGCGCAAACAGCGCATCCTTGGCGGCATCGACGCCGATGACGAACAGCGGCACCTTGCCCTTGGTGCGGGTCGGCCGGCGTGGCCACAGCGGAATGCCAGGACCACCGCGGCCTTTGATCGCCCAGATGCGACGGTGCAGTCGCGTGCGGCAGTATTCGTAGGCCGCCTTCGTGTGTTGCCCGCCGGTGTCCACCGCCACGGCGCGGACCGCCATGTCAGCAACCGCGCGCGTGTGCTGGTACGTCGCCTGCAATGCGGTGTCGAGGTCCGACCACACGCGCGGGCCGGACGGGTCGCCCCAGATCACACGGTAGTCGATCGACCAGGCCTCCTCGTCGCGACCCCAGCCAACGACATGCAACTCGATCCGGTCGCCTTGCACATCGACGCCGGCAGTGAGCAGCGCGACGCCTTCGGGCAGCACCGCGCCCCAGTCCTCGCGGCGCGCCATCAACGGATCGGTCTCGATGACCTCGCCGGCCTGGTCCTCCCAGGTCTCGGCGAGCTTGGTGTTGGTCCACACCTGCAGGCGCGGCGGGTCGCGATAGACCTGGCCGTGCTCGATCGCAATTTCGGCCCAGGTCTCGAACGGCGAATAGAGACTGGAAAGATGGAAGCCGGCGGTCTTGCCGTCGCCCGCCTGCGTCGCGCGCCAGCGGCCGGAAGCGAGCAGCGCCGGTTTCTGGTGCTCCTCGTGCACGGCGCCGCAGTCGGGACAGACACGGTGTGCGCGATCACGCTGGCCCTCGGGCCATTGAACCTGCGCCCAGGTGATCGGCGCGTAGCTTCCGCAGTCTGGGCAGCGCACCTCGTAGATGCGCCGGTCGGATTCCTCGTAGGCGGCCTCGATGCGCGAGAAGCCCTTGAGCGTCGGCGTCGAGACCATAACAATCTTGCGCCGGCCGCGAAACGTTACCGTGCGTTGGATTGCGAGCGCGACCGGATCGCCTTCGCCCGACACGTCGGCGGGATAGGCGTCCACCTCGTCGAGAAACAGATAGCGCGCGGGCGTCGAGCGCAGACCCACACCCGAGGCCGCGCCGACCATGACGAGCTGCCCCCCGGGAAAGAGTTTACGGAACTGGCTGTTGCCCGGCTCCTTCTTCCCCGGCTCGACCACCCGCTCGCGCAGCGCGGCGCAAGAGGCGATCATCGGATCGACCCGAGTCGAGGTGTTGCGTCGCACGGCGTCCATGGTCGGCTGCACCATCAGCATAAGGCCGGGCGCGTGATGAATGACGTAGCCGAGGAAGTTCAAGCCCGCCTCGGTGCCGCCGAGCTGCGCCCCTTTGACGAACACGACCCGCTCGGTCGGATCGCTCGCCGATAGGCAATCCATGATCTCGCGGAGGTAGGGCGTGCGCGAGGTGCGCCAGCGCCCGGGCTCGGCGGATAGATCGGGCAGCATGCGGTGCTCGTCGGCCCACTGCGAGACGGTAAGCGGCGGCTCGGGCGCAGCGCCCTCGCGCCAGATATCGTCCACCCAGAGCGCCACGTTACTCATCGGCGAGCACCTGCAGCGACGTGCGGGCGAGGTCGAGCAGGTGCTCGCGCATGAGTCTGTCGAGGGAAGCGAAAGTGCGTGCGGGGTCGGCACCGAGCTCGGCAGCAAGCTGCGGCGCGGTACGGGCAACCCACGCCATGTGCGCATCGCGTTCGCGTCGAGCGCGGGCAAACACGGCCGCCTTCACCTCGGCCCGGCTCACCAGATCGCCGCGTTCCTTGTCCAGCGCGAGCCGGGCGCGCTGCACCTTGACGATCTCATGCAACCGCTTGGCTTCGGCAAGACTCGGCGCTGAGCCGTTGCCCGACGTACCGCCCTTGTTGCGGCGGTCGCTATCGAGATTGTCCTCCATCCACCGCAGGCCGGCTTCGACTTCGATCCGGCCATCGGTGCGAACAGGCAATCCCTTGCCGATCAATTGCGAAATGCGTCCGCGCGTAAGCCCGACACGGGCGGCAAATTCGGCCTTGGTGGCGACACCGGGCGCGGTCGTTAGTTTAGCCATTTCGCGCCCCGCAGAATCGCGAACGGTCGCGCCATTGCCCCCCGCATACAAAATCGCCCAACAGGAACCATTGCGTGCGGAAGATTCCCGATTGCTCCCGGCGCACTTGGCACGGCGCTTGCCGCCGTCGCTTGCTCCACCTCCGCGCGGTGACGCACCGGTGACGCAGGAGTGACGGCGAAGACGACCTAAGTGTTTGATAGTGTTGAGATGACGCACCACCCAGCGAACCATTTTCTATGGAGGGGAAAGAGAATGGCTCATTCACCGCCGCGCAGTGCGTTCCCATCGTATCGCAATGGTTTGGGGGTTGGTGCGTCATCTCAACACTCTCAATAGGTTAGCTCGATTTTCGCGTCACCCTTGCGTCACCCTTGCGTCACCCATGCGTCACCACACAGAGGCGGGCGGTGCGTGGCGGACGATGGTGAGGCCAAGGAACTGGCGACCGTTCTTGTTGCGGCGGTGCTCGACGCCATTGGCGTTTGCCTGCACGCGCTGCACGAAGCCGTTGATGGCTGGGAGCTTGTCGTGCTTGAAGCCCTCGGCGACCGCCCAAGCGCGAAACTCGTCGTAGGCGCCACGCGTCGCAAGGTTCGGATAGCCGTTGACGATCGGCTTGACCTCGACACACTCGTCGAGCCACGCGAGCACAGGGTCGGCGCCGAATATCCAGTCGGCGAGCGCCTGCTTGCACGAGGCCGGAATGGTGAAGTTGCGTTGCCGGATGAGTCGGGACGCGCCTTCGACAGCCCATGCGAGCAACAGGTCGGGCTCCTCCTGGGCGATGCGCGTGCCGATGTTCTCGACACGCTCCTCGATCGGGATCAAGCGATTGAAAGGGATGACCAGCAGTCTGCGTTGCACGCCTCGATCCATGCCGCCCTGGAAAGGCGGCAGGTTGTTGGTCGCGAACAGGTTCTGCGCCACCGAACGGAACTCAATGCGGCTCTTGTAGACATCGCGACCTTGGACCGGCTCGCCGGTCACCACCGACTTGAACGTGTCGGACGCGATGGCAGTGGCGGACAATTCATCGGTCGCGTTGAGCAGCTTGCCGACGAGGCCGATGATGTGCCGCTCATCACCCATGCGACCCGCCGGCACCGAACAGATGGCGTTGGGCGGCAGCAAGCCGCGTGCAAGATCGAGAACCTGGCTCTTGCCGTTCTCGGCTCTCTGTCCGACCAGGATAACTGCACGTGGCTGCATCAGCTGCGTGGCGTAGCCGAGTGCGGCCGAGCCGCAGATCGCGGATAGCAGCGCGATCTTCTCGGCTGCATCGGCATCGCCGCGGAAGACGCCGTCGAGCAGCCGGAACAACAGGGAATTGCTCGGTGGCTGACCTGATGTGGCGACCTGCCAGTGGCCGGGCAGGGTATGGCGGCAGCGGTGGTCGAGATGGTGCCGTTCGAGCATCGCGTGGCCGTCCTGGGCAAAGCGGATGAAGCCCGAGGCACAGTTGATGCCGGTCGGTCGGCACTCGAAGAACTTCGGCTCGGCACACAGCGTTCCGCATTCATTCAAGATGGAGTCGATGCGGCTCTTGCTGAGTTTGACGCAGGCGGGATCGCCTGCCGGCGTCAGAAATCCCGCGCCGTCATATCGGTGCGTAGCCATCCGCAGCGCATAGTCCGGGATGTCCTCCCAATTGGTCTTGGCGTAGCGCCAGAACGCTCCTTCGGCATAGACGATGCGCCCAAAGCGTTCGGTCAGGTCCTCGCGCACGCGCTTTGCAATCTCAACGTCTGAGCCGATTTCCAGCCGGGCTCTATGTTGCGATTGCGCTTCCTCGGCAATGGAAACAGCGCCGTCGATCAGGTTGCGAACGGCTTCCGCCCCTTGCTCCACCAGGACATCGTTGAAGTCCTTGCCTTGGGGTGGAGTCGCGATCCAGACAGCATGCCCCTGCTGGAACAGCTTTGCGCTGGCGGTACCGACCTGGCGTTCGGCCTTGCTGCCGGGCGGGTCGCCGTCTCGGGCAATAACAACCGCTGCATCCTTCGGAACCGGTGCGCGGCCGATGTTGGAGATGCCAAGGCATGCCCACGTCTCACGGCCGGTCGCCTGCCAGATCGAGAGCGCCGTCTCGACGCCCTCGCAGAGGATTACTGGCGCAGTACCGGGCAGTCGAACCGACGCGCGTTCGGACCAGCCGTCCACCGCCTTGTTGGTACGTTTGACGACATCGACCGGAGCTTTCTGGCCGTCCTCGGTGAGATAGATCTGCTGCGTTGCGAGCACCGTGCCGTCATCGGCGGTTGCGAGTGCTACCAGGGCTCCATACTGCCCGGCCGCGAAGCGCCGGAATCCGATGCAGTCGGGCGGCATCACGGTGATGCCGCGGCGCCGCAGGTAGGCCTGGACGCGGGTACCGACAATGCCCTCGCTGCGGGCAACGATTTCCTCGATCTTGTCGGCCGGGCTTTTGGCTGGCTTAGGTGATTCCTGGCTTCGCGTTGCATGAGGCGGCAGGCCCAGCCATTCGCGCGCCCAATCGCAGGCATCGCCGTTGGCAACGCCATGCCGATGCCGGATCAGCTCGAGCCCGTCGCCGCCAACACCGTGCTCATGGTCGAACCACTTGCCGACGTTTGGGCCATCGATTTCAACCGCCACGCTGCCCTTGTTGCCGAAACGCAGCTGCGTCGCCGTGGACAGCGCGCGATTCGGCTCGCCCAAAAGGGCGCGCGCCAGGTCAACAATCCTGGCGTTGAGCCTCGCGGCAATGTCGGCAACGGAAAGCTCGGCCATGGATCAGTACCCGGCGGTCCATGACGCGAATGCGTCCTCCTCCATCGCGGTTGGATCGTATGACCGCAGATGGAAATGCTGCTCGCCAAAATAGACCAGCGGGGCGATACGACGCGGATCGCGCGATGGTGGAGCTAGATAGTAAAGCCGGTCATCCAGGCTGCTGCGCAGTTGGTCGAGTGCAGTAACGGCCCGCATCGCATCGCGGCCGACCTTGGACGTCACGGCGGAAGTGCGCAGTAACCAGCTGAGCGAACAGCGCACGTCCTTCAGCAGGTTGCCGAGATGCATGTGGTCATCGATCGTCAACGGTGGCAGGCGCGTCGTCATCACACGCCCTCCTGCTGTCTGATCCATTCGAGCAGTGTGCTCTTGCGCGCGCAGATGATGGCGCCGATGCGGAATACCGGCATGCGCAACTTGGCGTCCGTCGCGTAGTAGTAAATTTTGCGCCGGTGCTTTGTGCTGCCGAAAACAAATTCCGCGATCTCATCGGCGCCGCGCAGGAGATCGTTGGCAAGCGTTGGACGCACCTCTCCTGTGGCGGGTCCAGCCCGCGGCGGCTCTTTGATCATTTCAGGCTCCTATCGCTTGCGACGACGCTTCGTGCTGCCGTCAGGCAAACCGTCCTCCAAGTCCGTGACGACCTGCTCTGGCGCGGATTGGAGAGCCAATTTTGCGCGAGCTTCGACGTGATCGAGATTCACGATTGCAAGTGAACGCATGTCCCGATTTGCCGCATACGCCGCGAGCTGCGACAGCCGGACGATGTCACTGGCAAATGACGGCCGGTCCGGATCGTAAAACTTGACGCCTGATTTCGCACCGGGGAGAGGTGATCCACGTTCGGACGACGCAATCAATTCGACCGGGCCTTGATGCAGCACGAGCAGCGCGGTTTCGTCCTTGAAGGCGTGCAGGTTCTTGCAGTGCTGCGCGGCAATCTCGTGAGGGATGCCCAGCCGGACCAACTCGGCGAATGTCCCGAGGACGATTGCCTCCCGAAACGAGAACGATCGCCGTTTGCCGTTTACCGGGGCTTCTTCCGGATCGAAATAGCCGCGGGCCACCCAAGCATTGAATTGCGTGCGGGTGATCCCAGCCGCTGCACACAGCTGATGGACATCGAGGCGGTCGCTCATGATTTCCTCCGTTGACGCTCCGCATACGCTCTTATATAACCAACCGTAGGCGGTGCGTCAACGCTTTTGGAATGGCGAAAATTCAGGCCTTCCAGGTGGCGCGCACGGATGGCAATGTGGCAATCAAGCAATTGAAATTACACGGATATCTCTCTTGGCCACGATCAAAAAGCGCATTTTGCCCTCGGGCTTGACCCGCTGGCAGGTCGATTTCGCCGATGCTGGCGGGACGCGCCGGGCCAAGCTGTTTGAGCGCCGCAAGGAGGCCGACCAGTTCCTGATCAAGGTCCGGCCCCAGGTCCTGGCCGGCACCTACGTCCACGATTCCGTCTCGATCACCGTGGGCGAGGCGGCGGACGCATGGCTCGCCCATTGCCGCGTGCGGCGCGACGCCGGTCGGCGGATGGAGCGGACCACCTACGTCGGCTACGAGGGCTACGTCCGGTGCCACATCAAGGACCCCAAGGTCGGCATCGGCGACATGAAGCTATCGCGACTGAGCCGCAAGGCAGTGAACGATTTCCGTGACCGCCTGCTCACCGCAGGCCGGTCCGACATGATCACCCGGAAAATCCTCGGCGCGCTTCGCCTGGTCCTCAATCACGCCATCGACAACGGGCAAGTGCATGCGAACGCCGCGCAGGGCGTGCGCGTGCTGCGATCGAGCCGTCTCGACTACAAGGTTTCGGTCCCGGCAAAGCAGGACGTGAAAAGCCTGATCGACGACTCGACCGGTCGGCTGCGCGCAATGCTGGTCGTGAGCGCCCTGTGCGGCCTGCGTGCTTCCGAGACGCGCGGTCTGCGGTGGGCCGACGTCGATTTCACCAACGGTTTCCTTCACGTGCGCCAGCGAGCCGATTTCTATTGCATGCTCGGCGAACCAAAATCGGCCGCGGGCCACCGGTCGGTGCCGGCAGGGCCATTCGTGCTCAACACCCTGAAGGAGTGGAAGCTCGCGTGCCCGAAGGGCGATCTCGATCTAGTGTTTCCGTCGAGCGACGGATCAGTTTCCGATCACGCCAACACCGTGCGGCGGCACTTCAAGCCGCTCTGCGAGAAACTGAAGATCAAACTGCGCTGGCACGATATGCGGCATTTCGCAGTATCGCTCTGGATCGAGCAGGGATTCTCGATCAAGGAGGTGATGACCTTCGCCGGTCACGCCTCGGTGCAGATGACGATGGAGCGCTACGGGCACCTATTCCCCACGCCCGATCACCAGCACGCCATGGCGCAGGTCGAGCAGCGGGTGTTCGGCTGAGGTATATGGTTGTTGCCGTAGCCTCTTAGCGGCAGAATGGCAGCCGGAAACGAATGGACGTCGTCAGGGCTGGGCGATGGACGATCAAATTACGTTAGATATCGAAGCGAAGATTTCGGACTTGCTGGACGATGCCGATTTCCAGGCAATCGATCAGCGGATGGCTCGCTTCAATCTTTTTGAGGCGGTCGGGGCGGTCCGCGGCGAACTTAGGCACTCCAATTTCCTGGGCTTCCTGCTTTCACCATCGCGCAGTCACGGGTTCGGCACGGTCCCGCTGCTCCGCGTACTGCGAGCAATCCTGGCTAACACCCCACGCGACCGTCGTCCGGTTCGCGCACTTGAACTCGTCCTTGGCGACTTGGATGGCGCCATTGTGTATCGAGAGTGGAACAACATCGACCTTCTAATCGAAATAAAGAACGTCAATCTCGTCGTCCTGATAGAGAACAAGATTGGTGCGAAAGCGGGAGAAGGACAGCTTGCTCGCTACAAGACTCTCATAAAGGGCAAATACCCTACCTTCCGGCATCTGTTCGTCTTCTTGACGCCTGATGGCACTGAACCTGACGACCCCGACTACGTTTCAATAAGCTATGCGGAACTCGCCAAAGTCATCGAGGAACTGCCGGATGATAGGGAGAGCAATTCGCATGCCGACTCGAATGTCATCATCCGCCATTATGTGGAAATGCTGAGGAGGCACATCGTGCCAGACGAAGAGCTTCGTGAGCTTGCACAGCAGCTTTATGAGCGTCACAAGGAAGCATTCGATTTCATTTTTGAATCGCGTCCTGAGCCGGAAAGTCTGCTCGGAGTTGCTCGCGCGCTACTGGAGGCGCAGCCGGAGCTAGTAGCGGATCGCCACGGTGCAAATATTCTCCGGTTCGTACCGGACGGCTGGGCTGCCGTTTCTGACTTGAATTGCTGCAGTCCCACTGCATGGACGAGAACCGGGCGCAATTTGATCTTCGAAATCAAGAGTTGGAGTTCGGGCGCTTATGCCGACCGCGTCATCGTCTCGCTCGTTAGCGGTCCCGGGCCACCAGAGATTCGGGAACGGCTCTACGCTGGTGCCTCCGCTCGATCCGATCTGTTCAAGGGCCTGGTGAAGCCAATGGGCAAGCAGTACGCCACTATTTACATGCGAGAGCTTTTGACGCCCGCGGCGGCAAAGAATATGGATCAAGACGAAAAGGCGGCAGCGATCGAGGCTGGTTGGTCAACGTTCCTGAAGGAAGAGCTACCGATGCTTACCGCGGCAGTGCTCAGCATTGCTGGCGCAAGTCCGGCAAATTGAACCGCCCATGAGTTGGACGTTGTCGGTGCGACACGGGTGCGACACGGGCGGGCCAAAATTGGCGAAGCCTTTGAGATCACAAACGGAATTGAACCGCGTAAGCGGCCTCATAACCTGAAGGTCGCTGGTTCAAATCCAGCCCCCGCAACCAAAAAACTTCGCGTTTCCAAACGCTTACGCGCCGCCCTCCGGGGCGGCGTTTGCGTTTCCAGAGCCCGTGGAAGCACTGTGGAAGCAAAAGGGGCCGAAGTCCGTCGTGCTTCCACATGAGCAGTTGGGCTCAGCGCTCCTCGATAAAGACACTGCACTCTTTCGAGTGTGACATCAGATTGTCGATTCCCGCGGTCACGTCCCATCTCAGGTTTACCCTCGGCCCATCATCGACGGTCTGAATCGTCACAACGCGGTCATGGAAATGGCGGTTGCGTGCAGAGCGGTGATGAAGTTCGGGTGCAACCGTTACGCCGGCAGACCGCAGCTCGGCGCGCAATGCGCTCGATTGCGATTGCGGCGTATCCGGCTCGCCATGATCGGGATTCCACACGACTGCGAGTCGCTCGATGTCGACGCCCGCTGACCCAGCGGCAGCGACAAAGCTCGCTAGGCGGCGACGGTTGTGTGGGCGAACGCCGCACCAGGGATCCTCGATTTCGAGCGCGACACGGCGCCCTGCTAAGCCTTGGAAAAGTGGTGTGAGCGCTCGGGCGGAGCCCGGTCGGAAGCGGAAGACGCGCAAGCGTTCTGTGAGCCCGGCCAACGGACCCGGCAGCGTTCGGACGCTGTCCTGCACCGACGCAAGCCAGCTGTCGCCTGCTAAGCATGAAAAAAGGTGACTGACCCCCTCTAGTGGCCCGGCAAGAGCCGCCGCCGCGTCCTGCGATGCGTAGAACGCATCCACAGAGGCCTCTGCCCCGAAACCCTTCAAAACAGACAGGCGAGGCGCGTTCGCCACGGCCGAACCGTCAAGCGTGCCAAAGCGAAGTTGACCGGATCGCTCGTATGGCGCCAACGCATAGGCAATCTCACGATCGAGGCCGGTCGGTGTACCCGCATCAACCGCACCCGGTGGAAGTAGATAGAGGGTGCTGTGACCCCTGCGACGTCGTCCAGATGAGGCTAGAGTCCGGACCGAAGGAAGGACCGGACCATGAAGCGATCGAGGTTCAGCGAAGAGCAGATCATCGCCGTGCTGCGTGAGCAGGAGGCGGGC
>Ga0209909_100208_pt1 | contig 76607 bp, 75 predicted proteins | sample FECB22metaG_FD_188302 | JGI IMG/M metagenome (GOLD analysis project Ga0209909, IMG submission 188302) | Cyanobacterial communities from the Joint Genome Institute, California, USA - FECB-22 (SPAdes) (version 3) | ecosystem: Environmental > Aquatic > Thermal springs > Hot (42-90C) > Microbial mats...
CACCTGCGAAGCCTCCCTACGGCGCTGCACCGTCGGATAAATCGACAACCAAGCCATCGCTAAGCTGCCGATAGAACGTCTGCTTTTAGGATGCTGCCCGGTTCGGCTGAATGGCAGCAATGGGCGCTTTGCTGCCGGGCCGGTTCCGGAGCCCCTCGACACAAAAGCCGAGGGGCCGAACGCTCAAATCTCAGTTCCCTCTGCCAAGGTCAGGGCATCCTCGACGTCGACGCCGAGGTATCTGACCGTGCTCTCGATCTTAGTATGGCCAAGTAGGATCTGGACGGCACGCAGGTTGCCAGTCCGCTTGTAAATCAACGACGCCTTCGTGCGGCGGAGGGAATGGGTGCCATAATCCTCGCTGCGCAGCCCGATGCCCGCGACCCACTCATCGACCAAGCGTGCATACTGCCTGGTGCTGATGTGCGTGACGCCGTCGAGCCTGCTGGGGAAAGCGTAGTCGTCGAGCGTACCACCCCTGGCCTCCAGCCATGCGAGGATGCTGGTTCGTGCGGGTTCGAGTAATTCGAACTGCACCGGTCGGCCGGTCTTGCGCTGGATGACGATGGCCCGGCTACGAACGCGACCGCCACTGACGAGATCGCCGATCTTTAGCTTGACGATGTCGCAGCCGCGCAGCTTGCTGTCGATGGCGAGATCGAACATTGCCCGGTCGCGCGTGCGCCGTTCGCGGTCAAGCCAGAACCGAATGGCCCAGACCTGCTGAGGTTTGAGGGCTCGTTTGGCACCGAGCTTGCGGCCAGCATTCCAGGCCGGCCGTCCTTTGACGGCCGGATCGTGTGCAGAATGTCCCATCGTCTGTCTCCTCGCCGCCGGCCCATGCCGACGAGGCGAGAAGAGACCCGAACTGAAGCTTCGGAGAGCGGGCATTTGCGGACGTTCCGACTGCGACCCATCCCGGTTGCTCCGGGCGTCATCGCTGATGCTCGGAAGCAGACTTTTCAATGCCCTCCGAAGAGAAGCTCATTCCTCACGGCCGAGCCACGCTCAGGCGCCTTGGCATCAGCAGTCTGCTAGTTAAGGAAGGTCAGACGAGAAGGTGTAGTTGCAAGTCGGTCTTGGCGATCAGAAGAGAGCCACCAGTGCAACACCGCCGATCATCAGCACGGCGCCGAGGATCCGCCACAGGCTGGCCGGATGCACCGGGAAGCCGACCCATCCGTAATGGTCGAGGACGATGGACGCGGTAACGCCCACCGTCACGATGATGCCGAGGAATGACGCCGCCCCAATGGCTGGCGAGGCGTAGAGCTGCGCAAGGATCAGCAGCACGCTGAAAAACCCGCCGAGCCATGCCCACCATGGAACCGCGGCCAGCTGCGGCCCACTCGGCACCTCAAGCTTACCTATGGCGAGCCCGCCGAGCAGGAGAGCAAGTGTGCTGACGATGAGCGTGATCAGGCCCGCGGTTATCGGCAGACCGAGCGACTTGGACAGGGTCGCGTTCTGGCCGGGCTGGATCGCGTTAGCGATGCCAGCGAGGATGGTTAGACCGTAGAGAAACAGCATGCTTGGCTAGCACGCCAGGGCGCAGCCAAGGTCCTTAGGAAGGCGGGGGCGCGGGGTTCTGCCGCACCGAGCCGCAAGAAATCTCATCGTTGTTCCGGGGCCGACAGGGTCACCCGGAACCAAGTCCGGTCCAGCGGGATCTCCTGGCACTGGATCCGGCGGGGGCAGCGGCATCGGCGGATCGCCGGGCATGGGCTCAGTCGGTGGCGGCTCCCCGGGGGTTGGGAGGTCTGGACCGCTGGGATCGGGTATGCCGGGGTTCGTCATGGTCGATCATCTCCAGTGAGCCTACACGGGGGCGCTTCACGTCGTCGGGCTTCCGCTGATCATCTCCTGCCTCCAGCACTCGCCCGAAAGGCGGGCCGCCGCCTTGGTCGCGAACGCGTAGGGTGAGCTGGCGAGGCGTCGTCCGTCTGACGCGCGGATGATCCAGTCGTAACAGCCTGCCACTGCATCGCTTGGGACGACGCAGACCTTGCAATGGAGATCCTGCCGCCGTCGCATCAAGTCAGGACCTGCGAAGGTCGTCTCGCCGCATAACAGGCGACTCGATCATCAGGAACGTCATCTGGAACAGGACGAGGCCCGTGTGGTCCGTCACCTCGATCCGCCAGTCGTCGCCTACCGCGACACTCCGAGCATCGTCCTTCAGAACTGCACCGGCCCGCCGGATGGCCTCCAGGCGCGCCGCCTGCCAGTCTGGCAACTCGGTGCCCTCAGTGTCGGGCAGGCACACGCCGTCGAGGATGTTGAAGTGGTAGCGCGGCACGTCATGACTCCCGCCAGACCGGGCGGGGACGCGGCGCATCCTCACTCACGGTTCTGCCAGGGGTCGTCACCGCGATTGCTGAGATATTGCCCTAAATGCAAATCTCTCGACATCACTTAGATTAGGAATTTCGATTTCGATACATTTGCCCACATGTATGAAAATACAAACACAAGCTATTGTTTTTCCTGATATTATCATTCATCATCGCCTGCAATCGCGGTCCTTCCCCTGGCTAATCCGTGAGTGAGGGCAGCAGCCTCCGCCAGAGCCGGGCGGAGCATCGCATGCCGCACTTTTACTTCCACGTTTATGATGGCCGGGGCCTTCTCGATGAGGAGGGAACCACGCTGCCCGACGCTCAGGCAGCGGGCATCGCGGCGATCTGTTTTGCTGGCGAAGTCCTCAAGGACAACGCCGGTCAGGTGTCGTCGAACGGCGGGTGTCGCATCGAGGTTACGGACTCCAGCCGCCACACCCTGTTCCAGCTGAGCTTCGTCGTCCTCGGTTCGTCAGGCGCGGGATCTGAGCTGATTTCAGGTCCGCGAGAATGGCCCATCGACGGGCCCGATGTCGGTTCGGTCGCCGAGTAGGTGACGGCCTGATGCGATGATCTGGATGATCTGCCGGCTATCGCACTCACGGCGCGCGATGCCTTCCAAGTCGCGCAGGTAGGCGATAACCGGCCCACGGGCCCGGCTTCTCAGCTTCATGGCAGGGCCAACCTGCGCGCTGACGTGCTCGGCTACCGTAGCCCAGAACGCCGAAGGCGTTGTGGTAACATCAGTCGGCATTGCGATGCTCTGAAAGCGAGGAGAGCCCCGCCGCCCGTGGCAGGCGGCTGTCGCGGGCCGCATGGCTACACGCGGAGCAGCATCGGCGAACTCACTTGGATCAGCAGCCGACGAGTCGCCTCTTTCAGAATGGCCGAGTTGGGTCGGGAGCCAGCACGGCCGCGAGGTCCGCTTGTATGCATTTCGGCCGTACAGCGGACCGGCTGTAATCCACCCTCTGCGGACGTTCAAGAATGTCCACCGGCGGGGCTGGAACTGGCCGTAAGCAGAATGACTGCTTCGAAGCTCATGCGGCAGCTAACCGGAAGATAGCTGGTGGTATCGAAGATCCGGCCCAGGACGGTCGTGATGCCCTTCGGGTCGTCTTCGGTCGACGACATCGCCATAATCGGCGTGTCGAAAGTCGAGACCTTGCCCCAGTATAGCGCCGGGTGGGCGTTGAAGATCTGCAGGCCGCTCATCAACAGGACCAGCAGGCAGAGCGCGTTGACCCGGTGGGTGATCCGGATGACGGCGGGGTGCCGGAACATCCAGCGCCGATGCTCCACCTCGCCCGTGTCTCGGGCGGAGCGCGGCAGGTAGGTGCGGGGCACGAGGGTGACATATCTGGGAACCGCGGGGCGCGGCAGCCAACCCGAAGGTCGGGCCGCCGCGTTCGTGATGGCCGCTTACATGCGGTTCATCATCATCTTCCGCTTCATCATCCGGCGCTTCATCATCTTCTTATGCATCATGCGCTTCTTCATCATCATGCGCTCGCTGCTGCTCATCCGAACCTGGGTGGCGCCCGCCGGGGCGGCTTGAAGGCCGTTCGGGCCCATCGGGGCGGCCGAGGCGGCGCCGGTTCCGAGCGCGAGGCCACCGAGGACCGAGGCCGCGAGCGCTAGGGTGGTGATCTTCATTCGATGTCTCCTGTACGGGGAAGGAACCCCCTTCGCACAATGATTCAAGATGAAGATTGCGTCGCAAGTTCCTGAGTTACCGCAAGAAATATCTTTGAGCGCTGGCGACTGCGCGCAGTTTTTCGGGCGCCGGAGCAGGCCCCCGCGCCGCGCCCTGGCCGGGCGTATGCCGACCTTTACGGAGGCCTGTCCCGAAAGGTTTCAGCTTGGGCCGGGAAAGGCGTCCCTGCCGTCATGCCGACGTTGGCATGATGGTGGGATCAGGTCCCGACCCGCCATGCGCGGCGTCATGCCAATTCGATGGCGGCCAGGACGCGCCAATCGGCGCGGATGCGACGTCCCGCCTCGATCCGCACCGTGAACCCCCGTCCATCGAAGAACTCCAGGAGCGGCATGGTCAGGTTGCGGCCGATGCCGGCCGTCTCGCGAAACCGCCCGACCGTCAGCAGGCCCTCGGGATGCTCCCGCGCCACCGCGTCCGCGATGCGCGCCAGTTCGGCGACTGCCTCCGGCAGCGCGTAGTAGCTATTCGAGACACGCACGAGCCAGCCGAGGCGGCCGACCTTGTCGAGGAGGCGGCGGAGTTCGTCGGGCTGGCGGCCCAGGCGCTCGGCGAGCACGGTGAGGCGGGGCTGGTCCAAGCCCGCCTCCTCCAGCACGGCGCGAATGGTATCGTAGACGACGGCGTCGGCCGGACGCAGGCGCGCCACGTGGCCGGGCAGGTGCAGGAGCGCGCCGCGTCGTAGGACCCGTTCCGTCCGGACGAGGCCGTCGAGGGCGGCCGGGAGGGCCGGACGGTCCCCGGCCTCCAGCGTCGATGCGATCTCGTCGTGAGCGAGCCCGGGGTTGTCGGGCTGCGCCATATGCGTCCGGGCGAGTTCGGACATTACGCGCGCGGCCAGCACGGCGATCCGCGAACCCTGGAACGCGAGCCGCGGGCCATCCTCAGCGACGACCGCACCCTCCTCCGCGACGAGGGCGTCCAGCGTCGCCGCGGGCAAATTGCGCAGGCGGGCGAGGCGGGCGAGGTCGACCCCGGGTCCGGAGGTGGCGAGGAGGCCTCGGAGGGCGCGGCCGTCATCCACGGTGTCGAGCGCCGCGACGACCGCCCGGCGTTCCGGCGTCCAGGGGCCCCGGCGCGGTCCGTCCACGTCGAGCACCCGACCGCCCCCGAGCGTACGCACGGCCGAGACGTCGCGCAGGACGAAGCGGTCCCCTGCCAGGGCGCCGATCTCGCGGTCGAGCGTGATCAACGCCCGGGCGGTCGCGCCCGGTTCGACCGAGCCAGCCCCGGGGAGCAACAACCGTCCCGTCACCGCGGCCGCCCCGAGATGGAGATGCATCGGGGTACGGTGGCGCAGGGGCCGACCCTCGTGCGGCAGCACGCGCACGGAGACGTCGAGGCGGGTCGCCGGGCCGTGCAGGTTCGGCGCCAGGACCCATGTGCCCCGACCCACGTCGTCGAGGGACAGCCGGGGACCGACCAGGTTCAGGGCGCAGCGCTCCCCGGCGCGCGCGGTCTCGGCCACCGCGTCGTGGACGCGCACGCCGCGCACCCGGACCTCGCGCGCGCCGGGCGAGACGAGCAGCCGGTCGCCCACGCGGACCGTGCCGGCATGCACCGCGCCGGTCACGACCAAGCCGGCACCGGGCACGGTGAAGTGCCGGTCGACGGCGAGCCGGAAGCCACGGTCAGCACCGGTCGGGACGCGGGAGCCTGCCGTGGCCTCCAGCAGGCGGGCGAGGTCGTCGATGCCCGACCCCGTCAGCGCCGAACAGGCGACGACTGGCGCTCCCGCGAGGCTGGTACCTGCGAGGAGGGCATGTATCTCCGCGGTCACCGCGGCGATGCGCTCCGGGTCGGCGCGGTCGGCCTTCGTCACGGCGACGATGCCGCGGTCGAGGCCGAGAAGGTCGAGGATGACGGCGTGCTCGTGGGTCTGCGGCATCACGCCGTCGTCGGCCGCGACCACCAGCAGCGCGCAGGACACACCGGTGGCGCCCGCCACCATGGTTCGTACCAGGCGTTCGTGCCCTGGCACGTCGACGAAGCCGAGCGGGACCCGCAGGCGACCGTCCCGCGGCGCGTAAGCGAAGCCGAGATCGAGGGTGATGCCCCGGGCCTTCTCCTCGGGCAGCCGGTCGGCGTCGATGCCGGTGAGCGCCTTCACCAACGCGGTCTTGCCGTGGTCGATGTGGCCGGCGGTGGCGACGATCATGCGGCCTTCTCGTCCGCGGAAGGTGGCGGCGCGGGAGCCCCCCGCGCCGCCTTCCGCCTCAACCCTTGATCCGGGTCTCAGCGAGTTCGGACATGCAGGTGTCGTAGGGCGTGAACGCCACCCGGTCCGACACCGCGAATAGGGTGAAGGGCGAGTACAGGAACAGGGCCTTGGCCTCGTCCTGCAGGTACCGCTCCACCTCGCGCACCACACCCTCCGTCCCGGTCTCCGGCGTATGCAGGAGCTTGTCGTAGAGGGCGTCGAACCTCGGGTCCTCCGGACCCTGGCGCAGGGTCGCGTCCTTCCCGAAGAACTCACGGTGCACGCAGGCCACCGGATATTGCGGCGTCCAGTCGAAATACCATTCGAGCTTGACGTCGAACTCCTCCGGCAGGTCGCCCCGGTCGCTGACGAAGCGGCAGCCCAGGCCGACCTTGGCGAGGCACTGGCCGATCGCCTCCACCACGCCCTTCCAGGCGGGCGAGGCCACGAAGACCAACTCCCGCCCCCCGAGGCCCAGGCCGTCGAGCGTGCGCTTGGCACCCTCGGGGTCGTGTAGCATCGGCTTCAAGTCCGGGTCCGCGCCGAAGCGGCCGGGCTGGATGAAAGCCGGGATCACCGTGCCGTAGCCATGCGCCCCGTGCTGGAGCACGAAGGCCTGGTCGATGGCGAGGTTGAGCGCCCGGCGGGCCTCCGGGTTGCGCCAGGGCGAGTCCGGACGGTTCTCGTTGAAGACGCCCGTCAGGATCGTCTTCGCCTTCTTCGTCTGGATCTTGCCCTTGTCGCTCGCCGGGAAGGCGTGCGCCTCGTCCGGCGTTAGGTCGAACACCACGTCGACCCGGCCGTCACCGACCGCCACCGACTTGATGCCCTCGGCCTTGCCGATCACGTTGTCGTAGACGATCCGGACCGTCGGCCTGCGGGCCGGGTTCCAGTACGTCGGGTTGGGCTCCATGACCACGCGGTCGGAGCGGCTATCGATGAGCGAGACGCCCTTGGTGAGCACGAACGGGCCAGTCCCCCACGGACCAGGCGCGTCGATGACTCACCAATGACCTTCTGCCGAACCCGTCTTCGGGTCGACGAAGCCCCACTCGTTCCAGAACCGCGTAGACGGTAGGTGCATGCCGCGCAGCTTCATCAGCGCCGCGGAGTCCCCGCCGGGGAAGCGCATGCGGATGGTGCGCTCGTCCACCGCCTCGCAGGTCACGTCCCGGGCGAAGTTAAGGAAGGCGCCCGGCGGGTGCGGGTTGGTCCATTCCTGAACCTTGTCGAAGCCGAGCTTGAACATCGCCGCGTTGAAGGGCTCGCCGTCCTGGTAGACCGCGTCCCGCATCGTGAGTTCGAGGGTCTCCTTGTCGAGCCAACGCCAGCTCTCGGCGAGGCTCGGCTGGCCGATGCCGTCGTGGTCGACGCGGTTGGCCTCCTCCATCGTGTTCCAGGTGATGGAAAGCCAATTCACCGGCGACGGGTCGACCACCGTCACCGTGTTGTGGGGTCCCCAGGGCTGGCCGCCCCCTGGATCCCCGGTCGCTTGCGCGTCCATGTTTCCTCCTGTGTTCGACCCGCATGGCGTGCGGGCATCGTCCGGCCCATCGCGAGCCGAGAAGTTGGAGGGCGCCGGCAATCACGCATGGCCCTCGATAGATCCGCCTGGGTCGCCGGCCATCCCGCCGTCGAACCCACACAGGAAAAGTTCGCCTCCGCAGGGAGCATCGCCGCCTGCGCGCGGTGCATCCTCAGTCCGGGTCGTCGTCCCGGGCCATGCCCGTCGCGGCGACGCGGTCGGCGAGTTCCTTCAACTCCTGGCGCAGGTCGGCGAGGTCGCGGCCGCCTAGCCCGGTGCGGCAGACTACGGCCTGCTGAGCCTCCGAGACCCTGACCTCCAACGACCGGCCCGTCTCCGTCAGGGCGACGAGGACGACGCGCCGGTCATCGGCACGGGCGCGAGTGACGAAACCCGCAGCCTCCAGCCGGTCGACCAGGGGCGTGATCGCGCTGGACGTGAGTTGCAGCCGAGTGGCCAGGTCATGCACCGCCGTCACGCCGTCCTGCCAGAGCGCCAGCATGACGAGGTACTGCGGGTAGGTCAGCCCGAGCTCGCCCAGTAGCGGCCGGTAGGCGCGCACGACCGAGTTCGTCGCGGCGTAAAGGGCGAAGCAAAGTTGGTCGTCAAGCCTGAGCCCAGGCTGCTTGGTCGATGTCGCCATTGAGCGGCGCTCCGTTCAGACCTGAATCATTCACGCGTGAACGATGCTGTCAACCCGTCGGTTTCCCTGGCCGCATCGGAGAACGACCCCGGCGCGCAGGTCGCCCAAATGCGCGGCGATTGGGTCGGCAGGACCGGAAATGGTGAAATTTTGGCACGAGAGAGAAGGGGGGGGATTAAAGGCCAGCCTGATACGTTTATCTTGCCACTGAATAGATACGGCAATGTCGCTGCCGTCTTCTAGTCGGGACCACTTAGTCTAGCCGGTATCAGAAAATGAATTGAAGCACCTTTAGCTCGCGATGTGACTTGGATGGTACATCGGCGCCGTGCGTTATCGTCTAACTTGCGGCACGATTGGTGTCACGAACAAGAGATTGCTGTGATTAAAAACCTGCTTGGTATTCTGGTTGCGAGCACTGCTCTGACCGGCGCCGCCTCGGCCGCCGACCTGCCGCGCCGCGCCGCCCCGCCGCCGGTGTTCACCCCCGTCCCGGTCTTCACCTGGACCGGCGCCTACTTCGGTATCAACGCCGGCTACGCCTACACCGAGTCGGACACGATCCGGACCGTCGGCATCGGCGCCCTTCAGAGCAACGTGAACAACCTGCTGCGCAGCCCGGCCGTCCGCCTGCCGCAGGACGGGTTCTCTGCCGGTGGTCAGGTCGGGTACAATTACCAGTTCACCCCCGGCTCCGGCATCGTCGTCGGTATCGAGGCTGACGCCCAGTACATGGATCTGCAGCGCACCGGCGTGCAGTCGATCTTCCGCCCGGCCTTCAACCCGAACGTCCTGACCAACACGTACCGGACGGACCTGAGCTTCCTCGGCACCGTCCGCGGCCGGGTCGGCTACGCCTTCGACCGCGTCTTCGTGTACGGCACCGGCGGCTTCGCCTACGGCGACGTGACCCAGCGCGTCGGGTTCCAGACCGCCGCGCCGCTGACCTATTTCGGCAGCCGCTCGCGGATCGATACCGGCTACGCCTACGGCGGCGGCATCGAGTACGCGTTGCCCACCGACTCGTTCCTGAACTTCTTCCGGTCGAACGCGGTGACGATCAAGGCCGAGTACCTGCGCTACGACCTCGGCAGCCACAACCTGCTGGTCGGCTCCGTCGGTGGCCCGGGCGTCGGCTACATCTCCCGCTTCCGGACCGAGGGCGCCATCGCCCGCGCCGGCCTGAACTTCAAGTTCGGCTCCTACTGAGATCCGTTCGAGCTGCTCCCGGCGCTGTGCCGGGAGATGCGACGGTGGGCGAGGGGTAGTTGGTCCTCCTCGTCGCCTTCCGCCGCATGAGAGCAGCCCTCCGGCTGACCTTCGTATCCCCAGCCCGATCAAACTGGCCGCGAGGTCGGCTACACCCTGGGAGCCCCCGCTCTTGGGGTGCTTTTTGATACGACTACTTCCCAGTCGGGGCCGCATATGCCGAACGAGTGCTCGGGAGCGGTCGCGAAGGGCTATGGCCAATCAGTCGCTGGTGGCCTGCTCCAGTTGATCCCAGAGCGTCCGCTTCGACCGGGCCTGCACCGGAAAGCGTCTCGGCCGTAATCCACCCTGAACGGCCATCTTGCTTCCGACCCAATCCAGTCGAAAAGCTCGATCCGCCTCGGCCGAGAAAGCAGACACCCCACGCCCAAGTCACAGCCGACCTGCGGCCGCCAAGCTGGCACGGTCAACGATTTCGATTGCGCCCCGACGAAGTTCGATCAGGCCCGCCTCAGCCCATTGCCCCAGGAGACGGCTGACCACCTCACGAACGCTGCCGACGTCGTCCGCGAGCTTCTGATGGGTCACCGCGGCGACACCCCGCGGATCGGCCTCGGCCAGGAGTCGTTGCGCGAGGCGCTGCTTCAGCGGCGCAAATGCGACCTCATCGATCAGCGTGAACAGGCCGGACATCAGCCGCGTGTAGTCGTCCATGACGAAGCTACAGAACGCGGCGCTCTCGCCCATCAGGTGCTGGAACGTGCTCACCGGCAGCGCCGCCAACTCGGTCTTCTCCTCGGCCACGCTCTGCGCCGGGAACGTGCCGCCGGACAGCAGGCACTGCGTGGTCAGGGCACAGGTGCCGCCGGGGCCGACCTTGTAGATCAGCACCTCGCGCCCGCCCTCGGACATCCGGAAGATGCGCGTGCGGCCTTCCAGGCACATCAGGTAGTTGGCGCACTCGCCATCGAGTTCGTAGGCGATGGCGCCGGCGTCCAGGACCGGGAAGTGGACGGTTCCCCGGGCGATCTGCAGGTGCGCCGGGCTGAGCGCTTGAAGCAGCGGAAACCGGTCGATCCAACGTTCGACCTTCTGGGCATCCGTCATGGCGGCACAGTCCCCCGGCCATGACGACGGGCTGATCGTCCGGCTCGCGTTGCGTTTTTCTTCCGCCGCGCCGGACTTGTGTGACCTGGGTCACCGACCGGGTGCAGCGGGCCGGCATAGCATCGCGCCACAACGAACACGATAAGGCGCCCGCCATGTGTGGCGCCGCCGGGAGTGAACCGATGCGCCGCCTCACCGTCAGCTTCATGCTCGCCTTCCTCGCCGCCGGCCCCGCCTCGGCCGAACAGGACCTGCTGCTCGGGGCGGACATGTCCTCGCCCGCCATGACCAAGCCCGAGATGAGCCGCGCCGACGTCGAGGCGATAATCAAGGCCGCGGACGGCAAGCCGGTCGACCTGCACGACAAGTCCCTCTCCGGGCTCGATCTCTCAGGGCTGAATCTCCGGGGGGTCAACCTACGGACGGCGCGCCTGAACAAGGTCAACTTCCGTGGCGCCGACCTCAGCGGCGCGAACCTCGAACAGGCGTGGTTCCTGAAGGCGGACCTGTCCGGCGCCAAGCTCGCGGACGCGAAGATGTTCGGGATCACGGCGCGCGACGCCAATTTCAGCGGCGCCGACCTCAGCCGCTCCATGCCCATTGGAGACTTCAAGGGCGCAAACATGAGCGGCGCGACGTTGGTCGACCTCAAGGGCGGGGCCGACATCAAGAACCAGTCCATGGGTCTGATGCGTGCCGTGTTCACCTCGGTGAACCTCTCCGGCGCGAACCTGAAGGGAGCCAACCTCGGCCGGTCGCGGCTGGAGTATGCCGACCTCAAGGACGCCAACCTCACCGACGTGGTGCTGATGGGCTCGGATTTGTCAGGCGCCAACCTGACCGGCGCCACAGTCACGGGCGCGGACTTCAAGAACGTCGACGTCAGCGGTGCTCGGCTCATCGACCTCAAGGGGCAGGCCGAAGCAAAGGACTGGGCGGAAAGGGTGAACGTCGACCTCGCCATCACTCAGGCGACGAATTGAGCCGACCATCTGCCTAGACCCATCACCAAGGATACAGATAGCCCATGACCACCCGTCGCTTCCTTCTCGGCGCCCTGGCCGCCGCTCCCCTGCTGTTCGGTACCGCCGCGAATGCCGCCGAGGCGGTCTTTAGCCCCGAGGCCTTTGAGGCGGCGCAGAAGGCGGGCAAGCCGATCCTCATCCACGTCACCGCGCCGTGGTGCACTGTATGTGCGGCGCAGAAGCCGATCCTGGCCAAGCTGGAAGCCCAGCCTCGGTTCAAGGATCTTCAGGTGTTCGACGTCGACTTCGACAGCCGGAAGGACGTGCTGAAGCGGTTTGGCGTGACGAGGCAGAGCACCCTGATCACCTTCAAGGGTGAGAAGGAGACGGGTCGTTCGGTCGGCGATACCCAGCCCGAGTGGATCGAGGGCGCCGTCGAGAAGGCGTTGTAGGTCGGTCGTGGCCACGACGTTCGGCCTCGCGTTCCTCGCCGGCATCCTCTCGGTGTTGTCACCCTGCGTGCTGCCCTTGCTGCCGCTGGTGCTTGGTGCCGCGGCATCGGAGCACCGGCTCGGCCCCGCAGCCCTCGCCGCCGGCCTCGCGCTGTCCTTCGTGGCCATCGGGCTGTTTGTGGCGACCGTGGGCTTCGCCATCGGCCTCGACGGCGATGTCTTCCGCACTGTCGCGGCCATTATGTTAGTTCTGATCGGGCTAGTCCTGATGGTTCCGGCTGCCCAGACCCGGCTCGCCGTCGCCGCCGGTCCGGTGAGCAACTGGACCGAGGGCCGGTTCGGCGGTTTCTCGACCGCCGGGCTCCTTGGGCAGTTCGGGGTCGGGCTGCTGCTCGGGGCGGTCTGGAGCCCCTGCGTCGGGCCGACCCTCGGGGCCGCCTCCCTCCTCGCCTCTCAGGGGCGGGACCTGGGCACGGTGGCGCTTACGATGCTCCTGTTCGGTCTCGGCACCGCCCTGCCGCTCCTGCTCCTCGGCGCGCTCTCGCGCGAGGTGCTGATGCGCTGGCGCGACCGGATGATGGGGCTCGGCAAGGGGCTGAAGGTCGCCCTGGGCGCCATCCTCGTGGCCACCGGCCTGATGATCGCCACGGGCTACGACAAGGCCGCGGAGACCATCTTGGTCAACGCCTCGCCGGCTTGGCTTACGAACCTGACCACTCGGCTTTGATGGCGGGCACGCCGTAGACACTCTTCGTCAAGCCGTGCTTGGGCCGGCAAAAGGTGAGCGGCGGTGAGAGGGTATCGCGGCCGATGGCGGGCGCCGCGCGAACCCCTCTGACGGCTCGCACGTGCCCTGCGGATGAAGCCATGCCATAGGTATGTCCTGAAACGGCCGATGCGCCGGAGCCCGCCGGAATTTGCTTTCCCGCGGCAAGGGAGGAACCGTGCCGAACGTGGGGACTCCTGCCAACGCGGACCTCGCGCGGCTGATCGCGGCCGTGGCCACGGGCGACCGCATGGCCCTGCGCGCGCTCTATGACGCCGCCGCCCCGAAACTTCTCGGGATCATCCTTCGTATCCTGAGGGACAGGGGCGCGGCCGAGGATGCGTTGCAGGAGGTGTTCGTGCGCATATGGCAGCGTGCAGGCACCTATGATCCGAGGACCGGGCCCGCGACCGCATGGCTCGGCGCCATCGCCCGGCACAAGGCCATCGACCGCCTTCGGCAGGACCAAGCCACCCGCCTGACCCAAGCCGACGAGGACTGGTTCGAACGCCTCGCCGATGCAAGCGACGGCGAGGCGGACCTCGCCCGCCGTGACGCCCTCGCGCATTGCCTCGAAGCCGTCGAGCCCGCCCAGCGCGACTGCCTCGTCCTCGCCTATTGCGAGGGCTGGTCACGCGAGGAATTGGCGGCACGGCACGACCGCCCCGTCAACACGGTCAAGACGTGGCTGCGCCGCGGCCTCATGAGCCTCCGCGGCTGCCTGGAGGCGACATGAGCGGCGATGCTGGCACGGGCGCCGCGCCCTTCTGGGCGGAGGATCCCAGCGGCGCGGCTGGGGAGTACGTCCTCGGGACCTTGGCCGCCGACGAGCGCGTCGCCTTCGCCTTGGCGATGGAGGGGGACGCTTCCCTTCGCGCGGCGGTGGCCGACTGGGAGGCGCGGCTCGCTCCTCTCACGGCGACGGCCCCATTGGTCAAGCCCACGCCCGATGTATGGGATGCAATCGAGGCCAGGATCGGGACGGCACGCTCACCCGTCTTCGATGCCGGTGGCGCGACCGTCCGCAGGCTGGAGCGCAGGCTGCGGATCTGGCGGCTCGCCGCGGGGGCTGCGACTGCGCTCGCGGCCGGTCTGGCCCTCTGGCTCGCGGTCGGGCCGCGGCCTTCCACCACCGACCGGCAGTACCTGGCTGTGGTCGACCGCGGCGGGACCCTGCCGGCGCTGATCGTGCGCGTCGATCTCGACCGCGGGACCGTGCAGGTCCGCAGTCTCTCGGCGGAGACGCCGCCGGACCGCAGCCTGGAGCTCTGGTTCATGGGGGCGAATGCCGCGCCGCGCTCGCTGGGCCTCGTCACCGACCCGGCGGCACGCCTGCCCGTGCCGGCCGCCCTCCGTGCCGGTGCGGAGGGTGCGACCCTCGCGGTATCGGTTGAGCCAAAGGGCGGCTCGCCGACCGGTGCGCCGACCGGCCCGGTCGTCTATTCGGGCAAGCTCCTGCGGGAATGAGGCGGGCTTCGGCTTCCGCCGATGCCCGCCCCCGCGATCAGGGCATCAGCACGCCGCTGATGACGTGGATGACGCCGTTCGACTGCATGACGTTCGGGATGGTCACCGGAACGGTGTTGCCCTTCACGTCGGTGACGTAGACCTTCTTGCCCCTGGCCGAGACGGCGAGCGGTTCGCCCTCGACGGTGGTGAGCTGGTTCTGTCCCTCGGGCTTCTTGGCGAGCGCCATCAGGTCCTTGGCGGTGTATACGCCCGGGACGACGTGGTAGGTCAGGATCTTCGTCAGCGTCGCCTTGTTCTGCGGCTGCACGAGGTTTTCAACCGTACCCGGCGGCAACTTCGCGAAGGCGGCGTTGGTGGGCGCGAACACCGTGAAGGGGCCCGGGCCCGACAGGGTGTCGACGAGGCCGGCGGCCTTCACGGCGGCGACCAGGGTGGTGTGGTCCTTAGAGTTGACCGCGTTTTCGACGATGGTCTTGCTCGCGTACATCGGCGCGCCGCCGACCATCGGGTTCTTGGCGAGCGCCGGCGCGGCGACTGCGACGAGGCTGAGGCCGAGAGCGAGGCGTAGAAGGGTCTTGGACATGGTGTCTCCCTGATACTGCGCCCCTCCAGGGACGTCGCAGGGTCCTACGGGGCTCGGCGGGGGAAAAGTTTCAGGCCTGCCCGACGCCGCCGCAAATGCGTCCGAAACCGCAAGTGATTTCGCTTGCGGTGATCCGGTGGTATCGGTCAGCCGCAGTTAAGCGCGCCAGTAAGGAGCGCGAGCGCCGCAGGACCTCGGAGGCACTTGGGAGTCTCGTCTCAAACTCCCGCAGAGCTCTGGCGCTGAAGCAGGCGGCCGGTGACCGCAGCGCCGGGCGACCGTCCTCTCGGACTGCTCGCGACGGTATGCGTCCAGTGCCGAATGAAGACCTCGCCCCGTCCGGCGCACTGGATAGCCAGGGGCAGGAGATCGCAATGCGACGCGGTCCGCGGTAGGCCCGGGTGTGGGTCCCCGTCGCCAACTTCCGATGAGTCAGCGCCCGCTCGAACAGCAACCGCGTTGATGGTCACCGCCTCGCGAAAAGACAGTCGTGGAACCGCCCCAGGCAATCATTCCAGGGGTCCTGCCGCAGGGATCCAACTGGACGAAAGAGGCTGGCCTGCTTGGAGTGGACCCGTTGATAAAGCGGACCGTCGTCTATCGACCCAACGCAGTCGTTTGCGCGCGGCCGCGCGGTTCCCGGAAGCGGACATACGTTCGGGATACCGTCACGGGCCGCACGTCACCTCGAAACGGAACAGGGCCCGGTCTGTTTATTAGACATTCGACACGACATGAGATCTCGAATGCGGAAGATCGCACTCGCTTCCACCGCCCTGCTCGGCCTCGGTGTCCTGGCTTCGGCCCCCGCCGAGGCACGCGGCTGGGGCTACGGCGGTGGCTACGGCCACGGCGGATACGGCTACGGCGGCGGATACCGTGGCATCGGCTTCCGGGGTGGCTACGGCGGGTACCGCGGCTACGGCTACCGTGGCTACGGGTACCGCCGCGGCATCGGCCCGGGCGCCGCCATCGGCCTCGGGATAGCGGGTCTCGCCGCCGGCGCCATCGTCGCGAACTCTTACGGCGGCTACGGATATGGTTACGGCCGCCCGGTTGGGTACTACGGCGGTTATGGCTATGCACCGGCCTACGGGTACCCCCCGGCCTACGGCTATGGCTACCCTGCTTACGGCTACGGATACTGAGGTTTCGCCGACCTTACGGCGGCCCACGGCCAGACCGTCACGGTGGCGATGGAATAGGGGCGACCGACAGTCCGTCGGGCGCCCCTTTCCGTATGGCGTGGGCGCGTTCCCGGACTTGCGCAGCCGATATGGCGAGTTGCGATGGCTGATTGGCCAGGGCCTCTCGGCTCAGGCCCCGGCCCTGCCGGCGCTCACGGATGCCGACAGCATCACGGCATCGTTGCCGACCTCGCCGCCGGCGAAGCCCAGCAGCCGTGCCAGTTGGTCGCGACCGCGCCAGACGCGGCTTTTCACCGTGCCGACCTGGCAGCCCATGATTGCGGCGGCCTCCTCATAGCTAAGATCCTCCACCGTCACGAGCATCAGCGCCTCTCGCATCGGCGGGGCAAGCTGTTCGAGAGCCGACTGCACGTCGCGGAGGTCAAGTCGACCGGCCTGGTCGGGCAGGGATGCCATTCTTCCGGCATGAACGCCGTCGATGTCCTGGACCTCGCGGTGCTTGCGGTGGTCGCTGTAGAACTGGTTGCGGAGGATGGTGAAGGTCCATGCCTCGAAGTTCGTCCCCTGCTGGAAGCGGGTCCGGTTCCTCCATGCCCGCAACAGCGTTTCCTGAACAAGGTCGTCGGCTGCGGTGGGGTCGTGGGTCAGCGACACGGCGAACCGCCGCAGGGCCGGCGCCACCGTCAGGAGGAGGCGGCGAAACCCGGCGTCCTCGCGATCCCTCGCCCGACCCAACGCGACATCGAGTTTTGCCAGGAGGTCCGCGAAGCGAACCGCCGTCCCCGGCTCGTCACGGTCAGAGGAATAGGCCTCCGCGATAAGGCTGCCGAGGTGCCTTCGAACATCTCCTGAGAGCGTCGGTTTAATGGGATCCGTCGCCGCACCGTCGGGAATGTCGGGCTCGTTCGTATCCCTGTTCATCGCGAGGACCAAAACGTCGGGTGGGCCATGAGGGGCACGGGGCGGGTTCATCCAGTCGAGCCGTACGTACCCCAAAGGCGCAGCTTCGTCAGCGCGGCTGGATGGATTTGCGGCGTTTGAAGAATTTCGAGCATGGCGGACTGACAGGGGACAGGACGTCCGTCGGCGAGCCGCACAGGCAGGCATGCGAAACATGCCCACCTCCATCAAGTTTCCGGTCCAGCGGGATAGCGAGCCGTCGAACGTCGTGTCCGGCATCTGCTTCACGCCGGATATCGGAACGACGCGCGGTCCGACCCGTTGGGCCGCGAAGCCCTAACGGAGCGGACCGGCCCATGACACTTTCGAAGACGTTCTCGCTGTTCGTCGTTTCGGCCTTGGTCCTGGCCGGAAACATGCCGGCCCGGGCCGCCGAGGAGGCAAAACCGACACCCCCGCCGGTCGCGGGCGGGCGTCCGCCCCTCGCGGGCGCCCAGGCCCCGGGCAAGGCCGCGACGCAAGCCGTCACGGACCCGACGGCCGTGCCGCCGTCCGAGCGCGCTTCCGGTGCAGGGACAATGCCGTCCGAGGGTGCGACTGCGCCATCCAACGTCCGGTGCTGACATCCTCGCGCTCGGTCCTGGCGCCGGGCTCCCCCGTACCCGTGGGCCTCGTCATCGCGGTCCGGCTCGACGCCACGAAGAGAGCGAGCCGACGGACCCGGTACCGGGACGAGGCGACGGTGCCCGCCTGATATCGGGAGAGGCTCAAGCGGCGGCGTCAGTGCCCGGCGACCCCTCGGCCGCGCCCCGCTGCGGGATGCCGCTAGCCCGGCGAAGTTGGGTCTCGTGGCGGATGGCCATGTCGAGTTCCGCCCCCGCCAGGACGATGGCGACCGACACCCATAGCCAGAGCAGGAAGGCCGCCACCGTGCTGAGCGAGCCGTAGGTGACATCCAGCGTGGCGAAGTGGCCGACCACCCAGGAAAACAGGCCGCACTCCGCCACGAGGGCGGCCGCCGCGGCCAGACCTCCCATGGTCACAAACGGCAAGCCCTCCCGACCACCGGACGGGGCGACCCGGTACAAGGTCGCGACCGTCAGGAGGAAGGCGAAGAAGGCCGTCCCCCATCGCGCCAACGCCCCGGGCAACGCGCCGTCGACGGGTGCGAGCGCATGCGTCATGGCGACCGTCGCCGCCAACGAGCAGGCCATGACGACCAGCGCCCCTACGGAGAACGCCAGGCTCACCGCCGTCAGGCGCAACCAGGACCGGCGCCCCTCGGTCTCGAAGGTCCGGTCCAGGGCGTGGACCAGGGCCTGCATCGCGACGGTCACGCTCCACAGGCTCACAAGTAGTCCGAATGCCGGGCCGACCGGCCAGAGGAGGTCGGCCCCACGGTCCGCCGGGTTGGCGTCGGACGCCGCCTAGATCGCCCGCGCGACGATGTCACCGACGCTGTCGGGCATGACGTGGGTGACCGTGCGAAGGGCGTCACGGACGTCGGCGACCCCAAGGAGGTGGTGCGCGAGCCAGATCAGCAGGGCCACCGCGGGGAACAGGGCGAGCGCGCTCCAGAACGCGACGCCCGCCGCCATGAAGCCGATACCGTGGTCGTTTGCGGCCAACGCGGCCCGGCGGAGGACCGCGAGAATCTTCCTATGATCGGTCCCCGACGTCTCCTTCACGGCCCGCCCCGGGACGGCATCAGGTACACGTAGGTGAGGCTGGGCAGGTCCGACTTCAACCGTCCGTACGCCGCGTCGAAGGCGTCGTCCCGCTCCTCGGCACTGGTCCCGTCGCGGAAGCACAGGACCATGGCCAGCACGACGCTGTCGGTCCCGATCTGCAGGCTGCGCACGTCCTGAATGCGGGCGATGCGCTCGTCCCGGACGACGCAGTCGCGCGCCCGGGCCAGGAAGGCCGCCGACGCCCCTTCGCCGATGAGCAGGCTGCGCGTCTCGCGGGCGAGCACCACCGCCACGCCGACGAGCAGCACGCCGATGGCGAACGAGGCTAAGCCGTCCGCGCGGGGCTCGTCGAACCACACCGACACCGCGACGCCGATGGCGGCCACGCCAAGGCCGGTCAGCGCCGCCCCGTCTTCCAGGATGACGGTGAAGGTGGACGGGTCCTTGGACCGGCGCAGAGCGGACCACATCCCCACGTCGGCGTGCCGCCGGCGCATCTCCCGCCACGCCACGCCGAACGAGTAGCCCTCGAACAGGACGGCGAGCCCCAGGACGGTGAAGTTCACCCAGGCGTCGCGGATCGGCTCGGGGTGGCGGATCTTCTCGATCCCCTCGTAAATGGCGAAGGCGCCGCCGAGGCTGAAGATCAGCAGGGCGACAACGAAGGACCAGAAGTACAGCTCCAACCCGTAGCCGAACGGGTGGGCCTCGTCGGGCGGTCGCTTCGCCCGGTGCATGCCGTACAGCAGCAAGCCCTGGTCGACCGTGTCGACGAGCGAGTGCAGGGCCTCGGTGAACATGGCGCTCGACCCGGTGTAGAGCGCGGCGCCGAACTTGGTCACGGCGATGGCGAGGTTGCCGCCGAGGGCGGCGTAGACGACGGTGGTCGAGCCGTCCCGTTTCATGGGTGGCGCTCCGGAGGGGCGGATTGACGGGAGGTGGCGAAGCCGGCCGATGTCGTCAGGCGGCGTCCCGCTCCGTCAGATCTTTGAGCGTGCGGCGTGCCACCATGCCCAGCGTCGAGCCCTGGACGACGATGGTGAACAGCACGACCGCGTAGGTCGCCGCCAGGATGGCCGGCTTGGTATCGCTCTCGGGGACGGACAGGGCCAGCGCCACGGAGATGCCGCCGCGCACGCCGGCCCAGGTCAGGAACGGCACGTTCCGTGGGGAGAGGTTGCCGCCCCACCGGAACGCCAGCAACGGCGTCGAGACCGCCACGAGGCGCGCGACCAACACGATGGGCACGGCGCACGCGGCAAGGACCAGCCCGCCTACCTCGAAGCGCAGAATCAGGACCTCCAGGCCGATGAGGAGGAACAGGACCGAGTTCAGCACCTCGTCGATCAGGGTCCAGAGCGAGGACACGTACCCTTGCGTCTCCTCGCTCATCGCGTCGCGCGGGGCCCGGTCGCCGACGAGGAGCCCCGCCGCGACCACCGCGAGCGGGCCGCTGAAGTGGAGCTTCTGGGCGAGCGCGTAGGTGCCGGCGACGAGCGCGAGGGTGATCAGCACCTCGACCGGGAAGTCGTCGATGGCCCGCATCGCCCGGTAGGCGACGTAGCCGGTGACCACGCCGAGGACGAGCCCGCCGCCCGCCTCCTGCAGGAGCAGGCGGGCGACGCCACCGGCGCTCGTGGCCTCGCCGCCCGAGCCGGCGGCGAACGCGACGAGGACCGTGAACAGCACGATGCCGATGCCATCGTTGAACAGGGCCTCGCCCTGCATCTCGACCTCAAGCGCCTCCGGCACCGGCACGTTCTTCAGCGTCGCCAGCACAGCAACCGGATCGGTCGGGCTGATCAGGGCGCCGAAAACTAGCGCCCAGGCGAGCGGGACGGGTTGGCCGAGGGCGTCGGCCGCGAACCAGAAGGCGCCCCCGACGATGGCGGTGGAGATCAGCGTGCCGAGGAGGGCGAGCGTCGCCACTGCCCAGGCCCGATCGCGCAGCGCCCGGAGGTCCAGGCTCATGGCGCCGGCGAACAGCAGGAAGGCCAGCATGCCGTTCATCACCACGTCGGTGAAGTCGACCTGGCGGAGAACCTTCGTGAGGTCGTCGTAGAGGTGCTGCCCCGGGAATGCGAGGTCGAGGCCCACCAGGGCGAGCGACGCGAGCAACCCCATCACCAGCAACCCGATGGTGTGCGGAAGCCGCAGGAACCGATGGTTGAGCCAGCCGAACAGAGCCGACAGGGTCAGCAGCAGGGCGGCGAGATCGAAGATGGAAATCAAGGGCTTCCCCCGCCCGGGCCGCGGGAGGATGCGGGGGGCTTTGCGATGAGATGGCTTAACGCGCCTGCACGCGTTCGGTCGCGCCTGCGGCGGAGAGCACGGCGTTCGCGGCGGCGACGTCGCCGGCCTCCCGCGGCATCTCCGACACCGGGTCATCGCCGGACCGGCGGCAGAGGCGCACGAGATAAGGGAAGTGGTCCGAGCCGAAGGCGCCGAGGCGCTCGACCGATACCGTCTCGAAGCCCCCTTCGTGGAAGACGTGGTCGAGCGGCCACCGCCACAGGGACGAATGGGCGTTCCAGGTGGCGACGTAGCCGCGGTCGCGGCGGGGGTCGATCAGCCCGGACAGCCTCATCATGCGCTCGACCGCGATCTCCCAGGGCGTAGCGTTGAGGTCGCCGGCAATCACGCCCGGCTCGACCCGTTCACGCAGCACGACCGCCGCCGCATAGAGTTGGGCGTCGCGCCCGCGGGCCGATTGCCAGGGCTGCGGCGGCCTCGGGTGGAGGCCGACGAAGTCGACCACCTCCCCGGTCCGCATGGTGACGCCGGTCACGACGGCCGGCGTGTCCTGCCCGGCGAGGTGGCGCACCTCGCCGTTCACCAGGGGGAGGCGCGAGAGAAGGTGGATGCCGTAGTACGATCCCGTGATCCGCTGCAGGCCGTGGGGCATCGACGCGCGCAAGGGTTTCAGGGCCTCGTCCCACCAAGCGTCCGTCTCCATCGCCAGGAACAGGTCGGGCCGCTCACGCTCGACGGCGTCGACCAGTGGCCGGGCGTTCCGGTTGCCCAACTGCACGTTCGCAACCAGCACGGAGAGCTTGCGTTCGGCCGGGCACGCGTCGGCCTGCTGGGTCGACGTAGGCAGGTACGGCCACAGGATGCAGAGATCGACGACGAGCGCGCAGGCGGCCAGGGCGAGGGCCGTCGCAATCATTCCGGGATTTCGCCGGAGGAAGGGCACCAGGGCGAGACAGACTGCGGCCAGCGCGAAGGCGAGCGGCAGGCGTGGGAAGTCGAGCAGCCGCACCGCCCACCATTCGGTCGGGACCAGCGGGACGAGGCTCGCGGCCGCGAGGATCCCGGCGAGCAAGATCAGGACGCGTCGAGTGAGTTCTTTCACGAGTGGCCCTGCATGGGGCAGTCGGGCTCCGGTCGCGCGACGCCGGTTAGTCCATCCCCGCGCTCGGACAGCGCCTTCAACACGCTGATCGACCCGTCCGTTTCAAGCACGACCGCCGCAGCCTGCGAGAGGTCGTCGAGCCCCTCGGAGCGCAAGGCCGCGAGGACATCGTCCCGTGTCATGCGCTGACGGCGCATCGCGCCCTCGACGAGGCGCCCGTCGTGGGCGAGCAGGGTCGGTTCCGCCTTGACCAGCGCCTTGATCCTGGGCGAACGCACGCTCGACCACGTGATCAGGTACTGGAGCCCGATCAGCGTCGCCAGGGCGAGCACGCCCTCCAGGAGCGCCACCGATTTGGTCAGGACGATAGACGACAGCGTAGAGCCGAGCGCCACGGTCACGACGAGGTCGAAGGCGTTAAGCTTGGTCAGTGTGCGCTTGCCGGAGATCCTCAGGAACAGGATGAGGGACACGTAGGCCAGGGGCCCGACGACGACGACCCGGAGCAGGCCTTGCCAAGTGTCGAAGAACATCGACGGTGCCTTTTCGGGATTTGCAGCCGCAGGCCGCATTGCTGCCACCAGCGACCCGGGAAGCCGGCTCGCGCAGGCACGCGCACTCGTTATCGACGCATGTCCTTGGGCAGGTGCTTGATCGGATCCGTCCGTCCCCCCTGCTCTTTGCCCTGAACCGATCCTTCCGACTGCATCACGTCCGTCGACGATTGGATGGCGCTCGGCGGTGCAACCTGGCCGGTGGCCTGATCGCGCGGCGCGGCGCCGCTGCCCTTCACCGTCGACGTTCCAGGCGGGAGCGTGCCGGCCGTAGGCTGATCGATGGCGCTACCGGCCGACTGTGCGGTTGCGGGCAGCGCCGACGCCATGGCCCCCGAAAGCAGGGCGACTGCACCGGTAAACATCACGGCCGCGACACGACCGGAGCGGAGACGACGATGGACAATCACCAAGATAGTTCGCTCCGATTTATGAGCCCAGGCGATGGGCATGCCGAATTGCAAGTACCCCCGCGCTGCTTGGTTCCTGGCGAGATTCGAAGTGAACGCCGGTCAGCCAGGAACTCCCGTCCAACCACGCTCGACCGGCGCGGGTCCCATGCAAAAGAGCTTTCGCTGAACGGTTTCCGGCACCGCACGTTAGCGACGGCGATCACGCGTCCGAGGGGGACGCGCCGCTGTACTTCGCCGGAGGCCCAGGCTCGGTCGGCGGAAGCAAGGTACAAGGAGTTCCAGCGTGATGAAGACCTTCCTCGCCGCATTCGCCGTCACTGGCTTGGCCGGCATTGGCCTCGCCGCCTCGACCCTTCCGTCCGCAGCTCTGCCGATGAATGCGGCCGGCGTCACCGCCCCGGCCAACGCGGACCTCGTGCAGGTGCGCATGCACCGGCGCCACCGGATGCGCCAGGGCTCGGCCAGCCGTGGCAACGCCGGCATGCCCTCGCGCGGCGCCCGCGGGCAGCAGTATGGCGGGACCACCGGCGGTCCGCGTCGCTGAACCTGGGACCCGACCGAGCCGCGGCGGCCCCAAGCTGCCGCGGGTGACCATGCGCCGCCGGATGGCACGACTGCCTCCGGCGGCTTTCTCATGACCCCCGGTACCCCATGATCTTCTCCGAAGCGCTCGGGCGACTGGAAGAACTCGGTCGCTCGGCCGTGGCACTCCTGCCCGGGCTGGCCATCGCGCTCGTCCTGTTCGGCATCGGCCTGCTGATCGCCAAGGGCGTGCGCGCCGCCGTCCGGCGCGCGGCGGAACTGCGCGACGCCTCGCCGGGCTCTGCCTCGGTCCTCGGCCGCATCGCCGGCGGCATGACGGTCCTGGTCTCGTTCCTGGTGGCCGCGTCCGTGGCCTTTCCCTCGGTCTCGGCGGCCGACCTGTTCAACCTGCTCGGCATCGGCGGTGTCGCCATCGGCTTCGCCTTCCGCGACGTCCTCCAGAACCTGCTCGCCGGCATCCTGATCCTGCTGACACGCCCCTTCGTCATCGGCGACCAGATCCGCGCTGGCTCGCATGAGGGCACCGTCGAGGACGTCTGGGTGCGGGCGACGGTGCTACGGACCTACGACAACCAGCGCGTGCTGATCCCCAACGCCACGCTGTTCGTCGACAAGATCACGGTGATCACCGCCCACGACAAGCGACGCCTCGCCTTCACGCTGACCATCGGCAACGGCGACGACATCCGCGAGGCGCGCCGGGTCATCGTTGAGGCCCTGCGCAGCACCGAGGGAGTGCTCGCCGATCCGCCGCCGGAGGCACTGGTGACTGGGCTCGGCTCGGCCGGCGTCGACATGACGGCCCGTTTGTGGATCGACCCGCCCCGGCGCCGAGACGCCGTCGACGCGCTCGACCACGCCATCGCCAACGTGAAGGAGGCGCTCACCGCGGCCGGCATCGACCTGCCGTACCCGACAAGCCAGATTCTGTTTCACGACCAGACCGAGGAGACCGACGGCGACCGCTCCCGGCAGCGCGAGGGATGGCCCGCCGGGAAGAGTCCGCCGCGTGCCCGCTGGCGGATGCTGCGGGAGAACGATGACGCCAGCCACCGTGCGGAGGAGCGGGCGTGAAGGCGCGGCTGCAGGCCTGGGTCGAGATCCTCGGCGATCTGTTCTGGCTCCGGCCGGCCCTGATCGTGCTCGGCTGCATCCTGTTGGCTCAGTTCGGGGTCTGGCTGGAGACGGCCCACGTCGCCGGCTACGATGCGTCCTCGCCGAACACGAACTGGGGCTATTCCGGCGGCGCCGAGGGGGCCCGCGGCCTCCTCAGCGCCATCGCGTCCTCGAACATCGGGGTCGCCGGCACGACCTTCTCGATCACCATCGCCGCGCTCACCCTGGCCTCGGGCCAGATGGGCCCGAGACTCCTACGCAATTTCATCCGCGATGCCCGCAACCAGACGGTGTTGGGCATCTTTCTTGGGACCTTCGCCTACGCGTTGATGGTCCTGCGCACGGTCCGCACCGTCGAGGAAGACCCATTCGTCCCACACCTCGCCATCACCGGTGCCATGGCTTTGGCGCTGGTGGCGGTCGGCACGCTGGTCTGGTTCGTCCACCACATCGCCACGAGCATCAACATCGAGACCGTGGTCGATGCCGTCCAGCAGGACCTGTGCAAGGCCATTGGGACACGTACCCTCGACGCAGCCGACGCGGCCAGGCCCTCGGGCACCCCGACCGGCAACGCCGTCGCCGCCATCGGGGGCGGCTACCTCCAAGCAATCGACACGGACGCTCTGGCCGATTGGGCCGAGGAGCGCGGCGTCACCGTCATCCTGCGGGTCCGCCCCGGTGACTACGTGCCCAGTGGGTTCCCCGTCGCGTTCGTGTCCGCGGGCGTCGAGGGCGCCGACGAGGCCATCGCGCGTGCGGTCACCCTTGGGCGCCGTCCGACCTCGCTCCAGGACCTCGAATACTCGATCCGGCAATTGGTCGAGATCGCCGTCCGCGCCCTGTCGCCGGGCATCAACGACCCGTTTACGGCCGGCAGCGTCGTGGACCATCTCGGCGACGCCCTGTGCCGCATCGCGCCGCGCCACCTTCCGACCGGCGCGGTCGTCCGGGAGGGGCGTGTCGTGCTGGTCCATCCCGTGACCGATTACGACGGCCTGTGCGACGCCATGTTCCACATGATCCGGCAGAACTCCGCAGGGTCCGTGCTCGTCCTCGGGCGGATGCTCGACGTGCTGACGCGCGTCGCCGAGGTCGAGCGCCTCACGACCCGCCTGCAGGAGCTGCGCCGGCACGCCGACCTTATCCAGGCGGCGGCCGAGCGGGACGTGGCCGATCCCCACGACCTCGACGACCTCCGGCAGCGCCACGCCAAGTTCGTCGCCATGCAGGAGGACGGACGACCAACATGACCCGAGGCGGTCTCTATCCTGCTCCGTGTCCGGCAACAGAATAGGAACTCCACATCAAGCGGTTAAGCGTACTCCCGTTGTTGTTGCTGATGTCCGCGCCGGTGATGGCGGAGCCATCGAAAGGTCCATCCCTGGACGGCGACGTCCGGACCGGAGGTATGGGCATCGGCGCGAGACCCACGGCACCGGTCGCAAAGCCAGGCACCGATATGACGACGGCAGGCTCCGGAACTGGTGAGGGCAAGCCTGGCGGAGAGACGAAAGCCATCGGATCGACGGACGTCGGGGCACCGCAGCCGCGTTAGGCTGCGGTGCCCTGAAGCCGGCGTCGAACGGCCTGGTCTGCACATGACCGAACGCTCGGGCGACCGGAGCGTCGAGAGGCTGCCCGCGGGCGGCCTCGCACCATTCGGGCGACACGCCTGCCGTTCTTTCCAGCGGCTATGTCGTCAGAGGGCGAGGCCGGTGAGGGACCAGAACACCACGTAGGCGACCACCATCAGTGCGGCGTAGGCAGGCGCCAGCAACGCGCTCAGCTTCAACAGGTCAGAGGACGAGAAGGCCGGTCGGTCGCCGTCCTGGAAGATAAGCAGCGCTTTCGAGCTGACAGGTAAGGTCAGGCAGTAATCCATCCCGACATTGGCCAGAAATGCCACGGCTACCGGGTTGAGGCCGAGCCGGTGCGAGAGCAGGAGCAGCGGCGGCAGCAACGCGGCCACCCGCGCCGTATGGGACACCATGTACAGGTGGGCGGTCATGCCGAGCGCCAGCAGCCCCAGCATGACGAGGAAGGGAGAGCTGCCACCATCGACACCGCTCGCGCCTAGCGCCGAGGTGATCAGCCACTTCGCGGCACCCGTCGAGATCAGGGCACGCCCGAGCACGAGGGAGGCGGCGATGAACAGGACCAGCGACCAGTTCACGGCCTCCACGCCCTCGTTCCAGTCGAGGACGCCGAGGCCCGGCATCGTCAGTAGGACCGCGCCCGCCACCGCGACGGTCGCGATGCCGAACGGGTGGTACCCCTCCGTCAGCCACAGGCCGAGCATCGCCGCGACGACGGCGCCCGTCCGCCATTCCGCGGGCGAGAGAGGTCCGGCGGGGGCATCGAGCTCGCCTATGGGCCGGGCCTGGGTCTCGCCATCGAGGAACAGGCGACTGATCAGGAATGTCGTGGTCAGGCTGGCGGCCAGACCGAACGGAAGTCCCCAGAGCATCCACTGCCCGAACCCAATGGTCCGGTCCGAGAGCCTCTCCAGGAGGTCAACGGCGACAAGGTGCGAGCCGGCGCCCGTCAGGCTGCAAATTGTCGAGATGACGATGACGGCGGGTATCAGCAGGCCGACCGCCTTGGCGACGCGTTCGTCGTCGTCCGCCTCGGTCAGCCCCCTGTAGAGCGGGAGCAGCACGGTGGCCCGCCCCGAGGTCGATGGGATCAGGAAGGCGAGCGGTACGATGCCGAGGGTCAGGCGCCACATCAGGCCCCCGACCGTGGTCCCGCGTCCCCTGACCAGGGCCGTGAGCCGCCCCGCCAGCCCGCTCTTCTCCACCGCGGCGCCGAGGACGAAGGTCCCGATGACCAGCCACACCACCTTCGAGCCCAGGCCTTCGATCAGCGCCTGCTGCTCGACCCCCCGGACCGCCACGAGGAACAGCGCGGCCGCGACGGCGACGTAGGCGCCGCTCAGGTCCGTCAGCGTCCAGAAGACCGCCGCCCCGCCGAAGGCCAACAGCGCAGCCTGGGCAGGCCACTCCAGCCCATCCGGCAGGGTGACGCCGAGGCAGAGCGCCCCGAGGGCCGCCACCGCCGACAGGGTACGCTTGGACGGCTGGGTCAATCCTGTGATCCGCCGTTCTGGCGACGTCCCAGGGCCGCCCCCGCGAGGAAGGTCCGCAGCATCTGCTCCGCGGCGCGTCCGAGTTGCACCTCGACGTCGCGCATGGCGTCCTCCAGCGACTGCGGTCGCCCGATGACCGAGAAGTACGCGCAGACGCCCTCGTCCAGAACCTCGCCTGAGCGCTCGCCAAGGGTGCCGGCCAGGACGACCACCGCCTTGCCGGCGGCCGCGCCGCGCCGGCCCATCTCGGACGGGATCTTACCCCGGACGGACTTGTAGTCGAGGCCGCCCTCCGCGGTGACGATCAGGTCCGCCCAGGCCACGACCGCATCGACCCCGTGGAACGGGAAGAGCACGTCGAACCGCGACCTCAGGGTGGCGCCGACGAGGGCATGGAGCCCGGCACCGGCTCCCCCGGAGGCGCCACCACCCGGCATGAGGCGGACATCGACCCCGCAGTCGCGCTCGACCACCCCGGCGAAGCGGTCGAGCGCCGCCTCCATGGCGCGGACATCCTCCTCGCTCGCGCCCTTCTGCGGGCCGAAGACGCGGGCGACGCCGCGGGAGCCCGTCAGGACGTTCTCGACGTTGCAGGCGACCTCCACCGTCACCTGGGCGAGCCGCGAGTCCCTGCCGGAGAGGTCGATGCTGTCGAGTTCGGCGAGCCCAAGGCCGCCGACCGGGATGTCCTCCCCGCGCCGGTCAAGCAGGCGCACGCCGAGAGCCTGGGCGAGACCGGCCCCGCCGTCGTTCACGCCGGAATCGCCGCATCCGACGATGATCTGCGTGGCCCCGGCGTCGAGCGCGGCCAGGATGAGTTCGCCGACGCCGCGGGTTGTCGTGCGCATCGGATCGCGCCGCTCGCGCGGTACGTGGCTCAACCCGGCCGCGGCGGCGAGCTCGACGACCGCGGTACCGCGGTGCGCGCCGCCGAGCATGGCGAACGACGCCTCCAAGGGCTTGCCGAGCGGCCCCATCACCCGCGCGGGCCGGAGCTCGCCGTCCGTCACCCGCGCGAGCGTCGCGGCCGTGCCCTCGCCACCGTCCACGAGCGGCAGCTCGCGGACCTCCACGGTCTCCGATGCCCGTCGCAGGCCGGTCGCTATCGCCGACGCGACATGTTCGGGATCGAGGCACCCCTTGAACCCAGACGGGGAGACGAGGACGCGCAGGCTCATGGTATCGTTGGTTCTCGCGTCGCCCCAGTCGCCGTCGAGGGCAACCGGACATGGAAAGGGCCCGCCCCGCTGATGCCGGGCGGGCCCTGGAACTCGTCTTGCCTGAGACCAGCCTGCCTCAGCAGCCGTCATCCTTGGCGGCCTGGTCGCCGAGTTTCTGGTTGGCGCCCGCGTTGTTCATCGCCCCGACCGTACCGGGCGAGGCAGGCTGCTGGCCGCCCGCGAGATTCTTGCTCGACGATCCAACGCCCGCGCCCTGGTCGTTCTTGGCCTCGGACCCGGGCTTCTGCCCGACCATCTGGTTGGCCCCGGCGGCGTTCATCGCGCCGACCGTGCCCGGCGAGGCAGGCTGCTGGCCGCCGGCTAGGTTCTGGCTCGACTTATCGACGTCGGAGCTCTTCGGGTTCACCTGACCGGGTGTCGGGTCTTTGGCTTTTGTCGTGCCGGTGTTGCACGGGGCGGCCAGGGCCGGGACGGCAAGCGCGGTGGCTGCAACGGCAGCCAAAATGAGGGACCTCATGGACGTTCCTCCGATTTCATTATCGTGGTCTGAAAGTCATGGGCGCGGGTGGGGTTCCTCCGGCGGAAGGTCAGACCGAACCCATGACCTCGATTTGAGACTCCCGGCAGTTGACCTTCCAACGGTTGGAAGCCCCACTTCATGCATCGACAGGGCTGATTGCGTGGCGCAACCGGCCCACGCCAACCGGGGGGCATTCGCGATGCCTGATCGGGAGGCGATGGCCGTCATCCCGCGTTGGACTGTCAGCGCAGCCCCCGTTCCTCGGTCAGAAGGAAACCGTGATGCTCGATATCACCCGCAGGGCGACCGTCTACCGGATGGTGATGGAGAAGCACGTCTGCCCGTTCGGCTTGAAGACCAAGGACCTGCTCGAACGTGAGGGGTACACCGTCGACGACCATTGGCTGACCACCCGCAAGGAGACCGACGCCTTCAAGTCAGAGCACGGCGTGAAGACCACGCCCCAGACCTTTATTAATGGCGAGCGTGTCGGTGGCTACGACGACCTGCGCCGCCACCTCGGCAAGGCGGTGAAAGATCCAAAGGCCACCAGCTACGCGCCCGTGGTCGCCGTGTTCGCGATGACCGCCTTGATGGCGCTGGCGGCGAGCTACGCCGTCTATGGCACGCCCCTGACGGTACGGGCCGGCGAGTGGTTCATCGCCTTCAGCATGTGCGTCCTGGCCATCCTGAAGCTGCAGGCCGTCGAGACCTTCTCGTCGATGTTCCTGGGCTACGACCTGCTCGCCCGGCGCTGGGTGCGCTACGCCTACGCCTACCCCTTCTGCGAGGCGCTGGCGGGCGTTCTGATGGTGGCGGGCGCCCTGAACTGGCTGTCCATTCCCGTCGCCCTGTTCATCGGTACGGTCGGCGCGGCCTCCGTCTTCAAGGCGGTCTACGTCGACAAGCGCGAGATCAAGTGCGCCTGCGTCGGCGGTTCGGGCAGCGTGCCGCTCGGCTTCGTCTCGCTCACTGAAAACCTGATGATGGTCGCCATGGCCGTTTGGATGCTGGTCGCCCACCATTGAGTGGGATGGCCACAATGGTTCCCCACTGGCTGCACGTCCTGGCCGCGTCGTGCCTGCTGCTCGGCGCGGCTTGCGCCCTCGTCGTCTCGGTCGACGTGATCCGCCGGCCGCAGCACATGGCCGTAATGAACGTGGTCTGGCCGGTGACGGCGCTGTTCGGCACACTTGCCGTTGTCTGGGCCTACTTTCGCTACGGGCGCCTCGCCACGATGGAGGCGCACCATCACGCCGTAGAGCGGGGCGAGATGCCGCCGAACATGACCGATACGCCGTTTCCGGCGATGGTGGGAAAGGGCGCGCTCCATTGCGGCGCCGGATGCATGCTCGGCGACGTCGCCGCCGAGTGGCTGGCCTTCCTCGTCCCCGCGGTGGCGGTCTGGTTCGGCTGGCACTCGGTCTTCGCGGAGAAGATGTACGCGGTGTGGGTACTCGACTTCCTGTTTGCCTTCGGGCTTGGGATCGTCTTCCAGTACCTCGCCATCGTGCCGATGCGCGGCTTGTCGCCGGGCGCGGGCATCGTGGCCGCGCTCAAGGCCGACACCCTGTCGCTGATTTCGTGGCAGGTCGGCATGTACGGCTTCATGGCGCTGGCGCAGTTCGCACTCCTGCCCGCCGTCGGGGCGCCCAGGGCCGAGGTGAACACGGTCGAGTTCTGGTTCGTGATGCAGCTCGCGATGGCCGCGGGGTTCGTTACCGCCTACCCGGTGAACTGGTGGCTCGTGTCGGCAGGCATCAAGGAGCGCATGTGAGACCGCCCAGCGTTCACCGCACTCTGGTTTGGCCGGCCATCGCCGGGCGGCTCCCTCTTTGACGACAAGCAGGTAGGTCCTCACCCGGGCACGCTGAAGAAGCGTCCGTCGCGGACGCGGCCCGGGCGAACGTTCCTGGCCGCTCGTCCGTTGGGGGCACGGTTCGTGAGCGCGGCACCGTCGCGGACCTGGGGAGCCCTTTATGTCCGCATCGGCCAAGACCGAGTTCGCAACGTCGCAAACACCCCTGCCGGTCGACATCGTGGACGGCCCAAAGACCGGTTTCTGGGCGCTGGCCCTGGGCTCGGTCGGCGTGGTCTACGGCGACATAGGCACCAGCCCGCTCTATGCGCTGAAGGAGTCGCTGCATGCCGCCGCGGGCGGCGGCCACGCGCCGACACGCGAGATGGTGTTCGGGGTCGTGTCGCTGATCCTCTGGGCCCTCATCCTCATCGTGACGCTGAAGTACGTGCTCCTCGTCATGCGCGCCGACAACGACGGCGAGGGTGGGACGCCTTCCCTGGTGGCGCTCGCGCAAAGGGCGTTGGGCCGGTCCGGCGGCTTCGTGATCGTCCTTGGCATGATCGGCATCAGCCTGTTCTACGGCGACGCCATCATCACGCCGGCCATCTCGGTGCTCTCCGCCATCGAGGGCCTGAAGCTGATTACGCCAGCGCTCGACCCCTACGTGCTGCCCCTGAGCCTCGCCATCATCGTCGGCCTGTTCGCGGTCCAGAACCACGGTACGGCGAAGGTAGCGTTCGTGTTCGGGCCGCTGACCGCCCTGTGGTTCACCGTCATGGCGCTCGGCGGGCTCCGCCACCTGCTCGATGACTTGAGCATCGTGGCCGCCTTCAACCCGGCCCACGGCATCGCCTTCCTCTTAAGTCACGGTACCGCCGGCCTCCTCGCGCTCGGCGCCGTGTTCCTCGCGGTGACCGGGGCGGAGGCACTGTACGCGGACATGGGCCACTTCGGCCGCCAGCCGATCCGCGCCGCGTGGTTCGGCCTCGTCCTGCCGGCGCTAGCCCTGAACTACCTCGGACAGGGTGCGATGCTGCTGGCCCACCCCGAGCGGATCGAGAACCCCTTCTTCCTGCTGTACCCATCCTGGGCCCTCCTGCCGATGGTGCTGCTGGCGACCGTGGCGACGGTCATCGCCAGCCAGGCGGTCATCACTGGCACGTTCTCGATCACGCAGCAGGCCATGCAGCTCGGCCTCCTGCCGCGCATGCGGGTGCTGCGGACCTCCGAGACCGAGAAAGGCCAGATCTACATCCCGCGAGTGAACTGGTGGCTGCTGACCGCGGTCGTGTTCCTGGCGGTGCTGTTCAAGTCATCCAGTTCGCTGGCGGCTGCCTACGGCATCGCCGTCACCGGGGACATGGTGATCACGGCCTGCCTCGTCTTCGTGGTGGCGTGGCGGTTCTGGCGCTGGCCCGCGGCGGTCGCGGCGCTCGTCCTCGCGCCCTTCCTCCTCGTCGAGCTGGTGTTCCTGTCGGCCAACGCCTTGAAGATCCTCCACGGCGGCTGGGTGCCCCTGACCATCGGCGCCGCGCTCGTGACGGCGATGTGGACTTGGCGGAGGGGTTCGGCGCTGATTGCCGCGCACATCCACGAGCACCGGGTTCCCCTGGCCGACTTCACGCGCATGGCCGAGACCGGCTCGGTCCTGCGTGCCCCAGGCACCGCCGTGTTCCTCACTGGGTCGCCGGGGGACGCGCCCGGGGCGCTCATGCACAACGTGAAGCACAACCACGTGCTGCACGAACGCAACCTCATCCTGACCGTGGTGACCGAGGAGGTGCCCAGGGTGTACGAGGCCGGGCGCGTCACCGTCGAGCCGCTGTCCGACACGTTCACCGGCGTGACGGTTCGCTTCGGCTTCACGGAGTTGCCCGACCTACCTAGGGCCCTCGCCAACGCCGGCCTGGACGCGGATGGCCTGTCCTACTTCCTGAGCCGCCGCGTGCTGGTTGCCTCGCCGACCACGGGCATGCCGGTCTGGCAGGACCGGCTCTACATCGCGATGGCGCTAGCGGCGACGGACGCATCCCGATTCTTCCGCATTCCGGCCGAGCGCGCCGTCGAGATCGGCGCGCGCATCGACATCTGACCGATCAGCTCCGCCTCGACGGCTCTCCGGACAGGTCAACGGCAGTTCGCGGCCCAGGATCGCCGCCGCCTCGCATCGTCGCATCAACGCCTTGAACCGGTGCTCCGGCCCATGCGCAGGAGCGTCCGCGCTACGGAGCGATTGCCCATGCGGCCGTGAACGACCGCCCTCCGAGCGAGGCCGTCGGCGATGGCATCGAATGTCGTGGCCTCGCGTACGAGCGGGGCGATGCAGTCCTGCATGAGTCCCACTGGATGGTTAGGCCGCGGCCCCGCCGAAGCATGCTGCGATTTGTAGGAAGACGTGGGTCTAGCAAAGCGTGAGCGCGTCCAGCCTTCGGAAAGTGCGCTGGTACGTGATCGCGAGGTGTCCGCCCAAGGCACTGGCGACCACTTTCGTCGTGTCGAGCATAATTGGCACCTCGCATCCCGGCGGAACGCCGACGTGGCTGGCCTCGCGCCCACCGGCCATGGATGACTTATGTCTGCGTCGGCTGACGGGCACCCTCCCAGAGATCCCGGACCATTCTAAATGATGAGAGATAGCGAACGGGCCAGCGTCTTTTAAGGCTCACGAGCTTCGAAGCTCCCGTGTCAGTCGGGTCGTATCCGAAGAGTAAGTCCAGGGTGGCGGGAGAACGACATCGGCCCGATGGGATTAGCGTTCCGAGACATTCCTCGCTGAGGTGCCTCAAGATTTCGATCTGGGAGGGATCATGAACGCCGAACCCGCATCGAACCTGCTGCGGCGACCCGGTCCCCCCGAGACCGTCCCCCACGTCGATCCACCCCGGGCGTCCGACCCGCGCTTCGCCGAGGTAGTGCCCCACCACGCCCGCCTCGTCTCGCTCTACGATCAGGCCGTCTTCAGCGAGGGGCCGACCTGGTGGCCCGCCCGGGGCATATTGGTCTGGTCGGATGTCGAGGGGCGCCGGGTTCTCGGTTGGCACGCCGACGGCTGCGTGCGGGTCGTCATCGACGCCACCCCGTTCATTAACGGCAACACGGTCGATCGGCACGGCAACCTCGTCCATTGCGAGCACGGCAACCGACGCCTGTCACGTACGACCCCAGACGGACGCTACGAGGCCCTGGTCGAGACCTACGAAGGCCGCCGCTTCAACGCGCCGAACGACGTGGTCTGCGCCGCTGACGGCGCCCTATGGTTCACCGATCCCGCCTACGGGCTGCGGTTACCCAGGCAGGGAGTGTTGGCCGCGTCCGACCTGGGCCATCACAGCGTCTACAGATTTGACCCGGCGGACGGCTCCGTCAGGCGCGTGGCCGACCTCGGCCAACCGAACGGGCTGGCCTTCTCGCCGGACGGGCGCACCCTGTACGTCAGCGACACTTCACGGACAGAGGGCGGCGACGGACATACGATCCATGCTTATCCGGTCCTCGATGACCAAACCCTGGGCGAACCGCGGGTCTTCGCCGAGATCGAACCAGGCGTGCCGGACGGCTTCCGTGTGGACCATCGCGGCTGGATCTGGACGAGTTCGGAGGCAGGGGTCCAGGTGCTCTCCGCGGAGGGGCACCAGCTTGGACTGATCCCGACGCCCCAGGTGAGCTCCAACCTCTGCTTCTCCCCGGAGCAGCGATGGCTGTTCATCACGTCCAAACAGCACCTTTACGCTCTGAACCTCGCCGCCCCGTAGATCGGGATCAGATCACGGCATCGTCAGAACGCTTCGGAAACGTCCAGGAACCTGCCCTCTCACGCGAGGTTGGCTTCAGACAAAGGAAGCCGTGTGCTGGTTCACGCAGGCTCCGTCCCACGCCGCCCCCCGACCACATTCGCCAAGCGGGCGGCGCCGATGCCCATCGCCGAGGAACCGCCATGGCCGAAGCCGTCGCCGACTTTTTCTGGAAACGCCTGGCCGAATGGGGGGTGAAGAAGATCTTCGGCTATCCCGGCGACGGCATCAACGGCCTGCTCGGCGCCCTGCAGCGCAACGACCTGCCGTTCGAGTTCATCCAGGTCCGGCACGAGGAGATGGCGGCCTTCATGGCTGCGGCCTACGCCAAGTTCACCGGCGAGGTCGGCGTCTGCATGGCGACCTCCGGTCCCGGCGCGACGCACCTGCTCACCGGGATGTACGACGCCCATCTCGACCACGTACCGCTTCTCGCCATCTGCGGACAGCAGGCGCGTAACGTCAACGGCGCCCACTACCAGCAGGAATTCGACCTCACGAGCGTCTTCAAGGACGTTTCGGCCTACGTGCAGCAGGCGTCTTCGCCCGCGCAGGTCCGCCACATCGTCGACCGGGCCATGCGGATCGCCAAGGCCGAACGGAAGGTCTCGGCCATCATCCTGCCAAACGACCTACAGGATGTTCCCTACGAGGAGCCGGTACGCAAGCACGGCAACACCTTCTCGGGCGTCGGCTACACCGCCCCGAAGGTCGTGCCGTTCGATGCCGATCTGCGCCGCGCCGCCGACGTGCTGAACGCCGGCAAGAAGGTAGCGATCCTGGTCGGGGCAGGCGCCTTGCATGCCACCGACGAGGTGATCGCGGTGGCGAACAAGCTCCAGGCCGGTGTCGCCAAGGCGCTGCTCGGCAAGGCGGCGCTCCCCGACGACCTGCCTTTCGTGACCGGCACCATCGGCCTGCTTGGGTCTAAGCCCTCGTCTGACATGATGGAGGATTGCGATACCCTTCTGATGATCGGCTCCGGCTTCCCCTGGGCCGAGTTCCTGCCGAAGGAGGGCCAGGCCCGGGGGGTACAGATCGACATCTCCCCGGAGATGCTGTCGCTGCGCTATCCGATGGAGGTGCCGCTCTGCGGCGAGTCCGCAGAGACTTTGCGCGCCCTACTGCCGTTGCTCGACCAGAAGAAGGAGGGCGGCTCCTGGCGAACCGGCATCGAGAAGGGGATGGTCTCATGGTGGAAGGAGGCCGAGGACCGGGCCATGGCCAAGGCCAACCCGGTCAACCCGCAACGCGTCACGTGGGAGCTGTCGCCACGCATGCCCGAGCGGGCGATCATCACCTCGGATTCCGGTTCCTGCGCCAACTGGTTTGCCCGCGACCTGAAGATGCGCCGCGGCCAGATGTGCTCACTTTCGGGCGGCCTCGCCTCGATGGGCGCGGCGGTGCCCTATGCCATCGCCGCCAAGGTCGCTCATCCCGACCGGCCGGTGATTGCGCTGGTCGGCGACGGCGCCATGCAGATGAACAACATGGCCGAGCTAATCACGGTGGCGAAGTACAGGCACCGCTGGTCAAACAAGACCTGGATCTGCTGCGTGTTCAACAACGAGGACCTGAACCAGGTGACCTGGGAGCAGCGGGTGATGGAGGGCAATCCAAAATTCGAGGCGAGCCAGACCATCCCGAACGTGCCCTACCATAAGTTTGCCGAGCTAATCGGCCTGAAGGGCCTCTACGTGGACGATCCGGACCGCATGGGCGCGGCCTGGGACGAGGCGCTGGCGAGCTCAGTTCCGGTGGTGCTGGAGGTGAAGACCGACCCCGAGGTGCCGCCGCTGCCGCCGTTCTTCACCTTCCAGCAGGTGCAGAACTTCATGTCGATGCTCGGCAAGGGCGACCCGAAAGAGGGCCACCTTCTGGTCGACACCGCGCGTCAGGTGCTGAGTTCCGTCCTGCCCGGCAACAAGTAGGACGGCCCCCGCGGCATGCGTGACGATCCGAGGATCGGAACGGTGCGGGCGCGAGCCTACACCGTACCCACCGACGCGCCGGAGGCGGACGGTACCTTCGCCTGGGACAAGACGACCATCGTCGTCGTCCATGTCGAGGCCGGCGGTGAGACCGGCCTCGGCTACAGCTACACCGACGCCAGTGTCGCGCGCTTGATTGAAGGCACGCTCGCGTCGCGTCTTACCGGGTTGTCCGCCTTCGACATCCCGCGGGCCAATGCCGTGCTGTGGGGCGCCGTGCGGAACCTCGGGCGCTCCGGGCTCACGGCCACGGCGATCTCGGCATTGGACACCGCCTTGTGGGACCTCAAGGCACGCCTCCTCGACATATCCCTGGCGAGCCTGTTCGGGCAGGCGCGGGCGCACGCAGATATCTACGGAAGCGGCGGCTTCACGAGCTACGACGACCGGCAGTTGCGCGGGCAGCTCGCCGGCTGGGTGGAGCGCGACGGCTGCCGCGCCGTGAAGATGAAAATCGGTAGCCAGCCCGAGCGGGATCCGGCCCGCATGGCGGTCGCGAAGGCGGCCATCGGCGATGCGCATCTGTTCATCGATGCCAACGGCGCCTTCACCCCGAAGCGCGCCATCGGCGCCGCGCAGGTCGCGGAGCGGTTCGGCGTCACGTGGTTCGAGGAGCCCGTATCCAGCGACGATCCCGCGGGGATGGCTTCCGTCCGTGCCGCGGCGCCAGCCGGCATGGAGGTAGCCGCGGGCGAGTACGTCTATACCCTGGACGACTTGCGTGGACTGCTCGACATGGGGGCGGTCGACGTGGCTCAGGCGGACGTGACCCGCTGCGGAGGTTACAGCGCGTTCCTGAAAGTAGCGGCCCTATGCGAGGCGGCGCATTTGGACCTGTCCGGCCATTGCGCCCCCGCCCTACACCTCCCGGTGGCCGTCGCCGCCCCACGCTTCCGGCACCTCGAATGGTTCCACGACCACGTCCGCATTGAGCGGATGCTGTTCGACGGGGCGCCCGTCCCGCGCGACGGCGTCATCACCCCCGACCCGACCCGGCCGGGACACGGCCTCACCCTCAAGGCCCGGGATGCCGATGCCTATGCCGTCTGACCGCGCCTCCCAATCGCCGACACGACGCGCCGCCGCCCTCAAGCGTCGTGTCGCACCCATACGGGTCGAGGCGGCCGTCCACCCGGTGGTGGTTCTCGCCGCGGTGGCGGCGGGGGCCGGTTTGCTGACTTGGTTCGCCGCCGGGCGTTCCAAGCCCTTAGGGCTTTCGAGCGGCAGCCGCAGATACAGCCCACGGGGGCGCGAGGTCACCGCGAGCGCTGCCCAGCGCCTGAATCACGCCTCGACGATGCTCGCCGCTTCGGTGTTGTTCGATTCCGGCCTGGAGCACTACCGCGGCCAGTTCTTCAACCGGGCGATGTACACGCCCATCGTCGTGTCCAGCGTCACCCTGGCGGCGTCCCTGCACGGGGCCGGCGACACCGACCCCGGCAGCTCCCGCGTCCGTCATGGGGTGCAGGCGCTCGCCGGCCTGACAGGGCTGATCGGCTTCGGCTTCCACGCCTACAACGTCGGCAAGCGCGAGGGCGGCTACTCCTTCCAGAACCTGTTCTATTCCGCCCCGATCGGCGCGCCGATGGCGCTGACGCTGGCTGGTCTGCTCGGGGTCGTCGCCGAGCGCGTCCGCGACGCCGACCCCGCCGAGCCCCGCCTCGCCGATCTGCCGGCCGGGCGCTCACTGGCGCTTGCCACGGCGGGCATGCTCGCCGGCACGACCCTGGAGGCTGGGCTGCTCCACTTCCGGGGTGCCTTCCAGAACCCGGCGATGTTCGTTCCCGTCACCCTGCCGCCACTCGCCGCCGCTCTTCTCGTTCGGGCCGCAACCAAGCCGGAGGGAGCGAGCCAGATCGGTGCCAAATGGGGGATGTGGGCCGTCTCGGCGATGGGAGTCGGCGGCGTCGCGTTCCACGCTTACGGCGTCGCCCGGATGATGGGCGGCTGGGCCAATTGGCGCCAGAACCTCATCGACGGGCCGCCGCTGCCAGCCCCGCCCTCCTTTTCGGGGGTGGCGCTCGGGGGGCTCGCGGCCCTCGAACTCATTGAACGCAGCCGCTTCCGCTTCTGAGCCAAGAGATCATCATGCGTCCGAGACTGGACCTTTATCCGGGCTACGACGTGCTCGCGAAGCGCGACGGCCCATCCTGGAACGCCAAGACCCGCGAGGTCCTGGAGGAACGGCTCGCCATCGGACCGGAGACGCGCCGGTTCTTCGACAATATCGAATGGTCGACGATGAAGGCGCTGGCCGAGAGGATCGTGCCTCAACCTGCCGACCGGGCGGATCGAGTTCCGGTAGCAGCCCTCGTGGATCATAAACTTGCGACCGATACCCGCGACGGCTACCGCAACGCCGAACTGCCCGGGGAGCGTGATGCGTGGCGCTTGGGGCTGAAGGCCCTCGATGCCGAGGCACAGGCACGGTTCGGGGCACGCTTTCACGAACTCGGCGCTTGGGCGCAGGACGAGCTTCTGAAGCTCGCCGAGAAGGGGGACCTGACCGGTGCGGTCTGGGAGGGCATGCCCTCGAAGTTGTTCTTCCACAAGCGCGTCCTGCCCGACGTGGTGAAGGCCTACTACGCCCACCCGACCGCCTGGAACGAGATCGGCTGGGGCGGCCCGGCGAGCCCGCGCGGCTACGTGCGCATGGATTTCGACCGCCGCGACCCCTGGGAGGCCGCCGAGGCCAAACCCGGCCGCGCGGACGAAGCCCGCGCGGAGAACCTCCTGGTCGGCCGGTAAGGATCTTTCTCGCCCATGCGCATCCCCGGCCTCGGCAACGCCGCCGACAACCCGAAGCACGCCACCCCCGGCGACGACCCGGAGCACCATCCCCGCGCCCGCGACGGCCGCGCCCCCAACGTCATGCGGATTGGCGAGTGGGTCCCGATGCGCCAGCACCGGGACGAGGAGGAGGTCGATTTCGCCATCGTCGGCACGGGGGCGGGCGGCGGAACCCTGGCCTGTCGGCTCGCGGAGGGTGGCCTGTCGGTGGTGGCCTTCGACGCCGGCCCGTATTTCCGGCCGCTGGAGGACTTCGCCTCGGACGAGAGCCACCAGTCCAAGCTCTACTGGACGGACGAACGTATCGTCGACGGCGAGAACCCGCTGCAGATGGGCTCGAACAACTCCGGCAAGGCGGTTGGCGGCTCGACCGTCCACTACGCCATGGTCGCCCTGCGCTTCCGGCCGGAATGGTTCAAGGCGCGCACCCTGATGGGCTACGGCGCCGACTGGCCGCTCGATTGGCGGGAGATGTGGCACTACTACGATCAGGTCGAGGACGACCTTAAGATATCCGGCCCGGTCTCCTATCCCTGGGGGCCGCACCGGCGGCGCTATCACCGGCGCGCGCATGAGATCAATGCGGCCGCCAAGGTTCTAGCCCGGGGCGCCGAGGCGATGGGCATTGACTGGACGCCGACGCCGCTCGCCACCGTCTCCGCTCCCCACGGCGACGCGCCTCCTTGTGTCTACCGTGGCTTCTGCACCCTCGGCTGCTCCACCAACGCCAAGCAGAGCGTGCTGGTGAGCTACCTGCCCCGCGCCCTGAAGGCCGGTGCCGAGATCCGCGACCTTGCCATGGTCGGGCGGATCGAGACGAAAAACGGACGCGCCACCGGCGTCCATTACTTCCGCGAGGGGAAATGGCGGTTCCAGCGCGCGAAGAACGTCGTGGTGGCGGGCTACGCCATAGAGACGCCGAGGCTCCTCTTGAACTCAGCGAATCAGGAGTTTCCGGACGGGCTCGCCAATTCCTCGGGCCTCGTCGGCAAGAACCTGATGGTCCAGGGCAACCAAGCGGTCTGGGGCGTCTTCGACGAGGAAATCCGTAGCTACAAGGGCCCACCCTCGCTCGCCATCAGCGAGCACTGGAACTACGACGACAAGGGTCACGGCCCCTTCACGAAAGACTTTTTCGGCGGCTATTCGTACATGAGCCAGGGGCCCCTGCCGCAGCTCTGGGCCAACACTCAGGCCTCCGCGCACGGACTTTGGGGCGAGGCGCTGGTGGCCGAGATGCAGCGATACAACCACGTCGCCGGGCTGAAGGTCGTCTCCGAGTACATGCCGCAGGAGCGTAACCGGGTGACGCTCGCGGACGTGAAGGATCAGTACGGGCTGCCTGTGGCGCGCATCACCTACTCCTGGTGCGACAACGACAAGGCGTTGAACCGGCACGCTCTCAAGTTCATGCGCCAGGCCTTGGTGGCCGCGGGCGGCCGCGAGGTCTGGGACCAGGGCGACGATACCTGTCACCTGAACGGCACCGCCCGGATGGGGTCCGACCCGCGGACCTCCGTGGTCGATGCCGATTGCCGCTCCTGGGATATCCCGAACTTGTACGTCTGCGACGGTTCGGTCTTCCCGACGGTTGGGGGGGTCAATCCCTCGCTCACGATTCAAGCGGTCGCGTTACGGACGGCGGACCGGATACTCGCGAGGAGGCGGTGACCGGCTTCGCGTGTCGGCGACGCAAATTCATAGACCGGGGATGGCTACGCGCCGAACTATAGTTACGGTTGCCGGGCCTAGGGCTACGGTTACTGAGGCATTGCGAAGTCAACGGAAGTTCGGAGCCAAACTGTTAGTCTAGATACGAAAGAAGCGACCGACAGCCCTTCGGTCGCCGCCTTCGTATGTAGATGGGGCCATCGTTCTTATAGTTTGCGCCAGGAGACCTGCGACCGTTCATCGCTAATGCGGGTGATCCGATGCCCGCCTTTCCCGAAAGACACGCCTTCAATCGTCGGCGCGTACCGGAGGCGAAGTCAGCTTGCGCCGCAACTCCTCTAACGCCTCATCGCCCTTCCCGAGGTTCAGGCCCATGCCCCTGAGGACCTCCCCCACTTTCGTGAACTGTACGTCCCGGTAGGCGACGATCTCCAGGTGGTTGCCCCAGGGGTCGAGGAAGTTGAATGGGCGGTCTAGGACCGTCGCACCCGCACTTTCGGCGAGCTCCATCACATTCGCGCGGTCGTCGACGACAAGCCCGAAATGCCGCTCCGTGTCGGCCGGCTGTTCCCGTCCGGCGGTCAGGGCGAGGAACTGGTCGCCCATGTCGAGGAAGGCCATGACCGTGCGGCCTGCCTCGTCCTCATGGGTGCCCCGGAGTTCGAACGAGAACACGGCCCGGTAGAACCGGAGCGCATCCTCGATGTCGCCGACCTCCAGCGCGACGTGATTCAAGCCGACGAGGCGAGGCTTCGAGGTGGTCATGGGCTCATCTCCCGCATGGCTGCCGAGCGCCCGCCCGCCCGTCGCCGACGGCGCGTCGCCGAACGTAGGGCACCGTCGACCTGGGCGGCGGAATAGGGCTTCCGAACCAGGTCGAAGCCATGGGCGTCGTCCTGTGCCAGCACGTGACTGTAGCCGGACGTCAGGACCACCGGCAGCCCCGGATGGGTCACCCTGAGGCGCTTGGCGAGCTCCAGGCCGCCCATGCCCGGCATGACGACGTCCGAGAAGACCGCGTCGAAGCGGGACGGTGCGGTCTCGATCTCGGCGAGCGCCGCCTCCGCGGTCTGCGCCAGGGTCGTGCCGTAGCCCAGATCGTCCAGGATCTGCGTGCAGAAGCGCCCGATTTCCACGTTGTCCTCGACCACCAGGATGCACCGGTCCCCTTCGTCGGCATGGACGTCGTCGGGCACGGCGTCCATGCCGACGTCCATGACCGCCTCATCGGTCTGTGGCAGGTAGAGCGTGAACGTGGTCCCGCGACCGACGACGCTCGCGACGTCGACGTCGCCGCCGGACTGCTTGGCGAAGCCGATCACCTGCGAGAGGCCGAGGCCAGTGCCCTTGCCGACCTCCTTCGTGGTGAAGAACGGCTCGAAGATGCGGGCGACGCTCCCTGCCGCGATTCCAGAGCCGGTATCGCCGACAGCGAGCGTCACGAACGGCGTCGACAGGCCAGCGTGGCCGCGGATCGCCGGCTTCGCCCTGCCGCAGGACAGGGCCAGGGTCAGCGTGCCCTCGCCGTTCATCGCGTCGCGGGCGTTCACGGCGAGATTGACGATGGCGGTGTCGAACTGGCTGGCGTCGGCGCGCACGAAGCAGGGGCTTTCGGGCTTGGTCATCACGACGCGGATGCGGGCCCCCGTCAGGGTGTCCAGCATCGTAGCCAGACCGATGAGGCGGAAGCCGACGTCGAAGGTCTCGGGCCTCAGCGGCTGCCGCCGGGCGAAGGCGAGGAGCTGCCCGGTGAGCTTCGCCGCCCGGTCCACGGTGTTGGACACGGCGTCCATGTAGCGATCGCGCCGTTCCTCCGGCAGGTTCGGCCGACGGAGGAACTCGACCGACGACTGGATGATGGTCAGGAGGTTGTTGAAGTCGTGGGCCACGCCGCCGGTAAGCTGCCCGATGGCCTCCATCTTCTGGGCCTGCATCAGGGCGTCCTGCGCCTGGGCGAGGTCTCGGGTCCGCTCCTCCACCCGCCGTTCAAGTGCCTCGTTCATGTCCTGGAGGGCATCCCTGAGCCGTCTCTCGCCGACGATGCGCCGCTCGACGTCGCGCGCGAGGCGGAGGGCGAGCGCGGCGAGGCAGATCGCGAGCACCGTGACGAGGAGAGCGATCCCGGTCTCGGGCTCCAGCAGGTTCGAACGGACGGCGTAGATTTCCAGCGCCCCGAGCAGCAGCGGCGCGACCACGACGGCCGGTAGGAGGAGACGCGCGACCTCGCCGCCGCGGAATACGGTCGCGACCCACGGCCCGTGCGGCCTGGAGAGCAGCGCCCCGGCCGACAGCAGGCCCAGGGCCAGGGCGCTGAGCAGCGACATGCGCGAGAAGGGGCCGCCCTGATGAAGGGCGCCGACCCCGTAGACGTAGCCCAGGCCACCGACGGCGGCGACGACGAAGGCGAAGGCAGCCGCCGCCATGCCGAGGCGGGTGAATGCCCGACCTGGCGCGTCGCCGAGGATGATGCCGGCCGCGGCCCCCAGGACGCAGGCCACGGTCGCGAGCGACATCCCGTTGTCCGGCCCGAGCGGACCTGACACGAGCTGCTGCAGCCAGTCATCGAGCCGGAAACCGTGGGGAACGGCGTACTGGATGCCTCCGCCGGCAGCCAACGCGACCGCGACGACGGCGAGCCAGCGGCCCACACGCCTGTCGACGTCTCGCCCTCCGGGCTGGGCCGAGAGCAGCAACGAGACCGACAGGATCAACACCGCGAGGGCAGTCAGCGCCACCATCGGCGCCTCGCCCGGAAGGATCGTCGTCAGGAGAGGCAATCGGAACGCCCAGCCCGAGGCGACAGTGATCGAGACCGCGATGCCGAAGTAGGCGAGCGCCCGGGACATGGCCCTTGACCTTGCTGCGGGACCCGCCGCAGCCGTGTCGTCCGCTTGTCGAGGAACCTGTGCCAACTCTATTCCCGTCCGCAGCCTGACCTTGGGAGAACGCACCGGCCGACGCGACGTTCGCGGTCGCGCCTTTTGGTGCCGCGGTTGCCCGAATCCAATAGATCCGGCTGAGGAGGAAACCGTCCCCTTGTCGGTGGCGAGGCAACGGATGGAAGGTTAGCCCGCTCCATTCAGTAACAGGCTAGTGCAGGTCAAGCTGCTCGGCTTCCGGTCCGCTCCCGTCCGTGATGCCAATAGGGTGTGGAACGCCAACAACCCCATTCATACCCGGGACCAGATTATTCCCGCCCCCTGAAACCTTCCGCGGCGAGCCTCCGTACAGGTCGGGGGACGCCCGGCTAGGGCGTGGCGCGGGGCCTCGCTCCGGCGCCCGGAGAGTTGCGTCCATAGGCCATCAATCAGGGAAATTAATCTGAAAAATCAGGAACTTGCGGCGAATTCTTCGTCTTGACCCACTGTGCGAAAGGGGAGTCCTTCCCCGTACAGGAGACGACGAATGAAGATCACCACCCTCGCGCTCGCCGCCTCGGTCCTCGGAGGCCTCGCGCTCGGCACCGGTGCCGCCTCGGCCGCCCCGATGGGCCCGAACGGCCTTCAGGCGGCCCCCGCCGGCGTTACGCAGGTCCGCATGACGCATAGCGAGCGCATGATGATGAAGAAGCGCATGATGCATAAGAAGATGATGAAGCGCCGGATGATGAAGCGGAAGATGATGATGAACCGCATGTAAGCGGCCATCACGAAAGCGGCGGCCGGACGTTCAGGCCGGTCGCCGCGCCCCGCGGTTCACCAGGATACGTCGCCCACGTGCCACGGACCTACCTCACGCGCAGCGCTCCCGACACGGCCGAGGTCGAGCGCCGACGCTGGATGTTCCGGCACCCCGCCGTCATCCGCATCACCCACTGGATCAACGCCCTGTGCCTGCTGGCCCTCCTGATGAGCGGGCTGCAGATCTTCAACGCCCACCCGGCCCTGTACTGGGGCAAGGTCTCGACCTTCGACACGCCGCTGCTGTCGATGACCTCGACGGACGACGACCCGCCCAAGGGCGTCACCACGGTCCTGGGCCACAAGCTCGACACCAGCGGCTGGCTCGGCTCCTCGCCCGGCGCCGACGGCGAGCCGGCCGACCGCGGCTTCCCGTCCTGGCTGACGCTGCCGAGCGACCAGGACCTCACCGGCGGCCGCAGCTGGCACTTCTTCTTCGCCTGGGTCCTCGTCCTGAACGGCGCCCTCTACCTGCTGTACGGGCTGCTCAGCGGGCAGCTTCGCTTCCGGGTCATCCCCCAGCGCGACCAGGTCCGGCACTTCGCCGCTTCGGTGTGGGAGCACCTGACCCTGCGCTTCCCGCAAGGCGACGAGGCCAAGCGCTACAACGTCATCCAGAAGCTTACCTACGCCGTCGTGCTGTTCGTGCTCCTGCCGGTGCAGGTGCTGGCCGGGCTGGCGATGTCGCCGGCCATGGATGCCGCGTTCCCGTTCCTGCTGACCCTGTTCGACGGGCGGCAGTCGGCGCGCACGGTCCACTTCGTGGTGGCGGCCCTGCTAGTCCTGTTCGTCCTCGTCCACGTCGCCCTGGTTGTCCTCTCGGGGTTCTGGAACAACATGCGGGGGATGCTGACCGGCTGGTTCGTGATCGAGCGGAAGGTGAAGCCCGCATCGGCGGACCGCGCGGGAGACCGGGCATGACCCGTCAGCTCAGCCGACGTTCCCTCCTGCTCGGCGCCACCGCCGCGGCCGGCACAGCGATGCTCGGCGGCTGCGACCGGCTGGGCGAGGCCGACTGGTTCCGGCGCACGCTCAAGACTGGCGAGGACGCCAACCTGTTCGTGCAGCGGCTGCTCCTGACCGAGCGGACGCTCGCACCCGAGTACGCCGAGGCGGACATCTCGCCGTGGTTCAAGCCGAACGGCACCGAGGACCCGCCCGACAAGGCGTACAAGGCGCTCGCGCGGCGCAAGTTCGCGGACTACCGGCTGGAGGTGGGCGGCCTCGTCGAGACACCGCTGAAGCTCTCCCTGGCCGAGCTGCGCAAGCTCCCCTCCCGCACGCAGATCACCCGGCATGACTGCGTCGAGGGGTGGAGTTGCATCGGCAAGTGGACCGGCGTGCCCCTGTCCGAGATCCTGGACCGGGCACGGCTCAAACCGCAGGCGCGCTACGTCGTGTTCCGCTGCGCCGACACGATGGACCAGGGCGAGGACGATGGCGCCGATGGGGACGGGACGGAGGACGTCTCGTCCGGCGGCAACGCCAACCCTGCGATGACGAAGCAATCGGGCGAGGGGGAGGACAAGCGGGATTCCGGGGGCCAGCAAGCCGCCGAGGGAACCTCCGCCGGCGACGACGCGCCCGTTCGCTACTACGAGAGCATCGACCTTGTGGACGCCTTCCATCCCCAGACTATCCTCGCCTACGAGCTAAACGGAAAAGCCCTGCCCGTGGCGAACGGCGCCCCCTTGCGGCTGCGTCTCGAACGCAACCTCGGCTACAAGCAGGCCAAGTACGTGATGCGCATCGAGGTGCTGGAGAGCTTCGCCGACATCGGCGAGGGCAAGGGCGGCTACTGGGAGGATCAGGGCTACGCTTGGTACGCCGGCATATGAAGGCCGATGCCCCGGGCACGGCTTTGGTTTAGTTCATCAACTGACCAATATCGGCTTCCTTGCCGACCAATGGATTTGACCGGGATCCGTGTCCGATAAAGTGCTTCCCTTCGTGCGCGCGGAAGGCGCCGACCAGAAAATCCTGGTTGAGAACGCCAGGCTTCGGGACCTGCTGCGGCAAGCCGGCATCCCGTTTGACGCGGCCGAGGCACATGTCGACACCGGCTTCATGGCGGGCGGCGGCGAGATGGGTGCGCTCATGCGGTCCATGGACTGGTCGCAGACCTCGTTCGGTCCGGTCTCCGGCTGGTCCCAGTCTCTGCGTTCGGCGGTCAGCATCTGCCTGACCACCCGTTTCCCCGTCGTGCTGTACTATGGGCCCGAGCGGGCGTTGATTTATAACGACGCATGGCGGCCGGTCGTCGGCGACAAGCATCCCTGGTCGTTCGGCCGCGCCGGCACCGAGGTCTGGGCCGAGATCTGGGACATCATCGGCCCGATGTTCGACACGGTCTTCGAAACGGGTGAGGCGACCTGGTCCGACGACCAGCTCCTGCCTCTGAACCGCTTCGGCTACGTCGAGGAGTGCTACTTCTACTACTCGTACAGCCCGATCCGCGGCGAGCAGGGCCGCGTCGAGGGCATCTTCACGGCGGTGGCCGAGACGACACTCCGGGTCGTCGCCGACCGCCGCACGCGTCTCCTTCGCGACCTGGCCGCCCGGTCCATCGAGGCGAAAACGACCGCGGAGGCCTACGCCGTCGCCGCCGAGGTGCTCGCAGGCGACCCGCACGACGTGCCCTTCGCCCTGCTCTACACCTTCGATGCCGACGGCGAGGGCCTGACCCTCGCGGGCCAGGTCGGCATGCCGGACGCGATGACCGGCCTGGCCCCAGCGGGCGAGGCGGACGGCGATCCCTGGTCCCTGCGCGAGGTGGCCGCCACCGGGACGCCTCTGCTGCTGGAAGGGCTCGACGCGCGGATGCCCGGACTGCCGGGCGGGCCATGGCCGGAGCCGGTCACCCAGGCGCGGGTCATGCCCGTCACGGCCGGAACGGGCGGCCGCACCAGCGGGATCGCGGTCATCGGCATCAGCCCGCGCCTGCGGTTCGACGAGCGCTACCAGGTCTTCTGCGAGCAGGTCGCCTCCAACCTCAGCGCCGCCGTCACGAACGCGCTCGCTTACCAGGAGGAACGGGCTCGCGCGGAGCGCCTGGCCGAGATCGACCGGGCCAAGACCGACTTCTTCTCCAACGTCAGCCACGAGTTCCGCACGCCGCTGACGCTGATGTTGAGCCCCTTGGAGGAGATCCTCGCCAAGCCGCCGGGCGGGGTGCTGCCCGACAACCGTGCCCTGGCGACGGTCGCCCATCGCAACGGCCTGCGCCTGCTGCGCCTCGTCAACGGGCTGCTCGATTTCTCCCGTGTCGAGGCCGGTCGCACCCGGGCCGTCTACCGGCCGACCGACCTGCCCCGGTTCACCGCCGAACTCGCCGGCAACTTCCGCTCGCTCTGCGAGCAGGCCGGCTTGACGCTGACCGTCGACTGCCCGCCCCTCGACACCCTCGTGCCGCTCGATCTGGAGATGTGGGAGAAAGTGGTGCTCAACCTCCTCTCCAACGCCTTCAAATTCACGCTGCAGGGCGGGATCACCGTGCAGGTCGGACGGGACGACGAATGTGCCGTGCTCACCGTCGCCGATACCGGGACGGGCATCCCGGCGGAGGAGCTCCCGCGTCTGTTCGACCGGTTCCACCGGGTGCAGGGAGCCCAAGGGCGCACCTTCGAGGGAACGGGCATCGGCCTTGCCCTGGTGCAGGAGATGGTCCGCCTCCACCGTGGATCCATCCACGTCGAGAGCGAGCCAGGCTTGGGCAGCACGTTCCGGGTCTTGCTCCCCCTGGCGCAGGACCGGGTCGGAATGGCCGGAGAAGGCTTCACGCCGAGCCTGACCGCGGCGCGGGTCGAGGCGTTCGTGGCCGAGGCCAAGCGCTGGATCGACGGCGGTGCCGGGGCGGAGGATCTGATCCTCGACGCCGAGCCGGTCAGCCACGACCCATCGTCCACGGGTCGCGTCCTTCTGGCCGACGACAACGCCGACATGCGCGAGCACGTCGCCCGCCTGCTCATGGCCCAGGGGTACGACGTCGAGGCCGTGCCGGATGGCCAGGCGGCGCTGACCGCCGTCGGCGCCCGTCGGCCAGACCTCCTGCTCACCGACGTGATGATGCCGCGCCTCGATGGCTTCGGCCTGCTCGCCGCCGTGCGGGCCGACCCGACCCTGGGCGACCTGCCGGTCATCATGCTCTCGGCGCGGGCCGGCGACGAGGCCAAGGTCGAGGGACTCGATGCGGGTGCCGACGATTACCTGACGAAGCCGTTCTCGGCCCGGGAGCTGATCGCGCGCGTCGGTGCCAACCTGCAGCTTGCCCGCGTGCGGCGCGAGGCGGCGGAGGCCCTGCGTCGGGTCAACGAGGACCTGGAGCGGGAGGTCGCCGCCCGCACGGCCGAGCGCGACCGGATCTGGCAGGTCAGCCTCGACATGCTCGGCGTGGCCGATGCCGACGGCATCTGGCTGGCGGTCAACCCGGCCTGGACACAGGTCCTGGGCTGGCAGCAGCACGACATCGTCGGTCGCACCTCAGAGTGGCTGGAGCACCCCGACGACCGCGAGAAGACCCGCGCCGAGGTGCGGCGGCTCGCCGGCGGTGAGGCAACCCTGGCGTTCGAGAACCGCTTCCGCGCCCGAGACGACACCTACCGCACGCTGTCGTGGACGGCGGTACCCGCGGACGGGCGCCTGTACTGCGTCGCGCGCGACGTGACCGACAAGCGGGCCCACGCGATCAGCCTCGCCCAGGCCGAGGAGGCGCTGCGGCAGTCGCAGAAGATGGAGGCGGTCGGGCAACTCACCGGCGGCGTGGCCCACGACTTCAACAACCTCCTGACGATCATCCGCTCGTCGGTCGACTTCCTGCGCCGGCCGAACCTGCCTGAGGACCGGCGTGCCCGTTACATGGACGCGGTGTCCGATACGGTCGACAGGGCGGCCAAGCTCACCGGACAGCTCCTCGCCTTCGCCCGGCGGCAGGCGCTCAAGCCCGAGACCTTCGATGTCGGCGCGCGGCTCCAGGCCGTGGCCGAGATGGTCGACACCGTCACCGGCGCCCGCATCAGCGTCATCGCCGAGGTGCCGGAGCACCCCTGCTTCATCTGCGCCGACGCCAGCCAGTTCGAGACGGCGCTTGTCAACATGGCCATCAACGCCCGCGACGCGATGGAGGGTGAAGGCACGCTCACCCTGCGCCTCGCCTGCGACCAGGCGATGCCGGCCATCCGCGGCCACGGCCCGTCCCGAAACCCGTTCGCGGCGGTCAGCGTCGCCGACACCGGCACCGGCATCGAGCCTGACACCCTCGCGCGGATCTTCGAGCCATTCTTCACCACGAAAGAGGTCGGCAAGGGTACGGGCCTGGGCCTTTCCCAAGTCATCGGTTTCGCGAAGCAGTCCGGCGGTGACGTCGACGTGGACAGCACGGTCGGACAAGGCACGACCTTCACCCTCTACCTGCCGCAGGTGGACGCCGTCGATGCGCCGGTGCCCGATGATGCCGGGGAGCTCGCCTGGGGCGAGGGGCGGCGCGTGCTCGTAGTCGAGGACAACGTCGAGGTGGGCCGCTTCGCCACCCAGATCCTGGAAGACCTGGGTTACGTGACGGAGCTCTCCGCCAACGCGGAAGAGGCCCTGGATCGGCTCGGCGGCGACGGCGCCGGCTTCGACGCGGTCTTCTCGGACGTGGTCATGCCGGGCATGGGCGGCGTTGCGCTGGCTGAGGAGCTTCGCCGCCGCCTGCCCGAATTGCCCGTAGTGCTGGCCTCGGGCTACAGCCACGTCCTGGCGGAGAAGGGCGCCCATGGCTTCGAGCTCCTCCACAAGCCTTATTCCGCCGAACAGATTTCCCGCGTCCTGAACAAGGTCAGCCATCGGCGACGCCGGAAGCCTGATCAGCGCCGGTAAGCGATAGCGGCCACACCGTCATGCTCGTCTAGGCCCGCTCAGCGGCTCGTTTTGGGGAGCGACGGCCTCGGGAATGGGTCACTAACCGGCGACGACGGCTTCTCACCGGCCAGGCGTGGCGAAGTGAAGGGTGTCCATGTCTGACCGCCCCTCAGGCGGTAGGAGGCATCAACCCGCATCGCGGCGGACCGCTTCAGGTCAACGAGGACTCCTCGCCCGGCGACGGTTCGGCGCCGGCGGCGCCGGGTTCCGGTCCGGTCGAGGACACGGGCACGGCGGCGTCGGAAACCGTGACGAGCGTGCCGATCATGCCGAGGAGTGCGAGACGCTCGGGACTGCCCGTCGAGGAGGCCAGGAAGTCTTGCAGCTCGACGCGGGATGGCCTCCCGCCCGAGGGACCGTTCGGCTCATGCAGGACGAACACGTCCGTCGGTGCCTGCCCGAGGCAGAGGAACCAGCGGTCGTCGTTGGACGCGGCATAGACCAGCTTGCGCTCGATGGTCATGTCCTCAATGCCCTCGGGTCGCACGGGGTTCAGGAGGCGTTGATCGGACCGGGCGGCTGCGGAGCAGGCGGCTCCGTCGGCGGGTCACCCTCGGGCGGCGCAGGGTCCGGCGGCGGGTCGCCGATGGGCGGCAGCGGGTCGTCCCCCGGGCGTGGCGTGTCGGATTGCATTCTTTCCCCGCTGTGGCCGGTCTGGCGATGGCTGACAACGCGTGCGGTGCCCGGCGGATGCGTCCTCGGCCGCCGCTTTCCATTACGCTCGACCGGTCAGCCGAACGTGACCGCCAACCGGGTCCGCAAGGGTTGCTCAGCGCCCGACTGAGGTCTGGGACCGAGTCGGGCTAAGTCCGGACGGGATCACCTGCGAAGGGGTTCCGGCTTGCGGTCCTCCGGAAGCATGCTTTTCAGGTGATCGTGCACGATCTGCGCGCTGAAGGGCTTGCCGATGAAATGCGCGCCCTCCGGCAGGTCCCCGGGCCCAGGCTTGGCATGACCGGATGCGACGACGATGGAGATGTGCGGCCACCGCTCGGCGGCGTACCGGGCCAGGGCGAAGCCATCCAACTTCCCCGGCATCTGGACGTCGGTGAACAGCAGGCACAGGTGTGGGTGTCGGTCGTGCAGCAAGCCGACAGCCGCGTCCGCGTGCGCAGCCTCCAAGGTCTCGAACCCGGCCTCCTCCAGGATGTCGATGGCGTCCATGCGTATGAACGCGTCGTCGTCGACGACAAGGGCGAATGAAGGCGAGGGTGAGGTGGGGGCGGTCATGGCCGGGATACAAGTTCGGTCGTCCCGAAAAGGTCCCAGCCGCCGACAGCGCATGACCCGATGCGGGTCAGGGCAAGGGAAGTCTGGCCGCAGGGGCGAGCACGCTCAGACCACCTCGCTACGGTCGATCTGGCGCATCACCCGGTGCAGGTCGAACGGTTTGGGCAGGAAGGTCGCCCGGGCGGGCAACGCGTCGCGGGTGACCGGTGCCTGGTCGGAGACCACGAACAGTAGCGTCGGCGGAAACCGCTCGCGCACGTAATGGGCGAGCTTCAGGCCGTCCATGTCGCCCGGCATCTGCACGTCGGTCAGCACGACGCGGATCTCTCCGTGCCGGTCGAGGATGGCGATGGCCTCCTCGGAATTCCCGGCCTCGAACACCCGCCAGCCGCGCTCCTCGAAGAAGCCGACGATGTCAAAGCGCAGGAGCGCCTCGTCCTCGACCACGAGGACCGTCTTAGATCCGATAGGCGTGCTCTGACCCACCGCTACGCGTTCTCCCCAAAGACGGCTGCGTCATCCCGCCGGGCCTCAAGCGCGAACCTCAAGCCCTCAGGGAGGAATTCGGTTGCCGCCGTCCCCCCGAAGTAGGAGCGTAGCGAGCGCTCGATCAGGGTGGAGCCGAACCCGCGCCGGGTCGGTTCCGAGACCGGCGGCCCCCCTTGTTCCCGCCAAGCCAGCCTGAATTTGGCCTCGGGCCCTGTCCCGTCAACCTGCCAGGTCAGGCGGACGCAGCCGCTCCCATTGGAAAGGGCGCCGTACTTGGCCGCGTTCGTGGCGAGCTCGTGCAGGGCGAGGGCCAGGGCGACGGACACCTGAGGCTGCAGGGAGACCGGCGGCCCTTCCAGGACGATGCGCGTCCCGAGATCGCCATGGGGTGCCAGGGAGTGCTCCGCGAGTGCCCGCAGGTCGGCGGAGCGCCAGGAGGCCCCGGTCAACACGTCGGTGGCCGTTCCCAGCGCCACAAGCCGCGCGGACAGGTTCTGGCTCGCGGACGGCAGGTCGGTAGCGCTGCGCAGGGTCTGCAGGGAGACCGACTGGACGACGGCTAAGACATTCTTGAGCCGGTGAGCGAGCTCTCCGTTCATCATCCGCATGTCGTCCTCGGCCCGCTTGCGCGCGCGGAAGTCACGGGTGACGGTGCCGTAGCCGAGGACGTTGCCTTCCGGATCCGTGACGGGGAACACCGAGTAGAGGACGGGGATGAGCTCGCCGGTGGCGAAATGGCGGAAGCGCAGCTCGCCAGCCCAGTGCCCGTCGCGCTTCACTGCCGGGAGCACCTCGTCCGTCACCGTTGGTTGATCCTCTGGCGGGAAGAAGTCGGCGATGGTGAAATTGGTGATGTCCGCACCATCGAGCCCGACCAGCCGGCGCGCGGCATCGTTCATGTAGAACACCCGCCCGTCGACATGGGCCATGCCGATGAAGTCGGTGCTGTTCTCGGCCAGCCGGACGAAGCGGTCACGCTCCTCCTCGCTCTCGCGCAACGCGGTGATGTCGCGCGAGACGGATAGGATGCGGTGCGGTTTGCCGTCCCTGCCCGGGATCGGGCTGACGGCGACGTGCCACCACTTGGGCGTACCCATCATAGTGCTGGCGCGACCCACGAAGCTCGCGGAGCACCCCTCGCGTGCGCCCTGCACCGCCGCGATTGCCTCGGCATGGCCGCTGCCGGCCCAGAAGTCCGGCCACGGGCAGCCGGAGATGGCGTTGAAGTCGCTCACCTCCATCACGCGCTGGCCGCCCTCGCTCATGAAGGTGAGTTTGCCGTCGAGGTCGAGCACCTTGATGCAGTCGGTCGAGCTTCCCAACACGCCCGCCAGGAAGCCCTCACGCTCCGCAGCATCCGCGGCCGCGCGTACCAGGTCTTCTCGCGCGGCATCAGAGGCGCGCAGTGCCTGCCGCAGGGCGACCACGACCCCGACGAGCCCCGAAGTGGTCGCGGCGTAGATCCCCGATGCGGCCCACTGCGTCGGGGAGAGGATGCCGATGGGTGGGACGTCGAGGAGGACGTAGCCGGCGCAGAGGGTCGAGAGCAGGGTCGCCCACATCCCTGCCTTGCCCCCCAACATCAGGGTCACCGCCACGACGGCAGGGGTGAAAAGGAACCAGGGGGCGAACTCGGCAAACAGCGCGAAGCGCAGCAGTGCGACGGCAAAGACCGCCAGCGTGGCGATGCCGTACCGCAGGAGAAAGGGCGGGGGCGGGGCGATGACGCCGGCGCGGAGGTGAGAGAGGACGAGGGCCGAGATGATCGTGATCCCGAGGGGCTCGACGGACGCCGTCGGGCACTTCTCCTAACCGAGGGGATTGTGACCGGGCCAAGGCCGGGAGATGTCCTTTCGAAGCAGGTGGATAGGGCGTACCGGATCGCTCGCGCATTCGACGGCCGGTCGAAGCGACGCAGGTCGCAAACCTCTCATTCGAAGCGATGGCCCGCCGTTCGAGAAGGGTGTGGGGAAGCCGTGCCTCCCGACACCCGCCCGGTTCTCCGGGGAACCGGCGCGCCTCGGGCAAATTGGCCCTTCGAGCCGGTGCCGGATCCGGCGGGGAGGTTCGCGATGTCGACGGATACCGAGAAGCACCGCGCGCTTTTGAGCGCCCTAAGGGACGCCCAGGGCAAGGGAGACGGCTCCTTCGAGCGGGCCGTGACCGATGCCTTCGAGCACGTCTTCGAACACCTGGGCCGCCTGAACGATCACGTCGCGCTCGGTGGCCCCGATGGTGGCGACCCCCACCTCAAACCCGGCGAATCCCCGACCCTTCGATAGCGGTTGTGACCGTCGAGAGCTGCGAGACGAGAGGGACCGCATGATCAAGCTGTACACTTGGTCGACCCCGAACGGCCGCAAGATCCCGATCATGCTGGAGGAGTGCGGGCTACCCTACACGGTGGTGCCGGTGAACATCGGCAAGGACGAGCAGTTCGACCCCGACTTCCTGAAGGTCTCGCCCAACAACAAGATCCCGGCCATCGTCGACGACGAGGCGGAAGGCGGTCCCCTGTCGGTTTTCGAGAGCGGCGCGATCCTCACCTACCTCGCCGAGAAGACGGGACGCTTCCTCGCCCCCTCGGGGCCTGCCCGCTACAAGGCGCTGGAATGGCTGCACTGGCAAATGGGCGGCCTCGGGCCGATGCTGGGCCAACTCGGCTTCTTCGCGGTGCGCTCCGACGAGAAGGCACCGCTGGCCATCAAACGGTTCACCGACGAGGCCGACCGGCTGCTGCGGGTGATGAACAAGCGCCTCGGCGAGGGGCCCTACCTGGCGGGAGCGGACTACTCCATCGCCGACATGTCTTGCTACGCCTGGACGCTGGCGGCCACGTCGTTCCTGAAGGAGCCGCTTAAGGACACGCTCGCCGGCGTCCCGAACGTGCATGCGTGGCTAGCGCGGGTCGGCGAGCGGCCAGCTGTGAAGCGCGGCATGGAAGTCCCCAAGACCTGAGCGCCGAAGCCCGTGTTGGCCTGAATGCCAGACAGCATGCGTCGCGAGCGGTCGTCTTGCCCCTTTCAGCCGGGATGGGGACCCATTCGACGGCGGTCGTGCTCGACCGCGAACACGTGGGCGTAGAGGTTGGCCATCCAGACACGCCCTTCCACCGTCAGGTCCAGGAAACGAGCCGCATCGCCGATCACCGGCTCGACCTTGCCCCAGAAGAACGCCGGATAGCGCTCCGCGAGGTCGGCCGGGCTGTCGTAGCCGAGCTGGCCTTCAAGTCCGGCCTCCACGAACTCGTGGAACAGGGCGTTCAGCTTGCGCGGGTAGAGGGGGTCGCCCAGCTGCCCGATCAGGTCGGCTGCCCGCAGGAGGCCCGCCTCCGTTCCGGTCTCGCGGTGCTCGTCGTCCTCGGGCACCGGGAAGCGGGTCAGCTCGATGGCCCGAATCACGCGACCCGCGTCGACGATGTCGTGCGTGCCGAAGCGCTCCTGCACCGCGAGCTTGGAGCGCTCGATGTGGTGGGGTGTCAGGGCGGCGTCCGAAGCGCCGCGCGGCAGGCCTACCGTCGTGCCCTGGGCGTCGATGACGAAAGCGTTGGCCCGATCCCCCGCGCAGACGCCGCGCACGTAGCCGATGTCGTGGTAGAGGGCGGCCAGGATCAGGTGCAGCCAATCCTCCGGCGTGAGGCCCTGCTGGAGGAAACGTCCGCGCAGGATATCCTGGGCGACGAGGGTGACGAGGATCGTGTGGTCGCCGTCGTGGTAGAGCGCGTCGCTGCCGACGATGCGCTCTATCGTGAGCCTCGCGGAAGCCTCGATGATCTCGGCGTAGCGCGGCTCGCGGCTTCCGAACGTGCGCTGGTAGGTGAGCGCGAGATGCTCTCCCAGGGCGTTAGCGACCACTTTCGTCGTGTCGAACATGGGCGGCTCCTCGCGTCCGGGCGGAACGCCGACGAGGCTGGCCGCGCGCCCGCCGGTCCTGGATGACCTATGTCCGCGTCGGCTTACGAACACCCTTGCCGGGCGCCCTGACGATCCGGACCCGCCGCGGCGTTCGAAGTTCGCCGCTTTCTTGCCCTCCATCCAGTCCAAATTGCGCCGCCGCACGACCTTCAAGATATCGCATATCGTGTAGCGATATCCGTCATGCGTCACGGATGGCATGATACCTTGAACGCCTTCGACCCCTCTCGCACCGGGAGGGCAGTACGCGATGGTTGCCGGGCAGGACGTCTTCAGGGCCGCGGACGAGATCCGCGCTGGCGGAGATGCCTACATCGGCCTCCACACCTTCCGGTCTACTGCAACGAAACCGTGCTCGGCTGTCGCGCGGCGCACAGGGCCGTCGACCAGCTACCCTACGCCGGCCGCCGGCAACTCATGCCCCAGGATCGCCGCTGCGTAGCCGCGCCGGAGCATCGCCTTGATGCGCAGCTCCCGCCCCATGCGCCGCAGCCTGCAAGCGACGGCCCGGTCGCCCGCGCACCCGTGCATTGTCGCGTGCCGGACCAGGGCGTCGGCGATGTTGTCGAGTACCATGGCCTCGCGGACGAGGGGTGCGACGCTGTCCTGCATGGGTCCTCGTCCGGCATCCGTGCCAATGCACCACGCGCGGACGTTCCGCGCATCAACTTGCCGCCCTCGGGCGACGGGATGGCATTCGTAGGCATCATCGCAGCGTGAGGGCGTCGAGCCAGCCGTGTGCGGCACCGTAGCGAATGATTTCCGCGCGCGTGCGCAGCCTGAGCTTCTCGGCCGCCCGCGCCTTGTACGTCTCGACCGACTTTACGCTGACGTCGATACGCCGCGCGATCTCCTTGTTGCTGAACCCCTGGGCGATCAGGCGCAGGGTCTCCGTCTCCCGCGGGCTCAAGGCCTCGCCGTCCTCGCCCGGCCCGGTCCCGCCGGCGGGGGCGGACGGGTCGGCCAGGGCGTGGCCGGCGACGGACGGATCGAGATAGACCCCGCCCGCTGCGACGGCGCGGACCGCGCGGAGCAGGTCCTCCGCCGCCGAGCGCTTGAGGAGATAGCCGCGCGCGCCGGCTTTCAGCAGAGGCTGGACGTAGGCGGCGTCCTCGTGGACCGTCAGCACCAGCACCCGGGTCGCCGGACATTCGGCGGCGACCCGCTGGGTCAGTTCGAGGCCGTTGAGGCCCGGCATGGAGACGTCGAGCACCGCGACGTCGGGGACGAGGGTGCGGATCAGAGGAAGGGCCTCGCCGCCATTCGTCGCCTCGCCGGCGAGCTCAATCTCGGGATCGGCGTTCAGGAGCGTCCGGATGCCCGCGAGGACGATGGGGTGATCGTCGGCGAGGAAGACGCGGATGCGGTCCATGGAGCGTTCCTCCGTCTTCATGCGAGCTGCTGCGGATGCGGGATACAAACGTACAGCGTAGTTCCCGATCCCGGCGATGTCTCAAGCGTGAAGCTCCCTCGAAGAAGGGACAGCCGCTCGCGGATGCCGGAGAGGCCCAGGCGCGGCTTGGCGGCCGGCGTGAGCTCAGCCTCGCCGTCGAAGCCCACCCCGTCATCCTCGATGATGACCCGCACCTCTTCGGCACGCTGTTCCACGGACACGCTGACCGTCGAGGCCCGGGCGTGCTTGAGGACGTTGGTGAGCGCCTCCTGCACGATGCGGTAGATGGCCGTCTCGACCGCCGCCGGCAGCCGGACACTCTCGCCCAGGACCTGGAAGTCCGAGCGGATGTCATGGCGCAGCGTCCATTGGCGCAGCAGGTTGGCGAGCGCCTCGCGCAGGCCGAGGTCGTCGAGGGCCGTCGGGCGGAGGTCGACCGCGGCCCGGTGGATGTCGCGCCCGATCTCGCCGGCCAGCGACTGCAGCCAGTGCACCTGGCGATTGGCCTCGTCCTCCGCGTATCCCGCGATGAGGCGTTCCAGACCCTTGAGCCCGAGAGACAGGCCGGTGACCGTCTGCCCGACCTGATCGTGGAGCTCGCGCGCGATCCGGCGCTGCTCGTTCTCCTGCGCCTCGCCCAGGCGGCGCAGCAGGCCCAGCCGTTCGGCCTCCGCGCGCTTGCGCGGCTCGATGTCCGAGACCACGCCGTAGATCAGACCCGCAGGGGTCTCCTTATGCAGCTGAGGGACACGACCGGTCATGCGGATCCAGCGTTCGCCGCCGCCTGCGGTGACAATCCGGAACTCGACATCGAGCGGCGTGCCGTCCGAAAGGCTCCGCCGCAGGGCCTCGGTGAGCCGCTCGCGGTCGTCGGCGTGGATCGCGTCCAGGATCTCCTGGGCGTCGGCCGCGCTCTCCGTGCCCCGCGACCCCGACGCATCCCATCCGAGGAGCTGCGCGGCCCGGGCGGAGCCGGTCACGCGTCCCGTGGCAGTGTCCCAGCGAAGGGTACCCAGTTCCGCGGCCTCGACGGCGACCGCGCCCTGCTCCTCGCTTGAGCGGAGCGCGAGCGAGAACCGCGCCTGCTCGCCCGCCCGGCGCTGCGCCATGTCCCGACCGACCAGCCCGACCAGCGCGAGGCCGAGGCCGATGCTGACGAGGCTCCCGCCGCCCAGCACGAGATAGGAGCGCGAGACCGGCCCGTTCAGCGTGGCGGCCGGCAAGCCGAAATGCACTGACCACCCGCCCGTGTCCTTCAGCGTGCGGTAGACCACCTCCACGTTCGAGCCCTCCAGCGTCGACGCGGTGTAGAAGCCCTGCGGCGCGCGCCGGATCGCGGCCTGAAGGGCGGCGTTCGCCGGATGGCCAAGTTCCTCCTCTTCGGCACGGGTGCGCGCGATGGTGTTGCCGTCCGCGTCCACGATGGTCCCAACCCAGCCTTCCGGTGCTCCGGCGTCGCGTAGGATCGAGCTGACCGCGTTGGTGGCGAGACCGACTGACAGGACGTAGCGCAGCTTGTTGTCCCGAATGACCGGCACCCTTAGGGCGACGAGGCGCTTGCCGGAGATCGATCCGACAGGGCCGATGCCCCCCACCACGGGACGCATCGTTCCCACGACCGCATCGAAGCTCTTGCGGTCGGCGGTGGGCCCGAGTTCCTTGTCGAGGGTGCGGAGCAGGTTGACGACCTGCACGCCGCGGGGGTCGGAAAGCTCGACGGTCTCCCACAGGGGGTGGGCCTGCCGGAGCCGCTCGGCCTCCGAGTAGAACGCGGCGAGGTCCGGCCGGTCGAGGCTGGCCGAGGCCGCCTCGGCCTGCAGGACCGCGACCTGCGCGGCGATGTCGGAGGCGACGCGCTCGGCCACGCGCGTCGCGCTGGCAACTGCGGCGCTTCGCGTGAGATCGCGCTGCTGCTGTGCCATCAGCGTCGCGACCCAGCCGCTGAGCAGCAGGACGGGAATGGCGGCCGCGAACGCAAGGGCGACGAACGTGCGTCCGCTCCCCCGGCTCAGCTGGACCCCGGGTGCGCGACCGCCATCCCGTGAACCCGTCCCTGTCATGGCAGCCGCCCGCATGGCCCGCCCTCGGCAATCCCCATCGGCGACGCGACCTGCCCCGTCCTACTCACCCGAGAGGTCATGGCGGAGGAACGGTAACCCGCTCTCGCCGCGTTGTGCCGGTTCCTCGACCTGGACAATGTCCGGAAGCTGCGCGGGTGCCAGCTCGGCCGCATCCCCGAGCAGGCGTCGACCTGAGGCGAGCACCTGCAGGGCTTGGCGGTCTTCTCCCGACACCAGAAGGCCAAGCTCAAGGCGCCGCAGGCGCTCGATCAGGTGAGGTGGCGCGGCATGGTCCTTCAGACCTGCCTCGACCAGTACGGTGACGACCCGTTCCACCCGGCCCAGGACGCAGACCTGGATCGAGCGCTTATGCCTGCCCCTAGACCGCTTGCTGTGACGATCATCCATCCGCGTCCCCGAGGCACCGCTCAAGTCCGTATCGCGCCGGGAAGGCCACCGGGATGATGGGGAACACGGACCCCTATGGCTTCCGGGGCTAGGACAACGTCGGCGCCCCGTCCAGGCCAACCATGCCACCAACCGTCGACGTACCGGCTGCCAGTGTAACGGTCGGATGAGGGGTCCGCGTGCCGCAATCCCACGCGGAACCGTCGAACCCCTCGAACCAGGCCCTGCGCTCGCGCGAGTCCGCCGGATAGGGACAGGCATCGCGAGGCCGTCCCACGGTACGGGCCCGCGCGCCCTGCTTGATGACTTCCATGATCATGGCACCGCCTTGAAGCCGGCACGAACCGTTCGTGTCCGTGACGAGTAGCGGCCATGGCGATGCGGCCGACAAGAAGTTTCCCCTGACTGGCCGTTTTCACCGACAGGCGCCAGGCTCATCCTGACAACCGGTGCAGTGGAACAAACTTGACTGTTGCGGCGAAGCCGAAAGGCCTTCGGTCACCTCGGGAGGAACATCAGGCGAGTGAGGGGCAAGCCTCACAACCTGCCCCCTCCGCAAGTCCACGATCAGGTATTCTTTTTGTTGTACTTGAACTCCGGCGCGTTCTTCAGCGCGTCCTTGTCCGTGTCCACCATCGCCTTCAGCGACCCGTCGGCGCGATGCAGGAAGATCGATGACGGGTCGACCAGCACGTAGCGCTCGCCCATGCCGAGGAAGCCGCCGACGCTGACGACGACGCCGGTCACAGTCTTGCCGTTGTCGATGACGAGGTCCTCGATCTCGCCGACGTTCTCATTCTTGTTGTTGTAGAGGTTCTTGCCGACGAGCTTCGAGGACGTGACCTCGGCCGGCTTGGCCGTGACGAACTTGATCTTGGCGGTCGCCGTGTCGGCCATCGTCATGCCGCCGGCGCCGGCGGCCATTGTCCCGCCATTCGGAGTCGCTGGCATCGCGGTGCCGGCTGGTGGGGCCGCCATCGGCTTCGCCGGATCGTTCGCGGGCTGGGCCGCCTGCTTGTCCTGTGCGAGCGCGGGCATCGTGAGCATGGCGCTGGCGGCGATGGCGCTGATGAGTGTGTGCTTCATCGTTTTTACCTCGGTTTCTCGTGTGGATGACCCGGTACCGGCAGCCGGTGGACCGCGCGATGCCGGCCGGATTCATTCGCGTTACGATGAGGAGGCTCGTCTCGCATCGAGCGACCGACGGTCCTCTTCGCCCGCATCTCAGTAGCCGCAGTAAGGGCGGCCCACGCCGTAGCCATAGCGGTAGCCGACCGGGGCGTAGGGGTAGCCGTAGCCATAGGACGCCCCGTAATAGGCGGGACGTGCGGCCGCGGCTGCGAGTCCAAAGCCCAGACCGGCCGCCAAGCCGAGCCCACGATAGCCGCGGCGGTAGCCGTAGCGGCCGTAGTGACGTCCGTAACCGAAGCGCGCCGGACCGAAGCCGACGCCGCGGTACCCGCGGAAGCCGTAGTGCCGCCCGTATCCGAAACGCGCCCGACCGAAGCCGCGATGACCACGGAAGCCGTAGTGGTGGCGGAAGCCGAACGCCCGGTGGCCGTGGAAGCCATGATGATGACCGGAGAAGCCGCGGTGGCCGAAGGGCCGTGCCTCGCTCGACGGCGAGAAAAGGATGAGGCCCGATACTGCTGCGGTGGCGATCGCAAGTTGTTTCATGGCGTTGGTTCCCTGTTGTCTTGGAGAGGTTTGCATGGTGCGAGGACCGGGCGCGGCGTGGCCCTGCTGGTTCATGGCTGCCGACGGGGCCACCTGGTCTGGCGGGCCCGGCATGACGCGTACCTGCGGGACGGTCTGCATCGGCGACCGAAGGTCCGTCGCCGATGCCCTGGCGTCAGAGAAGGGCCTGGCTTTGAGGCGTTAGCGTCCGCCCGCTTGAACTGTGATGTGGGGCGCGGGATGTGCGTTCTCAGTCAGAGAAGACCGCACGCTTGTCGGGACAACCCTGACAGCGCAGAGGGGAGCCCCCGTCGCGGCTTCGGCGCGGCGCTTGCGGTTTCACGAAGGCTTAAGCACGCTCCCTGGAGCTTGCGCGCGACGGGCGGAACGGGTGCCCCGCACGCGGCACGGCCGCTTCCAAAGCGGCACGGTCGCGTGGGTCCCGGGCGTGGACACCGACGCGACCGATAGGAGGCAGCATGAGGTTGGCATTGGCGCGGACGGTGCGGCATTGGCGCGGCCGGCCGGCTGAAATCCCAGGACCACCCGCGCCCGCGGGAGCGGGCTGGACGGTCTCGTCGTCGGCACGGAAGAACTCCGTCGAGGACTTGGCGCGGTTCGGTGGTGGTCTGAGCATGCCCGAGCTTGCCGACGACCATGCCTCAGGCGAGCTTGCCCCTGGCAGCGCAGGCACACGATACCCGAACGATGTCGTTCCGCCGTCGCATTGACGTACCGCCGGCGGGCTCGGTTGACGTGGCGCCCTCGTGTTGCCGCAAGTGGCGGCGCTGGCCGAGCGAGCTTCCCAGCCCCGCGAACGAAAACCGCGGCCCCGCCATGGCTTGGGCGGTCCGCGCCGGTGGCTGTGGGCTCCTGGGCCTGGTGTGCGTCCTGGGGCTCCTGATCGCCCTAACGTCCTAACGTACTAACCCGCCCAAGGCGTCGATCGCGAGCGGCCGCCTAAGGCATCCATTTCCCGATCATTAGAACGACACAGGACGGAGGCCGGCCATGCCGCAACCCGTGATCCGAACCCGCCGCGCCGGACACGTCGCGTTGAACGGCCAGGGTCCGGGCGAGCCGCGCACGTCCGACCTCGTCCTCGGCATCGTCGCGACGGCCATGCTCGCCGCGTTCTGCCTGCTGATGGCCTCCGACCTCGTTTCCGGCGCGCTGGAGGCCGTCGGCTGAAGTCCTAAGACGCTGGCGTCCCCGCGTCACGTGGGTGCCAGGAGCGCCACCGCCTCAGGCGACGCCGCGGCTCACTGGCCTGCGGGCTTCTCGGCCGGGGGCGTGGCGGCCGGTGCCGGCACGACGGGGGAAGCAGGGTTGGCCAGTACGGGTGTCGTAGGGTTGGCCACCGGATTGGCAGGTGGCGTTTCCGCCTTCTTCTCGTCCTTGCATGCGGTGAGTGCCAGCAGGCCGGCGAGTGGCACGAGGATGCGCAGGCGCATGGTATCCTTGGGGTGAACGTGTTTTCGGATGGCGGCCGCGTCGAGCCGCTGAAATTGCGAGCGAAGAGGATCGGTCCGGAAGGTCAGGGGCAAGGATGGCGTGCGCCGTCGTTGCCCAGGTACGTGCCGCTCGCCGCGTCGTAGGAGCGGAACCGCCGGGCACAGGCGGCGACCGCCTCGGCGTCCGCCGCGCCCCGGGCGGCCTGCGCCTGCGAGTTGGCGATGGCGCCCCCGATGAGCGCCCCGGCGGCTAGGCCACCGATACCGGCGCCGACGGCCGCACCCACACCAGCCCCCCTGCGGTAGCCATAGCCGCGCCGGTAGCCGTAATGGCGGCCGTAGCGATGGTGCCGAGGACCGAAGCGGCGGTACTGGGCGTAGCTCGTCGGGAGGGCTCCGGCGGACAATGCCTCGACCGGGCTTCCGAACGGCTTGGCGGCGGCGGGCTGAGCGGTCAGGAGTGCCGGGACCGTAGCGGCGAGGACAAGCGTAAGCTTCATGTTGGAGGATCTCCGTAGGTTCGCAGGGCTACAGTTGAGAGCGGATGGCGTGGCAGTCGCGTTCGGATCGGGCCTTCTCGAAGCCCGTGTTTCATCCGTTTCAGAGTCCGCACCGCAATGAGGGGCACGGGCGCGTTCCGGCGACTTGCCGCCGTGTCTGTCCGTGCATCGTCCCTGGGTTTCGTAGCCGCCCGCCCCGAATGGGCGGGCAGCCGTCGCGTTTCCTCTCCAGACTTTTCGAGGGCTCGGGACCTATGGTCCTCGTTCGGCTCGTCTCTTCGGGAACCGTTTGCCGTGCCCTCCTTCGGCAAACTCGATTTGTGTCGGTCTCTGCAGGCGCGGGTCGGGCATACCGGCCGTGCCGGCGGTCGACGCTCGAAAAGAATACAAACGCTCCGACCGATGGGTGACGCTCAGTGGCTATACAGGCAGGGGGTACGAAGCGACGTGAGAAGCTCGTGGGTCACGCTGCCGAACACGAGCTCGCGCATCTTCGAGTGCCCGTAGGCCCCCGCCACCACGAGACCTGCAGCCGTGTCTCGGGCAAGACCGGCCACCGCCTGCGCGACGTTTGCCGTCTCTGGGAGCTCAACACACTCGCACTGCACGTCGTGGCCCTTCAGGTAGGCCTCGGTCGCCTCGGCGTTCGTCTCCGTCTCCGCCGAGGCGACGGTAAGGAGAAGGACACGTTCCGCTCTCCGCAACAGTGGCAAGGCGTCCACGACGGCACGCCGGGCCTCGCGCGTGTCCTTCCACGCGATGATGGCGCACCCGAGGGACAGGTCATCCACTTCCGAAGGCGTGACGAGCACGGGGCGGCCCGCACGCAGGATGATCTCGGCCGGGCTGAGCGCCTCGACAATCTCGCCGGAATGGCCGTCGTCGAGGCCTCGCGCGACCAGCAGGTCGCCGCGTGCGCATTCCTCGATCATGCACTCCAGCCGCTCTCTGTCGTACACGCGCAGCTGGGCTTTGTTGTAACCGCTGGTCATTTCATTGAAGACCGCCTGCTGCTTCGAGATCTCGTCCTTTGCGCTGGCGGCGGCGATCTCGATGATGTTGCTGTCCAGGTACGATCCCTTCCCGTAGATCGAGATGGGCAGGGGATCCTGCGCGGCCACGCCGGTCAGGGTCGCGTCGAAGCTTCTGGCGAGGTTGCAGGCCAGCCGCACCCTTCCCGGGGTGGAGGCGCTGGCATCAAGGCTGACCACGATGTTGGAAAGCGTCATGATGACCTCCGTGAGGTAGGCGACCGGCCCTGATCGGCCGTCGTCCGCTCTGATGCCGGGCATCGGTCGACGCTTGGTCGCCGCAGTCGGAGACGTGATCCTTCACTGGTGTGGGGCGAGGGTGTCGCCGGCTGCGCGTTGAACGGTTGACGACAACGTAATCTCTCCAACTGGCGCATCGAGTCCGTGCAAACCCGACCCATTGTCGGGGGAAACCCTACACGCATGCTGGCGGAAGCCGGGGTGGCTTGCGGCTACTCGCCGAGCCGGTCATCCGAACCTGATGTTGCGTTTAAAGGCCGCCCCGCTTTCGCCCTTCAGAGGCTGCGGAACGACTGACTACAAGCGCCTTCGCCAGGATCGTCTCGCTTGTGCTGGGTAGTCCCGAAGAACCAGGAGCATATGGCCTTCAGGGTCTAGCTACCTCCATCAAAAAGGGCGGCGGTCGATCAGGAACGACTGCTTTAGATTGTCAGGAAGTGGTCGGCTTAACAATAGTTACGCCGAAGTAACTATCTTGTTTGCAGCCAGCTTCTGCCGAGCCCCGAATGTCCGCCTTTTTATTTCTGTATCTGGAAGCAGACTGGCAGCTTTCCACCCATCGCGGACATCCCCATGACCAAACAGATCAAGCCCAGGCCCTGAGGCGATTTGGCTTGGTTGGACTGGGCGGTAAAAGAGGCTCAGCATATGTCTACGCTGCATCTTCAGATCCGATGGCCGTCCGCTCTGTCGCCACGTCTATCGGGTGGCCGGCTTTGGCGAACCGGTTCTGACCGCACAACGCTACCATCTCGGGGCGGCGGAAATAGATCGGTCGGCCGCAGCGGATCGGGGCGATACCGGCCACGAACAGGAGCTGCTCATCCCGGCGCATGACCGACATGATCTCATCCGGGAAGATCAGCGGGCGCTTCTGCAGCGCGGTCGAGGCCGACACGCTCACACCGCCCCCGCCTTTTCCGCCGCCCGAACGAGCTTGCTGGCTGAAGGACACGATATTCTGCGTATAGGACCCGCAACGCTCAGACAGCCACTTGGCCGTGTCGAGGTCAGAGATCGCGCTGAAGGACTGCCAGGACGTCGACTCCAGCCACGCCGACAGCGCGTCCTTTCCGCCCCATTGATCGCGCAGCTGACCGATCGATTGGTACACCATCACCATGGTGATGCCGTACTTCCGGCCGGCATCCCGGGCCGTCTCGATGATCTTCATGTGGCCGAGGCGGGCCGCCTCGTCCATCAGGAATGCGACCCGTTCCCTGACCCTGCCGTCGGCGTTGTAGAGGGCATTCAGCAGGGCGCCGAAGATCACCCGGGCCAGGCCGGAGTGGTTATCGAGGGTCTTGATGTCGAGGCAGACGAAGACATCCATGTCGCTCGTCGCCAGGTCCTGGCTGGAAAAGGATCCGCCCGAAACGAGGCCGGCATAGCGCGCATAGGACAGCCAGTCGGTCATCTCCGAGGCCGTGGAATAGATGCCCGAGAACGTCGTCTCTGTCATGGCCATGAACGGACCGAGCGCCAGCCGTGCGAATGAGCCTTCCTCCTCGGCATCGACGATTTCGCGCAGCCGCGCCCGAAAGCGCGGCTCGTCATCGGAAATCATCTCCCGCATGGCGCGCAAGGTCCGCGGACCCTCATAGGATGCGTTGAGGCAGATGTATCCGAGCAGCCCCCGCAGGAGCTGCTGGGCGGAGTTGCGGAAGAACGAATTCGGATCGTCGCGCGTCACCTTTCCGGTCGTCATCCAGGATGTGACGGCGGCGATATCCTCCTCGGGACTTCCCAAGCCCGTGCCGATCCAGTCGAGCACGTTGAAGCCGCTGTTCTCCTCGTTGGGATCGATCCGGATCACCTTGCGTTCGACGCCCGGCTTCATCTTCTCCCGGAACTTGCTGACCATCGGATGCACCTCCAGCGAGGGATCGAGGACGACAGCATTGTGCGGCCAGCGCAGCAGGATCGGCACGACGAAACCGGTGGTCTTGAAGCCACCGGATCCAGCGAAGACGAGGCCGTGGGTCGAACCGAAATTGCAGTTGAAGCCCATCAGCGGACGCTTGCCACCCGAGCCCCACGTCTTGGCATCCGAGGGGTCGAACACCCGGGTTGCCCGATCGTCCAGATCGACCCTGTAGCGCTCTCCGATCGGCATCAGACCGTCCGGCGGAAACAGTTCGGCGACGTGCTTCATCTGCGCCCACTCTGCGTCACCGAAGGCCGCCGAATTCGAGCGCAACGGCCGATCGTAGCCGCGCGCCGTGCGCCGCACCTTCACCAGGGAAACGAGCGGGGCCACGATCACCACGAACAGCGCGAACATGCATCCGCAGAACAGCGGCACGTCGACGAAGTGGAGGATCTGGCCGACGGGATAGGCCGGCGAGAACCGGCTGAGACGACGGACCTCGTCAAATACCGTCCAGCCGATGAGGCCGAGCAGGACCAGGGAGCCGACTCCAGCGACCACCCGGCCGAGGTCGGTCTTTCTCGACAAGCCTGAGGCGCCCATCAAGAAGATCGCCGGCGCCACGATCGTCGCCACCCGGCAGGACCGATAGGCGAGCGTGTAGCCCGGATTATACGGGAAGCACCACAGCATCCAAGGCCAGATGACTAGGAGCATGACGAGGTAGATCGCGAGGATTGCGGCCGCGATCGCCGCAGCAGCCCACCACTTCATTCCCGGAATGCCTTTTCTCCGAGCCGCACGAAATGCTCGGCGGTGTCGGGATCCCGGGCACGCTCCTTTCCATCCAAGAGCAGGCCGAGAAGCTGATCGCGTGGCATGGCGGCAAGTCCTGCCTTCACGATCAGACCGCCGAGCTGGATCTTGAGGTGCGCGTCGGTGCGCCGCTCGTCACGCCGCGCGTTCACGAGCTGTCTTTCCAACCGCCGCAGGCGCCGGATCAGTCGCTGCCTCGGCGTCGCTCGCGTCCGTCGAGGAGCTTCCGGGATCGCCGATCCCGTCAGCTTCGCTTCCTTCTCCTTGGGACTCCTCTCCGGTCTGTTGTGGCTCGGCAGCGGCCTGCTGGCGAAATCGCGTCGCCAGGATTTCGAACTCGGCCATCAACGAGGCTTCAGGAATATCCAGCGTGGCGAGACCGGACCTGAGGGCGAGGCGCCCGATCCGCTCGGCCTGTGCCTTGTCGTGCTCTTTCAATTTCTCCTGGAGAGCGGCGATCTCCTTGAGGATCGTCTTACGGGATTGCAGCCTTGCCATGTCGTGCAGGATTCCATGACCACGGGAAGAATGTGCGATCACAGGATAGCAAGCGTCCCGCCCGATGCGAAGTGATCTGCTACGTGGATCGTTCAGATATTCTGCATCTCTCAAAGATTTGGTGGCAGCTGGCCGCACCATCTGACAGCTTGCCGTTGCATCGAGCGAATTGATTTTGTGTGGATTTCTGGCCCGATAGGGATCGAGTCTATGCAGATCTACGGCGCATAGTGCCTCTGCGTGATCCCGGAGCTTTGGCGAAGGGCGCACTTATGGGGAAATTCTTGATTTCCCCGCTGGCAGTGCTATCCAAGCCCTCGGGGGCGGGCTTGGCGATCTACCATCTCAGCGCGCAGATCATCAGCAGAGCCGAGGGCCGAAGCGCCGTCGCCGCGGCCGCATATCGGCGCGCCACCGAACTGACCTGCGCGGCCACCGGTCAGGTGTTCGACTACGGCGCCAAGGAGCATGTCACCCACGCCGAGCTTAGCCTGCCGGCCGAGGTCCCCGCCTGGTTCCGTACGGCCATCGACGGCCGCGACGATCGCGGTGCCTCCGAGGTGTTGTGGAACGCGGTCGAGGCCAAGGAGGGCCTGAAGGGCACCGGCCTCGCGATGGAGATGAACATCGCTCTGCCGGCGGAACTCACTCGCGAGCAGGCCCTTGCGCTCGCTCGGGACTGGATCGAGAGCCAAGTCACCGCCAAGGGCTTCGTGGCCGATTGGGCCGTACACGAGGCTGCCGGCAACCCACATTTCCACGTCATGATCCCGCTGCGACGGATGACCGAACAGGGCTTCGCGGCGAAGTTCGAATTGCTGCGCGACGCGGCCGGCAACGTCGTCTACCGGGATGACGGCAAGCCCCGCTACGAGCGGATGGCTGCACCGATGAAGGAACTCGCCGGCTGGCGGCGGAGCTGGGCCGAGACGGCCAATCGCCACCTCGCGGAGGCGGGTCTGGAGGTCCGGATCGATCACCGCTCGCACGCGGAAGCCGGCATCGCGCTGGAGCCGACCGGGCATGTCGGCGTCACCGCCACCAACATGGCGGTGAACGGAAAGGAAGCCGCCCGCGTCACCGAGGAGCGGGCTTTGCGCGCTCGCAACGCCGCGGCGATCGTGGCCGATCCGGGCCTGCTGCTGCCGATCCTGACGCGCGAGAAGAGCGTGTTCGAGGAGCGCGACATCGCCCGAGCGGTGTTCCGCTACGTCGACGATCCGGCGACCTTCGAGGCGGTGCGACTGCGGCTGGGAACGTCGCCGGAGCTGGTGGCGGTCTGCCCCGAGGTGATCGACCCGGAGACTGAGCGGGTGATCGCGCAGGCCCGGTTCACGACGCGCACGATGTTGCGCACGGAACTGGCCATGCAGGCGGGTGCCGCGCGGCTCTGGACCGAGCACTCCCACGTGGTCGGACAGGCCGCCCTGAATGCCGCCCTCGCCGCACGCCCGAGCCTGTCGGAGGCGCAGCGCGAGGCGGTCGTTCATGTCACCGGCCGGGAGCGGATCGCGGCGGTGGTCGGCTTCGCCGGCGCGGGCAAATCCACCATGCTCGGCGTGGCCAATGCGGCCTGGACTGGGTCCGGGCACCGGGTGTTCGGCGCGGCGCTCGCCGGCAAGGCGGCCGAAGGCCTGGAGCGCAGTTCCGGCATCGCGAGCCGCACGCTGGCCTCGTGGGAACTGGCCTGGAAAGAAGGCAGGGACCAACTCGAAACGGGCGACGTGTTCGTGCTCGACGAGGCCGGGATGGTGTCCTCGCAGCAGCTCGCGCGGGTGGTCGAGGCGGTGGAGCGGCGCGGGGCCAAGCTTGTGCTGGTGGGCGACGCGATGCAGCTGCAGCCGATCGAGGCGGGTGCGGCGTTCCGGGCAATTACCGAGGCTGTGGGCTACATCGAGCTGGCCGAGATCTGGCGCCAATCCGATCCGCGCATGCGCCAAGCATCCGTGGCGCTCGCCCGCGGGGAAACCGAAGCGGCGCTTACGACCTACCGCGAACTCGGGATGGTACGGTTCACGGCCTCGCGCGAGGCCGCCCGGGCGGCGCTGATCGCGGCCTGGAAGCCGGATTATCTGGCGACCAAGCCGGACGGTCGGCCGACGGAAACGCTGATCCTGGCGCAGACCAATCAGGACGTGTTCGCCCTCAACGCGCTGGCGCGTGAGGCCCTGAAGGCCGAAGGTCGGCTCGCGGGCGAGGCACGGTTCATGACCGCGCGCGGCGAGCGCCAGTTCGCCGCTGGCGACCGGGTGCTGTTCCTGGAGAATGATCGGCAGCTCGGCGTGAAGAACGGCATGCTGGCCAGCGTTGTCGCGGTGGCGAACGGTCTTCTCAGGGTGCGCCTGGACCAGGACGGCGTCGGCGACGGTCGGGTGGTCGAGATCGCGGAGGCGGCCTACCGCAACATCGACCACGGCTACGCGGCGACGGTGCACAAGAGCCAGGGTGCGACGCTCGATCGGGTGCATGTGCTGGCCACACCCGGCATGGACCGGCACCTCGCCTACGTGGCGATGACGCGCCACCGGCACAGCGCGGTGCTGCACGCCGCCCATGCCGACTTCATCCCGGATTGGCGGCGGGACAAGCTGGAGGGCAAGCTCGGTTCGGCGCCGAGCGCGGCGGAGTACGACGAGGCGGCCCTGACCGGTCTGGTGCGACGCCTGTCGCGGGACGGGGCGAAGGAGACGACGCTCGATTACCAGGGCGAGGCGGATTACCGGGAGGAGGCGGCACGGCTGGCCAACCCAGCGGTCGCGGCGAGCCTGGCCGATCTGGAACGTCAGCTCGCGGTGGCGGAGCGGCGCGAGGAACTGACGGCCGAGCGGGTGCGCCCGCGGGACCTGCGGGCGCTGGCCTCGGCGTTTGCGGAGCGGCGCGGTCTGAACGGGCCCGCGACGGTCTGGCCAGGGCTGGTGGCGCGTCTGCGCGGGCTGGTGGACGAACTACGCCTGCAATGGGCGGAACTCCGGAGCCTGTCCGATCGGCTCGGGGCGGCGATGGCGGGTCCGCGCGCCCGCGTGGCGGCTTCGATCGCTCCGGTCGAGCCACCGGCTCCGGATCGACCTGCGGCGCAGCCGGCGCCGACTCCGGCCGACGCTGCACAGGATCGGCCGCCGCCGATGCCGTTCCTCGCGGCCGTGGATCTGGGCGAGACCGGCCTGGAGGCGGCGGTCGCTGCCCGGGCGGCCGCGATGAAGACCGTCGACCGACCGCGAACCAAACTGGCGGAGACCCTGGCCGACATGGTCCGGGATCCGAAGCCGCTGCTGGCTGCGATCCAGGCCGAGCTGACGCAGCCGGAAGCCGTGTTCGCCGAACGGGTCGACGCGTTGCTCGCTGCGCCGGAGCGGTTCGGTGGCCTGCACGGCGGGACCGGGCTGTTCGCCTCCAAGACGGCGAAGCGGCAGCGCGACTGGGCCGTGCGCTCGCTGCCGGTGGCGCGGCGCGAGGCCCGTGAGCTGAAGGCGGCCCACGAGGCGCAGCTCGCCGCCGCACGCCGGGACGAGCTGGCCTATCGCGCTCACCTGCGCATTGCCCTGCCGGGGCTCAGCGTGGCTGCCCAGGAGGCGATCCGCGCCGTAGCGCAGGCCAAGCCCGGTACGCAGGATGCGGCGGTCGCGCGGGTGGTTGCCGATCAAGCGCTGTATCCGGAGATCGAGGCGTTCGCCCGGGCGGCGGGGGAGCGGTTCGGGCGTGACGGCTCGATCGGGCATCGGCTGGAGCCGCGGCTCCCGCCGGGCCACGGCCCGGTCACCCAGGAGCTGCGCTATCTCATGAACGGTGCCGGCATCCTCGCCGCCCGATTGGCGCGACAGGGCAAGCTGGACCAAGTCCCGCAACAGGATTTGCGGCGGCGTCGAGATCTAAGCCCCGGTCTGTGAGCGCATCAGAGTGAGAGATCGGATCCTATGTGTTCGGACCGAGAATTCAACAGAAGGAGGATTGCGATCTGGAGGCGAAGCCGCCGTCGCGGCATAGACGGATCGTTCAGAATTTGATCTATACTTGACTTTCTGCCACTTTTATGTTATAAAACTTGTTGGGTTGTCCGAGCTTTCCTTGTAGGAGACGATGTGATGTCCGATCCAACCCGTGCTCATCCGCTCATGTCCCGTGAAGGGGCCGTCGCCCTGTTGGAGCGCATCGCGAACGGTGTCCCCGACAGCGAACTCGCTCCCCTCGTCCGGGGGCTCGCGACCCATGACGACGAGCAGGCACTCGCGATCATGCGCGGCTCCGGCAACGAGATGAGCGTATCGCTCCAGCTCGTCAGCCTCCTCGCCGAGAGAGATCTCATAACCCTGGACGAAGGCCTCGTGGCTACGAGAGCCCGCCGCCAGAAGGAGAAGGTCGACGCCGCATGAGCGCTGGCGATCCTTACGTCTACTCGGGGACCAACGTTCTCAGGAACAAGCCCGGACTCCGCGATCCGGAAGACCTCGCGGATTTCGAGCAAGCCCATTCATTCGCGGCACTCAAAGCGATGCGCCGGTCCCCCGTGACCGGCGCCTTCGATCTCGATCACTACCGCGACGTCCATCGCCGCCTGTTCGAGAAGGTGTACGACTGGGCCGGGGAAATCCGGACCATCGACATCTGGAAGACGGAGGTCGTCCTCAAGGGTGGCAGCGTTCTCTACAGCGACACCCCCGACATCGCGCGGGACGCCGAGAGAGCACTCAACGAGCTGCGTAACACGAAGTGGACCGACCTGGCCGCGCGCCGTGAGGCCGGCCAGTTCGCCGGGACCATCGCGGAGCTCTGGCGCGCGCATCCCTTCCGCGAGGGCAACACCCGCACCCTGTTCGCCTTCGTCGATCAGTTCACCCGCGCGCGCGATCTCGCGCTGGATCAGACGGTTCTCAGCCGGGTCGCGAGTGAGACCCGCGATGCGCTCGTGCTCGCCAACGACGGCCAGCTCGCGCCTCTGGCGAGCCTCATCGCCGAGGCCCGCCGTTCCGAGCTTCAGCGCGCCCACCCCGAACTGGGGCGCCTCTCCTCGGAGGCCGTCGAGGTGATGCGCCTGCTCGGCCATCCCCGGATCATGCGCGCCGAGATCGGCACGGAGGTCCGTGGTCAGGTCCTGACCACGACCTACGATCAGGTGCTGATCCAGCGTGCCAATCACGTCGCCGCCGTGCCGCTCCGCTCGTTTCCAGACCGGCCGGAGAACAACCAGCGCGTGACCGTGCGCGTCCTCGGACCTGACGAGCTGCCGTCCCGTCCGTCCGTCCGGCAGGAGCCGGCCCAGGCCTCCGTCGAGGTGCGGGCTCTCATCCCGCCCCGACGACAGGCGAGCCTTCCGACCCTCCAGCCGGCCGCGATCGAGGCCCATCTCGGCCGGAGCTCCCACGTCCGCCACGCCCGTTCCGAGCTGGAGCAGGCAGCCGCCAGGGTGTTCCGTGATCCGCATCGAGCCGTAAGCGCCGTCGCGCAGCATCGCGGCCCTGAGCCGCAGCCCGTCGCGACCCCTCGGGACGACGAGCTGCTCGGCGGACGCGGCACCTTCGGCGAGGATAAGGCGCGTAAGGCGGCGCGTGCCGCGCTGCCGGCCTTCGAGGGAGCGGCGCGAGCCCTGCAGGTGGCCACCGCGGCCGCGCTGGCGGAACTGAAGGCGCAGGCTGAGCGCCAAGCCCAACGCGACCGGATCGCGGTGCCGGCGCCCTCGGCCGCGCTGGCCGCCGCGCTGGCCAGCCGCTCGCCCCGGGAGATCGCGGCCGACCCGACCCTCATGGCGGAGGTGCATACGATCCAGGCGGCGGTCTACGAACGGTTCGGGCGTCCCGGGGCCGCGACCTTGGCCAAGGGCTCTCCGGCGGCGGCCGAGCTGCTGCCGGATCCGCGGGCTCTGGACGAAATCCGCGCGGTGCTGCAGCCTCTGCGGGACAGCGTGCTGGCCGAGCAGGAACTCGCTCATGCCCGCACCCAGCAGCGCAACCTCTCCCAAGATGGGCCGGGCCTCGGCCAATGAGTACTGGATCCTCCGGCAGAATTTCTTCGATCGCCCTCGTCGCCGCGGCCCTCCTCGCTTTCGCCAGTATGGGCCTGCTGGCCGCCATCTGGGCTGCCGCCTCTCCCATCCTGGGGCGCCTGTATGCCGGCGTCCGGATCGCCGAGTCGGCCGGCCTGTGGCTGTTCACCGGCTGGGGCCGGTACTTCACCAGCGTCCCGGCCGGGAAGCCGTTCGACTTCCTGTCGATCTACAAGTCCAGTTTGCCCTTCGGCCTCGCCTCGGCCGTCGGCACCGCGGCGATCGGCTGGGCGGCCTACCGCAAGGTGTCACGGAGGCATATCCGAGCGGTTCTGGCCGCCCCCCCGGGCGGCTTCGGCACCGAGGCCATCCGAACGGCGCTGCAGCCCGCTTTTCCGCACCTGATCCCGCCCGGGCGACCGCTCGCCCGATCCTCGCGACCGGAACCCAATCCCTTCGCTGGCCTGCGCGACCTGCGCGACGGCGCGGCGGTCTGGACCGCGATGGAGGTCCTGCCCTGGCCGCAGGCGGCGACGTTAGCCCTGGCGACTGACGCGCTGGCGCCGATCGCCGACCGAACTCCGATCGAGTCGGTGACGCGACTCGTCTGGCGACTTGTTCGCGCGGATCACCCTGAGCCCAAGCCCAGCGATCTGACCCTGATCAAAGACACGCTGACCCAGGTCATGACCGAGCTGTCCGGCCGCGATCTTCGGGCGCTCGACGCGGCCCACGCCTGCCTCGCTGCCGCCTCGACCATGCACGACGCGTTGGCCGCGCTCACCGTCGCAGCGCGCGACAAACGCGTATTCCCCGTGACGGCGGTGGCGTGGCTGCGCTTCGCCGACCCGCTCCTCCACGAGCGGGTCGTCTCCGCGGAGCTCGACTGAGCCGGGATCAGTTGCTACCGGTCATGTAGTTGGTCACCACACCGATGACCACGCCGAGGATGGTTAGGGCCGCGCCGATCACGAGGCCGGCGATCGCCCGGCCGGTGTCTTCGCGCCCGCTGTCGTCCTGTGCCGCCTTGTACAGCCGCACTCCGCTCACCCCGGCCAGCCCGATCCCGACCACGGCGAACAGCACGATGATCACGATACCGGCCTTGTTGCCGCCCGACGCGATGCTGTCCGCGTTCAGCGAGCTGTTCTGCGCCTTCTGGCGCGCGGTCTTCAGCAGGTCGAGCGGCGCCGACGGATCCGACGAGGAACTTTGGCCCAGCGCCGAAGCCGCGGCCGTGGCCCACAGTGTCGCACTCGCCAGGATCCTGTACTGTAAGTCATTGAACCGCATAGTGTTCCCCCTTTTCCTCGTCAGGCGACCAGGGCGGGCTTTCTCCCGCCGCCGTCGCCCCCCACAAGCTCTCCCAAGACCTGATCGACGATGGTCTTCGCGATCCGGTCGTCACCCTGGCGCGCACGGCCCGCGACGCGGTTCCAGAGATCGATCGCCGTGCCATCCGGAAACCGTGCGGCCAGGATCCGCAGTGCCTCGTTGACCGTGAGCCGCCGGTACAGCTCGTCGCGGACCTGCCGATCCTCGGCCTTCGTGGTCAGCGCCCAGAGCATGCGCGGACCGAGGCTGTTGTTGAGCACGATCCAGCGCTCCTCGTCCCGCAGCTTGAACCGGGCGAGGAAGTTCGCGCCGCGCCGCCCCTGCGGGCCGTGGACGTGGCGCTCCAGAGCCGTCTTCACCGCCTCGTCGAAGCCGAACACCCGGCGCGCCTCCTCGCGCACCTCGTTCGAGTCCGCATTCAGCACCAGAACGGTCGAGGCCATGTCGGCGAGCACGTCGAAGTCGGCCAGGAGCTGGGACATGTGTAGGGCGGTGACAAAACCATCCACTGGAGCGTCGGCTTTGTGCTGATGCGGGCGGTGTAAAAGCCGGCCAGTGGAGAGGCTTCTCTTTCGAGAGGAGCCGAGGATGTTCGTCGTGGAAGTCTA
>Ga0209909_100209_pt1 | contig 76423 bp, 67 predicted proteins | sample FECB22metaG_FD_188302 | JGI IMG/M metagenome (GOLD analysis project Ga0209909, IMG submission 188302) | Cyanobacterial communities from the Joint Genome Institute, California, USA - FECB-22 (SPAdes) (version 3) | ecosystem: Environmental > Aquatic > Thermal springs > Hot (42-90C) > Microbial mats...
TGTCTTTTATGACAATCGGGGTTATTATCCGCCTATGTGCACCATGGGCCGTCCCACCCGTTACCGTCCTGAGCTTTGCGAGCAGGCGCACAATTACTGCCTGCTCGGCGCGACCAACGATGAATTGGCCGAGTTCTTCGGCGTCTGTCCGAGCATCATCGACAATTGGATTGCGCGTCACGCCGACTTCGCGGCCGCGGTGAAGAGCGGGCGCGCTTTCGCCGACGCCAGGGTCGCCCGCAGTCTCTACAACCGCGCCCTGGGGTATGACCGCAAGCTCGAGCGCGAGATCTTGCATAAGGGCGAGCTCCGGACGCTCAGCCGCACCGTGCATTATCCGCCCCATGTCCAGGCCTGCATGTTCTGGCTGCGCAATCGTCGCCCGCAGACCTGGCGTGATCGGCCTACGGCGAGCTCAACCGCCGTAGAGATAAGTCGGCAGCCACAGCCTCATGCCGGGCCACACATCCATGATTACCAGGCAGAGGATGACGATCAGCACGACAGAGTTATCGCGGTACGGTCACGTGCCGGTGAGGTTGGAGGTGACGGTGGCGCCGACGTTGGCCGTGGCGACTCCCGCGATCGTGAGCGCGAAGGCGTACGCGATCGCCACCTCGTCGAGACGATCGAAGCGGCCCGCAGCACCGCCGTGGCCGGCGCCCATGTTGGTGCGCAGCAGCACGGGTCCGCCGCCGGTCATGGTCGCACGCAACCGCGCCACCCATTTGGCCGGCTCCCAGTAGGTGACGCGCGGATCGGTGAGGCCGGCCATCGCCAGGATCGCGGGATAGTCCTTGGCCGTGACGTTGTCGTAGGGCGAGTACGAACGGATATAGCGGAACGCCCGCTCATCCGTGATCGGGTTGCCCCATTCGGGCCATTCCGGCGGCGTCAACGGCAAGGTGTCGTCGAGCATGGTGGCAAGCACGTCGACGAACGGCACTTCGGCGATGATGCCGGAGAACAGCTCGCCGGCGCGGTTGGCGATGGCGCCCATCAGCATGCCGCCGGCGCTGCCGCCATGGGCCACGATGCGCTTGGCCGAGGTGTAACGGGCATCGATCAAGGCGCGCGCGGCCGCGGCGAAGTCGTCGAAAGTGTTGGTCTTCTTCTCGCGCTTGCCGTCGAGATACCAGCCCCAGCCCTTGTCGGAGCCGCCGCGGATATGGGCGATGGCGTAGACGAAGCCGCGATCGACCAGCGACAGGCGGTTGGCGGAGAACGACGCCGGCATCGCCGCACCGTAGGAGCCGTAGCCATAGAGCAGCAACGGCGCCTTGCCGTCGCGCGCGAGGTCGCGGCGGTGCAGGATCGACACCGGCACCAGCGCGCCGTCGCGGCTCGGCGCCATGATGCGGGTCGTGACATAGGCCGCCGGATCGTGGCCGGAGGGGATCTCCTGGCGCTTGCGCAAGGTGCGCTGGCGGGTCGCCATGTCGTAGTCGTAGATCTCGGTGGGCGTGGTCATCGACGAGTAGGAGAAGCGCAGCTCCGTCGTGTCGAACTCGTAGCCTTCGATCACGCCCAGCGAGTAGGCCGCCTCCTCGAAGGCGATCCTGTGCTCGCTGCCGTCGGAAAGGTCGCGGATCACGATCGAGGCCAACGCGTTCTCGCGCTCCAGCCGCACCAGGTGGCCCGAATAGAGCGAGACGCTGATGATGTAGATGCCCGGCCGGTGGGGGATCAGCTCGCGCCAGTTGGCGCGGCCGGGCGTAGCGAGCGGCGCCACGGCGATGCGAAAGTCGATGGCATCGCCCTGGTTGGTCAGGATGAAGAGCTCATCGCCGCGATCGTCGATGCTGTAGCGCACGCCGGTCTCGCGCGGCTCGACGAGGCGCGGCCGGGCGTCGGGATCGGCGAGGTCGATCAGCCAGCGCTCCGAGGTCTCCTGGTTGCCGGTGGCGACGACGCCGAAGCGGCCCGACGCGCTTTCCTCGATGCGGGCGAACCAGCCGACATCCTTCTCTTCGTAGACCAGTACGTCGTCGCTCTGCGGCGTGCCCAGCCGATGGCGATAGATGTGCAATGGCCGATGATTGTCGTCGAGCCGGACGTAGTAGAAGAACGTCGAATCCAGACCCCACACGACGCCGCCGCCGGTCTGGTCGAGGACGTCGGGCAAGTCCGCGCCGGTCTGCCAGCTGCGCACGCGAATGGTGTAGAACTCCGAGCCGCGGACGTCGGCGCTCCAGGCTTCGAGGAGATGGTCGGGCGAATGGCGCGTACCGCCGAAGTCGAAGTACGGCAGGCCCTTGGCCATGGCGTCGCCGTCGAGCAGGATCTGGGCGGCGCCGCCGTTGCGCGGCATGCGGCCGATGGTTTCGTGCTGGCCGCCCTGGTTGAACTTCCAGAGATAGGCGAACGGGCCGTCGGGCTGCGGCACGCTCGAATCGTCTTCCTTGATGCGGCCGCGCATCTCAGCGACCAGCCGCTTCTGCAGCGCTTCGGTCGGCTCGAGCCAGGCCTCGGTGTGGCGGTTCTCGGCCTCGAGATAGGCCCGGATGTCGGGCTGCAGCAGGGCCGGGTTGCGCAGCACCTCCTGCCAGTTGGGGTCCTTCAGCCAGGCGTAGTCGTCGACCATGGTTATGCCGTGCACTGTCCGCTGCGAGGGCCGCCGCGGTGCGACCGGTGTCAGGGTGGCGGTGAGGTCGGTCGCGGCGGTCTGCGTATCCATTGGTCCAGCACCCTCGTGTCCGGCGGGCAGCGTAGGACGGCGCAGCATGACCGGCTGTGAGAATGTGGGTCGCGAAAACATGCATGCAATGCTGCACGGCAGTTACGCGGCGCCAACACGGAGGTTCTTGAAGGTGCTTACTCCAGAGAACACGCGTCGATAAATATATGGTGATCGACTACAATCTAGGCGTAGTTGCCCCGCACCGCCGCGCGGCCGTTGCTCTTGCCGTTGGCCTTGCTCTTGGTGCGCACGACCGGCGGTGCCGGCTGCGCCGCTGGCTTCTTGGGCTTGGCGCGCAGCAGCTTGCGCATCTCCGCGCCCTTGGTGTCCCACCAGTCCGCCAGGATGCGCACGTCCCAGCCGATACAGAAATGTTTTACGCCCATCTCGAGATAACGCTGCGCCTGACTCGGATCGCGCAGCTCAACGCGCGGGTGCAGGCCTTTCTTGAGGGCGGTCTGGATGGTCTTGGTCTCGGCGGCCAGCACGTCGGGGTGGCCGTACTGGCCGGTCTTGCCGATGCTCATGGAGAAGTCCGACGCACCGAACTGCACCATGTCGATGCCGGGCACTGCGAGAATGCGGTCGAGATCCTCCACACAGGATTTCTTCTCGACCATGATCGCGATCACGACCTCGTTCAGCGCGTCGACGTAAGCCGGCGAACCGCCATGCCGCACCGTGCCGACGTCGCGGCGCATGCCGACGCCGAGCCGCCCGCGGCCACGTGCGCCGCGCACCATCGTCGTCTCGGCACGCACCGCGTCGACGGCGAGCTTGGCGTCCTCGACCGAGCGGATGTCGGCGAACAGCACGCTCTGGAAGCCGGCGCCGATCGCGCGCATGGCCTGATGGGTGTACTGGGTCTGCTCGATCTTGATCATGCCCGCCATGTTCATGAGCTCGAACGAGCGGCCGAGATTGTCGAGATCGTGCATGGTGAAGGGCGCGTACTCGGCGGTGAACTCGACGTAGTCGTACTGCTTGGAATGGCCGATCAGCTCCACCAAGGTCGGCCAGGCCGACAGGATGTGCGTGCCGACGGTCGGCTTGCCGGCGTTCAGGCGTTCGCGGAGCAGATTGCGGCGCATCGTCGTTCCCCGTTGTGGTTGGCCCGCATAGTGCGCGATAGAGTGGGCGCGGGGAAGCGGGGTTGGCTTGCCGCAATTCGCGTCATGACGGAAAGAGATTGAGCGGGGGTTCGAGTTGAAGCAGATCAAGATCACGGCGGCGACGGTCTACATCACCGACATTCCGGTGCGTTTGATGCGCCGGCACGGCTCGGGCGACGTTGCGGGTTCGGTAAAGAACGCCATTCTGAAGCTCGAAACCGACGCCGGCATCACCGGCTGGGGCGATGCCGCGCCGTGGGCGGTGTTCACCGGCACGATCGAGGCCAATGCCGCAGCTTTGCACGTCTATCTGCGGCCGGTGCTGATCGGCGCCGATCCGTTCCGCATCGAGCAGCTGATGCACGATGCCGACCACGCCGTGGTCGGCCACCCGGAGGCCAAGGCCGCCCTGGAGATGGCGCTGTTCGACATTGTCGGCCAGGCATCGGGCCTGCCCGTGGCCGAGCTTCTGGGCGGCCGCTGTCGCGACGACATCCCGTTGTCCTTCTCCGTCGCCGATCCCGACTTCGATCGCGACATGGAGATGGTGAAGCGGCTCTACGGCGAGGGTCTGCGGCTCTTCAAGATGAAGACCGGCTTCGCCGGCCATGCCGCCGATCTCAAACGCATGGAGCGCTTTCGCAAGGAGCTGCCGGCCGATGTCGATCTGCGCATCGACTACAATCAGGGCATGGTGACGCACGACGCCATCCGCCAGCTGCGCGACGTCGAGGCCTTCAAGCCGACCTTCATCGAACAGCCGGTGCCGGGCCACCATCGCGCCGCTTTGGCCGAGATCACGCGCGCGCTCGACACGCCGGTGCTGGCCGACGAAAGCGTGTTCACGACGACCGACGCCCTGCAGGTGGCGTCGCAGCGCATCGCCGACCTGGTCAGCATCAAGATCATGAAGCATGGCGGCATGCTGGCCGGCCGCAAGGTGGCGGCGATCTGCGAGGCCGCCGGCATCGCCTGCTACGGCGGCGACATGTTCGAGACCGGCATTGCCCATCTCGCGGGCACGCATGTGATTGCGGCCACGCCCAACATCTCGCTGGGCTGCGAGTTCTATCAGGCCAAGTATTTCCTCGAGCGCGATCTTCTGGCCGAGCCGTTCCCCATCGAGAACGGACGCGTGATCGTGCCACGCACCCCGGGGCTCGGCATCAAGGTCGACGAGGACCGCGTGAAGCACTATGCCGTGGAGACACTGTCATCCTGAGCGAAGCGAAGGATCTCATGATGATTGCAACCGTCGATGAGGTCCTTCGCTGCGCTCAGGACGACATGAAAGTTGGCTCGCAATTTGCGTGCGTTCTTGACGGAGGCGAAGCGCGGCACCTAGATTCATCGCGCGCGCCTCCTCTAGCGTGGGACACGGAACCGGCGGAGATCGGTGCAACGAAGACCAACCGGGGCCAAGAGGAGAAGGGAATATGGGGATCCGCCGTCGTGATGTCGCTTCCGCGACCGCCATTGCTGCCGCCACCGTCGTCGCCACGTCGCTGCCGGCGCGGGCACAGCCCAAGAGCGAATCGACCTGGGAACTGATCAAGCGCACCGGCAAGGTGCGCATGGGGGTGTTCGAGTATCCGCCCTACTTCCTCCGCGACAAGGCGAGCGGCGAGTGGGTCGGCGCCATGGTCGAGATGGGCAAGGACATCGCCAAGGAGCTCAAGGTCGAGTACGTGCCGGTCGAGGTCGGCGGCTTCGCCGAGGCGGTGCTGTCGCTGCAGGCCGGCAAGGTCGACATGAACTTCGGCCTGCAGGCGACGCCGCTACGCGCCACCGCCATCGACTTCGCCGGTCCGACCTACTGGATCGAATGGGTGACGGTGAACAACCCGAAGTTCCACGGCAAGGTCTGGGCAGACTACAACAAGCCGGACGTCAAGGTCGCGGTCATGACCGGCACCTCGGACTCGCTGCTGCTCAGCAAGATGGCGCCCAAGGCCACCAAGATCGAGATGCAGGACATCGCGCAGGTCGCGCTTGCGGTCTCGTCGGGCCGTGCCGATGCCTTCACCACCACGGTGCTGGCCAGCATGGTCATGAAGCTCAAGAACCCGGGCCTCGGTGACTTCGTCAATCCGACGCCGCGCGTCGCACTGCCCGGCTACATCGGCTTGCGTCTGGAAGAAGACCAGCGCTGGAGCAAGTTCCTCAACCGCTGGGCGGAGTGGAACATCCTGCTCGGCCACAACGAGGCGCGCATGAAGGCATCGCTGAAGACCTTGGGCATCGACGAGATTCCCTCGACCGTGTCGTTCTCGCCGAACTGATGGCCCCGTCCTTCTGATGGCAAAATCCGTCACCGTGATAGGCGCCGGCATCGTCGGCGTCTGTTGCGCGCTTCATCTCCAGCGCGAAGGTTTCACGGTCCGGCTCATCGAGAAGGGTGAACCGGGCAAGAAGGCGTCGTTCGGCAATTCCGGCAGCTTCGGCATCGCCTCATGCGTGCCCTTCGCCATGCCCGGCGTGCTGAAGAAAGTGCCGAAGATGCTGTTCGATTCCACGTCGCCGCTGAAGCTGCGCTGGAGTCACGTGCCGGCGGCGCTGCCGTGGTTCCTGCGCTTCATCGAGGCGGCGCGGCCCTCGCGCGTCGAGGAGATCGCCGCCGCCCGCAACTCGCTGCTGGTCCACACCCATGCCGGCTATGCCCCGTTGATCGAGGGCGCCGATGCGCGCCAGTGGGTCAAGGACGACGGCCTGATGATGCTGTTCGAGAGCGAGGAGACATTCCGCAACGCCGAGTACGCGCTCGACCTGCGGCGTCGCCACGGCATCCACATGGACGTGCTCTACGGCAACGAGGCGCGGCAGATGGAGCCGGCGCTGTCGACGAAGATCGTCAAGGCGGTATCGCTGCCCGACGTCAACCGCACCATCGATCCGTGGCGGCTGTGCGATTCGCTGGCCAAGGACTTCGTGCGGCGCGGCGGCGAGATCGTCAATGCCGAGGTGAAGGGCTTCGAGATCGGCGGCGAGGGGCCGACCAGGATCGTCACCGACCGCGGACCGATGGATGTCGAGACCGTCGTGCTGGCGGCCGGCGTGTGGTCGCGACCATTGGCGAAGCAGCTCGGCACCTCGGTGCCACTCGAGGCCGAGCGCGGCTATCACGTGATGTTCGCCAACCAGGAGTTCGGCTTGCGCCGCGCGCTGGTCTCGGCCGACCGCAGCGTCTCGCTGGCCCACATGCACGAGGGCATCCGCGCCACCGGCGTCGCTGAGTTCGCGGCGCCCGACGCGCCGGCCGACATGCGCATCGCCGACATGATCGCGGCCCACGCCAAGGAGCTGGTGCCCGGGCTCAAGGGCGATCCCGCCTCGAAATGGATGGGGCCGCGGCCGTCGCATCCGGATTCCAAGCCGGTGATCGGCCGCTCGCCGCGCCACAAGAACGTGTTCTTCGCCTTCGGCCACGATCATCTCGGCCTCACCATGGCCGGTATCACCGGCAAGCTGATCGCCGAGCTGGCGACCGGCAAGCCGACCACGGTCGACCTCGCGCCGTTCCGCCCGGACCGTTTCTGAGATGCTGCTCGTTGCCCCCTATCAGTGGGATTTCGGCCTCGTCCTCAGCTACACGAATCTGTGGCTGAAGGGGCTCGGCATCACGCTGGCCTATTCGCTCGGCACCGTCGTCGGCGGCATGATCATCGGCGTGATCTGCGGCCTGTTGCTGCTGTACCGCCGGAAATGGGTGACGCTGCCGATCCATTTCTACGTCGAGCTGTTCCGCTGCACGCCGCTCCTGGTGCAGATCGTCTGGTTCTACTATGCGCTGCCCATCGTGCTGCAGTTCGAGCTGCCGGCCTGGCTGGCGGCGGGCCTCGGCCTCACGCTCTATATGGGCGCCTTCGCCACCGAGATCTTCCGCGCCGGCATCATCTCGATCGACAAGGGCCAGTGGCAGGCGTCGCGGGCGCTCGGCATGACCAATGCCGAGATGATGCGCCACATCATTCTGCCGCAGGCGATCAAGCGCATGGTGCCGCCGTTCGTCAACCAGTCGATCATCCAGCTCAAGAACACCTCGCTGCTTTACGTCGTGGCGGTGCCCGACCTGATGTACACGGGGGCCATTGTCGTTTCAGACACCTTCCGTCCGCTCGAGGTCTATACCAGCGTCGCGCTCGCCTACTTCGCGATCCTCTATCCGCTCACCCTGTACGCGACCCGGCTGGAGGCGCGCGTTGACCAGTAGCAGCGACGTGATGGTCAAGGTCGACGGCCTGCGCAAAAGCTACGGCACCGTCGAGGCCGTGCGCGGCGTGTCGCTCGAGGTCGATCGCGGCCAGGTCGTTGTGGTGATCGGCCCGTCGGGCTGCGGCAAGTCGACCTTTCTGCGCTGCATCAACCTGCTCGAGGAGCCGTCGGCCGGCACCTTGCAGGTCGGCGATCGCACCATCGCCTTCGGCACCAAACATTCGATGCCGCATGGCCGCGACCTCGCGCGTTTCCGCGCCCGCATCGGCATGGTGTTCCAGCAGTTCGATCTGTTCCCGCACATGACGGCGCTGCAGAACGTCATGGCGGGACCGGTGATCGTGAAGAAGATGCGCAAGCCCGAGGCCGAGGCGATCGCGCGCGATCTTCTGGCGAAGGTCGGGCTGGCGGCGTTCGCCGACCGCTTCCCGCGCAACATGTCGGGCGGCCAGCAGCAGCGTGTCGCCATCGCGCGGGCCATGGCGATGGCGCCCGAGATCATGCTGTTTGACGAGGTGACCTCGGCGCTCGATCCCGAACTGGTCGGCGAGGTGCTGGACGTCATGAAGCAGCTCGCGGCCGACGGCACGACCATGATCGTGGTGACCCACGAGATGACCTTCGCGCGCGACGTCGCCGACCAGGTCGTGGTCATGGATGCGGGCCAGGTCGTCGAGGCCGGTAACGCGGAAGAGGTCTTGCTGCGGCCCAAGAACCCGCGTACGGCGTCTTTCCTGTCGCGCTTCCACAGCACCATCGGCGAGCGCAAGGCCTAGGTCGGCAAGAGGGGAGTTTGGGGCGAATGTTTCCGGCGAAAGACAAGCTGACGATCTGCTTCGCGCACGCGGCCTACCAGATGCAGGCGCGCTTCGAAGCGCGAAAGACCGGTGTGAAGAGCTTCCAGACCTGGTCGTACGACGATTTCGGCAAGCGGGTGGGTGAGGCCGACGTCGTGGTTTCGTCGGGCATGTGGAAGAACGAGATCATCCCGCACGCCGGCAAGCTGCGCTTCATCCAGTCGATCAGCTCGGGCATGGACCAGTATTCCAAGGAGCAGCTCTCCGCCAAGGGCGTGCGGCTGGCGAGCGCCGCCGGCGTCAATGCCCGTGCTGTCGCCGAGCATGCGATCGCGCTGATCCTGGCGGTGTTCCGCCGCCTGCCGGAGGCGCGCGACAATCAGCACAAGAAGATGTGGCGCGGCATGATCGGCGATCTTGCGCAGCGCGAGGACGAACTGGGGGCCAAGACCCTGCTGGTCGTCGGCATGGGCCGCATCGGCAGCCATCTCGCGCTGTTGGCCAAGGCGTTCGGCATGAAAGTGATCGGCATCCGCCGCGATCCATCGCAAGGCGAGAACGGCGCGGACTCGATCTACGGCATGGGCGACCTGGTGAAGCTGGTGCCGCAGGCCGACATCGTGGCGCTGACCTGTGCGCTCACGCCCGAGACCACCGGCCTGATGAGCAAGGCGGCGTTCGCGGCGATGAAGCCCTCGTCGATCTTCGTCAACGTGGCGCGCGGCAAGGTGGCCGACGAGGCGGCGCTGATCGACACCATGAAGAACAACCGCATCTGGGCCGCCGCCATCGACGTCACTGCGGACGAACCGCTGCCCGCGGCGTCACCGCTCTGGACCCTGCCCAACGTCTTCGTGACGCCCCACACCGCCGGCGAGACACGCGCCTACGAAGACAACGTCATCGACATCCTGGTCGAGAATCTCGACCGGCTGTGGAAGGACGAGAAGGCTACCCTGCGCAACCAAGTCCTGTAGTCACAGTAGTTATTGACAAGAATAACAACTAAGATTATATATTGGTGGCCGCTGTCTTTCTTGGGCAGCGTCCGCTCTATGCATCGTTTATCCGTCACTTTGCGCAGCGCGTCGGAAGTCGTGACGCGCTGACGCTGCGTTTCGGCTACTTCTTGTCGTCTTTCTTCGGCTGAGGCGCCTGTGCCTGCTGCGGTGGTTGCGCTTGATGCTGCTGTTGCGGCTGAGGTGCGGCCTGATGCTGATGCTGGGATTGGGGCTGCGGCTGGGGCGCCGCCTGTTGCTGCGGAGCGGGCTGATATTGCGGCGGCGGCGCGGCATGGCCTTCCTGCTGCTGCGTGGGGCGCGGCGCAGGCGGCGGTGCTTGCGGTCGCGGCGGCTGCGCCTGGGGAGAAGGTGGCGGCGGAGCGGCCTGCTGCCTCGGTGGCTCGATGGGCTTCGCCGCCGGAGCCGGCGCAGCTTGCGGCGCGTGCTGCTGCTGCGTGGGTGCGGGCTGCGATGCCGCCTGCGGCTTGCTGGAGTCCGCGGGCTTGTTCGGCCCGGGCCTCGACTGCGGCGCTGGGATCGGCGGTGCTGCGTGCGGCTGCGGCGCCGCCTGCTGCCGTTGCGGCGGCGTGCCTGGCTGAGGCGGCTGCGCTGGTGCGGGCGTCACGGAGCCCTTGAGCTGCGGCGGCCCCACGCCCTGGCGAGGCGCGAGTGCCGGCAGGGTCTGCTGCTTCGACTTGTCGTCGGTCGCCGCGTTGGGCAGCGTCGCGGCGAACTTCGGCCCGGGCGCCGCCACCGGTGCCGTCGTGGCAGCCGGCCTGGCGAGAGTCGGCATGTCGGCGATCGCCGTCTTGGCGACCGGCACGTTGGCGACCTTGGGATCGGCGGGCGCCGGTGGCGTCGCAGGCGCGGGCGCGGCAGCGCTCCTGATCGATGCGGTCGGCGCGGGAGGCGCTGCGACCGGCGCCACGGGCGCAGCGGCAAGCGCCTGCGGCTGCACCCGCAGCGCCGAGCGCATCACCGGTTGCGACTGCACGAAGGCCGACGTCGGCACCACCGTGGCGAAGCGCTGGTTCATCAGTACCGAGTTCTGGCCGGCGACGAAGGCCTCGCGGCGCTCGGCGTGCTGCCAGCGATCCTCGAGGATGCGGTCCTCGACCCGCGCCGAGCGGTTGAGGCGCTGGTAGTAGTCGCGGTTAGTCGTGTAGGGCGGCACATAGGCCTCGCGCGGGCCCAACGGGAACCAGCCGACCGGTGCGGCGCTCCGATTGCCCAGCGTCACGGCCAGCTCGGCGCCACCCACGAAGGCGACCAGCGCCGGCGCATAGACTGGCTGCACATCGGGCTGCGGCGGCACCCATAGCCAACGATTGTTTCGGTTGGCCCAGCGGCCGTAGTGGTAGGGCGCGAAGCCCCACGGCTGGTCGTCGATCCAGGTCCAGCCCCAAGGATCTACATAGGCCCAATGGCCGGTGCGATAGGGGGCCCAGCCGGTCGGAACGGCGCGCGGAACCCAGACGCGGCCGTAGCTGCCGTCGTTGATCCAGTCGCCGTAGCCGTTGAGGTCCTCGTAGCCGGTCATGCCGGCCGACAGGTACTGCGGCGGATCGTAGACGACTTGGCGGTCGCGGTTCGCCCAGTAGGCAGGCGGTGCGGGAGGCGCGCTCTGGATTGTGCGCAACTGCAGGGTGCTGCCGTCGCCGGTCACTTCGGCGACCTCGTTGGGACGCACCGCGAGCACCTCGCCGTTCAGCCCCTGGATCTGCGCGGCGCCGGCGCGCACGCCGAGCCGCGTCGGATCCTCGGTCGAGCCTGCCTCGACATAATAGTCGCCCTGCTGCAGCAGCTTGATGGTGCCGCGCGGCGTGGCGATCTCGTAGGGCTGGTTGGCATCCATCGCCACGGACTTGACGTCGATGCGGCCCTGCGGGAGCTGCAGGCGGGTCTGGCTGTCGTCGAGCGCGAGCACGTCGAGCTCGGTGCCCCCTTCCATGCGGATGCGCGTGCCGGCGAGCGAGACTTCGCTGCGCGCGTTGGGTTCGGTCCAGAGGGCGTTTCCGCTGGTGATCGGGGTGTTGACGGCGGCCGGAATCCAACTGCTCTGCTGGTTGTCGTGGAAGGAGACGGTTCCGTTGGTGAAGGCGAGCCGACCGACGCGCCCAGGCGGTTCGGTTTGTGCCCAGGCACTCGAGCAGATGAGGACCGTGCTGACGATGCCGATCGCGACTGTGGCTACACCGCGACGAAACTGTTGACCCATCTTCCAGACTCCCTGCTAGGCTTCCCCAGCAACCGACTGGAACGCCGACCGGCAGCGCCGGTTCCGGCAGGGAGAGACGCATGCCTGTCGCAGACCCACATCGCTTGATCCTGACGGGCGAGAACCCGTTCATCCGCCTGACCGAAAAGGATGGCGATCCCAACACCACCGACGCCAGCTACTGGCGCATCCTGTTCTGCCCGGCCGGGCCGGGGCACGTGCTCTACATCAAGAGCGAGCTGACGCATGGTCACTGGCGGATCTACTCCGACAACATCGCCATGGCGCGTTGGCTGCAGCAGACCGTGCAGGGCATGCTGAATGCCGAGCTGAAGGACACGTCGATCCCGGTGATCGACGCCAGCTTCTCGAAGTCCGGTGACCCGCGCTACTTCTGGACCGAGCACATCGAGGCGCACGACGCCGATATCGCCATGACCTGGTACGACATCGGCGAGCCGCTCCTGATCCACACCGAGCCCAACCAGCCGCCGACCAATCGGCAGTATGGCGTCTGCACCGTGCTGGTGCCGGCGATGGGCGCGCGTCTCACCATCAACGGCAACCAGGCGCGCGGCACGCCGTGGAAGCGCGAGCGGGAAGGCCGGCCCTTCAGCACCTGCGCGCTGGCCTTCTCCGAAAGCTGGACGGAAGCGCGTTAGCTCTTCGGCGCGGGAAGGGGCGCGAAGCCCATGGCCTTGGCGAGGTGGGTGTAGCTTGCCCGCCGCGCCTCCTCATCGTGGGTCCAGGTGACGACGGCCATCTCGTCGACGCCCACCTGGTTCTTCAGCTCCTCGATGCGCGCCGCGACCTCAGGGCCGGTGCCGACGAAGGAGTCGCGGCGAAAGCGTTCGACGCGGCCCGGGTCGAAAGCCTTGAGGCCTTCGGCGGCGACCTCGGGTGTGTCGAGCGGCACCAGGATGCCGCGATCGCGGTTCATGCGCGACAGCGCGCGTGAGGTGAAATGGTACTGCGCCTCTTCCATGGTCTCGGCGGCGAGCGCCCAGACGCAGAGGCCCGAGCGCGGCTCGGGATGGCGGGCGCTCGGACGGTACTTCTCCTTGTAGAGCTTGATCGCGCGTTCGCCGCCCGCACCGTCGCTGAAGAACCAAGCGTAGCAGTAGGGCAGGCCGAACAGGGCCGCGACCTGGGCGCCGTAGTCGGAGCTGCCCAGGATCCAGACCTCGGGCGCGGTGTCGCCCTGCGGGAAGGCTTTCACGGCAGCGAAGGGATGGCGCTCGACCAGGGGCTCGCCGTGCACCCAGGCCAGAAGATCGCGCACGTCGGCAGGGAAGTGCTCGGGCCGCTCGTTGGCTGCGGGGTTGAGGGCGAAGGCGGTGCGGCCGTCGGAGCCCGGCGCGCGGCCGAGGCCAAGATCGATGCGGCCCGGCGCCAGCGCGTCGAGCACGCGGAACACCTCGGCCACTTTGAACGCCGAGTAGTGCGGCAGCATGATGCCGGCGCTGCCGATGCGGATGCGCTCGGTGGTGGCGGCGATGGCGGCGATGACGATCTCCGGCGCCGTCCCCACAATCGTCGGATGGTTATGATGTTCCGAAACCCAGAAGCGTTCGTAGCCCAGCGTTTCGCAGTGCTTGGCAAGTGAAACGGTGTTGCGGATGGACTGGTCCTGGGGACGGCCGGCGACGGCGATCGACTGATCGAGAACGGACAAACGCATGGTGCAGGAAATGGCGCTTATCGGTCAGTCCGGCAAGCCTGCGATCTGATAAAGTGCCGCCAGAAGCTGGCTCGGCGTGTTGAGCGGCCCGAAGGCGCCCTTGAAGATCTGCACGATCTCGCCGCGGCGGTAGATGTGGCTCAGCGCCGTGTCGACCGCGAGGCGGAAGTCGCTGTCGCCGCGGCGCAGCGCCAGGGCGATCGGCTCGATGCTGAGATAGGTGTCGGCCATCAGCAGATTGGCGAGCTGCTTCTCCCGACGCAGCAGGAAGGTGAGCGTGGCGCGGTCGGCGAAGTAGGCGGCCACCTGGCCCTTCTCGACCAGGTCGAGGCCTTCCTGGTTGGTCTTGACCAGGACGATCTCGGCGTTGATCTGCGTGCCGGTGAGGGCGCGGCGCAGCTCCTGCTCGGTCGTCGTGCCGGGCAGCACGGCGACCTTCTTGCCGGCCAATTGCTTGACGTCGCGCGGTCCGCTCTGGGCGATGGCGAAGCTCGCCCCGTCGATGAAGATCGGGATCGAGAAATCGACCTTGGTGCGACGCGACAGTGTCGCGGTCGACGACTCGCACAACAGGTCGGCCTTGTTCTCGATGATGGTGTCGAAGCGGTTCACCGTATTCACGGTGACGTAAGCGACCTTCAGGTCAGGGATCTTGAGCTGCTCCTTGAGCTGATCGGCGACGGCGCGGCAGAGGTCGACCGAATAGCCGTCGGGTGCGGCGGTGGCCGGGCTGCCGGGCGGCACGTAGGAGAAGGGCGGCGCACCGGGATCGTAGCCAAGCCGCAGGGTCTTGCTGCTGCGCAGCTGGTCGATGGTCTGGGCCGACGCCTCGGCGAAGAACGACACTATAGTGGTCAGCATGGTGCTGAGCGCCAGCGCGCCCACTGTCCTGGAAAAAGCCCCCATGCCACCGCCCCCGTTGCACTTGTGCCTCGGGCAACAATCCGACATCCGTGCCGTTGTGACCACAGAAATTGGAGGACGTCATGGCCAAGCCCGTGTGCAAGGTGGTCGGGATCGACCACATCTCGATCCGGGTCCGTGACTACGAGAAGTCGAAGGCCTTCTACGGCCGGCTGTTCGAGTTCCTGGGCTTCGAGATCTCCGACGAGTATTCCAGCACGATCGGCTGGACCAATGGCAAGACGCGCTACTGGATCGCGCCGGCCGAGGGCCGCAAGAGCTACAGCATCGGCGATGTCGGCCTGCACCACTATGCCTTCGAGCTGCGCAACCGGAAGGACGTCGATGCGCTGCAGGCCTTTCTCGAAAAGGAGGGCGTGAAGATCGTCGACCCGGCCGACGAGTATTACGAGGATTATTACGCGGTGTTCTTCCTCGATCCCGACGGCATCAAGCTCGAGGGCATGAAGTACGGCGAGCTGACGGCGAAGCGTAAGCATAAGTCACTGAAAAAGAAGGGTTAATTAGTTCATTGAAATAGTTCTGCGAATGACTTGCAATTGAGGGCGGAAGGCATATTTTAGAAACGTTCTAATCTGATTCATCGGAGCGTTTCATGCTGACCATTGGCGACAAGTTCCCTTCCTTCGACCTCAAGGCGGTGGTGAGCACCGACGCCAAGACCGCCTTCAAGCAGGTCACCGACAAGAGCGACGCGGGCAAGTGGAAGGTCGTGTTCTTCTGGCCCAAGGACTTCACCTTCGTCTGCCCGACCGAGATCGCAGCCTTCGGCAAGCTCAACAAGGACTTCGCCGAGCGCGATGCGGTGGTCTATGGCGTGTCGACCGATTCGGAGTTCGTGCACCTCGCGTGGCGGCAGAACCATGCCGACCTCAAGGCGCTGCCGTTCGCGATGCTGGCCGACATCAAGCGCGAGCTCTCGCAGTCGCTCGGCATCCTCGACAAGGCCGAGGGTGTCTGCCTGCGCGCCACCTTCATCGTCGACCCCGAAGGCATCATCCGCTTCGTGTCGGTGAACGACCTCTCGGTGGGCCGCAACCCGCAGGAGGTGCTGCGCGTGCTCGATGCCCTGCAGACCGACGAGCTCTGCCCCTGCAACTGGCAGAAGGGCGACGACGTCCTGAAGGCCGCGTAAGGAGGACGAGCCCATCATGTCGATCGACGTTCTGAAAGACCGGCTGCCGGACTATGCCCGCGACCTCAAGCTCAACCTCTCGAGCCTGGCGTCCGAGCAGCTGCTCAGCCCGCAGCAGAAGGCCGGCAGCTTCATCGCTGCCGCGCTCGCGGCAAATCATGCGCCGACCACGCAGGCCGTGGTCGACGCCTTCGCCAGCGAGCTCACGCCCGAAGCGCTGAACGCCGCCAAGATCGCGGCCTCGCTGATGGCGATGAACAACATCTACTACCGCTTCGTGCACCTGATGCACGCGGCCGACTACAAGACCCTGCCGGCCAAGCTGCGCATGACCGCCATGGCCAAGCCCGGCGTCGACAAGGTCGATTTCGAATTGTGGTCGCTGGTGGTCTCGGCCATCAACGGCTGCGGCATGTGCCTGGACGCGCACGAGAAGGTCTGCCGCGAACACGGCCTGTCCGCCGAGCAGATCCAGGCCGCGGTGCGCATTGCGGCAACGATCCATGCCGTTGCGCGCACGCTTGGCGCGGAAGAGGCGCTGGCGACACCTCTCGCCCCTTCTTCATTGGCTACCGCCGCGTAGCGCGACTGGCGGCGGCCGGTAAAGAAGCGTAACCACAGCGGGGCAGGACATTGCCGTCCTGCCCCGCGGAGCTTCCGTGATCGCGCTCAGGATCCATCACAAGACCACTTATCGATACCACGAGCCGGTGTGGCTGGGGCCGCATCGGCTGATGCTCCGCCCGCGGGAGAGCCGCGACCTTCGCCTGATGTCGAGCTTCGTGACCGTGACACCCGACGCGGTCGTGACCTGGGCGCACGATGTTTCCGGCAACACTGTCGCCACGGCCACCTTCCGGGCCCCGGCCGACCATCTGATCATCGACAGCATCGTCGAGCTGCAGCTCGATGCCACACCGTGGCCCGTCTTCGACATTGCGGCTTCGGCGGCCGCTTACCCGTTCTTCTATTCGCGCGAGCAATGGATCGACCTCGGTGCCCTCACGATCCAGCAATATCGCGATCCGGCGGGACGGCTACGCGCCTGGGCGCAGGGATTCGTAGGCGGCCATCCGACCGATACGCTGGCGCTTCTCAAGGATCTGAGCGTCGGCGTTGCCGAAGCGGTCCGCTATCAAAGCCGCGACGACGAAGGGACGCAGTCGCCGATCGAGACCCTCGATCGGGGCTGGGGTTCCTGCCGGGATTTTGCGGTGTTGTTCGCCGATGCCGCACGCAGTCTCGGTTTTGGCGCCCGCATCGTCTCCGGCTACCTGTACAATCCTGAACGCGCAATGGAGGTCGGAACGACCCATGCCTGGGCTGAGGTCTTCGTACCCGGCGCCGGTTGGATCACCTTCGATCCAACCAACCGCGGCGTCGGTGGCTTCAACCTCATCCCCGTCGCCGTCGCGCGCGATATCAGCCAGGCCATGCCAGTAGCCGGCAGCTTCACGGGCGTGACCGACGCCTTTCGCGGAATGTCAGTGCAAGTCGTCGTCGGACTGCTCAACCAAGGATCACAGCCATGACTGACAAGACGATCGATCTCGACGGACATCGCGGCATGGCGGCACAGAAGGCCACGGACCTCCGACGGTTGTTGTCGGAAGTCGAGGCCAACGAGAAAGTCTTGCGCGCGCGTCAGGACGAGCTGGAAGGCCATCTTCTGGCCGCGCCCGCCGCGACTTGGCAGGAAGCGGCCGAGAAGGCGCGCTATGTTCTCGGACTTTATGCCGCGACGCTTGCGGTCGACGATACGCGGCGCCGGACGCTTGTGGCGGCCGTGCTTGAAGATTTCGAGCGTCTTGCGCGCGGGGCGTGAAACGCCGGGCTTGTCGCTCCAAGCCGTGCACGCCAAACTCCGCGCCTCCTCAAAACTGTGCGGAAGAACGACATGTCGACGACCATCGCTGAGACCAAGCCGCAGACCCATTCCGTCGCTCCCAAGGGCATGCTGATCGGCGGCCAATGGGTCGACAGCGCCTCGGGCGCACGCCTCACCGTCGAGAATCCCGCCAAGAAGACGCCGGTCGCCGAGGTGCCGCGCGGCAACGCCGCCGACGTCGAACGCGCCGTCGCCGCCGCCACCAAGGCCTATGCCGACTGGCGCAAGGTGCCGCCGCGCGAGCGCGGCAAGGTGCTGCTCAAGATCGCCGAGGCGCTGCAGGCGCGCACCGAGGAGATGGCGCGCACCATCGCGCTCGAGACCGGCAACGCGCTGCGCACCCAGGCGCGCGGCGAGGCCAATCTCACGGCCGACATCTTCCGCTACTTCGGCGGGCTCGGCAGCGAGCTCAAGGGCGAGACCATCCCGCTCGGCGAGCACGTGCTGTCCTACACCCGCCGCGAGCCGCTGGGCGTGGTTGGCGCCATCATCCCGTGGAACGCGCCCGTAATGTTGGCGGCGCTCAAGATCGCGCCCGCGCTCTGCGCCGGCAACACCATGGTGATGAAGGCGGCCGAGGATGCGCCGCTGGGCGTGCTGCTGCTGGCCGAGATCTGCCAGCAGTTCCTGCCGCCCGGCGTGCTGAACCTGCTGACCGGCTTCGGCGAGGAAGTGGGCGGACCGCTCTTGAACCATCCCGGCATCCGCAAGCTTTCGTTCACGGGATCGACCGAGGTCGGCAAGATCGTGATGCGCGCGGCCGCCGAGCGGATCGTGCCGGTGTCGCTGGAGCTCGGCGGCAAGAGCCCGTCGATCGTCTATCCCGACGTCGATGAGGATTGGGCGGTCGACGGCATCATCGCCGCCATGCGCTTCACGCGGCAGAGCCAGAGCTGCACGGCAGGCTCGCGGCTCTTCCTGCACGAGGACATCTTCGATTCCTTCCTCGGCAAACTCGAGAAGAAGACGACGTCGCTCAAGATCGGCGATCCGCTCGACGAGAAGACCGACATCGGCACCATCATCAACAACAAGCAGTTCACCAAGGTTTGCAAGTATGTCGACGAGGGCCTGAAGCGGTCCGACGCCAAGCTGGTGTTCGGCGGGCTGCCGCCCAAGAGCGGCCCGTTGAGCGAAGGCTACTTCGCGATCCCCACGGTGTTCGCCGACCGCTCCAACGACTGGCGGCTGGCGCGCGAGGAGATCTTCGGACCGGTGCTGGTGGCGATCCGCTGGAGCGACGAGGCCGAGGCAATCAGCATGGCCAACGACAGCCACTACGGGCTGGCCGCCTATGTCTGGACGCACGACATCGGCACCGGTCTGCGTACCGCGCATGCCATCGAATCGGGCTGGGTTCAGGTCAACCAGGGACTGGGCCAGGTGCCCGGCATGTCCTACGGCGGCTACAAGCAAAGCGGCATCGGCCGCGAGTTCTCGCTCGAGGGCATGCTCGACAGCTTTACCCAACGCAAGAACGTCACGGTGAACCTCGACGTGCGTCGGGCATAGGTCGCCGCACACTGTCATCCTGAGCGCAGCGAAGGATCTCATGCCGGTTGCAATCGGCGATGAGGTCCTTCGCTTGCGCTCAGGACGACAGAACCTTCAAGTCGGTACTCGCTTGTGATGCTCGGTCGCGCCCTGGTAGGCATGGCCGACCCGGTAGAGCAGCGCTTCGTCGAAGGGACGGCCGATCAGCTGCAGGCCGATCGGTGCGCCATTGCTGTCGAAGCCGCACGGGACCGACAGGGCCGGCAGCCCGAGCGTGTTGAACGGCCGCGTCAGCCCGGTGAAGCGCGCCACCATGCTGAGCGTGGCGGGACCGCCCGAGGCTTCCATGTCGGTCTCCTCGAGGGTCGGCACCGGGAACGGGATGGCCGGCAGCATCACTGCGTCGACGCCGTCCATCGCCGTCGTCAGGAACTCGTGCACGAAGTGGGCGCGCAGGCGCAGCGCGTCGATGTATTGCGTCGCCGGAATGAAGAAGCCCGCTTCCATGCGCGTGCGCACCTGGTTGGCGTAGGGCGCATTGGCTTCCATCCACGGCCGATGCATCGCCGCCGCCTCGCACTTCACGATGACCTCGGCCGAGCGGTAGAGCGCGGTGAAGTCGGGGAGCTTCGCGGGCTTGACCGTCGCGCCAAGCTTGCCCAGGGCATCCGCTGCAGCCTGCAGGGCGGCGCCGACTTGCGGATCGACCGGCACGATCGCATCGGGCAGCGAGAAGCCGATCTTCAATCCGCGCACGCCGCCTTCCAGCGAGGCCTCGTAGTCCGGCACGGGCTTTTCGCTGGTCGTCGAATCCTCGGGATCGTGGCCGGCGACGATGCCCAGCATGCGGGCATTGTCGCGCACCGTGCGGGTGAGCGGCCCGACATGGTCGAGGGTCCACGAGCGCGCGAGCGCGCCCGCCCGGCTGACGCGGCCGTAGGTTGCTTTCATGCCGACGACGCCGCACGCCGAGGCGGGCAGACGGATCGAGCCGCCGGTGTCCGAGCCCAGCGCGCCATAGACCATGCGCGCGGCGACCGAAGCGCCGGAGCCGCTCGAGCTGCCGCCGGTAACGCGCTTGCTGTCCCACGGATTGCGGCAATGGTCGTGATGCACGTTGTGGCCGGTCGGGCCCGCCGCGAACTCCGCCATGTTGAGGAAGCCCAGCTCGACCACGCCCGCGGCGTCGAGCTTCTGCAGCACCGTCGAGGTCACGGGCGCTACCCAGTTGCGACGGATCTCGCTGCCGCCGGTCGAGATTTCTCCGGCGCGGTAGTACATGTCCTTGTGTGCCATCGGCACACCGTGCAGCGGGCCGCGCCGTTTTCCGGCCGCAAGCTCCTTGTCCATCGCCCGCGCCTGTTCCAGGGCCTTTTCCTTGTTGAGACGCAGGAAGGCGTTGGTGCGCGGCTGCCACTGGGCGATGCGCGCCAGGCAGGCTTCGGTCGCCTGCACCGAGGTGATGCGTCCCGCAGCAATGGCGTCGGCGACCTCGCTGAGTTCGCGCAGCGCGAGATCGTCGTTGATCATTTCGCCTCCCGCGCGAGCACGCTCGCAAAGGCGGCGGGATCGTCGTCGAAGGTGAGGCGGGCGGCGGCGGCCTTGCGCACCGCCTCGTTCAGCACCTCGACTTCGGCGGCGATCTCGGCCAGCCGCTTGGCGTCGTAGCTGAGCCCCTGCAGCTGTTTGGCGATGCCGGCGGCGAGGCGTGTCTTGTCGTCCATCGAACCTCCTTCAGGCGGCGAGCCGCAGCTGTCGTTCACCGAGCCGCGCCTGATCCTCTGACGTGAACGTCATGCTCTTGCGGATCTTCTGGTCGAGCTTCATGCCGACCGCCTCCGCACAAGCAGCAAGCATGCCGGTCTCGGCCTCGAACAGGAAATGCGTGAAGGTCAACACTCTCTCGGTGAAACCGGCGAGCCCGCTCATCACCACGACGAGGTCGCCCGCCCGCAGGGTACGACGATAGTGGTTCAGCATCTCGACGACCACCGATCCTTCGCCGCGATCCTGCATGGCGGCACGGTCGAAGCCGAGATGGTTCCAGAGAAGCGGCGCACCGTCGGAGTAGCGGCCGAACTGGTGATGCGGCAGGAGCTCGCCGCGCTCGTCGCACTCGGCGGGCGTGATCACGCTGCGGCCGATCTCGATCAGGCCGCGCCGAGCCGCGTCATCGAGCGCGAGATCGGGCAGGGTGAGTTTGCCGACGCTGCGCGGCCGCGCATTGTCGGGCAGCGGCACGATCGCGGCTTCGGCGCGCGCGCGGAACGCAGCGGGCCACGGCCGATCACAAATGATGCGTCGGCGCACGGTCGCCGCCACCGTGCCGTCGGCGGCATTGCGGATCTCGTGATAAGCCAGCAGGTGGCGCTCGCCGACCTCGATGGGAGCCGACAGAACCGCAACCGGATCGACCTCGCGGAACTCGCGCAGGTAGCGGATGTGATCGTCGGCGGCACGCACGTCGAGCCCGGCGGCTCGTTGTGCGCGCGGTCCGAGGCCGAGCTCAGCCAGCAGGTGCGCCGACGCCTCGTGGCCGAATTCGGTGTAGAACTGGACGTTCAAATGGTCGTTTTCATCGCACTGCCAGGTGTTCACGGCGGTGCTGAAAGTCGGGATCAGGCGGGGCCTCGACACGCTCAACGCTCTCTGCAGTCTGTGGATGACTACCTCAAATGGCCGAAAAAGCCCCAAAAATCGACATTTTTCGTGCATTGGGGACTTGCGGGGGATCGATTCGTGGATAACCTTGGGCGCGTCAACGCTGCCCTGGGGCGTCAGGAAGACGTTGGCGAACGAAAAACCTAAGGGACCCCTCATCATGGCTACCGCAACCAAAACGTCCGCTCCCACGATTCCGTTGTCGAAGGTGGCGGCCGAACTCGCCGAAAAGACCGGCATGACCAAGAAGGACGCGACCGGCTGCCTCGACGATTTCGTCGGCCTGGTCGTGAAGCATCTCAAGAAGGGCAACAAGGTCCGCATCACGGGCCTCGGCATCCTTCAGGTGCGCAATCGTCCGGCGCGCATGGGCCGCAACCCGGCGACCGGCGAGGCGATCAAGATCAAGGCGTCGAAGAAGGTCGCCTTCCGCGTCGCCAAGGATCTCAAGGAAGCGATCTAACCTTTCGACATCCTCGACGGGGAAAGATCGGGCGGGTTCCGGCGCAAGCCGAGCCCGCCCTTCTTTTTATTTTGTCAGCGTGGAACGAAGTCGGGGCGCTTGACGCCGGGCATCGAATCGTAGGCTCTGGCAATCGCCTGCTCGGGAGTCTGGGCAACGCCGCTGTCCCAGTAGATCGCTTTTAACCATAGGGCTGGTTCAGTCCTGTTTCCTCCCCAAAAGAAATTGGGAAGCAGACTCGCCCGAAGCATCTCGGCGCCATGAGCAATGAACGTCGCATCTCGGTTGCCGCCTCGCGCTAAGTGATCGCAGGCCCATTTGCCGAACTGCAGCAAGGGGGCCTGATCAGCGGACGGTCGCTTCACCTTTGCACCCTCATAGAGTTTCAGGCCGAGTGCTGGGGCGTTCGCGGCAAGGGCCATGGCTAGATGCTGGCTCAACGTGTCCTGTCGCTTCTGCCTACCCTGCGCGATTTGATCAGAATTCGCCTGTTGCCAACTCTGCCACTCAGCCTCGAGCGCCGCAGCGAAGTGTCTTTCTCCATTGTCACCGCGGCTCAGCCATTTGCAGAGCCCGAGCGATCTGCGCCATGCGTACAAAGCGAACCATCCGTCACTCCAATGTCTCCTGCTATCGGAGAATAGGCCCAGGTCCGGTTCAGGTTGGATTTCCATCCAAGTAATTATCTTCTCGAGTGTTGGTCGCACTTCGTCGGCCAAACCAACCAAGTAAGCCTCCGCGAGGCTGTTTGTTATCAGCGAGACGTAGCGTGAATGGCCGTCGCGCCTGATCTCCTCAGGTCTGAAATCGGTCTCGATCTTGAGACTGAAATTTAGCCAAGACCGGCGCTCTCTGAGGGGGTCGAATTTGGCCAGCACAACTTCGGCCTCGACATCGCATCGATCTCGTCCGTTGCTGCTGCTCATGCAACTTATGATTGCTTTTCGGCGAGTTTATACATCGACCACAACATAACCATCTCTGGTGTGCGAGGCTAACGTTTTTCGCATGCTGAAGGTCGGAGTATCGGGAGGCATCGGACGCGAGGGAATGCTTTGCCGTCCGGTCCTGGTCCCTGTATGACCGGGCTCGCGCCCCCGCATGGATACCTTCACCTTCCTGAAATTTCTGACTCAGCTCGCGCTGCCGCCGGCATCGATGGCGGTTGGGCTGGTGCTGGCGGGGTTGCTGGCGATCGTCCGCTTGCGGCGGCTCGCCCTGACAGTTGCAGTGCTGGCGATCGCCGAGACATTGGTGATGTCGTTTCCACCGGTTGCGGATGCGCTATTGGCTCCGTTGCAGGAGCGCGCGAAGGCGGCCGAGGCTCAAGCCCCCGCCTGCTGCTATGAAGCGATCGTAGTGCTGGGTGGCGGCATGACGCCGGCCGCTCCGCCCTATCTGATGGACCCGCAACTTACCGAAGCAGGGGATCGTGTCTGGCACGCCGCGCGCCTCTACCACCGCGGCATCGCCAAGAAGCTCATCGTGAGCGGCGGATCGTTCGCGGCCTATAGCGGCGCGCCGGTGAGCAGTGAAGCCGAGGCCATGCGCCGCTTCCTGATCGATCTCGGCGTGCCGGCGGACGCGATCGTCTCCGAAGCGCATTCGCTCAACACGATGCAGAACATCCGCAACGTACGCCAGATAGTCGGCGATGCCCGCGTGGCGCTGGTCACTTCTGGCTATCACATGGCGCGCGCCCTGATGCTGGCGCGCGCGAGCGATTTGAACGTCGGCGCGTTCCCAACGGACTGGCGCGCACCGTCACCGATTCGCCCGGCCTGGGAGAATTGGGTGCCGTCCGTCGACGCCATGGCCTGGTCGAGCATCAGCTTACGCGAGCATATGGCCCTGCTACTGGACTATCGCAGAGGAAACTGACGGGATGACCGGCACTGCCTACCGTCTCAGCCGCCGCTCGGCGGTGCGCTTCGCGGCGGGTCTCGCCACCACGGGGCCGCTGCTCGGGCCGCTCGCCCGCCGGCCGCAGGCCCAGACCCTCGACAAGCTCAGCATCCAGACTGATTGGCGCGCCCAGGCCGAGCATGGTGGCTACTACCAGGCGATCGCTGCGGGCCTTTATCGCAAGGTCGGCATCGAATGCGATGTGCGCCAGGGCGGCCCCAGCCTCAACATCAGCCAGCTGCTGATGGCCGGCCGAGTCGACATGACCATGTCGGGCAGCTTCGAAGCCTTCACCTTCGTGCGTGAGAACGCGCCCTTCCTCACCGTTGCCTCGATCTTCCAGAAGGATCCTCAGGTCCTGATTGGCCATCCCGACACCGGGTTCAACTCATTCGAGGACCTCAAGGGCCGGACAATTCTGATCGGCGCCGGCGGTCGCGTGACCTACTGGCCCTACCTGCGCCAAAAGTACGGACTCTCCGACAGCCAGCTCAGGCCCTACAACTACAGCCTCGCGCCCTTCCTTGCCGACAAGAACCTGATCCAGCAGGGCTTCCTCTCGTCCGAGCCTTATCCGATCACCCAGGCGCTCGGCCGGCCGCCGTCGGTGCTGCTGATTGCCGATTCGGGCTATGCCCCGTACCAGAACACGATCACGATCTCGCGCAAGCTCGTGGAGGAAAAGAAGGACCTGGTGCAGCGGTTCGTCGATGCCACGCTCGAAGGCTGGGCGCAGTACATGAAGGGCGGCCCAGAGACCGCGGCGGCCAATGCGATGATCAAGAAAGAGAATCCCGAGCAGACCGACGACCGCATTGCCTACGCCATCAAGGTGTTGAACGAACGCGGCATCGTGATGTCGGGCGACGCTTTGCAGGGCGGTATCGGCGCCATGACAGACCGACGCTGGAAGGAGTTTTATGACTCTATGGTCGCCGTCGGCGTGCTGCCGCCGGGGCTCGACGTCAGCCGCACCCATACGCTGGAATTCGTGAACAAGGGTATCGGCAAGCCATAGGAGACGGCATGTACGTGGTCAGCGAAGAACATCAGATGCTGCGCGATCTCGTGAAGAAGTTCGTGCGCAACGAGCTGATGCCGCTCGAGAAGAACATCCTCGACCGTTTCGCCGCGGGCCAGCCGGCGGCGCTGAGCGACGAGGAGAACCAGAAGCTCTTCAAGCAATGCAAGGAGCTGGGGCTGTGGGCGCTCGACGTGCCGGAGGAGGTGGGCGGCGCCAACCTGCCGGCGGTGGCGCTGGTCGGTGTCAACGAGGAGCTGGGCTACACCGCCGTGCCCTTCACTTTCCCGCCGGACTCCCCCAACTTGCACATGTTGCTCCACACCGCCAATCCCGAGCAGCGCAAGAAGTACCTCGAGCCCTATGCCGCCGGCGAGACGACGTCGGCGATCGCCATCTCGGAGCCGGGCGCCGGCGGTGATCCGGCCGGCATGAAGACGCGCGCGGTCAAGGATGGCAACGACTGGGTGATCAACGGCCGCAAGATCTGGATCAGCCGCATCGCCAAAGCCGACTTCACCATCGCCATGGCGGTGACCGATCCCGAGAAGGGCTCGCGCGGCGGCATCACCGCCTTCCTGGTCGACAAGGGCACGCCCGGCCTGGTCGTGGCACGCGCCATCCCTATGCTGGCCGGCCAGCGCACCTACGAAGTGGTGTTCGAGGACTGCCGCGTTCCTGACACGCAGGTGCTCGGCCGCATCGGCCAGGGATTCGCGCCGATGCAATTGCGCCTCACCGTGCGACGCCTGCAGATGGGCTCGTGGTGCATCGGCATGACGCAGCGCGCGCTCGACATGCTGGTCGAGCATGCCAACCAGCGCGTCACCTTCGGCCAGAAGCTCGCCGATCGACAAGCCGTCCAATGGTGGATCGCCGACGCCGCCACCAAGCTGCATGCCTGCCGGCTCATGGTGATGGACGCCGCGGTCAAGCAGGACGAGGGTCGTGACGTGCGCATGGAAGCCTCGATGATCAAGGTCTTCGCCACCGAGATGGCGACCGAGGTGATCGACCACGCCCAACAGGCATTCGGCGCCATGGGTGTCACCCAGGAGCTGCCCTTGTCGTGGCTGGCGCAGAAGGTGCGCACCATGCGGGTCTACGAGGGCCCCTCCGAAGTGCATCGCATGGTGATCGCGCGCCGCATCCTCGGCGGGCGTTGACAGCGGACCGCAGGCGGACCGATCCTTCGGTCCGCACCGATGGAGTTGCCGATGACCTACACGCTCGATGCCTTCGTCAAGGACGCCAAGTCCGCGCTCAAGGACAGCGAAGGCCCGGCGGGCCGCGAGAAGGTCCGCGTGCTGCTAGAGAAACTTCTCGCCAACAAGTCCTTCGTCGACGAGGCGGTGGGGCCGGCCGCGCCGATCGGCACGCGCAAGCTCTACGAGGACAAGGATCTCGGCTTCGTCGTGCTGGCGCATTGCAATCCCAAGCCGCATAGGAGCCCGCCGCACGATCACGGCAGCTCATGGGCAGTCTACGGGCAGGCGATCAAGTACACCGACATGCGTGAATACAAGCGACTCGACGGCGGCGATGGCGCGGGCGATGCCAGGCTCGAGCAGGTCAAGAGCTACCGGCTGGAGCCGGGCCATGCCGGCGTCTACGACGTCGGCGCCATCCATGCCATCGACTATCCCGAAGGCAGCCGCTTCGTGCGGGTCACCGGCCGCGATCTCGATTACGTGCAGCGGCTGAAGTTCGACACCGCCGCCGGCAAGGCGACCACCATCGAAAGCGCGACGGCCGGCCGGGCCTGAGCGCTAGATCTAGCGCGCCGCCTGATCTTCGCGATCCTGCGCGAATTCCTCGGCGGCCACAGCGAAGTTCAGGTTCTGTCCTCCGCTGAAATAGAAGGTGGTGATGCCGAGCAGGTGGCCGCGCGCATCGAACAGGCCGCCGCCCGACGAGCCCTGCGAGATCGGCGCCGAGGTCTGGATGACGCGGGACTGGTTGTAGACGCGCTTCGACGAGACGATTCCTTCGGCGGCGGTCAGCTCAAGGCCCTGGGGCGTGCCGATCGTGACCGCGCGCTCGCCTACCTTGATGTCTTCATACGGTCGGACAGTGACCCAGCTCGCGAGCTTGGTGGCCGTCTTGAGCACGCAGCGATCGGCGTCGGCATTGCGCGAGACGACCTTGGCCGTCAGCTCCGCCTTGGCGCGTCCGATCTTGACCTCGGCCGCGCTGCCAACGACGTGGCAGTTGGTCAGAAGCTCGTTTTCGCTGATGGCGACGGCCGAGCCCATGCGACGATCGGCCTTCACCACGTAGACGGCGCCCGCGGCCTTCTCGAAGATCTCTTCGGCACGAAGGTCGGGACCGTCGCGCGTCTCGATCTTGAGGGCGGCGGTCTTGCCGGTTTCGTCGATGCTGACGGCCTTGGTCGATTTGGCTTTCGGTTGCTGGCGTGATGCCTCTTCGTCGGAGAAGCCGGTCGGCGCCGTCGGCAGTTCCTCGACGCGGGGCCGCGGCCGGACGGTGGGATCTGGATTGCGCAGCAGGACGAGGCTTGTCGCCATGGCGGCGAACAGTCCGGGATGCTTGTCCAGCGTCTCCTGCGAAACCGTCATTTCCGTCCAGATCGACCCGGTCGCGTGACAGGTCATCTTGTAATAGGTGCTCTGATCACCGTGGCGGTGCAGGACCACGAACCAATTGTCCTTCCTGGCACGAAACGCCGCCCCGGCCGAAAGCTTGAGGTAGAGGCCGTCCATGCTGGTGCAGCGCGGATAGCCGAGATTGACGCCGATTCCCTGGCTGACCGTGCCCGTGCCCTGGTAGACGAGCGTGCCACCGTCGGCACGCGGCGTGCCGAAGGTCACGAACTTGGCGGGCACCCCGACGGCAAAGCCGACGGCAGGATCGCGCAACTGCGACCACCCGACTGACTCGCGCTCCTTCAGGGCCTGCAGGACCAACTCCTTGGACTGCTCGTCGGTCAACTTGTCAGTTGGCTTGTACCCTTTGGACTTCTGCCAATCCTGCGCCGCCCTGAGCACGGCGCTGTTGAGGGCGCCCTTGAAGGTCGCGTCGAGATGGCCGGTCCATAGGAGCGCCTCGCGGATGTCGGCCGGCGTGATCGCATCGACCGGCGGCGCATCGTTCCATCGATAGGGAAACACGCCGGTTTGCTGCGCATTGGCCGCGCCGCAAACCAGAAGCATGAGGCTGCCTGCAAGGCAGCCGAGCGCACGGAGATAGCTCGGGGGGGTGAACAATACGCGGTCCTCCACGCGTATCTTCAGCCATGCTCGGGCGGCCGCCCATGGCGGCTTTGTATCAAAGTTTTCTTAAGGCGCTCGGCATCACCGCTGGTCTGCCGGCAGAGGCCTGATGGCGGCTGCAAAGCGCGCGTGCGCCGCCGCATCGACGGGCCGGTGGCGGACACGGCTCGTCGGCGGATCCTTGCCGAGATAGTTGTCGCCGCGCCAGTTGCGCGCCGGCCTGATCGGCCGCGGCGCGAAGCCGCCGGCGCAGTTGGGGCAGACATTGCCCAGCACGTTCTCCACGCAGGCGGCGCAGAAGGTGCATTCGTAGCTGCAAATGCGTGCTTCCAGTGACGCCGGCGGCAAGGGCTTCTCGCAGTGCTCGCAGGTCGGGCGCAGCTCGAGCATCAGTGGAGCCGCGCCGCGGCTTCGGCGTTGGCCTTGCGCCGGCTCTCCAGCAGCGGCGCCAGCCGCTCGCGCAGCCGCTTCACCCGTTCGGCGCCGGCCTTCTCCGGCGATCCGGAATCGAACGGCGGCTGCGGATCGTACTCGAGCACGAGCTGGATCGACTTCGCGACCTCCTCGCCGGCCAGCTCGGCGGCCACGGTGAGGCCGAAGTCGATGCCGGCGGTGACGCCGCCGCCGGAAATGCGGTTGCGGTCGCGCACGACTCGTTCGGCGACCGGTGTCGCACCGAAATCCTTCAGCATGTCGCGCCATGCCCAATGGCATGCCGACTTGTAACCCTTGAGCAGGCCCGCAGCGCCCAGGACGAGAGATCCGGTGCACACCGAAGTGACATAGCGTGCGCCTGCGGCCTGCTTGCGCAGGAAGTCGAGCGTCTCGGGATCGACCATCAGGTCGACCTGGCCACCGCCGCCCGGCACGCAGATGACATCGAGCTGCGGGCAGTCGGCGAATGTGGTGGTCGGCACGATCGAGAAGCCGGCGTCGGTCGGCACAGGATCGCGCGTCTTCCAGATCATGTGCATCTTGGCGCCAGGGACGCGCGACAGAACCTGCGCCGGCCCGGTGGCGTCGAGCTGGGTGACGTTGGGATAGAGCAGGATGCCGATCTGGACGGGGTCAGCCATGGTGGTCTCCTTGGTTGGCCTCACAGTAGGACGGCGTGCGGCTGGCAGAAATGACAAATATCGGCTATTTTCTGCCAATGGCCAAGCATCGCATCTTCATCCTCGCCTACCAAGGCTGCCAGCTGCTCGACGTCACCGGCCCGGCCGCCGTGTTCGGCGCTGCCAATGAGGCGCACGGGCAGCCGTTCTACGACCTGCGCATCGTCTCGCCGGACGGCGGCGCGGTGACCACGAATTCGGGTGTCATCCTCCAGAGTCGCCGGATCGGAGGCCAACCCGACACCTTGCTGGTCGCCGGCGGCTCGCTCGGCCTGAAGGCGGCAATGGAACGCGATGACCTGCGGCGCTGGCTGAACACGGTGGCGCCCAAGGCGCGACGATACGGGTCGGTCTGCACCGGCGCCTTCGTGTTGGCCGCGGCGGGCCTGCTCGACGGCAGGCGCGTGGCGACGCACTGGGCGAGCTGCGAGCGACTGGCGAAGAAGTTCCCCAACCTCGAGGTCGATGCCGATTCGCTTTACGTCGTCGACGGCAAGATCTGGACCTCGGCCGGTGTGACCACGGGCATCGACATGGCCTTGGCGCTGGTCGAGGCCGATCTCGGCGCCCACATGGCCAACCTGATCGCGCGGCACTTCGTGCTCTATGCGCGTCGGCCCGGCTATCAGTCGCAGTTCAGTCCGCTCCTGCAGGCGCAGACCGAAGCCGAGGCGCCGTTCGCCAAGCTGATCGACTGGATGCAGGAGAACCTTGACCAGCCGCTCGACGTGCCGGCGCTCGCGGCACGCGCCGGCATGACCGAGCGCAGCTTCTATCGCAAGTTCACCGAGGCCACTGGCAAGACTCCGGCGCACTTCGTCGAGGGCCTGCGGCTGGATGCGGCGCGCGCTCTTCTCACCAAGGGCCTGCCGATCAAGACCATTGCCGGCAAGGTCGGCCTGAACTCACCGGCCCGACTGGGACAGGCCTTCGAACGCCGCTTCGGCATGGCGCCGTCGCTGTTCAGAGAAATGCATCGCGCGGCGTGAGTCCTGCGCGGTTCCCCCTACATGCTGCCGCCGCCACCGCCGCTGCCGCCTCCAGCGCGCTCCATCATCTCGTCGTGACGGCGCTCCAATTCGTTGACCGAAGCGCCTGACTGCTGGCCAGCGGTGACGCAACCGCTGAGCTGCAACAGGAGCAGAGCTGCGAGAATGGCAAGGGATGGAAGCGACATTGGCGCCCCCTTCGTTCCATGCACAACGTCGCAGCCCGCTGTACGGCTGACCAATCACGAGTGCGATACTGGCGGCTCGGGCGGCTCGTTCTGGTCGGTAACCGTCGATTTCGGCGGCGGCCGCAGCGACGCGCCGAACAGCCCGGCGACGATGATAGCGCAGATCGCAAGCAGGCCAAGAATCCAGTTGGGCACCAGGGTCGAGCGGGCGAGAAAGCCTGCAAGGATGGTCATCCAATCGCCGATCAGCGACCACAAGCCGAGGAGCCAGGCCACCGGGAATGACATGACAACGATCAGCGCGACCTTGCCCCAAGCGGACTGAGGCCAGGCGTTCCTGATCATGCCGAATGTCTCAGTCTCAGGCTGCCGACAACCAGAGCCGTCAAGGCAAAGCCCGCGGCCAGCCAGAGCGCGGCGCGCGCGGCATCGGGAGCGCCGCCGCTCGAGAAATCGAACAACCCGAACACCAGGGCGACCAGCGCGGCGCCCATCGTCTGGCCGAGCGTGCGGGCGGTCGCGATGATGCCGCCGGCGCTGCCGCTGCGTTCGCGCGGCACGGCGTTCATCATCAGGCGGTTGTTGGGCGAGGCGAAGACGCCGAAGCCCGCGCCGCACAGGACCAGCCGCCACATGATGTCGGCGCCGGATGGATTGGCCGGCAGCAGCGCGGTCAACACGAGGCCGGTGGTCATGCTGGTGAGCCCGATCGCGCCGAGCAGGCCGGCGTGGTGCCGATCGGCCAGCCGTCCGGCGATAGGCGCGATGCTCGCAAGCGCCAGCGGCCAGGCGGTCAACAGAATGCCGGTGGTGGTGGCGTCGCGGCCCAGCACGGTGTGGAAGAAGAAGGGCAGGCTGACGAAGGCCAGGCCCTGGGCGGTGAAAGTGCAGGTGGCGGCCGAGATCGACAGGGAGAAGATCGGACGCTTGAAGACGTCGATCGGCATCATCGGGTCGGCGAGCTTCCTCTGCCGCCGAACGAACAGGATGCCCAGCGCCGCCGCCAGGCTGAGCTCGGCCGCGACCACCGCGCGTTGGTGGCCGTGAGCCATGCCGTCAATGCCGAAGATCAGCAGCCCGAACGTGGCGCCCGACATGGTGGCCGAGAGCCAGTCGAAGGGACGGTGGGTGTGGGTCGTGTGCGGCAGGTAGCGCTCGGCGAGCGCGAAGGAGATCAGCCCGAGAGGGGCGTAAACGGCGAAGAGATACGGCCAAGACGCAATGGATAGCAGCGCGGCCCCGATCGACGGGCCGGCCGCCAGTGAGGTCGCAACCACGGTGGTGTTGAAGCCGAGGCCGCGGCCGAGCTGGTTGCGCGGATAGATGGCGCGCACCAGGGCCGGCTGGACCGACATGATGGCGGCGCCGCCCAGCCCCTGAAGCGCGCGTCCCAACAGCAGCCACGACAACGAGGGCGACAAAGCGCAGCCGATCGAGGCCAGGGAAAAGAGCACCAGGCCGACGCGATAGACATGACGGTAGCCGATGATGTCGGCCAGCGCCGCCACTGGCAGCAGCGAGACCATGAGGGCAATCTGCGTCGCGTTGACGATCCAGATCGAGCTTTCGGCGGTGATGTTCAGATCGTGGGCGATGTAGGGCAGCGCCAGGTTGGTCATCGAGTTGCTGAGCACCGACATCATCAGGCCGATGGTGATGGTCGCCACCGCAAGCCGGCGCGGCCAGCCTGCGGGCATTCCGTCGGGGAGCGGTGTTGATGCCGGAGCCGGTGCAGCCATCTCTTATTGAGGCACCGTCGGCAGGTCGCCGCCGATGGTGGTGCGCTGCATGAAGCGCTTGTACTTCACCGTGTCGTAGTAGGTGGCGCGGTGCAATACCGCACGGTTGTCCCAGACGATGACGTCGCCTTCGCGCCAGGCGTGCGATAGCCGGAATTCGGGCTGGTCGGCGCGCTGTGTCAGCTCATAGAGCAGGGCTTCGCCGGTGGCGCGCGGCCAACCGACGATGAAGCCGGCATGGGCCCCAATATAGAGCGCGCGCCGGCCGTTGATGGGATTGTCCTGGAACAGCCGCTGCTTCACGGGCGGCAGCTCGGCGATCGCCTTGGCGCTCAGGATGCCCTTCTGGACGCGATCCCGCGAGTATTGCAGCGAGTGCTCGGCGATCAGCGGCTGGATGGTGGCCTGCAGCGCGGGCGGCAGGGCGTCCCACGCCGCGCGCATCGAGAGGAATTCGGTGTTGCCGCCTTCGGGCGGGCAGACGCGCGCCGTCAGGATCGAGCACAGCGAGGGAACACGCTTGAACGAAGAGTCGGAGTGCCAGAAGTAGTTGGCCTTCTGGTAGATCATGCGCATGTCGTCGGGCGGGATCGGCTCGCCCGTCAGGATGTCGAGATTGGACTGGCGCTGGAACTTGGTGCCGGCGGCGGGGTTGGAGGCGCCGGTGGTTTCCAGCGGGCCGAACAGCTCGCTGAACTGGATCTGCTTCTCGTCGTCCATGGGCTGGTCGCGGAAGAGGAGCACCGAATGCTCCTCGAAGGCGGCGCGGATCGGCCCGAATTCGCGCGCCGACAAGGGCCGCGTGATGTCGATGCCCGTGATTTCCGCCCCGAACAGCGGATGGAGTTTGGTGACCTTGATCGGGCCGGTATTGCGCATCAGTCGACGCCCCTCAGTCGACGATTGCCTGATAGGTCAGCACCCGCAGCTCGCGGCGGATCGGATAGGTCGAGGACGGCATCAGCTGGGTCAGCAGCACCACCGCCATGTCCTCGGCGGGATCGCACCAGAAGGCGGTCGAGGCCGCGCCGCCCCAGGCGTATTCGCCGGCCGTGCCGAGGATATGAGCCTTGGCCGGATCGATCATGACCGAGAAGCCGAGCCCGAAGCCGATGCCGTAGTAGGTCGACTCCGAGAAGCGCGGCATGCCCATGTCGGCCATGTCGCCCTTGAGATGGTTCATGGTCATGAGCTCGACCGTCTTGCGCCCGAGAAGTCGGGTGCCGTCGAGCTCGCCCTTGTTCAGCATGAACTTGCAGAAGCGCAGGTAATCGGCCGCCGTCGAGACCAGCCCGCCGCCGCCGGAATTCACGGCACGCGGCGCGAGATACCGGCTCTTGCCCGGGTCGTCGATCAGCTCGAGCTTGCCACCCGGCCCAGCCTGGTAGTTGGCGGCGAAGCGATCGTGCTTGTCGGCCGGAACGTGGAAATCGGTATCGACCATGCCGAGCGGCGCCAGGACTTTCTGCTTGAGATAGACCTCGAAGGGCTGACCTGAGATGACCTCGACCAGATAGCCCAGCACGTCGGTGGCGACGCTGTAGTTCCATGCCTTGCCGGGCTGGGCGATCAGCGGGAACGTGCCCAGCCGCTCGACGATGTCCTTGAGGCTGGTCGTGCCGGTCTGGAAGTCGGCGCCATTCGTCTTGGCGCGATAGAGCGCGTCGACGGGGTTGCTCTCCATGAAGCCGTAGGTCAGCCCTGATGTGTGGGTCAGCAGGTCGCGGAAGGTGATCTCGCGTTCGGCCGGCACGCTCTCGATCTTGCCCCGGCTGCCGCCGGCATAGACTCGTGGGTTGGCGAAAGCCGGGATGAACTTCGAGATCGGATCGTCGAGCTGAAAACGGCCCTCCTCGTAGAGCATCATGATCGCCGTCGAGGTGAGCGGCTTGGTCATGGAGTAGATGCGGAAGATCGTGTCGGGCCGCATCGGCTTGTTGCGCTCGACGTCGGCCTTGCCCGCGGTCTCGGCGAAGGCGAGCTCGCCGCGGCGCATCACAACCGTCACCATGCCTGCCAGACGGCCGCTGTCGACCCAGCCATGCATCCACTTGCGCACGCGATCGAGCCGCGCTGCGGAAAGTCCGACTTGTTCGGGGGCGACGAGCGGCAGCGTGTCCATGGCGATCCTCCTTGGCGACCCGCTACACTAGCCCAGGAAATCGCAGGCAGACACGTCAGAAACGGGAGGGAGCGATGGCAAGATTGTGCGAAGGCCGGGTGGCGATCGTGACGGGCGGGGCGCGCGGCGTCGGCCGCGAGCATTGCCTGATGCTGGCCGAGCACGGCGCCAAGGTCGTGGTCAACGACCTGGGCGGCGACCGCGCCGGCAAGGGCAACGACGTCGGACCCGCCCAGCAGGTCGTGAACGAGATCAAGGCCAAGGGCGGCGAGGCAGTGGCCAACGGCGACGACGTCTCCGACTGGAACGGCGCCAAGCGCATGATCGACCAGGCGGTGTCGGCCTTCGGCAAGCTCGATGCGGTGGTGCTGAACGCCGGCATCCTGCGTGATCGCATGCTGGTCAACATGACCGAGGACGAGTGGGATGCCGTCATCAAGGTGCATCTCAAGGGCACCTTCGCCCCGGCCCGGCATGCCGCCGCCTACTGGCGCGACCAGGCCAAGATCAAGGGCGGGCCGGTCGACGCGCGCATCATCACGACGACGTCGGTGTCGGGCATCTACGGCAACATCGGCCAGACCAACTACGGTGCGGCCAAGGCGGGCATCGCCTCGTTCACCGTCATCGCCGCGCGCGAGCTCGGCCGCTATGGCATCACGGTGAATTCGATCTCGCCGTCGGCCTTCACGCGCATGACCGAGGACCTGCGCACCTACACCGAAGAGGACAAGGAGACGCGCAGCCCGAAATGGATCGCGCCTGTCGCCACCTGGCTGGTGAGCGAGGAGAGCCGCGAGATCACCGGACGCGTCTTCCAGGCCGGAAACGGCCAGTTCGCCGTGGCCGAGGGTTGGCACAAGGGACCGGAAGCCAAGCCGATCCTCGACCCGCGCGCCGCTGGCAAGATCCTGACCGAGCTCGCCAAGAAGGCGCGCAAGAATGCCGGCATGAACGGGCTGGATCTCGACTAGTCGCACTGGAGCAAAAGGAATGAGCATGTTGAACCGCCGCCGAGTCCTGGCGGCGAGCGCGGCTGCGGCCCTGATGCCGGGCGCGCTGCGCGCCCAGGCGTGGCCCAGCAAGCCGATCCGCTGGGTCGTGCCCTACACCGCGGGCGGGCTGACCGACGTGGTGACGCGCCTGACGCTCGAGAAGATGAACGTCGGCCAGACCTTCGTGGTCGACAACAAGCCCGGCGCCAACTCGCTGATCGGCGCCGAAATGGTCGCGAACGCGGCGCCCGACGGCTACACGTTCCTGACCGTCATCGCCGCGCACGCCGCCAACAAGACCCTCTACGAGGGCAAGCTGAAGTTCGATCCGGTGAAGAGCTTCACGCCGATCTCGCTGGTCGCCGTCGCGCCGATCATGGTGTCGGTATCAAATTCGCTGCCGGTCAAGAACATGGCCGAGTTCATCGCCTACGCCAAACAGAACCCGGGCAAGATCTCGTACGGTTCGTCCGGAGTCGGTGCGGCGGCGCATCTCACCAGCGAGCTGATCAAGCAGGTCGCCGGCATCGACATGGTGCATGTTCCCTACAAGGGTACGGCGCCGGCACTTGCCGATCTCGTGTCGGGCAACATCCAGCTGCTGCTCGATGTGCCGATCGGCGTGATGTCCCAGGTGCGCGCCGGCAAGATCAAGGCGCTGTGCATGCTGTCGAAGGAGCGCGTGCCGGGCGCCGAAGAAGTTCCGACCATCGTCGAGTCGGGCGGGCCGCCGATCGAATCCTCGAGCTGGGTAATGTTCCTGGCGCCCGCCGGCACGTCTCAGGAGATCGTCGATCGCCTTGCCGCCGACGTTGCCAGGGCGGTGAAGGACGAGGGGCTGCGCAAGCGGCTCGCCGAGCAGGCCGTCGTGCCGGTGGGCGCCACGCCCGCCGACACGGCCAAGTTCCTGCAGGACGAGATCGACAAGTGGGAGAAAGTGATCAAGACCGCAGGCGTGAAGGTCGAGGCCTAGTTCGCAGCAAAGCAGTAGAGCAGACCGGCGCCGCCGGTCGCGACCAGCGAGGCCGCGTCGCACGCGCGCGACGGGTGCGAGGCGTTCCACGATTTCGAGGCGTCGTCGTCGCGCAGGCCCATGCGGTCGGCATGGCCGAGCATGGCATTGCCTTCGCCGCTCTTGGTCCAGTTGCCGCAGGTCATGTCCTTGTCCGGCGGGAAGGCGTTCCCGTCGGCCTGCGTGCCGGTGAGGATGTCGTGCTGGTTGACGGTATAGAGCCGGCTCGGGATGAGGCGGCCGGTCTCCGCGACGTTGGTCTCGGCGCTGATCTTGTTGTTGGGCGAGTGCAGATCCGCGACGCTGGTCGCGATGACCACGCCCTTGGCGTTGGTCCACGGTCCCTTGCCGATGCGGTCCTTGGCATTGACGGCGGTGACGCCGCCGACGGCCTGGGTGCTGAGATAGGCACGCCAGGTCTTGCCGCCGGCGCCGGCCTTGGCGGCGAGCGTCTGACAATGCCGGTCGGCGCCCTCAAGGCCGCCATAGTTGGCGCCCTGCGGGCCGCCGACGCTGGTGATGAAGAAGGTCATGTCGGGAAATTGCGGTGGCGGCTGCTGCGCCTGCGAGCCGCCGACAGCAGCCAGTGTCATGACGGTCGACGCGATGGCAGCCATCTTGATGTGCTTTTGCATGTCATCCCCCCCTTCGTGAAGCGTGGCTACATTGTTGGCCACGCCAGCGCATCCGCCCAAGTCACATCCGCGTGGGGTTGCCAGTCAGACCTTGGACAGCGTCTCGAGCACCTTCGGCTGCGGCCACCTCCAGCCGAGCGCGCTTTCGTAGGCGCGCATGGCGCGCAGCACCGTGTGATCGGCGCGTGGCGGGCCGATCAGCTGGATGCCGACGGGGAGCCCGGACCTGGTCAGGCCGGCCGGCATCGATGCGGCCGGCTGTCCCGTCAGGTTGCAGGGCAGGGTGTAGGGGGCACCCTTGGTCCAGCGCGGGAAGGCGTCCGAGTTGTACAGGGTCTCGACCGTCGGCGGCGCGGTTGGCGTGACCGGCGCCAGCAGCAGGTCGAACTTCTGGTGCCAGAGCGCGAGGTTGCGCGCGAGCCTGGACTTGGCCTCGTAGGCGCGCGCGTAGTCGGCCAGCGTGATGGCCAGCCCCTTCTCGGCGGCGGCGCGGAAGCCGGGGTCAAGCTTGGCGTGGAGCTGCGTGGGGATCTGGCGCAGGCGCGTGGCGAAGCTGCCGATCCACAGCGGCTCGAAGTCCTTCTGCAGCGGCTCGATCAGCGGGCCGACATCCTCGACATGGGCACCGAGCGTCTCGAAGCGCCGGGCCGCCTCGGCCACCAGCGCGCGCACCTCCGGATCGGCTTTGACGTGGCCGAAGTCGAGGCTCAGTCCGATCTTCCAACCGCGCACGCCGTCGTCGAGGCCGATCGTGTAGTCACGCGGATCGGCCGGCAGGGAGCGCCAGTCGCGCGCGTCTGGGCCGGCCAGCACATTGAGCGAGAGCGCGGTATCGAACACCGAGCGCGCCAGGACGCCCTGGCTGACCACGTCGGCGAACGGCGCATCGGCAGGATACTGGGCGACGCGCCCGTAGCTCGGCTTCAGTCCGACCAGGCCGGTATGCGCGGCGGGGATGCGGATCGAGCCGCCGCCATCGTTGCCGTGATTGAATGGATTGACGCCGGCGGCGGTGAGGGCGGAAGCACCGCCCGACGAGCCGCCCGGAGAGTGCGCGACGTTCCAGGGATTGCGCGTCGTGCCCTGCAGGGGCGAATCGGTCAGCGCCTTCCAACCGAATTCGGGCGTCGTACTCTTGCCGATGATGACCATGCCGGCGGCAAGGAACCTGTCGACAACCGGCGCGTTCTCTGTGGCTGGAGTCTCGTCCGTTGCGTGCGAGCCATTGCGTGTCGGCCAGCCTGCGACGGGAGTGGTATCCTTTATTGTGGTCGGCACGCCGTCGAGCGGCGATAGCGGGCGGCCCTGCTGCCAGCGTGACTCAGAGGCTTTTGCTGCAGCCTGGGCACCCTGTGCATCGATCAGGACGAACGCATTGAGAGAAGGTTGCAGCTTTGCTGCACGCCCTAGTGTGGTCGCAACGACTTCAACCGGGGAGAGAGCCTTTCGAGCGTAAAGTGTTGTGAGTTCTGATGCGGAAATCCAAGTGACGGGGTGGTCAGACATGCGTTTTTGTGGCTTCCGATACTATGCAATTGGCCCAAAGTAGCATCTGCCACATTGGTCGAGTCCTTTTTCTTGTAGGTACCGCGTATCGAAGGAGTACCCCACATGGAAAGCATCACCGCCTTGGTTGCCTGCGGCGTGGCTTTCGCCCTCAGCTACTACATCGGGCGCTTCAATGCGTCGACGACGCTTGCGGCCGCCATGATGGGAGCTGTCTGCGGTTTGGCGTTCGCTGTCCTCTTCTTCATCACCACGGTCCTCCTCGGCGTGATCGTCCCTGGCCTGTTCGAAGGCTGGGCGCTCGGCATTCACTTCATCGCGCTGCTGATCGTGGCCCCGCTGGGCAGTGCCGGCATTGCGGTCCTCGAGCATCGCCATCTCGAGAAGGTCGAGGCGCGGCGCCTGCCGTTCTGAAGGCGCTGACTTTCAATTGATACAACGGCGAACGTGAACGCCGGCGGAAGCGGCGTATCCTTCGCTTGTGGCTGCAGCGCTCTACTATCTCGCCATTGCGGTGGTGATCCTGATCGGCGTTAGTGCCGGCCGGTGGGCGCGCTCGAGTATTCAGGCAGTCATTCTGGGGTTGATGGGCAACCTTGTGACGGTCGGGTTGCTGTTCTGCACCACCATCCTCTTCGCGGTCATGGCTCCCGGCGCGCTCGACGCCGACGACATGGGCTTTCGCCTCGGCGCACTGCTGCTGTTCGGCTCGGCGGTCGGCGTGGTTGCGGCGATCGGCGGTCGCCGGCGTGCCGCGCGGATGGCATCGCGGCTGTTTTAGCCGTCGAAACGGCAGCCTTTCCGACACCGGCCAGCCGACGCTAAGCTCCCCGCCGTCGGGAGGGAGCGAATGACGCAACTGAAGCTGGGTGCGGCCACGGTGCAGCGCATCGAAGAGTCGTACGAGCCCAACTTCGACGCCAAGGTGTTCTTCCCCGACTGGACTCCGGCCGTCGTCCAGCAGCACAAGGATTGGCTGCTGCCCGACCACTACGATGAGCCGACCGGCTTCCTGAAGCTCAGCGTCCACAGCTGGCTGCTGACCGTCGGCGGCAAGCGCATCCTGATCGACACCTGCGTGGGCAACCACAAGTCGCGGCCGCACCGGCCGAAGTGGCACCTGATGGAGACGCCGTACCTGGCACGCCTGAAGGCGGCCGGCGTCGAGCCCGACCAGGTCGACATGGTGATGTGCACCCATCTGCATGTCGACCACGTCGGCTGGAACACCAGGCTCGAGAACGGCAAGTGGGTGCCGACCTTCAGGAACGCCAAGTATGTGTTCAGCAAGGCCGACTACGACCACTACCTGAAGCTCGACAGCGATCCCAAGACCGGTCCGGCCAATGGCGGCTCGTTCCGCGATTCGGTGCTGCCGGTGGTCGAGGCCGGGCTGACGCAGATGGTCGACGGCGCTGCCCGGCTCGACGAGAACCTCGAGATCGAGCCGGCGCCAGGCCACACGCCCGGCACCATCGCCATCAAGTTCGAATCGCGCGGCGAGAAGGCGCTGTTCTGCGGCGACATCCTGCACCACGCCCTGCAGGTCTATCATCCGGAATGGAACAGCTTCGCCTGTGCCGAGCCTGTCGGCGCGCGCAAGAGCCGGCGGGCGGCGCTGGAGCATTGTGCGGGCTCGGGCGCGCGCCTGATGCCCTGCCATTTCGGCGCGCCGTTCACCTGCCACATCGACCACAAGGGCGCGGGATTCGCGCCACGCTTCGACGGGAAGTTCTAGGAGGGAAGGGACATGATCTACGAACTGCGTGTCTACAAGTGCGTACCCGGCCGCCTGCCGGCGCTCAACAACCGCTTCGCCAACATCACGCTGAAGCTGTGGGAGAAGCATGGCATCAAGCAGGCCGGCTTCTGGACCACGCTGGTGGGCGAGTCCAACCAGGAGCTGACTTACCTTCTGGCCTGGGAATCGCTGGCCGACCGCGAGAAGAAGTGGAACGCTTTCCAGTCCGACCCGGAGTGGCAGGCCAAGCGGGCCGAGACGGAGAAGGACGGCCCCATCGTCGCCAACGTCGCCAACCAGTTCCTGACGCCGACGGCCTATTCGTCGGTGAAATAGGCTATTCGACCTTGAGGCCCGCCTCCTGAGCGAGGCGGGCCCATTTGGCCATGTCGTCGGCGACGTAGGCGGCGAACTCCTTCGGTGTGCCGAATTGGGGATCCGCTCCAAGGTCGGTGAACTTCTGCACCACGTCAGGTGAGCGGACCGTCGCATCGACCGCGGCGTGCAGGCGTTCGACCAGCATGGGCGATGCGCCGGCGGGCAGGAAGATGCCGTAGGAGATCGCGCACTCGTATCCCGGCAGGCCGGCCTCGGCGATGGTCGGGATGTCCGGTGCCGCGGCCGAGCGCGCCAGGCCGGTCTGGCCAAGCGCGCGCATCTTGCCCGCCTTCACATGCGGCAGCGCCGTCGACAGTCCGCCGAAATAGATGTCGACCAGGCCCGCCATCAGGTCGGCCATCGCGGGCCCGCCGCCTTTGTAGGGCACGTGCACGATGTCGAGCTTGCCCATCGACTTGAAGAGCTCGAGGGCGAGATGCGTGGCGCCGCCGGCGCCCGCCGACGCGCCATTGAATTTGCCCGGTTGGGCGCGCGCCTGGGCGAGCAGCTCGGCGATGTCTTTGGCGGGCAGGTCGTTGCGCACCACCAGCAGCATGGGGTTGATGCCGATCGGCGCCACGGCCACGAAGTCGGTGCGGATGTCGTAGGGCATGTTGCGGTTGAAGGCGGGCGCCACCGTGGTCGAGCCGTTCGACGCCAGCATGATGATGCTGCCATCTGCCGCCGACTTGGCGACCGAAGCGGCGGCGATCTCGCCATTGGCGCCGGCCCGGTTCTCGACCACGACCGATCGCTTCAGCCGCTCGCCGATGCCGGGCGCCACGATGCGCGCCAGAAGATCGTTCGGACCGCCGGGCGGGAAGCCGACGACCAGGCGCAGTGGGCGATCGGGGAAATCCACGGACTGCGCGCGGGCATTCGAGGCAGCGAAAGGCGCGGCGGCGAGCGCCGCGAGCACGGTACGTCGGTGAAGCTTGCTCATGTCAAACTTATGCTAGGCTTGCCGCGCTTCGGGAGGAATCAAAATGAATCGTAGGACATTGTTGTCGGCGGGCAGCGCCGCCGCGCTGGGTCTTGCCGCCACGCCGGCCTGGCCGCAGGCGAAGATCGCTGGCGACGTGAAGTTCTATTGCGGCTTCGCTCCAGGCGGCACGGCCGACCTGCTGTGTCGCATCCTGGCCGACGCCTTGAAGCCCGAGATCGGCCAGAACGTCATCGTCGACACCAAGACCGGCGCCTCGGGCTTCATTGCCAACGAGGCCGTCGCCAATGCGAGCCCGGACGGCCGGACCATCGGCCTCGCGGCGATGGCCGCGATGTGCGTGTCGCCGGTCATGCCGGGCCAGAAGCTGCCGATCAACGTCGACACCGACCTGACGCCGATCGCCACCATCGCCGGCGTCTACAACATGCTGGTGTTCGGCAAGCACATGAAGATCCGCACGGTGCCCGAGCTGATCGAGGAGGCGAAGAAGAATCCCGGCAAGCTCTCCTACGCCTCGGCCGGCAATGGCACGTCGCAGCACCTCGCCGGCGAGCTGTTCAAGAAGATGGCCGGCGTCAGCCTGCTGCATGTGCCCTATCGCGGCGGCGCGCCGGCGATCCAGGACATGGTGGCCGGCAATTGCGACATGATGTTCGGCAACATGCCGGAGTTCCTGGGCCAGATCGGCGGCGGTGGATTGATCCCGATCGCCTTCGGCTCGCCGCGTGTCTCACCGATGTTCCCCGACCTGCCGCTGATCTCGAAGACCCTGCCGGGCTTCGAGGTCGTGAACTGGTTCGCCGTGTTCGGCTCGAAGGGCATGCCGGCCGACATCGTCGACACCTGGAACAAGGCGCTGCGCGCCGCCGTCGCCAGGCCCGACATGCAGAAGCGCTTTCTCGACAACGGCATGGACAACATCATCAGCTCGCCGGACGAGCTCAAGGCCACGATCGTCGCCGACCGCAGGAAGTGGGCGGACGTGATCCAGGCCGCCGGCATTCGCGCCGACTAAGCCATGCCGATCGCCGCAACCGCCGAGGGCGGCCTGCACTACGACATCGTCGACCAGGTGGCGCCTTGGCACCCGCGGCGCGAGGCCATCCTGTTCCATCACGGGATCGGCGCCAGTGCGGCGATCTGGACGGGGTGGTTTGCGGCGCTGGCCGATTCGCATCGGCTGGTCACCTTCGACATGCGCGGCTGTGGGCGCTCGCACATTCCGGACGAGGGGTTCGCCTGGTCGCTCGACCTCATGGTCGAGGATCTGTTCGCCGTCGCCGATGCCGCCGGGTTGCAACAGTTTCACCTCGTGGGCGAATCGATCGGCGGCACGGTCGCACTGGCCGCGGTGCTGGCGCAGCCCGATCGCATCGCCACCCTGACCGTGAGCAACGGCGCCCATCTCGGCGCCTCGATCCAGCGCGTGGAGACGTGGCGTCGCCAGCTTGATGAAGGAGGTGTAAAGGCGTGGTCCGATGCCTTCATGCACGATCGCTTCCACGACGATGCGCTCACGCCCGATCGGCGGAATTGGTTCGCCGGCCAGCAGGAGAAATGGCCGCGGAACTCGATCTTGAATGCACTCGGCGTGCTCATAGGGACGGACCTGTCACCGAGGCTGAAGGACATTGCCTGCCCGACGCTGCTGCTGCATCCCGACGGCAGCCCCTTTATCCCTGTGCCGATCATGGCTGAATTGCACCGGCTGCTGCCCGATGCCGAGCTGAATGTGATCGGCCGGTCGCGGCATGGCCTGCCTTATTCCCACGCATCGTTGTGTGCTTCGTTGTTGCGAACTTTTCTCGACTCCCACGCGAGGGGCTGATAATCGGTTCGCCCGCTACGTCCGAAAAGGACGACAACAACGCAAGAGGAAACGATGAGACGCCGCGTATTGGCTGCCGCCGCTGCGATGACCATTGCCCTGGCTGCGGCCCCCAGCTTCGCCCAGGAGACCCTCACCGTGTGGTGGGTCAAGGGCTTCTACAAGTCCGAGGACGAGGCGCTCTACGCCGCCATCAAGAAGTTCGAGGCCAAGACCGGCGTCAAGGTCGAGCTCTCGCAGTATGCCGTGCAGGACATGAACGCCAAGTCGGTGGCCGCGCTCGATGCCGGCACGCCGCCCGACATCGCCTATTCCGACACCTATGACGTGCAGACCGCCGGCAAGTGGGCGTTCGACGGCAAGCTCGAGGATATTTCCGACGTCATCGGCCCGATGAAGGATCGCTTCGCGCCGGTCACCATCGAGACCGCCTTCCTGTGGAACGACGTCGCCAAGAAGAAGGCCTACTACGGCTTCGCGCTGAAGCAGCAGACCCTGCACATCCAGTACTGGAAGGACATGCTGGCCCAGGCCGGCTTCAAGGAAAGCGACATCCCCGGCGACTGGACCGCCTACTGGTCGTTCTGGTGCGACAAGGTCCAGCCGGCGCTGCGCAAGGCCACCGGCCAGCGCATCTACGGCATCGGCAGCCCGATGGGCGTGGAGTCGACGGACTCCTTCCAGTCCTTCCTGAGCTGGGTCGACGCCTACAACGTCAAGCTGGTCGACGACTCGGGCAAGCTCCTGGTCGACGATCCCAAGGTCAAGGAGGGCCTGGTCAAGGCGCTCAAGGACTACACCGACGTCTACACCAAGGGCTGCACGCCGCCGTCGTCGACCACGTGGAAGGATCCCGACAACAACGTCGCCTTCCACAACAAGACGATCGCGATGACGCACAACTACACGATCTCGATCGCCGCCAAGTGGCTGGACGACGCTAACAACGAGCAGCTCACGCCCGAGCAGCGCGCCGCCGGCCGGAAGGCCTATGATGAGCTGATCGCCACCGCGGGCTTCCCCAAGAAGCCGGACGGCACGCCGATGGTCTACCGCACGGCGGTGAAGGTCGGCGTGATCTTCGCCGGCTCCAAGAACAAGAAGCGGGCGCGCGAGTTCCTGGCATTCATGCTCGAGGAGGACAATCTCCGCCCCTACGTCGAGGGTGCGCTCGGCCGCTGGTTCCCGGTGACCAAGGCGAGCCAGGAGAGTCCGTTCTGGCAGGCCGACAGGCATCGCAAGGCCGTCTACGACCAGTTCAAGGCCGGCACGACGCCGTTCGAGTTCACCAAGAACTACAAGTTCACGATCCTCAACAACGAGAACGTGTGGGCCAAGGCGATGAACCGCGTGGTCAACGAGAAGGTCTCGGTCGAGAAGGCGGTCGACGAGCTGATCGCCCGCATCAAGCAGGTGGCGGGCTGATCTTGCCCTCCCCATATGGTGCGCATCGGTAGCGCGTAGTGACAGCGACCACGACGACCACGATCGACGAAGCCGCCCGCCGGGAACCCCGGCGGGCGGGCGTCGCCCTGTTCGGTCTCTCGCTGTCGCAGAAGCAGGTCTGGGGCCTGCTGTTCACCGCGCCTTACATCGCGATCTTCGCGAGCTTCGTCGTCTTCCCGGTGGGCTACGCCTTCTGGCTGGCGCGTAGTCCGCAGCTCTATGTCGAGCTGTGGCACGATCCGATCTTCCTGCGCACGGTCGTGAACACGCTGGTGTTCCTGGTCGTCGCCATCAACATCAAGATGGCGATCGCGCTCTTCCTGTCGGGCTTCTTCGCCCAGAAGCGCTGGTGGGTGAAGGTGCTGGCGGTGCTGTTCGTGCTGCCCTGGGCGGTGCCCTCGATCCCGACCATCCTGTCGGTCCGCTTCATGCTCAATCCCGAATGGGGCGTGATCAACACCCTGATCTTCAAGCTCACGGGCGATGACGGTCCCAACTGGCTGAACGACCCGGCGCTGGCGCTGTCGCTCTCCATGGTCGTCCACATCTGGAAGTCGCTGCCGTTCTGGACGCTCATCCTGCTGGCCGGCCGGCTCGGCATCCCGCACGAGCTCTACGAGGCGGCGTCGGTCGACGGGGCCGGGCGCTGGAAGGCCTTCCGCTACATCACCTGGCCCTCGATCAGCACGCTCTACGTCACCTGCACGCTGCTCTCGATGATCTTCACGGTCGGCGACTTCAACAGCGTCTACCTGCTGACCGGCGGCGGCCCGGCCGACCTCACGCACGTGCTGGCGACGCTCGGCATCCGCTATCTCCGGCTCGACCAGGTCGGGCTCGCCATGGCCTCGATCGTCTGTGCCCTGCCGCTGATCCTGCCGCTGGTGTATTTCATGATGAAGCGGCTCTCGAAATGACGAGTAGCCTGACATGACGGGGCGGCGCTTCATGCGCGGTGTCAGCACCGAGGCGGCGCTGCTGCTGGTCGGCATCCCGGTCCTGCTGTGGACCCTGATCCCGATCTATCACATGTTCCTGTTCGCGATATCCCCGAAGGACGCCGCATTCTCCGGCCAGCTCTGGCCGGCCGACCCGACCTTGCGCAACTTCGGCATCGTGCTCGGCCAGAAGCACCACTTCCTCTACAATTTCTGGCGGCAGATGTTCAATTCGGTGGCGATCTCGGTCGCCACCGCGGTGCTGACCCTGATGATCGCCAGCGCCGCGGCCTTCGCCATCAGCCGCTTGCGCATGAAGGGCGGCCGCCTGGTGATGAACCTGGCGCTCTTCACCTACTTCATCCCCGCCGCCTTCCTCGCCGTGCCGATGTACAAGACCATGGGCATGTACGGCCTGCTCAACAACGACTGGGCGCTGGTGCTGGCCATGGTGACGGTGGCCTCGCCCTACGCCATCTGGATCCTGCGCCAGGCGTCGGACAAGCTGCCGGTCGAGCTCGACGAGGCCGCGCTGATCGACGGCGCCTCGCCGTTCCAGCTCTTCCGCCTGATCTACATCCCGCTGATGGTGCCCTCGCTGATCGCCGTCGGCACCTACGCGCTGCTGCTGGCGTGGAACGAATATCTCTACGCCTTCCTGTTGCTGTCGCGCGAGACGGCGATCACGCTGCCGGTGGCGCTGGGCAACTTCCTGTCGGCCGACGATTCGCCGTGGGAGCTCTTGATGACGGCGGGCTTCATCTACGCCCTGCCACCGGCCGCGATCTACTATGCCTTCCGGCGGTACATGTCGTCGGGACTGACGGCGGGCGCGGTCAAGGGCTAGAGCGATTTCCAGTCAGTTGGAACCGCTCGCGGTTCCAACTGACTGGAAATGCGCCTACCGGGGATGGTTGTTGCAGCAGGCACATTCCATTCGGCTGATTCCAGCCGAATGGAATGTGCTTTAGCGGCTGAGCCAGAGTGGCCGGGAGCCGACCGTCCCGAAGATCACGCTTCCGTTTGGGGTCGACACCATTCCTGCCGGCATCGTCGGCAGTCCGGCAGCCACAAAGTCCCGCCCTTCCTCGGCGCCTTGCGCCGACAGGCGCACGGAGAAGATCTGGCCGGAGATGTAGCTCTCGTAGCCCCACCGTCGGTGTTCCTGATCGCGTTCGTTTGGTTTCGGCAAGTCTTCCGGAACGCCGACGGCTCGTTCGGCGTAGCCGATGATCTCGACCTTGTCGTCCGTCCTGCGGACCCCGCGAGCTGACGTTCGAAACGGCGAGGTGTCGCGCCATAGCGGCAGAACCGAGCCGTCATTTTTCACCGCGTAAGCGGCGGCATGGAACTCCGAACCGCAGGCCTCCTGGATCTCGCCGACGACAATCCAGCCGTCGCCCGTCGGCATCGAACTTTCGACTTTGAAGCGATCAATCCTGAGGCGTTTTCGTTCGTCGAGGGTCGCACCATCGATGAGCACGATATCCGCGGCATTGCCCTCCAAGCATGGCTCGGCATCGCCAAGGCCGTTCAGCTTGTAGCCGCCGGCCCCCGGTTTCGGCCATGGGCCGCGATTGACGGCAGCAAGTCCGGCCGCGCTGTCGAAGCGCAGATAGCCGGAGTTGAAGCCTTCGCCATGGACGGCGAGCGAAAGCGATTTGCGGGCAATCTCCCGGCCGTTGCCGTCAAAGCGGACCAATGAGAAGTCCGTCTCGGCCTTCTGGCCACGCATCGGGCCGGCCAGGGCCACCGCGGTTTGATCCGGTCCAACACCCAGGCCCATTACCGCTGCATGATCGGGAATACCTTGCAGTGTTTTCGTCCACAGGACCTTTCCGTCGGACTGAAGGCCGCGCAGCATCGGCGCGAGCATGCTGGCTGCGTAGATCGTTTGTTCAGCGACTGCGATTGGGCCGGGGCCAATTTGTGGGTCTTTTACCTCCCACTTGACTGTCCCGTCGATCGCCTCGCGCCGTATCAACGATTCGGCGGTCGATCCCAACCAACGGCCGTACGCCGAAGAGACAAAGTCCGAACCAAGGGAAACGGCGGAGACGATTGACGCGCGCTCTGCGGTATCGACGTTGGCAAAGGGCCCGAGCTCGCGTGCAGTCGATGGGGCCGACGCATTGAGCCCGGTCGAACCGTCACCGAGCACGACGAGAGCTGCCCAGAAGCGCGGATGCAGCAGTGGTCTTGGCGCCGGACCATCGAGGTGCCGGCGCACCGCTGCGGCCATGGCATCGGCGATGGCGACATTGCTGCCACCGGCGATGCGGAAGGCGTCGACGATGAGGTCGCGGGTCAGCGCGGTTTCGACCGGCCAGAGTGCCGCGATCATCGACGGTACGCCGGCGATGGCAAACGATGTCGACAGGCCCTGGATACCGCTGTCGATGACGGAGGGCAGGTAGCGTGCCGAGTTACAGGCCGACAGCACGACGAGGCGGGCCCTCAGGGGCAGCGCGGCGATTTGCGAGGCGGTCAACAGTCCGTCGTTGAAGTCATCGCCGCCGGTTTGGGGCGTGAACACCAGCGACGGCTCGGCCAACCCCGGCAGCTCCTCCCGGATCAGGCCGTGCGTGGCGAAGTGCATGATGTCGAATTCCGACAGCGGTTGCAGCCGGAACGCCTCCTCGGTGGCGGTCTGGCGCCGCAGAAGCCGGATCCTCGATTTGTCGAACAGGTTCGCCACGCGCTGCACCTCGTCGCCCGTCTCCGGCAGTTCCTGCAGCGCGTTCAGGCCGCCGCGCGAGGCGACCGCCGTTGCCGACGGGATGTTGCCTGGCGCAAGCAGGGGGTCGGCGACACCGAGATAGTCGAGCGTCGCACTTCGTGTCCGGGATAGTCTCTTGGTGGCCACGAAGGCGTTGATGGAACTCGTTCTGACGAAGGCATGGTCGCGGATCATCCAGTGTGCGGCGCGCAAGTCGTATCCGTTGCCCATCGCGGGAGGCATTTCGGCGAGCAGGGCGGCTGGCGGCACCTGTTCAACAGTGTCGGGCGAGGCGACCACATAGACGCGTGGGCTTCGCCGCAGGCAGTCGTCCAGCCCGCCGAGCAGCAGCTTGCCGATACGTACCGCCTGAGCGGCCGGGTACTGGCTGTCCGCCTCGTTCGAGGCGGGATGGCCAGCGGTCAGGGCCGCCATGAGAAGTCGCGCGTCGTCGCGCGCCGTGCTGTCGATGGCCTGGGTCGATGACCGCACGCTGTCGGCGCGGATGCACACCTTGCCGATGCGACCGAAGAACGAAGCGTGCAGGACCAGCGCTTCGTCGGCGAGCAGCGACTGCTGCACCGACGCCAGACTTGTCACCATGTCGACGGCATTGTCGCGACTCCGAGCCGCCAGGTTGGCTCGCAGGCGCTGCAGCTGCTGCGTGAACTGGTTGCCGGCGTAGAGGATGCGTTGGCGCTCACGCGCAAGCGCCTCTCTGTCGCCTTCATCTGCCGACAGGACGCGCTTGGTCAGCGCGAACACCTGTGCGTTCTCCCAAGTCGCCTGTTGATGTTGAATGGCTTGCAGGCTTTGCGCCGTTCGCTTGTCGTCGTTCGTCGGCTGGACCGCCTGGCTCGTCAGGGCATCGTCGGGCCGGGTCGCGATGGTTCGCGACAGGAGAGCGTTTGCCTGGACGACCAGGTCGTAGTCGGGCTGCGCCTGCGAAAGCGTTGCCTCGATGGCGAGATCCGCCAGGGTGAGATCCGCCCAGCGAGGCAGAGGCGCGGCGTAAGCGGACTTTCGGTACTGTTCCCGAAGATGATCCAATCGCTTCCTGGCGGCGCTTATGAACGCGTGCGTGGCTTCTTCTGTCTTGCCGGCCTTGACCAGCTGGAGCCCGAGCGCGGCCTGTCCGAATGCCTGCACGCTCTGGATCTCGTCCGGATCCTTCGTCCAGCGGGGCGGCAGCCTCATGAGATCGCCCCAGCCGGTGGTCGTCTGATCGCGGAGGCTCCAGCGCGCGAATTCCTCGGCGAGCGCGAAATTGAACTCATTGCCGTCCGCGAAGTAGCCGCGGGCCAGAATCTCGGCCTTCACGGCCATGAGCGGATGCGATTTGAGCAGACCGCGTACTTCATCGGGGCGACCGCTCATCACCTCGAGACCCAGCAGGTCGTTGTAACCCGCGGCCTGCAGCGCGAGCTTGCGAGCCGGCCCAAGTTGCAACCGGTCGAGCTGTGACAGTGCAATTTTCAGGACCGTTGCAGCCCCCCGATAGTCCCGCCCGTAGGCCATGAGGTCAGCGCGCAGGCGCAGGTACTCGAAGCTCAGGAAGCTGTCCGGCGGAATCGTCTGAAGCAGCGGGTCCGCGGCAGCCAGCAGTCGCAACGCCCGGTCGATATCGAAATTTTCCGCAAGCTGAGCGATGCTCCGAACGATGAGACGGGGTGCATGAAACCGGCTTGGCCCCACCAGCGAGAAGGCCGCCACAAGCGCCTTGTCCAGGTGATCGCGCGATGCCTCGAAATCCGAAACCTGTCTCGCTCGTTGGGCGGCGAGCAGCTGTAGTTCCGCGAACAGAAGCGGATCACTGACGGCAGTGGCGGCTTTCGGGATGGAGTCGGGAGCGAGAAATTTTGCCGGCGACTCATAGTCGCCAGTGGCGACCTGATACGACGCCAGCAGCAACAAATAGCCCCTGACGCTCGAACGATCCGCTCCTGGCGCACGGACGGCGGCTTCCATATGGGGTATCGCCATACCCAGGATGTCGTGCAGGCAGTCGAGGTCCTGCGTGACCCGGCAAACCCAGCCGGCGTATTCGAAGATGTTCTGGCGTTCCGGCGGCGATGCGGTGGCGGCCATCTGCTTCGCCAATTCCATGGCATCGAGATTGCGCCCTTCGCGAAGGAGATTGCCGATGCGTTGAGAGTCGGCGGTTTGAGCCGTCACGGGCGCCGACTGGCTCATAGCCGCGACGACCAAAACAGCGAGGGCGCCGATCCATCGGCTTGCGAGGATGGCCAAGCCGGGCGTCATGGCCTGATGGTCAGCAGGAAAGCGCGCTCGTTGTTCCTCGGCAGCCCGACGAGATTCCTGATCTCCGCCGAACGCGGGTCGGTCAGATCGTAGACGCGCACAGGAGTCTGATCTCCACCGGCCGTTTCCAGCCTTTGCTTCAGGGCGGAATCGACGATCACCCGCAGAGGCCGATCGCCGGTCGCGCCGGGCCCGAGCACATAGCGTTCGATCTCGCGCGTTACCGCAGCCTTCGGCTGACCCGTCGCAACAAGCTCCCTGAGCAGGGCGGTCGGCACCTCGACGTCCCGGAAGCGTTGGTCGGCTGCCGGGGCTGGCGCCGTGCCTCTCATACGAAGGTCGGACGCTTCGAACAGCGGACTACGATCACCGATCGTCACCATGGCCACCTGGAGCGGGCTGCCGCTCATCATCTGCTGCAGGACCGGCATGCCGGCGACCACCAGGATCGATGCGAGAGCGGCCGCCCCGACGATGCCCATCCACTGCCTGCGACCCAGCGCACGCCACCATGCCGTCATTGCCGACGGCCTCGGCGGGATACCCGCCTGCAGGATGCGCGCCGAGAGGGCCTGTGGGATCGGCGGACTTTCCGCAGCGGCGGCCTGCAACCGCCGTTCGAGAACGCGCTCCGCCGCCAGTGCGTTCTGTCTGACGAGCGCTGCCGCACGCGCCGCGTCGTCAGGCGCCAGCCGGCCAGCGACCCAATCGCCGAGCAGCTGCTCCTGGTCAGCCGACAACGGCGTGGAGCTCCGTCCGCTATTCGCCAGCACGGCCAGCATCACCGGATCATCGGCTTCCGGTGGGTCCTGTCCGTCGGGCAGGCGCGTGTTCATGATTTGAGCTTACCATTACTCAAGGGGACGTAACCCGGCGACATGGCGTTACGCCCGGTCCGGGAAGAATTCGGGGGCGAGCTGGCGCACCTGCGCAAGGTAGCGCGCCTGGGCGCGCGACATCGCGGTCCTGAGCGCCCCCACCGACAGTTGCAGACGGATGGCGATGGCCTCGTTGTCGAGGTCGCGATGAAGCCGGTCGCAGATCAGGCGCCGGTCGCGGGGCTCCAACACGGCCCAGGCGCGGACTCCGACATGCCGCAGTTCCTTGAGATGAGTCGCCGCCGTGGTCGTCTCACCCTGGGATTCGGCCAACAGCTCGAGCTCCGTGTCGCCGCCCACGGCCTCCTCGCGCGAGCGCCGGGCGCGGTGGAAATCGGTCACGAAGTTGCGGACCACCTTGGAGAGGTAGACCGGCAGTGAGCTGCCTCTTTGCCAGAGCTGGAGCGCCCGGAAGTTGCTTTTCAGCAAACGCTCGAAGAAGGCCTGCAGTATGTCGTCGGCGTCCTGGCCATCGGTGCGGGCGCGGATGCAGTGATAGATCACGCGGCTGTGGCGCCGATAGAACGCCTCGAATGCTCCCGGTGCCCCTCGCAGGACATTGTCGACCAATTGTATATCCGACAGGTCGGCTGAGGGGGCCGGCGCACTCGCCAAGGTTGTCTCCAATCTTCGGCGTCAGTGTAACTGGCTGATTGGGGTTACGGAATCCCCGTGTAACGCCGACGGGCAGAACTGCGTCTCTCAGGAAAGGAGAGGCGCCAATGTTGTTCAGAATTCTGCTGCTGGTAGCCTTGTCGCTGTTGGGCGTGCCAATCGGCCCGGCTGCCGCCGACGACGCTGATCCGCCAAAATGGGGTGAAGCCGGCTCATGGGAAATCTTCGTCGATTCCAACCGCGGCAACAGGTGCTACGCCACCAGCGGCGCTCTTGGGGTTGCCATGCTCATCTCCATCCGCCCCGACGGAGATCTCGACTTCGTGATCGGTCACGACAGCTGGCAGTTTGCTAAGGCAGGCGAGACCTATCGGCTGAAGTTCGTGTTCGGAAACAAGAGGACGTACGAGGAAGAGCTGGAGGGGGTAGCTCTGGAGTCCGCCGTCGTCCTCGGGGCGCCGATGAGCGCGGCATTCCTCTCGGACTTCATGCAGAGGACGATCATGCTTGTCTACCACCAGGAGTCGGAGATCGCGCTGGTGTTGTTGCTGGACACCCACGAAGCCGTCACCCAGCTCAGGATTTGCGATGCTTCAGCTTCGGGCGTGATCGGTCCCGCCGGTCCGTCGGTGTGGTGAACCGTCAGCTCCGCTTCTCGAGCCCCGCCATAAAGGTCCTGAGCCGTGGCGCCCACTTCGCGGCGTCGAGACCCGAAGCGGAGTGGCCGAAGTCGCTGTCGATCTCGAAATAATCAGCGCTGACGCCGGCGGCCTTCAGCTTGGCCATGACGTCGGGCGCGATCGAGGGCGGGAAGAGCTTGTCGGTGCGCGACAGCACGTAGAGTACCTTGGCCTTCATCTTCGGGAAGTCCTTCTCGGCATCGAACCGCACCGAGGCCTTGCGCAACACCACCAGCGAGTTGGCGTCGAACACCTTGGACCACGTCTCGGCGCGCCGCTTGATCTCGGCCTCGCGCGCCTCCTTGTCGGGGAACTTCGCGGCCAGCTGCTCGTCGATGCCGTAGCGCTTCAGGGTCGCCACCCGCATCTCGGTCAGGATGCCAGTGACGCCACCCTTGTCGTAATACCAGCCGCCGTTCCAGTTGGGATCCTTGGCCAGCTGCTCGACCAGCGTCTTCACCGCGGCCTCGCCGCCCGAGCCCTTGGGCGCGCTGACCACCGCCACCAACCCGTCCATGAACTCTGGGTAAGTGACGCCCCATTGGAAGGTCTGGTAGCCGCCGAACGACGGGCCCGCGACCGCCACCAGATGCTTGACGCCGAGCCCGTCCAGCAGCGCCTTCTGGGCATTGACGATGTCGACCAGGGTGATGTCGGGGAAATCCGGCCCATAGGGCTTGCCGGTGTTGGGGTTCTTGAAGGCGGGATTGGTCGAGCCGAAGGACGACCCCAGCATGTTCGACGACACGACGAACAGCCGGTCGGTGTCGATCGCCTTGCCCGGTCCGACCAGGCCGTCCCACGAGCCTTCGGCGCCGTTCGCGCCCTTGCGGCCTGCCATGTGCTGGCCCGACGTATAGCCGTGGGTCAGCAGCACGGCGTTGCGCCCATCGGGCGCCAAGGTGCCGTAGGTCTCGTAGGCGATCGTGACTTCGGGCATCACGGTGCCACTCTGGAGCTTGAAGTCCTTGATCTTGAAGGTCGCCTCGTGGCGCTTCAGCGGATCGCCTTGAGCCTGGACGATCGTCGGGGCGACATTTGCCAAGACGGAAGCGGCCGGCAGGGCGGCGAGCAGTGGGCGGCGGCCAAATGACGTGGACATGCGATTCTCCGTTTCGTCAGGGCGAGGGGCTCAGGCGCGGGCAGGCATTGCGGGAGGCAGCGGGGCGGCGCGCGCGACGAGCCGCGCGCGATCGGCCTCGGGCCGGATGAACAGCAGGCCGATGATGCCGCCGGCCAGCAGCAGGCAGCCGAGGATCACGTAGCTGCGCTCGTAGCCCGCGAGCGGCGAGGGCGCGTGCTGGATGACGAAGCCCATGGCGAACGGCGCGATCACGCCGGCCAGGGTGATGATCGACGTGGTGATGGCGAGCATGGCGGCGCGCTGCGGCTGCGGCGTCAGCTCGCTCACGATCATCGGCGTCACGACGTAGATGGTGCTGCCGATGGCGGCGCCGACGACGAGGAATGCGACCTTCAAGCCGGGCGTTGGCATGCTGCCGACGAAGGGCAGGATGCAGCCCCCCAGCATCACCGTAACGGCGGCCAGGGTGCCCCGGCTGTGGCGGCTCGAGACGCCGGCCTTCTTGAGGCGCTGCGAAATCGCGCCGCCGCCCAGCACGACGCACATGCCGAAGATCCACGGCAGGATGGTGAGGTTGCCGCCCACAGTCTGGCTGTAGCCCAGCCCGTCGACCAGATAGGCGGTGAACCAGGTGAGCCCCAGCGCCAGGCCCCAGTAGCTGGCGAAGCCGGCGGCGCAGGTCGCGAGGATGCTGGGGCAGGTCAGCAGGTAGCGATAGGGCACGCGCTCGACCCGGCCTGCGGCGCCGGCCGCCGGCTGATCGACCAGGGTGCCTTCGCGCCCGAAGATCAGCCACAGGACCGTCCACGCCAGGCCGGCGATGCCCAGCGCGCCGAAGGCCCAGTGCCACGAATAATTGACGATGATCCAGTTGAGCGTCGGCACGGCGATGATGACGCCGAGCGCCGAGCCCTGGGAGATGACGGCGGTCGGCAGCCCGCGCAGCTGGTCGGGGAACCACTTGTAGACCGAATGCAGCGCCACCGGCGCCGCCGGGCCTTCGCCGGCGCCCAGCACGATGCGGCAGGCGATCAGCATCTCGAACGACACGGTGCCCAGCATGGGGAACTGCACCAGCGACCAGATGACGGCCATGACCAGGAGCGTTTGGCGGGTCTGCACGCGGTTGGTGATGAAGCCCACGACGATGGCCGAGATCGCGAACAGGAAGAAGAACGACGAGCCCAGCAGGCCGAACTGCTCGGGCGTCAGCTTGAGGTCGGCCATGATCGGCCGCGCCGCCAGGCCGACCACCACCTTGTCGGCGAAGTTCACCAGCATGAACAGCAGCAATAGGCCGGTGATGCCCCAGGCGCCTTTGAGGGGGCGTTGGTGATCGGTCACGTCTTGGTTTCCTCCTGCGCGTAAGCGTCTAAGCGGCGAAGCCCTTGAGGAGGCACAGCTTGCTCCCGAAGAGGCGATCGCCATTCAAAACAAGTTGAAGGAAGGTCGGTTCTTGGCGCCTGATGCCGCGGTCGATGGCCTTTTAGGACCGGTAACGCGGGCGGCGATAGCGCAGTGGCAAAGGTCGGTGGGTCACCGTGACACTGGTTTTGCCTCTGCGTCGATGCTTGCCCAACTATCTGCTACGACACCTTCTCAACAGGCGCAGCGCGGCGCGACGCCAGCGATGCCTCCGGCTGCACCTGGATTGACCAGAGCACCTTCTATTGATGGACGTGCGGCTCCCGAGCCTAAGACATCCCCCACTGTACTCCCACCAAGTTCTTCAGCGGTTGATCCCAGTGCTTTGTTGGTTATTGGCATCATTGTCGTTGTGGTTTGGTTCATCGTTGCGCAGCGTGCAAAAGCGCGTGCTCGCGAGAGATTCCTCACCAAGATCAAGGGCATATGCTTTAGCCATGCGGATGCCCTGGGTCGTCGTTACCGCCAGCTTGTAAAGCAAGATGCCTATGGGCGCACCGAGTATGACGCATGGGGGCGCGAATCCGTTTACTTCGCAAATACCCAGCTCGTTCCTACATTTGAAGGCAACGAAATGAAACTGTTTGTCGCCTTGTCCGAGGAGGTTTCAAAGATCATTTGGGCAACGGCCATGGCCGCCCGCGACCAGTTGATAGACAAAGCGACTGAAGCCGACATCGACAAGATGAGCGGCCTTGAGTACGAGCAGCATTGCGCCGACCTGCTGCGCAAGGCGGGGTGGGACGTTCAGGTGACGAAGGGCAGCGGCGACTTTGGCATCGATTTGATTGGCGAGAAGACTATTGGCGAGCGCGCCCGGAGGGTGGTTTTTCAATGCAAACGCTACTCGGCGCCGATTGGGATATCTGCCGTACAGGAGGTTATAGCCGGCAAGCAATACGACTCGGCAGATACCGCCATCGTCGTTTCTAACCAGCGCTATACCCCGGCAGCCGAAAGTATGGCTGCTAGCAGCGGAGTGCTGTTGTTGCATCACGCCGACCTTCTTTCTCTTGATCGGCTGCTAACATGAACGATAGAGGTAATTGAGTAGGTCGAGACCCGGCTCAACCTGACCGCGCCAGCACTGCAGCGCGCTCGCGTGTCGCGCCGATGCCGTCATTGCAGGCTGCTGACTCCACGCCGCCCTCGGCGTTCCCTGTCGGCCACATTTCCCTCGCCTGTTGAAAGACAGCGAGGGATACAGCAGCGATAGGCAGCAGACATGACAGCACTGCAGTCATCAACATTTCGTGGGTAAAGTCGCTCCGGCCGCCACGAATGGTGCCTTCCGGAGCGCCAAAAGTCGCAAGGAAATGACTCTACAAAAGCTTCGATCGCGGCAACTGTAGTATTGACAAGAAAGAACACCCAAGTTATTATACGAAAATGACCGCTATAGGCCGCCCTATCCTCTACGATCCCGTCCTGTGCGAACAGGCGCACAACTACTGTCTGCTCGGCGCCACCAACGACGAGCTGGCTGAATTCTTCGCGGTGTCAGCTCGAACCATCGATCGATGGATCGCCGACCACGTCGACTTTGGCGACGCCGTAAGGCAGGGCCGCGCTGTTGCTGACGCGCGGGTCGCGCGCGGCCTCTATAACCGTGCCGTCGGCTACGACCGCACTTTCGAGCGCTCGGTGGTCATCAATGGCGAGCTGAAGCCCGTCACCAGCACCGTCCACTATCCGCCAAACGTCCAGGCCTGCATCTTCTGGCTGCGCAATCGTCGCCGGAAAACTTGGCGCGACCGGGCCGATGATTCGTCAACCAACGGCCTCGACGACTTCGCACCACTGGATGCCGCCGGCGAAAGCGTCCGCCTCGATGACGGCGATTGAGCTTCCGGCTGGCGCCGCGCGCGGACACCGTCTCCAGCACACCATTGGCCGCTATCGCTTCGATCCGCTGGGCTTCGTCACGTTCGCCTTCCCGTGGGGCAAGCCGGGCACGGCGCTGGCGGCCGAGAAGGGCCCCGAGCCGTGGCAGCGCGAGGTGCTGGAGAAGCTGGGTCGTGGTCTCAAGAAACGCGATGCTTCGCCGGACGAGGCCGTGAGGCTCGCCGTCGCCTCGGGCCACGGCATAGGCAAGTCCGCATTGGTCGCCTGGATCGTCCTTTGGGCCCTGTCGACACTCAGGGACACACGCGGCGTCGTCACTGCCAACACCGAGGGCCAACTACGCACCAAGACCTGGCCTGAGCTCGCCAAGTGGCATGCGCTTTCGGTCAACCGGCATTGGTTCACCTACGCCGCGACGTCGCTCCATTCCTCGCAGGCTGGCCGCGACCGCACCTGGCGGGTCGATGCCATCACCTGGTCGGAGAACAACACCGAGGCCATCGCCGGGCTGCACAATAAGGGCAAACGCGCCTTCGCCCTGTTCGACGAGGCGTCTTCCATCGCGGACGGCGTGTGGGAGACCATCGAGGGCGCTCTGACGGATGCCAGCACCGAGCTTTTCTGGCTGGGCTTCGGCAATCCGACGCGCACCACTGGCCGCTTCCGGGAATGTTTCGCAGGCGGGCGCTTCGCCCATCGCTGGGACCCGCAGCAGATCGATTCGCGCTCGGTGTCGATGACCAACAAGGCCCAGATCGCAACCTGGGTGCATGACTACGGCGAGGACTCCGATTTCGTGCGCGTGCGCGTGAAGGGTGAGTTCCCGCGGTCGGGCACGATGCAATTCATCGATAGCGAGCGAGTGCAGCACGCCGTCGAGCGCGAGCTGGTCAAGGATCCGGCAGCGGCTCTTGTCATGGGCGTGGATATCGCTCGCCAGGGCGAGGACCAGACTGTCATTCGGCTGCGCCGCGGCCTCGATGCGCGATCGATCCCGGCTGTGAAGTTCCGTATCCCCGACCTGATGGCGACAGCGGGTCGAGTCATGGAGTTGATCAACAGCCACGAGCCCGACGCCGTGTTCGTCGACGGTACTGGCATAGGCTGGGGCGTCGTTGATCGGCTCAGCCAGCTCGGGTGCTCGGTGGTGCGCGGCATCGATTTCGGCAGCGGTGCCGATCGCAGCGATGGCAGCGAAGCCCAGGTGCGCTACGCCAACAAGCGTGCCGAGATGTGGGGCCACATGAAGGAATGGTGCAAGTTCGGGTGCCTGCCTGACGACCGCGCGTTGCGCGCCGACCTTACAGCGGTCGACTACGGCTACGACGCCTCGGACGCGATTCGGCTGGAGCGCAAGGACGACATGCGCAGGAGGGGCCTGGCGTCTCCTGACGACGGCGATGCACTGGCCCTGACCTTCGCTTACCCGGTGGAGCGTCGCAGTTGGGACGAGGAATGGCGCACGCAGGAGAAGCTGGCCGTACTGAGACGTCGAATAGTATGAGAGCGCCACGGAAAGAAAAAAGGGCGCCCGCAGGCGCCCTTTCCTTGGTCAAGTGACCAGTCCGTCACTTGATATACGGGCACTTCCCGTCCTTGAGCGGCCGGTACGCCTCGTCCCCTGGCACGGTGGCCAAGAGCTTGTAGATGTCGTCCTTGCCCTTCGACTCCTCCGGCGACTTCACCTGGAAGAGGTACATGTCGCGCACCAGGCGGCCGTCCTCGCGCAGCTTGCCGTTCTTGGTCATGACGTCGTTGACCGGGATCTCGCGCATCTTGGCCATCACCGCCTTGGGCTCGTCGGTGCCCGCTGCCTGGACCGCTGGCGATCAATTACAGAAGTATAAATAACAGTTGTATATTTTAATTACAGAGATTATAATCAAGTGTAATGCCTCACCATAGGAGACCCCATGTCCTCAGATGAAGCTCTCGCCAACCGCGCCAAGCGGCTATCATCGGCGCAAGCAGACCGCGCCGCCCTGCTGCAGCAGGCAGACGCCTTCGTCGTCGTCTCCTGGTGGCAGGACAAAAGCGGCGAGGGCACCACGGGCGACTACGAATACGAGCATCGCCGCACGCTGAATGATGCTCTGGATACCTATCGCGACTATGAGGATGGCGAGTATCAGCGCGCCCGCCCGATCGGCATCTTTGCTGTGAGGAACGGCTTGCCTATCGTCGGCCGGCTGGAACCAGGACAGATCATCCGCCTGATGCAGGAATCGCGTCGCGCGGTTTCGTAGCCGTTCCGCAAGAATCTCAGAGTCGCCCTGACCTTCGGCGGCGATCCTGCGTCCGACGGGATCAATCCGAAGCGAGCACGCTCGGTGAAACGGGACGCGGCATCCTCTGCCCCGTCGGCTTTGCGAAGCCAAGTCGTGCACTGCCATGCACGCCCGATACAAGCGCGCCCAGCAGGAGCACCAGCGACAGCCCGGAAACGACCCAACCCGCCTTCTCCTCCGCCACAGGCGCCCGCTCCAGCCGCCACACATGGTGCCCTGCCGGCGCGGCGAAGGAGACGAGACGCAGCGTGTCGGTCGGCGCGATCGGTGGTGTCAGGCCGGACGGCGCCGGGGCGAGATGCCAGAACGGCCAGTAGAAGCGGCGCAGCACGACCTCGGTCGCGGCGTCGGCGTCGATCTCGATGCGCAGGCTACCCAACGGCCCGGGCTCCGCGCGGCAGAGGCGGGCGGCAGGCGTGCAGGCGATGGTGGGCAGAGTCTCGACCGGCCCGAGATTGAGGTCGCTCTCGCCACTGCCGGGCGGCTGCGGATAGCCGGCCGGCTGGAACTGCCGAGCGCTGGCCGGCGGCTGGAAGCGGTCACGCGTGTCCTGGATGCGCAGCTCGATGCCCGCCAGCATGATGGCGAGCGCCGGCTGGGCGACGAGCGCGGCGAGGCCGAGCAGGCCGGCCGCAGCACCGATGCGCAGCGGCCATGCCGTCGGACGTCCAGCCCTCGTGCGGGCAGCCAGCACACGCCAATCCATCAGGCCGAGCGCCGAGAGAGCGGCAAACTCCACGACGACCATCAGGCGCCACGGGAACTGGACCTTGGCCAGGTGCGGGAGGTCCCAGAACCAGGGAACGACACCCGCGACCAGAGCCAGGCAGACAAGGGTGACGAGCGCCCAGAAGACAGGCTCCGCGCGCGGCCGGCCGGCCGCGCTACGCCGCGCCGCCAGCACGGCCAGCGCCGCCAGCCCGTAGGCCACGCTCACGCAAGAGATGACGAGCATCATGTCGAGCGTGCCCTCGGGCCAACGCGCGGGCGTCACCAGGAACCAGAGCTGGGCGCGATAGGATCCGGACCACAAGGTGTCGGCGACGATCCAGCCCTGCAGGCTGAGCGCCGGGATGAGGTAGATCGCGGCCAGGCCCAATCCGAGGGCGCCGCCCAACGCGGCGCGACCGAGAAAACGCAGCGCCCGGGCGGTCGAGTCCTGGCGCCAGGCGCACCACAGCACATACATCGGCAAGGCGGTCACGGAGATCAGCAACGACGTCGGCAGATGCGCCATCGGCAGGGTGGCGTAGGCGAGCGCGACCCAGACCACGCCGAAGCGGCGGCCAGCGGCGTTCGGGAGGGCGATGCGGCGCACGCCCAGCATGAGCAACGGCAGCACCACGAAGGCGGCGAACTCGGCAAAGGCGCCGCGCCAGTAGTGATCGAGGAGATGATAGGGCGCGGCCATGTAGGCGAGCGCACCCAGCAGGGCGATGCGCGGCGACGCGCCGCCGCTGCGCAGCCAGGCCTGCATGGCGAGGCCCGACGCCCACAGGAGGAGCAGCGCCGCCAGCGACAGGCGCCAGGATACGGAAAAGAAGTCGAAGGTGACGACGCTCAGCGCGGCATCGAGCCAGAAGGCCAGCGGCGGGTAGAAATAGAAGTCGGCGCCGACCAGGCCGTCATAGGAGTCGGGCGTGGCGCGGGGATAAAGGACGCCGGCACGGAACTGGTCGGCGAACTGCGCGGCAAAGCTCAGGTTCCCGGGCGAGCTGTGCGAGTTGAGCGTCCCCAGGACCAGCGACGGCGCCAGCAGAAGCGCGGCGACGAGCAACAACAACACGGACTGTAGCACGAGGCTGGCGCCAGGGCGTTCGATCGCGGGTGCTGAGGGCATCCCGCAGAATCTCACAGGTCGCGACGGCGACGCTCGTGCGCTTGTGTAAGCTTTGTACGCCCCCTTCCGTGGCCTTGGCGCTGCAGTTTCTGCCGTTCAGGCCTTTCGTTGCTGCAATAAACGACATCGGCAACGCAATTTCATTCACGATGTGCCACAGTGACTGGAAGCACGCGCAGCGTCTCGGGGGAGATGCCAGCCCAGCCGCGGGTGGTCTTGAGTTTTGGGAGTGGTGCGTGGTCCAGCGTCTGCCGATCCGCTTCGCACGGATTGCGAAGCAGTTGTGCTTGCCGTGTCTGGCACAACGGCCGGCATTCCGGTCGCCAGCCCGACGGCCCGGGCGCAGGGCTGGAATTCGCTCGCGGGCGCGCCGGCGACGCCATTCACGACTTGGGGCGTGTCCCCCACAACGCAACGGTGCCCTGATCGGCCTTTCGGCCCACACCGCGCCGGCCGCCGCGACCTCGATCTATCTCCGCTACGAGGGCGACAGCTCTGGCCAGGACAACATGCACACCTTTACCGCCAGCGTCCGCATGACCTGGTAATGCAACAGTTGCGAGCTCAAATGAAAGACCAAAACACACACCGCCTCAATCGGCGTCGCCTCCTCTGCACCACGGCGCTCGCTTTCACTCCGCTGTTGCCGATACTGTTGCTGGGAGGCCCGGTATCGGCGCAGGCCAACTGCTCAGTTGCCGGCGTGAATTGCGCCCTCGCCCAGGATCAGTATCAGTATCTTCAATCATTCGCGAACCTGCCGAATACGGCGGCCGGGCAGGCTCTGCTCAACAACAGCCTCAGCACCGTCATCAACATCTACCAGAACGCCACGACGGCGCAGCAGAACCAGGCTGCCCTGAACGCCTACACCGGGTCGCTGCTGCCGATCCACATCTGGGGCATGATCTCGAACGCGCCGTTGACCACCACCAGCCCGCCGGTCGGGTCGCCGCTGCCGTCGCCGACGAGTTCCGACCTCGCGATCAACGCTTCGTCGTTCCGGAACGGCTCGGCCGGGGCCGCCTTCGCGCCGTTCGCGACCGGCGTCGCAGCGACGGCAAACCTCGCCACCGCCATCGCGACGGGCAATCCGGCGGGACTCAACAACAACATCAATACTCTTCTGGGCAACATCATCAACAACGTCACCCAGATCGAGTCGATGAAGATGAGCTTCGGCTCCTACAACGCCCAGTACAATCTGGGCCAGGCGACTCCCTGGGCGACCTTTCCGTACTACGGCCAATCGACGATCACCTACGGAACCTTTCCCGCCAGCCAGGACCTGCGCCCCTACCAGCTCACGTCGGCCATCGCCAACGCACCGTGGTCGAGCCTGCCGGCATCGCAGCAGCCGTGGGCCTTCGCGCAGGCCGCGCAATGGACTGCGGGTGCGGGTTGGCAGGACAGCAATTGGGGCGGAAACGAAAACAGCCCGGCCTTCCCCAGCGGCCACTCGACGATGGGCAACACCACGGCCCTGCTGTACGCCATGATGGTGCCGCAGGCCTACCAGAGCCTGATGGTGTCGGCGCTCGAGTTTGGCCTCAGCCGCAACATCCTCGGCGTGCATCATCCGCTCGACATCATCGGCGGCCGCATCCTCGCCTACTACTCGATGACCCAGCTGATGGCCGGCAACCCGGCCTACGCCAACGCCGCCAACGGCACCGCGAACTTCGCCAACACCGTTTCGAGCTACGGGAACCAGATCAACGCCGCCCTCGGTTCGCTGGCGGCCGTGCCCTATGCCCAATGCGCGGGGAGCAACCTCGCGTCCTGCGTCGGCAACGGCACCTTCCCCACCACCAGCCAGCTCACCGCAGCCAACCAGGCCTACGTGCTGCTCGCGACCTACGGGCTGCAAGGGCCGATACCGACCAACAGCACCAACACCGCGCCGGCCAACTCGAACCTGCTGATCGCCTCGCGCTTTCCGTACCTCAGCAGCCAGCAGCAGCTCGACGTGCTGACCTCGACCATGATGCCGGCCGGCGTGCCGCTCGACGACGGCAGCGGCTGGGCGCGGCTCAACCTCTATGCTGCAGCCGGCGGCTACGGCGCGTTCAACAACGGCATGGTGACGGTCAACATGAACACCGCCGCGGGTGGCTTCAGCGCCTTCGACTTCTGGAGCAACAACATCAGCGGCACGGGCGGCCTCACCCTGCAAGGAACGGGCACGCTGGTGCTGGGCGGCAACAACACCTACACCGGCGGGACCGTCGTCGGCTGCGCGCCGGGCACTGCTACGAGCGCCTGCACGCCGACGCTCGGCCTGTCGGGCACGCTGGTCGGCAACCTCACCACCTATCCCGGCGCGACGTTCGTGAGCGGTGGCGGCTATTCAGTCTCGTCCAGCTCGACGCTCACCAACGGCGGCACCTTCCAGTCGGTCAACTCCGTGCTGCTGAACCAGGGCACGCTCGCCAACAGCGGCCTGATGATCACCGACCTGGTCAACGCGGGCAGCGCCACCAACAACGGCACGATCACCGGTAGTGTCGCCAACTTCGGCGCGCTGAGCGGCAGCGGGCTGATCGGCGGCAACCTCATCAACGCCGGCACCATCTCCCCCGGCAACAGCGGCATCGGCACGCTGAGCGTCGCCGGCAACTACGCCCAGACGGCTGGCGGCTCGCATATGGTCGACGTCAACGGCTCGGGCCAGAGCGACCTGGTCAATGTCGGCGGCACGGCGAACCTGCAGGGCGGCTCGGTCTATGTCTACGCCCAGCCCGGCACGACCTACTCGCCGGTCTCGACCTACAAGATCCTCAATGCCGTCGGCGGCCTCAGCGGCACCTTCGCCTCGGTGAACGAGCTCTATCCCTTTCTGCTGTCGAGCCTGAGCTACGACGCCAACAACGCCTATCTCACGCTGCAGATCGGTGGCTTCGCGGCGGCGGCGGTGAACCCGATCCAGTACGCCGTCGGCACCGTGCTCGACGCCAACGTCACCAACGCCACCGGCGACTTCGCGCAGGTGCTGAGCGCCATGGCGACCAACGTCGTCACCGACCAGGCGGCACAGTCGGTGCTGCAGCAGCTGTCGGGCAACAACTACGCCGGCCTGTCGAGCTCGATGGTGCAAGGCGCCCAGCTCTTCATGAACAACTTCGCCGGTCAGACCGGGGGCACTGCCTCTCTGGGCGGCAGCCGAGTCGCCATCGCCGAAGCCTGCGATGTCGCCTGCGATCCCAATGCCCTGCCGCAGTGGGGTGCCTGGGGCGGTGGTATCGGCGGCTTCGGCACCATCGGCGCCAACGCACCCGTGGGCGGCGTCACCTACAACGCCGGCGGCTTTGCCGCGGGCCTCGACCGCATGATCACCCCCGCGACGCGGCTCGGCGTGACCGCGGGCTATACGTCCGGCACGCAGTGGGTGTCGGGCTTCGCCGGGCAGAGCAAGAGCGACACGTTCAATGTCGGGCTCTACGGCAACTACGCCCAGGACAAGGTCTATGCCGATGCGCTGGTGGGCTACGCCTACTCGGGCAACCAGATGTGGCGGCCGATCAGCATCCCCGGCCTGCAGCCGCGCACGGCGCTGGGCCAGACCGGCGCAAACCAATGGTACGGCCAGCTTGAGAGCGGCTATCGCTTCGATCTCGGTGGCACGGCGCAGGCGTTCGTCACACCATTCGCGAGGCTGCAGGCCTACAGCGGCACCCAGAACGCCTTCACCGAGACCGGGGCGCAGTCGCTCAACCTCAGCATCGCTCAGCAGACCACCAACTCGCTGCGCTCCGTGCTGGGCGCGCAACTCGGTGGGGCGATGGATCTCGGCTGGCGAGAGAAGCTTGCCACGCAGTTCCGGCTGGGCTGGAGCCATGAGTATGCCGATGTCGGCCGGCCGGTGACGGCGACCCTGGCCGGTGCTCCCGCGATGCCGTTCACGACCTTCGGCGTCTCGCCCCAGCGCGACGGCATCGTGCTGGGCCTCTCTGCCAACACCGCGATCGCCGATGCGACCTCGATCTATCTCCGCTACGAGGGCAACATCGCCGGCCAGGACAGCGCCCAGGCCATCACCGCCGGCGTCCGCATGACCTGGTAGTCACGTCGTCTGCCAAGCCACAGCAAGCGGCAGCGCCCCGCAGATCGAGGCGAGCGGCACGCGGCCCGGCCGAAGCGTCACGTCGCGGTCGTGCAGGCCGAGCGTCAGGCGACCGTCCGGCACCTCGTCCAGGACGACCGCCGTGTCTCGCCATCCATCGGCCACCAGCTCGATGCCGCCCGACACAAGCGGCAGGCGCTGCGCCAGACTCGGCGCCACCACCAGCATCCAGGACTCGCACGTGCAGCGAATGAAGGCGACCATCGCATCGGCCAGCGGCCCTTCCAGTGCCACCGGCCGGTACTCGCCGGTCTCGAACAAGGGCGAGAGACGCCGGCGCAGAGCGAGCACACGCGAGATCAGGGCTTGCTTGATACGTCCGTCACGCCATGCGTCCGCAAGTTCGGTGAGAGGCTGCACAACAAGCCCTTGCTGGCGGGCTGCCCAATCGACGGGCCGGCGGTTGTCGGGATCGACCAGGCTCAGGTCCCACAGCTCGCATCCCTGATAGAGGTCGGGCACGCCGGGCACGGTCATGCGCAGGAGGCACTGCGCCAGGCCGCCCACCGCGCCCGCCGGCGCGATGCGCCGTACCAGGGCGTCGATCTCCTGCAGGAGCGCAGGCGCCGCCGCCTCGGCGACCAGCGCCAGGGTGAACTGCTGCGCCGAGGACTCGTAGGCCTCATCGACGGCCGCCCAGTCGCTTACGAGCTTGGCCTCGCGCAGCGCCTTCTGCTGCCAAGCGACGAGGCGTCCAGCAAAAGCGGCGCCGCCCGCGCGATCGCCAAGCGCCAGGTCGAACGGCCAGGCGCCGACGATGGTCTGCAGCAACATTGCGACGTCGGCCGGCCGTGGCGCGCCATCGTGGCAGAGCGAACGGCTGACCTCGACCCAGCGCGCCTGCAGGCCTGCCCACTCCGACGCCATGCCGCTCAGCACGGCGAGGCGCGCACGCACATCCTCGCCGCGCTTGTGGTCGTGGGTGGCGGTGGCGAGCAGCGCGCGCGGCTCGGCCGCCAACCTCGCCTGCATGCGGCGATGGAAGTCGTCGGCCCCCAGCGCGAAGGTCGCGGCATCGAAGCCGACATCGTTGCGCGACAGGAGGCGGCCGTAGCGATAGAAGCCGGTGTCCTCGACCGCCTTGGCCGCGATGGGCGCGCTCAGCTGCTGGAAGCGCGTGACGGCATGGGCATGACGGCCATTGCCGATCCGCGTGAGCAGGGCCTCGAGCGCCCAGCGATCGGTCGCGAGGCAGGTGCGGCGCGCTCCGGCTGCGGCGCGATCGAGCATGGCACGGTCCGCGGCCGAGAGACGACCCCCCGGTCCATTGGCGTGACCGTAGGTGCGATAGACCGGGAAGTGCGCGAGCAGTTCGCCCAGCACACGGCGCAGCGCAGGCGGCGCCAGCTCACCGCCCGCAAAGGCGTTTGCGCAGGTGTCGAGCTGGGCGCCGAAGCTGCGTGCGAGCACCTCGCGGCGCGCTTGCTCCTCCTCGACGGCGAAGTTCGCGGCCCGGCCGCTCAGCCTCGACCACGCCTCGGCGAGCACGGGTTCGCCGGCCGGATCGTGCTGTAGCGCATTCACCTCGTTCATGAAGTCATAGCCCGTGGTGCCGTCGCAGCGCCAATCGGCCGGGAGGCGCTCGCCGGACAGCAGGATCTTCTCGACGATGAGATAGGCAGAGGGCTTCAGGCGCTCGCGGAGCCTGCGGCAGTAGGCGGCGGGATCGGCGAGGCCGTCGACATGGTCGACCCGCAAGCCGTCGACGATGCCCTCGCGATGCAGCCTGAGCGGCAGGGCGTGGACGGCCTCGAAGGCATCGGGCTCCTGCATGCGCAGGCAGACGAGCTCGTTGACATCGAAGAAGCGCCGCCAGTTCAGGCGATCGCCGGCGCTTCGCCACCAGGCGAGACGCCAGTGCTGACGCTCCAGCAGGTCCGGCAGGCGCATGCCGAGGCTGGCGTTGGCGAGCGGCAGGCGGTTGTCGAAGTAGCGCAAGGTGTCGCATTCGACCGTCAGCTCGCCCTTGGCCAGCACCGTCTCCAGCGGGTCGCCCAGGATGGGGAGCAGCACCCTGTCATCGGCCTGCCAGTCGATGTCGAACCAGCGCGCATGGCGGCTGGACCGGCCGTGGCGCAGGACGTCGGCCCACCAGCCGTTGGCGGCATCGGCCGCCATGTGATTGGGCACGATGTCGAGGATCAGGCCCATTCCGGACCTGCTCAGCGCGTCCGTCAGCGAACGCAGCCCATGCTCGCCGCCTAGTTCGGGATTGACGTGCGTGGCGTCGATCATGTCGTAGCCGTGCTGCGAGCCCGGCCGGGCCGTGGCGATGGGCGAGGCGTAGAGATGGCTGACGCCCAGCTGCGCAAAATAGGGCACCAGCGCCTCGGCGCTGGCGAAGGTGAAGCCGCGATGAAACTGCAGGCGCAGGGTGGCGCGCGGAGTCATCTCTGGCGGTTGCGGGCGATGGTGTCGGCGCGGGCGCGCACGGCCGGCTCTTCGAACAGCTCGCGCGCCAGCGGACGCAGCCGACGGCGCCAGTTCGGATGCTCGTCGATCGTGCCCGGCAGGTTGGGCTGTTCCCGGAGACCCAGCAGGTCCTCGACGGGCGCCAGCATCAGCGGCGCCGGCGATTGCGCGACAAAGCCCAGCGCCGCGTCGACCGCCGGTTCGCTCTGCTCGGCGGGTGGTGGCTCGCCGTCAGCGACCCCGGCGCTGGTGAAGGCGCGCCAGAGGCGCGGCCGGTCACGCTCGCGCTCCTGCTCCTCGGTTGCGCCGGCGAGGCGCAGCGCGCGGCGGGTACGGATATCCTCACCGCTCCACCAGCCCGCCACCGTTGGCAGATCGTGGGTGGTGGTCATGGCGACGGCGTCGCCACGCCATCGCGAGGGATTGCGGAAAGAAAGTCGCGTGCGCTCGAACCACAGTACATCCATGCCGGCGATGCCGGCCCGGCGCAGGCGGTTGCGAAAGCCCGGCGGAACGGTGCCAAGGTCTTCGCCGATCACAACGGCGCCGTGGCGATGGGATTCCAGGGCCAGCAGCGCCAGCAGGTCCTCGAGAGGATAGGCGAGATAGGCGCCCTCGGTCGCGGGCTGGCCCTGCGGGATCAGCCAGAGCCGCATCAATCCCATGACGTGGTCGATGCGCACGCCGCCGGCATGCGCCAGCGCCGCGCGCAGGGTCGCGAGGAAGGGTTCGAAGCCGCGGGCGACCAGCGCGCGCGGCGAGAACGCCGTGAGGCCCCAGTCCTGGCCGTTGGGATTGAAGATATCGGGCGGTGCACCGACCGAGAGGTCCATCAGGAGATCGGAAGCGCGCGCCCAGGCGTGGCTGCCCGCGCGATCCATCCCGATCGCAAGGTCGCTCACAAGGCCGATGCGCATGCCCGCGGCCTTCGCCGCCTGCTGGGCAGCGGCGAAGGAGCGTGCCGTCAGCCATTGCAGGAACATGTGGTAGCGCTCGGGCCCGCCGGCCTGGCGGGCCTCGAATGCAGCATGCTGCACCAACGCCTCGCCGCGCTGTTGGATGAAGGCCTTGAAATCTTGCGTCAGCGGCGTGTCGATCTCGGCAAAATTGTCGAACAGGCGGCGCAGGCGCGCGAACTTGGCGGCGCCCGCCGTCACCCAGTCGATCAGCGGCGCCTGCTCCAGCGCCTCTTCGGACGGGACGACCGTGGCGTCGAAGGTGGCGGCGGGGTCGGCGTAGAGCGGATTGAGGAAGAGCCGGCTCGACGGCGAGTAGGGGCCGGCGCGACCGGGCTCGTGGGCGAACAGGCTGTGCACCGGACTGAGCGCCACCGCGTCGGCGCCATGCTTGGCCGCCGCTTCCGCAAGATCACGCACAGCGCCGGCATCGCCGATGCCACCGTCACCTGTCCGCCGCAAGCTGTAGATCTGAGCGGCCACACCCCACAGGCGCCGGTCCTGGCCAATCGCCCGCAGCGTGACGCAGCGTGGCGGAGCCACAGCCAGCGTCACCTCGCGGTCGGCAAAACGCAGGCGATGATAGCCCGGTAGGCTAATGGCCGGCAGCGCGCCGTCCCGAACGACGATTGATCTGGTCTTGCCATCCTCAAGCAAGAGCTCGGCCGGACCATCGACGTCCATCGGCAAGACAATCGGCTTTCCGATCCGGGCCGTCACCAGCGGCGGCAGGCCGGGTGCGACGTCATCCGAGCCGACAGCGTCAATCAGCCGGCGCAGAGCCTCCGGCCGGACGCGCTGCGCGCGCCCCATGGCGTCGGTCCAGTCAACGGCGAAGCCGGCATTGCGTGCATGGGCGAGGAGCGCGTCCTCGTTCATGCCGTGGGCTCGAGGAAGGCGACGGCGCCCGCCCCATCGAGGCGGCCGGCGCGGGCCTCTTCGCTGGCGCCGGGCCGCGTCTCGAACAGGAGATCACCCGTTGCCGGCTGCAGGACGCCGGCATCGCGGCCAAGATTGCAGACAAGCGTCAGGATCGCGCCATTGCCCAGCCGCCAGCGAGCGGCGACGCAGGCTGGCCCCGCTGCTTCAGCCGAGAGGGACCGGGCACCAACGAGATGCGGGGTCACGGCGGCCGCGCGCAGACCCAAGAGCTTGCGGTACAAGGCGCGACGGGCGCCATCGGCGGCCGCGGGCCGGCTGATTTCGAAGGTTTGCAACGCGTTGGGGTCAGGAATCGCTTCGGTAAAGCGCACGAAGCCCGCGAACTCGCGCCGGCGCCCCTCACGCACGGCGTCGGCCAGCTCACCGTGATGGTCGGTGAAATAGAGGAAGGGCGTGCGGCAGCCATCCTCTTCGCCCATGAAGATCAGGGGGATCTGGGGGCACAGAAGCTGCAGCGCGATCGCCGCGTCGAGCGCTGTCGGCTCGACAAGGCCCGCCAGTCGGTCACCGAATGGACGGTTACCGACTTGATCGTGGTTTTGCAGGAAAAGCACGAAAGCCGTGGGCGAGAGATCGGCACTTGGCTCACCGCGCCGTTTGCCCTTGCGCCAAGCAGACGGTTCGCCCTGATAAGCGAAGCCTTCGGCCAGGCAGCGCGCAAGGCGTTCGGCCGGCCGATCCGCATAGTCGGCATAGTAACCATCGCGTTCGCCGGTTAGCAGCACATGGAGCGCGTGATGCGCATCGTCGTTCCACTGGGCGTCGAAGCCGCGGCGCAAGTGATGGGCCGCGTTGCCGTCGTGCTCCAGCACCAGATGGACGTGACGCCCGGGCTCGACCGTGGCGCGCACCTCGGCTGCCATCTCGTCGAGCCAATCGGGGGCCGCGATGGCATGCACAGCGTCCAGACGCAGCCCGTCGAAGCGGTACTCCATCAGCCAGTAGAGGGCGTTCTCGATGAAGAAGCGGCGGACTTCGGCACGGCGGAAGTCGATCGCCGCCCCCCAAGGCGTGGCGATGTCGCTACGAAAGAAGTCCGAGGCATAAGCGCCGAGGTAGTTACCGTCCGGACCGAAGTGGTTGTAGACGACGTCGAGGAAGACCATCAGGCCAAGCCCATGGGCGGCGTCGACCAGGCTCTTGAGCTCGTCCGGTGTCCCGTAGGCGGCATCAGGCGCGAAGGGCAGCACGCCGTCGTAGCCCCAGTTGCGGTTGCCGGGAAAGTCGTTGACCGGCATCAGCTCGACAGCGGTCACGCCGAGCTCGGCCAGCTGCGGCAGCATGGCCTCCACACCGGGGAAACCGCCCAGAGCGCCTGTATGCAACTCGTATAGTACTGCTTCCTGCCAGCTGCGCCCGCGCCATGCTGGATGACGCCACCGATAGCTGTTCGGATCGATGACGAGGCTGGGATCATGGACGTCACCAGCCTGCGCGCGCGACGCCGGGTCGGGCACGGCGAGCCCGTCATCGAGGCGATAGCGATAGCGCGTGCCCACGCCACACGATGCCTCGACCTCGTACCAGCCGTCAGCGTCGCGGGCCATGGGTAGCCGGACGCGGTCGTCGATCTCCAGCTCGATCTCCTGTCGCCCCGGCGCCCATAACCGAAAGCGCGTACGATCCGCCGCCAACAGCGTCGCACCGAACGGCAGGTCGCGGGCGAATGCGGTCATGCGCGCTATTCCCTTCGGCTGCTCAGGGTCAACACGATGCTGCGGGCGCCGACAACGATCTCTTCGACCTCGAGGTCGCTCTCCTCGGCGTCGGGGTTGGCGGTGTTCAGCAGCAGCCGCGCGGGCAAACCGGGCGGCGGCAGGCGAAAGCGGTGGTCTTCGGCCGTGGCATTGAAGAACGCAGTGAGGATCGAGATCGCGCCGTCGCCGTTGCGGCTCGCGCGGCGCAACGCCAGGCGCTGCTCGCCAGGATCGTTCCAGGAGTCGGTGGAGACCTGCTGGCCGCCGGCGTCGAACCAGGCGATGTCGCCGATGCCGTCGATCACCTTGTCCTGCCCGTGCAGAAAATGGGGCGCCCGTAGCACGGCGTGTCGGCGACGCAGGGCCACGATGCGGGCGACGAACGTCGTCAGTGCCTGTCCATCGCGGCCCGCGGCCTGCTGCCAATCGAACCAGGAGATTTCATTGTCCTGGCAATAGGCGTTGTTGTTGCCCTTCTGGGTGCGGCCGAATTCGTCACCGCCCAGCAGCATGGGCGTGCCCTGCGCCAGCAGGACGGTGGCCAACATGGCGCGCTGCAGCCGCTGCCGCGTATCGACGATGGCGGAATCGTCACTCGGCCCCTCGACGCCCCAGTTGGCCGAGAAGTTGTCGGCGTGACCGTCTTTGTTGTCCTCGCCATTGGCCTCGTTGTGCCGCTCGGCGTAGGTCACGACGTCGGCCAGCGTGAATCCGTCGTGGGCAGCGACGTAGTTGACCGATGCCCACGGGCGCCGCGCTTGCTTGTCGAAGAAGTCGGCCGAGCCGGCGAGCCGCGCGGCAAAGTCGGCGCGCTGGCCGGGGTCGCCGCGCCAGTAGCGGCGCACACCGTCACGAAAGCGGTCGTTCCATTCGGCAAAGCCGGGCGGGTGGCTGCCGAGCTGGTAGCCGCCCGGCCCGACATCCCAAGGCTCGGAGATCAGCTTCACACGCGACAGCACCGGGTCCTGGCGGATGGCGTCAAAGAAGCCGGAGCCGGGATCGAAGCCATGCGCTTCGCGGCCCAGCGTGACCCCGAGATCGAAGCGGAATCCGTCGACGTGAAAGGACGTCACCCAGTAGCGAAGCGAATCCATCACCATCTGCAACACGCGCGGCGTCGAAAGGTTCAACGTGTTGCCGGTACCGGTGTCGTTGACGACATGTCGTGGATTGTCCGCTACCAGACGGTAGTAGCTGGCATTGTCGAGCCCCCGGAACGACAGGGTGGGCCCCAATTCGCTGCCCTCGGCAGTGTGGTTGTAGACGACGTCGAGAATTACCTCGAGGCCCGCTGCGTGCAGGCGCCGTACCGCAATGCGCATCTCATCCGGCGTATTATCGGACAGATAGCGCGGCTCGGGCGCAAAGAAGCCAATGCTGTTGTATCCCCAGTAGTTGCGCAGCCCCTTCTGAAGGAGATTGCGGTCCTGCACGAAGGCCTGCACCGGCAGCAACTCGATGGTGGTGACGCCAAGCCGGCGGAAGTAGTCGATGATGGCGGGATCGGCGAGCGCGGCGAAGGTGCCCCGTTCGTTGGGCCTGAGGTCCTGCCGCAGCATGGAAAGGCCGCGCACATGCACCTCGTAGATCACCGTGTCTGACCACGGGATGGCGGGCGGGCGATCGTCGGCCCAGTTGAAGCTGTCGTCAGTGACGATGCCCTTCAGCATGCCGGGCGCGCTGTCACGGCGGTCGAATGACAGGTCGGCACGGGGCGAGTTCACGCGATAGCCATACAGCGCATCGGAGGAGCGCAATTCTCCGGCGATGCGCCTGGCATAGGGATCGAGCAACAGCTTGTGATGGTTGAACCGATGGCCGCGCTGCGGTTCGTAGGGGCCATAGGCGCGGTAGCCATAGATCAGGCCGGCGCGGGCGCCGGGCATGTAGCCATGCCATACCTCGTCAGTGCATTCGGGCAGGGCGAAGCGCATGATCTCCCGCCGACCTGATGGATCGAAGACGCAGAGTTCGATCTTGTGCGCATGGGCGGAGAAGACCGCGAAATTGGTGCCAAGTCCGTCCCAGGTGGCCCCCAGGGGATATGGCGAGCCGGCAAGCAGGCGGTCGGGCCACGCCATGTCAGCCCTCCGGGCGCAGCATCACCGTGGCAAGCGGCGGCAAGGTCAGGAGGAGGGAGTGCGCCTCTCCGTGCGAGGATTGGTCGAGGGCGACCGCACCGCCGTCGTTTCCGATGTCACTGCCGCCGTAGAAGCGCGAATCGGTGTTGGCGATCTCGCCCCACCGGCCCGCGCGCGGCACGCCGATGCGATAGAGATGCCGCGGCACCGGTGTCATGTTGCACACGACCAGAACGGGGGCGTCGCCTTCGGCGCCGCGGCGCAGGAATGCAAAGACCGAGTTGGCGCGATCGTCGCCGATCAACCAGCGAAAGCCTTCGGGCTCGGCGTCGCGCCGATACAGCGAGGGTTCGTTGGCATAGAGGCGGTTGAGGTCATGGACCAGGCGCTGGACGCCGCCGTGCGCGGGGTCACCCAGCAGATGCCACTCTACCTCGCCGTCGTGATTCCACTCGCGCGGCTGGGCGATCTCGCAGCCCATGAACAGCAGCTTCTTTCCAGGGTGGGCCCACATGAAGCCGAGATAGGCGCGCAGGTTGGCAAAGCGCTGCCAATGATCGCCCGGCATCTTGCCGAGCAGGGAGCCTTTGCCGTGCACGACCTCGTCGTGGGAGATCGGCAGGATGAACTTCTCAGAGAAAGCGTAGAGCAGGCCGAAGGTGATGTCGTCGTGATGGAAGGCGCGATGGATGGGTTCGTGCGCCATGTAGCGCAGCGTGTCGTGCATCCAGCCCATGTTCCACTTGTAGGAGAAGCCGAGCCCATCGGGCTGCGCCTGGGTGACGCCGGGCCAGGCCGTCGATTCTTCGGCAATGACAACGGCACCTGGACAGCGCTCGCCAATCACGGCGTTGAGATGGCGCAGGAAGCCTACGGCCTCGAGGTTCTCGCGGCCGCCGTATATGTTGGGTATCCAACCGCCGGCCGGGCGGCTGTAGTCGCGATAGAGCATGGAGGCCACGGCATCGACCCTGAGGCCGTCGACGTGATAGCGCTCCAGCCAATGCAATGCCGAGGCGATCAGGAAGCCCTGCACCTCGCGGCGACCGAAGTTGTAGATGTAGGTGTTCCAGTCGCGATGGAAGCCCTCGCGCGGATCGAGATGCTCGTAAAGCGCCGTGCCGTCGAAGCGCGCCAGACCATGCGGATCGGTCGGGAAGTGCGCCGGCACCCAATCCAGGATCAGGCCGATATTGGCGGCGTGCAGGGCGTCGACGAAGCGCGCAAAGGCCTGCGGCGGACCAAACCGCGCGGAAGGTGCGAACAGGCCGAGCGGCTGATAGCCCCAGGAACCGCCGAACGGGTGCTCGGTGATGGGCAGCAGCTCGACATGGGTGAATCCGAGCTCCGCCACGTAGGGGATCAGTCGCTCAATGGCGATATCCCACAGGGAACCATGATCGCCTTCGGATGGTCGGAGCCAGGATCCGATATGGACCTCATAGATGGACATCGGCGCGCGCGGCGACTGGCGATCGGCGCGTGCCGCCATCCAACCGTCATCGGTCCAGCGTAATGGCTGGGGCGAAGCGACGACTGACGCCGTGCCGGGCGCCAGCTCGGCCTGTTGTGCCACCGGATCGGCCTTGTCCGGTTGGCGTGCGCCACCCGGACCCAGAACATGGAACTTGTAGCGCACCCCTTCGCCCACTCGTGGCACGAAGAGTTCCCAGATGCCCGAGGGGTAACGCAGGCGCATGGGGTGGCGGCGGGCGTCCCAGGTGTTGAAATCGCCGATCACTGCCACACGCTCGGCGTTGGGCGCCCATACCGCAAAGCGCACGCCGCGCACGCCATCGATGGTAGCGACGTTGGCGCCCAGCGCATCGGGCAGATGGAAGTGGCGCCCTTCGTTGAACAGGTGCAGGTCGAGTTCGCCCAGGACCGGGCCGAAGGCGTAGGGGTCCTCGGTCTCCTGAACCGCGGCCGGCCACCCGATGCGCAGCAGATAAGGCGAAGCATCGCTGACCGCGCCTTCGAACAGCCCCGACTCGACCTCGGGCAACGAGCCAAGCGAGGCGCGGTCGGCACGGCGCAGCACCTCGACCGATTGCGCTCCCGGGAGATAGGCACGGATGGTACGGCCCCGAGGGCCGTCATGCGGCCCCAGCACGCGAAAGGAATCGCGGTGACGCGCCGTCATCAGCGCCTCGACTTCTCCGCGGTCGAGTTGCGGACTGGCGATGTCGTTCACGACTGGCTCCGCGCAATCTTGAGGAGGCGTCTGGTGATGCGCGCCAAGCCAGTCATCGGGACGGCGAGCCAGCTCGGCCGGTTGGCCGCCTCGTAGCCCACTTCGTAAGCCGCCTTCTCGAGGAGGAAGAAGTCGAGCAGCCCTTCGCCACCCATATCCGGCAGTCCGGCGGCCGCCTCGCGATAAGCATCGACGAACGCCTTCTCGGATCCCTCGCGCAGCCGCGTCACCAGCCGCTGCCGCCGCCCTGGAGAAAGTCGACTGGCCACAACGTTCTTGGGATCGACCACCGTGGCAGCGGCGTAGTCGATCGACCGCAACAGACCGGCGACGTCGCGCAGCGGGCTGCTCTTGCGGCGGCGCTCCTCGAGGGGCCGGG
>Ga0209909_100210_pt1 | contig 76330 bp, 80 predicted proteins | sample FECB22metaG_FD_188302 | JGI IMG/M metagenome (GOLD analysis project Ga0209909, IMG submission 188302) | Cyanobacterial communities from the Joint Genome Institute, California, USA - FECB-22 (SPAdes) (version 3) | ecosystem: Environmental > Aquatic > Thermal springs > Hot (42-90C) > Microbial mats...
AGGTGTCGCGCACGTCGGAAGCCTTCTCGCCGAAGATGGCGCGCAGCAGCTTCTCTTCCGGCGTCATCGGGCTTTCGCCCTTGGGCGTGACCTTGCCGCACAGGATGTCGCCCGGCTGGACCTCGGCGCCGATGGCCACGATGCCCGCCTCGTCGAGGTTGCGCAGGGCCTCCTCGCCGACATTGGGGATGTCGCGGGTGATTTCCTCGGGCCCCAGCTTGGTGTCGCGGGCCATGACCTCGAACTCCTCGATGTGGATCGAGGTGAAGACATCGTCGCGCACGATCCGCTCGGAGATCAGGATCGAGTCTTCAAAGTTGTAGCCGTTCCAGGGCATGAAGGCGACCAGCGCATTGCGGCCCAGCGCCAGTTCACCCAGGTCCGTCGATGGACCGTCCGCGATCACGTCGCCGACCTTGACCACATCGCCCACGCGCACGATCGGGCGCTGGTTGATGCAGGTCGACTGGTTCGACCGCTGGAATTTGGACAGGCGATAGATGTCCACGCCCGAACGGCCGGCGTCCTGTTCGTTGGTGGCGCGAACGACGATGCGGGTGCCGTCGATCTGTTCGACGATACCGTCACGACGGGCCACCACGACGGCACCGGAGTCCACGGCCACGACGCTTTCCATGCCGGTGCCGACCAGCGGCGCGTCCGACTGGACCAGCGGCACGGCCTGACGCTGCATGTTCGCGCCCATCAAGGCCCGGTTGGCGTCGTCGTTTTCCAGGAACGGGATCAGGGCGGCGGCGACCGAAACGACCTGTTTCGGCGACACGTCCATCATGTCCACGTCGGCCTTGGTCAGCAGCTGGCTCTCGCCGTTGATCCGGCCGGGGACCAGGTCCTCGACGATCTGGCCCTTGTTCAGCTCGATATTGGCCTGGGCGATCGTGTATTTCGCCTCTTCCATGGCCGAGATGTAGACCACCTCGTCCTGGGCCTGGCCGTCCTTGACGCGGCGGTACGGGCTTTCGATGAAGCCGTACTTGTTGACCCGAGCGTGGGTCGCCAGCGAGTTGATCAGGCCGATGTTCGGGCCTTCCGGCGTCTCGATCGGGCAGATGCGGCCATAGTGGGTCGGGTGCACGTCGCGCACCTCGAAGCCGGCGCGTTCGCGCGTCAGACCACCCGGCCCGAGCGCCGACAGGCGGCGCTTGTGGGTGATCTCGGACAGAGGGTTGGTCTGGTCCATGAACTGCGACAGCTGCGACGAGCCGAAGAACTCACGCACCGAGGCCGCGGCCGGCTTGGCGTTGATCAGGTCGTGCGGCATGACCGTGTCGATATCGACCGAACTCATCCGCTCCTTGATCGCCCGCTCCATGCGCAGCAGGCCGACACGGTACTGGTTTTCCAGCAGTTCGCCGACCGAACGGACCCGGCGGTTGCCCAGGTTGTCGATGTCGTCGATCTCGCCCTGGCCGTCCTTGAGGCCGACCAGGATGCGCAGAACCTTGAGCACGTCCTCCTTGCGCAGGACGCGGATTTCATCCGAAACTTCAGGCGTTTCCAGACGCATGTTCATCTTGACCCGGCCCACGGCGGACAGGTCGTAACGCTCGCCGTCGAAGAACAGCGAGTTGAACATGGCCTCGGCGGCTTCCGGGGTCGGCGGCTCGCCCGGACGCATCACGCGATAGATGTCGAACAGCGCGTCCTCGCGGCCCGTCGACTTGTCGACCCTGAGGGTGTTGCGGACATAGGCCCCGACCGTGACGTGGTCGATGTCCAGCACGTCGATGGTGGTGAAGCCCTTGGACTCCAGCAGCTCGATCGTGGGCGCGTCCAATTCGTCGCCAGCCTCGGCATAGATTTCGCCGGTCTCGAAATTCACGGCGTCGGCGGCCAGGTAACGGGTGACCAGGGCGTCGGCGGCCAGGGACAGCGACTTGGTGGTGTCGCCCAGCTTCTTGGCGTTGCGGGCGCTAATCTTCTGGCCGGCCGGGGCCACGACTTCTCCGGTGTCGGCGTCGATCAGGTCGAACTCGGGCTTCACGCCTCTCCAGCGTTCCGGCTTGTAGGGGGTGACCCAGCCCTCGCCGCGCTTCTCATAGGGCACGGTCTCATAGAAGGTGCGCAGGATCTCCTCGCCGTCCATGCCCAGGGCATACAGGAAGGTCGTCGCCGGCAGCTTGCGGCGACGGTCGATGCGGACGAAGACGATGTCCTTGGCGTCGAACTCGAAGTCCAGCCACGAGCCGCGGTACGGGATCACCCGCGCGGCGAACAGCAGCTTGCCCGAGCTGTGCGTCTTGCCCTTGTCGTGGTCGAAGAAGACGCCCGGCGACCGGTGCATCTGGGAGACGATGACCCGCTCGGTGCCGTTGACGATGAAGGTGCCCTTGTCCGTCATCAGCGGGATGTCGCCCATATAGACGTCCTGCTCCTTGATGTCCTTGACCGAGCGGGCGCCCGTGTCCTCGTCCATCTCGAACACGATCAGGCGCAGCTTGACCTTCAGCGGCGCGGCATAGGTCATGTCGCGCTGGATGCATTCCTCGACGTCGTATTTGGGATCCTCGAACTCGTAGGAGACGTATTCCAGGATGGCGCGTTCGTTGAAGTCCTTGATCGGGAACACCGACTTGAACACCGCCTCGATGCCCTCGTCCTTGCGCTGGCCGGGACGGACCTCGCGCTGCAGGAATTGTTCGTAGGAGGCGCGCTGGACCTCGATCAGGTTCGGCATCTTGACCGCCTCGGGGATGCGCCCGAAGGATTTGCGGATACGCTTCTTGCCGGTGAAGGTCGTGGCGGAGGCGATCTGACCGTTGATGGCGAGACCGTCGAGGACGTCAGTCATTCTGTGTTCCCATTCGCTCGGCCGGGCAGCCGTGCGTCAAATGCGGCGGCACGTGACACCCTGGGGTGCCCCGTGACAGACGGTTTCGGCGTCCACCCTCGACCCGCGAGCGGATTAGGACGCCTGAAATCATTGAAGCTCCTGGGAGAGGAGCCACGCCTTCGCTCGGTCGGAGGGCGACGGACCGAGCCTCGGCGCTTGCGCGCGAAATTCCATGGAATCTGCGGGAGCGCGACATATACGCCGTTCGACGGCGAAATAAAGGCCTGTCAACAGAAATCGACAGTCAAGACCGACCGCCCAGCCGCTGCAGAAAAGCGGCGTAGGATCCTTCGGTCTCGATCGCGGCGGCGAACCGGCTGCCCGCCGTGACGAGCGTCAAGCCCTCCTCGATCGCCATGGCCAGGTATAAACAGTCGTACGCCGTCTGTTTCAGCGTCATCGCCAGCCGCTGGGCACGAAACACATAGGCCGAGGTCGAACGCCACTGAAGACCGGCCTGCCCGGCGATTTCCTCCAACGCCTCGATGGCGCGGCCCTCCGGAACGGCACCCTGCCAAACCTTGGCGGCAAGAAGATTGGCACATTCCAGTTTCAGGAAATCCGGAGCCCACATCGGTCGACCGATCAAATCCAGCGCCGCCTCACGCCCCTCTTCCGGAAACACCCACTTCAAAGCGACCGAGCAATCGACAACCAGCGTCACGACCGGTCGTCTCGATCCCTGTCGGCCCGAAGCAATTCTGTGCTAGTGGGCCCCGTTTGGGAGCCTATCCTTTCAGCAATCGCATTCAGGCGGGCGATGATCGCCTCGCGATCCATACTCGCGCCGGCCGTGAGAACCCGGCGTGCCTCTTCCTAAGCCGAGGTCCTGTGCCGCGCGGCGCTCTCCTTCAGTCGATTGATGACCGCATCGTCGAGATTTCGGATCAGCATCTGGCCCATGACGACACGTTATGATTTCGGCGATATCACGTAAATCTCGAGAGCAGCGCTGTTTATCGCCCTCGCCCTAGAACCCGCGCCCGCCGAAACCCTGTTCCTGACACGTCGAGGCGCTGCTAGCGTCACCGCATGACTCGCTTCCTCATACCCATCGCCGCCGCCCTCGCCCTTGCCGCCTGCGCCTCCGGGCCCACCGAGTTGACCGCCCCGACTTCGGAAGTTCGCACGCCCGTCGGCGAGGCGACCCAGGCCAACTGGGACGCGGGCAACACCGCCTATCTGACCTGGAACGGGGCTCGCGAGGGCTGGTCCACCACCGCCAGCGGGCTGCAATACCGCCGCGTCGGCCGCGCCAATCCCGACGGTGCCCAGCCGGTGGCCGCCGACACCGTCCGCGTCCACTATCGCGGCACCTTCATCGACGGGCGCGAGTTCGACAGTTCCTGGTCCCGCAACGAACCCACCGAGTTCCCGCTCAACCGCGTGATTCCGGGCTGGACTGAGGGCGTGGCCCTGATGCGCGAGGGCGAGCGGTTCGAGTTCGTGATCCCGTCGGATATCGCCTATGGCTCGCGCTGGGCGGGCGGGGGCGAGTTGCCGCCGAACTCGACCCTGCTATTCACCGTCGATCTGCTCGAGGTCAAGCCGGCGGCCTGAGGCGTCAGCCGCAGTCGACCGACTGGATAATGCCGGTCGCCTGGTCGAACCGAACGTTCAGCCGGTCCGGGCGCAAGTCCCTGGTCGTGGGGCAGGTCGTGCAGACGATGCGGACATTCTTGTCCGGCGCGAAGGTCACGGCCCCGACATGGCTGCCGATCAACTCACGCGCGTCGGCGGCGGCGCAGGTCTGGGCGGCGTCGGTCGGAGCGGGCTCTGGCGGCATGGCGCAGGCGGCGAGCGCCGTCGCCGCGCCCAGCGCGATCAAGGTCCTCACCCGCATTTGACCTCGCGGATCACGCCGCTTTGCTGGTCGAACAGGATGTTCAGCCGGTTCGGGTTGTAGTCCATCGTCACGGGGCAGGTCGTGCAGGTCACGCGCCAGGTCTGACCGGCCGGAGCCGGGGGAAGTTCGGAACGGTTGCGGCCGATCCAGCTTTGGTACTGCTGCGCCTGGCATTGGCCGGGGGCGTCGGTCGCCGGTGGGGTCATGGGGGCGTTGCCGCCCTCCCCTTCCATAGGTGCGCAGGCCGCGAGCGCCAGGCCAAGTCCGGCCAGGGTCAAAGAAAACGTCTTCATCTCGAATCTCCCTCCGGTCAGCCGCAGCGGACCTGTTCCACGATGTCCGTCTCGGCGTTGAAGAAGATGTTCAACCGGTACGGCGAATAGTCCTCGGTGATGTCGCAAGTCGTGCAGGTCACTCGGCGGTTGATCACATCCACCGGAACGGGGATCGCGGTCCGAGGTTTCCCCACCAGCGATTGAAGATCATTGGCCTTGCAGAGGTCGCCGTCGAAGTCCGAAGGCATCTTGGTGCCGACCGGCTGGTTCTGTTCGGCGGTTTCGACGGCTGCGGGGGCGGGTTCTTCGGCGACGTCGGTGGTTTGGCAGGCGGACAGCAGGCCGACCGTCGCGGCCAGGATCAGGCCGCCTTTTGCCAGCCGTCGTCCGTCTGCTTCCAATAGGCCAGGTCCGCGCCCCGAGCCTTTAGCGCCTTCCAGCGTTCGCGCGCACCGGTCAGCGCCTGATCGTCGCGTCCGTCGAAGATGATGAAGCATCGCTGATAGTCCTCCGTGGGCCCCAACTCGGCCCCATCGACGATGAACAGCGCCTGAGCGCCGTTCCGGTTCTCTCCGCTGCGGCTGATCAGGATCGGCTGGCGCTCGGCATGGTCGGCGCTGTCCAGGCCGTGCGCCAGAAACGCCTCGTCGCGCCAGGTCCACAGTTTTTCTTCGATCGCCTCGGCCCGCGCGTCGTCCTCGACCCGAACCAGCGCCCGCCAGCCGCGCTGCAGAGTCCGGTCCAGCAGTTCGGGCAGCACCTGGTCCAGCGTCGATCGCTCCAGGTGATAGAACCAGATTTCGGTGCCGCCCTCTGCCACTCAGGACTCGTAGGTGTCGGCCACCATCCGGTCCAACAGGCGCACGCCGAAGCCGACGGGGCCGTCCGGCACGGTGGGACGCTTGCTGTCCTTGACCCAGGCGGTGGGGGCGATGTCGATGTGGGCCCAGGGGACGTTGTTCACGAACCGCTGCAGGAACAGAGCGGCGGTGATCGAGCCGGCGTCGCGACCGGCCGAGTTGCGCATGTCGGCCTGTTTGGAGTCCATGATCCTGTCGTACTGGGGCGGCATCGGCATGCGCCAGACGTTCTCGCCCACCTTGGGACCGGCGGCGAGGATGGCGTCGGCGACGGCGTCGTTATTGGAGAACACCCCCGCGTAATCCAGGCCGAGGGCGATGATCATGGCCCCGGTCAGGGTCGCCAGATCGATCATCATCTTGGGCTTGAACCGGTCCTGGGTGTACCAGAGGGCGTCACCCAGAACGAGACGACCCTCGGCGTCGGTGTTGATGACCTCGCAGGTCTGGCCCGACATCGAGGTGACGATGTCGCCGGGACGCTGGGCATTGCCGTCGGGCATGTTCTCGACCAGGCCCAGGATGCCGACCGCATTGACCTTGGCCTTTCGGCCCGCCAGCGCGTGCATCAGGCCCGCGACGGCCGCCGCGCCGCCCATGTCGAAGATCATCTCCTCCATGCCCTGGGCCGGCTTGATCGAGATGCCGCCGGTGTCGAAACAGACGCCCTTGCCGACGAAGGCGATCGGCGCGTCTCCGGCGGTGCCGCCGTTCCACTGGATCACGGCCAGCTGGCTTTCGCGCACCGAGCCCTGGCCCACGCCCAGCAGCATGCCCATGCCCAGTTTTTCCATCTCGGCCTCGCCGAGGATTTCGACCTTCAGGCCCAGGCGCTCCAGCTCCTTGACCCGCCGGGCGAACTCGGCCGGGTAAAGGACATTGGCCGGCTCGGCAACCAGATCGCGCGAGAAATAGACCGCGTCGGCCACGGCCGACATGGGCTCGAACGCCGCCTGGGCCGCGCGGATGTCGCTGGTCACGATCCGCGTCGTGGTCACCGACGGGATTTTTTCGGGCTTCTGCTTGGTCAGGTATTTGTCGAACCGATAGGCGGCCAGACGCACCGCGAACCCGGCCCGCGCCGCCTGGTCCGGTGCCAGGTGCGAGAGATCCAGCGTCAGCACCTCGGCACCCGACAGCTTGGCCGCGTGATAGGCCGTGCCCGCCGCCGTCTCGATGGCCAGGTCGTCGATCTTGTCGCCCGCGCCCGCGCCGACCAACAGCACCGAATCGGCCGCGACGCCCGAGGGCGCGGCCACGGTCAGGGTGGTCGAGGCCGCGCCGGTGAACCGGCTCTTGGCCATCGCCTTGGTCAAAGCGCCGGACGTGCCGGTGTCCAAGGACGCGCCGGTCCCGGCGAAAGCCCGTCCGTCATGGACCAGCACGGCGACGACTTCGGCGGCACCCGACTGGGCGACGAATTCGATCTTCATGGGAAAGCCAACTCCAGCCGGTTACGATCCGGCGTTCAGGTGATGTTCAGCGCGCCCGGTTGTTCCTGGCCCGCCCGGATGTGTATTAGATGCCCCTCTACGCCACGGCCCGCAACCGGGCGAATTCTTTCCCTGCATGACCCTGATCCAAGGCTATCTTTTCCGTCAGATCGGCCTGCCCGTCGTGGCCGCCTGCGCCGCCCTGGCCGGAATCGGCCTCTTGAGCCAGAGCCTGGACCAGCTGGAAGTGATCGTCGAACGCGGCCAGAGCGTCTGGGTCATGGTCAAGCTGACGCTGCTGGCCCTGCCTCAGCTCTTGGCCGTGATCCTGCCGATCGGCCTGTTCGTCGGCGCCCTGATCGCCCTGACCCGGCTGCAGCGCGAACAGGAACTGACCGCCGCCTTCGCCAGCGGCATGACCCGGTGGTCGGTCATCGATCCGGCGGCGCGGATCGCCCTGATCGCGGCGGTCGCGGCCCTGGTCATGAACGTCTTCGTCCAGCCCTGGGCCCAGCAGACTCAGCGCGACACGGCCTTCGAGATTCGCACCGACCTGGCCACTCTGCTGGTCGAGGAAGGCACCTTCGTCGAGGGACCGCAGGGCCTGACCGTCTATGTCCAGCGCATCCAGCAGAGCGGCCTTCTCGAGAACCTCTTCGTCTATATCCAGGACGGCGAGGACACCCGGACCTGGGACGCCGCCGAGGCCCGGTTCGAGCGGATCGACGGCATTCCCTACCTCACCCTGTCCAACGGCTCGGCCCAGGAATACTCCTCGGACGGCGTGCTCACCCAGCTGTCTTTCGACAGTCTTCCGTTCGACCTGACGCCTTTTATCGATACCGAGGACCGGGTCACCTACAAGCCGACCGACCTCTATATGCAGGACCTGTTCGCGCCGTCCGCACAGGTCATGGAGGATAGCGGTTCACGCGGCGAACTGCTGGCCGAGGCCCACTCCCGCCTGTCGTCGCCCCTGTATGCCTTCGTGGCCATGGGGATGGCCTTGGGGGCCATCATGGGCGGGGCGTTCAGCCGGACGGGCTATGGCGGGCGGATCGCCAAGGCGGCGGCCTTCTTCCTGATCGTGCGGATCGCCGGTTACGGCCTGGTCGCGGCCAGCGCCTGGAACGGCTGGCTCAACGTGTTCCAGTACCTGCTGCCGATCGCCGCCACGGCCCTGTCGCTGCGCATCCTGTTCCGGGCGCTCAAGCCCCGTCGCAAGCGTGGCCGGCCGCTGGGCCGTCTGACGCCGAGGCCGGCATGAGCCGGTTCGCCCTGCGCTCGGTCGATCTGCCGGTCAGCCCGTTCCGGTTGGGCCGGATCGAACGCTATGTGCTGACCCAGCAGGGACGCTCGCTGGCCGTGGCCTTGGCGGTGATCGCCTCGCTGGTCATGCTGATCGACTTCGTCGAGATTTCGCGCGGGGTCGGCCAGGACGTAGACCTGTCGGCCTTCCAGATCGTCGGCCTGATGCTGCTGAAGTCGCCGGCGGTGATCATCCAGCTCTTGCCGTTCGTCTTCCTGTTCGGGACGCTGGCGGCCTTCGTCGGGCTGAACCGGCACAGCGAACTGATCGCCATGCGGGCGGCGGGCGTCTCGGCCTGGCGGTTCGTCCTGCCCGCCGCCGGTGCGGCCCTGGTGCTCGGCATCCTCACGGTCACCCTTATCGGCCCCCTGACCGCCTCGGCCGACGGCCTGTTCCAGCGCGAGCGGGCGCGGCTGTCCGGCTCGGTCCTGACCGAGGAACCGAGCCAGGCCGTGTGGCTGCGAGAGGGCTCCGAGACCCGCCAGATGGTGATCCGCGCGGCGCGCCAGGACCGGGCCAGCGGCCAGCTTCAGGACGTGACCTTCTTCATCTACGAGACCGGCCCCGACGGCCTGCGCGCCTTCAACGAACGGATCGATGCGGCCTCGGCCCGGCTCAGCAACGGCTTCTGGCGCCTGATCGACGCGCGGGGGGCCGAGACCGGCCAGCGGGCGGTGGACTATGCCACCCTGGACCTGCCGTCCAACCTGGCCGACGACGAGGCGTTCGAGCGGTTCGCCCGGCCCCAGTCCACGCCCTTCTGGTCCCTGCCCGGCCAGATTCAGCGGATCGAGGACGCCGGCTTCGCCTCCACCGCCTATCGGCTGCGGCTGCAGCAGCTGCTGGCCACGCCGCTGATGTTCGCGGCCATGTCGATCCTGGCGGCCGCCTTCTCACTCAGGCTGATGCGGCTGGGCGACCTGGCCAAGATGGCGGTGGCGGCGGTGGTGCTGGGCTTCGCCTTCTTCTTCGTGAACCAGTTCTCGGCGGCCATGGGCTCGGCCGAGGTGGTGCCGCCGTTCCTGGCGGCCTGGTTGCCGCCGGTGCTGACGGCGCTCGCCGCCTTCACCTTGCTGTTCTATACCGAAGACGGCTAAGCGCATCGCTGGCCGGGGGGCTTTGCGGTTTGCGGTTTCGGATCCTTCATGCGGCGTGACTTGGTAGCCCCTTCTGCGATGGCCCGGCGGGTTCGGCTGCTGTGCGGCGCGGCCATGGCGGCCTGCCTGCCGATCGCCCTGGCAAGCCCGGCCTCGGCCCAGGATCAGGCCCCGCCCCCCACCATAGAAGCTACCGGCCTGGACGGCCTGCCCGCTGACGCCCTGTATCTGGAAGCCGACGACGCCCGGCGCGAGGGCGACGTCGTCTATGCCGAGGGTCTGGCCGAACGCATCTATGCCCGGTTCCAGTCGCACTCCCTACGCGCCGGCCAGATGACCTACGACCTGTCGAGCGGCATCGCCACGGCGGCCGACCGCGTCGAACTGATCAGCCCGCAAGGCGACGTGGTCCACGCCAGCCGACTGGAGCTCGATTCGGACCTGACCGTCGGTGTCGCCGTCGATTTCGCGACCCGGCTGGCCGACGGGTCCAGCCTGATGGCCGCGACCGCCGTGCGCCGATCGGCCAATGTCAACGAGCTGAACTACGCCCTCTACACCCCCTGCCCGATCTGCGACGCCGAGGGCAATCCCAAGGAACCGTCGATCTCGATCCAGGCCGAGAAGGTGGTCCAGGACGAGGAACTGCGGGCGATCCTGTACCGCAACGCCGTGTTCCGGGTCGGCGGGGTGCCGGTGTTCTGGTTGCCGGTGTTCGCCACGCCCGATCCGACAATCGAGCGGGCCTCGGGCTTCCTGATCCCCGACATCAACTATGACGAAGGGCGCGGCGTCTCGGTCGAGGTGCCGTATCTGATCGTGGTTTCACCCTCCGAGGACTGGCTGATCAGCCCCCAGATCAACACCGGGGTCGCGCCCCTGCTGAACCTGCAATGGCGGCGGCGGTTCGCCGACGGCACTATCGTGGCGCGCGGCGGCTATACCTACGCCCAGAGCTTCGGTGACTTCGACCTGGACGGCGATGGCGATGCCGAGAGCAATGTCGATTTCGGTGACGAGACCAGCCGCAGCTACCTGCTGGCCCACGGCCGGTTCGATCCCGGCGGCCCGTGGCGCTGGGGCTTCACCGCCGAACGCACCTCGGACAAGACCTTGTTCGACCGCTACGACGTATCCTCGCCCTATCAGGACAACGGCCTGTACTACGGTGATGAGCGCCGCCTGATCAGCCAGATCTACGCCGAGCGCCAGACCCAGCGGTCCTATCTGTCGATCGCCGCCTTTACGCTTCAGAGCCTCCGCGTCGCCCAGTTCAACGACGTTACCCCGGCCCTGAACGTATTCGAGGACGACGACACCCTGCCGATCGTCGCCCCGATCATCGACTGGCGGTTCGAGCCCGAGGGGCCGGTGCTCGGCGGTCGGCTGCGCTTCCACGGCTCGGCTGTATCCCTGTTCCGCGAGAGCTACATCGGTAGCCCGGTTCTGCGCCGCGAAGTCCTTCCGACTGGCGTGGCCGACGGCCTGCCCGGTGTCGACAGCCGCCGCGTCTCGACCCAGGTCGACTGGCGCCGCACCTTCATCTCCCCGGCCGGTGTCCGCTACGAGCCGTTCGTCGACACCCGGCTGGATATCTATTCGGTCGCCGACCTGCCGCCGATGCTGGGCGTGGACGACGAGGTCATCACGCGGGGCCGCGCCACCGCCGGGATCGACGTCAGCTATCCGCTGATCCGCCGCCTGTCGCCGACCGCCGACCTGATCCTGGAACCGCTGGCCCAGCTGTCGGTGTCCAATGACGCCGACCTGGACCCGCGCATCCCTGTCGAGGACACCCAGACCTTCGAACTGGACGAAAGCTCCCTGTTCCGCATCGACCGCCTGCCCGGCTACGACCTGTACGAAGGCGGTGTCCGGTTCACGGCGGGCAACCGCGTGACCCTGCGCTGGGACGAAGACCGAAGCGCCAGCGTCTTCATCGGCCGCAGCTTCCGGGGCAATGAGCAGGACGATTTCCGCGTGCCGATCCCCGACGATCCCACGCGCATCTACGACCCGTCCGGCCTGGCGGCCCAGACCTCGGACTGGGTGGTCCAGGCCGACTTCCGCCCGTCGGACGCCATTCGCGGCTGGACCCACGCCACCGTGGACGGTTCGGGCGACATCCGCCGGGCCGAGGTGGCGCTGGACGGACGCTGGGGCCGACGTAATCTGGGTACGCTGAGCTATATCGTGGACCGCTCCAATCCGGTCGACGGACCGCTGAACCGCAACTATGAATTCGTCCAGATCGCGGCCCAGCAATTCGTCTATGGCAACTGGGGTGTGACGGTCGCGGGCATCGCCGATCTGGAGCGCGACACCATCACCCGGTCCGAGGTCGGCCTGTTGTTCGACGACGACTGTTTCCGCTTCGAGATCGGTTTCCGCCGCGACGAGACACGGGTTCGCCCCTCGGGTCCGTCGGAAGGCATCTTCGTGCGTCTAAACCTAGCCACTTTTGGGGGGTCAGGTTATGGGAGACGCGGCTTGCGCTGAGCATGACGCGTGAGGAGGTGCGACCTCCCCGGGGAACTTGGGGTCGAGACCGCGCCGCTTTTGGGAATTCAGGACTGACCATGCGTTTGATTCGTTGTTCGACCGGCGTGGCCCTAGCCGCGCTCATGGCCGGTTCGGCCTTGGCCCAGACCGCGCCCGCACCGCAAACGCCCGCGGCGGCACCGGCGCCAGCGGCTCCGGCTGCTGCCCGAGCGCAGGCTCAGTTCCGGGTCCAGGACGGCGTCGTTGCCACGGTCAACGACCAGATCATCACCGGCTTCGACATCCGCCAGCGGATGCTGCTGATCATCGCCACCAGCCAGATCCAGCCGACCGAGGAAAACATCCCGGCCATCCAGGCCCAAGCCTATCAAAGCCTGGTCGAGGAGAAGCTCCAGGCGCAGGAACTTCTCAACTACGAAGACCTGGTCATCAGTGAACAGGAAGTCGATCAGGAGCTGACGGCCCAGGCCCAGGAGGCGGGCACAACCCTGGAGCAGTACCTCGGCTTCCTGCAGCAGGGCGGCATCCAGCCCGCGCACATCCGCGAACAGACCCGCGTCCAGATCGGCTGGCGGGCGCTGGTCGGCGGTCGGTTCAACACCCGCTCCCAGGTGTCGCGGGCCCAGGTCGAACAGGCCATGCGGCAGCTGACCGAGGCCGCGTCCAAGCCCCAGTATCTGATCGGCGAAATCTATATCGAGGCGGCCCGGGCCGGCGGCCAGCAGGCCGCCCTGGACGGCGCCAACCAGCTGATCGCCCAGCTGCAGCAGGGCGCTCCGTTCCAGGCTGTGGCGCGCCAGTTCTCCTCGGCGCCGTCAGCCGCCGCCCGCATTCCGGGCGACGCCGGCTGGGTCGTCCAGGGCACGGTCGCGCCGGCCCTGCAGCAGGCCTATGATGCGCTGCAGGTCGGCCAGCTGTCGCGCCCCATCCCGGTCGAGGGCGGTGTCTACATCATCTACATGCGCGACAAGCGTCAGGGCTCCTCGACCAATCTGGTCCAGCTGAAGCAAGTCATGGTCGAGGTGCCGGAAGGCGCGGCGGAGGCCGATGTCGCCGCCGCGACCCAGCGCCTCCAGGCGATCCAGCCCCAGCTCACCTGTGACAACATGCTGGCGCGCGCCACGTCGGAACAGGGCCTGTTGGGGTCCGACCTCGGCGAGAGCGACATCTCCAACCTGGCGCCGCAATTCCAGCAGGTGGCCGAGGCCGCCACCGCCGGCACCGTATCGGCCCCGATCCGCACTCCGCTGGGCGTGCATCTGATCGGGGTCTGCGGCAAGCGGGTCGGTGGACCCGAGGCCCCGACCTATCAGCAGGTCGAGGGGCGCCTGCGCAACCAGAACCTGGCGATGATGGCGCGGCGCTATATTCGCGACCTGCGGGCCGACGCGCTCATCGAGCAGAAATGACGCTCGGCCCGTCGCCGCGACCGCTCGTCCTGACCCTGGGCGAGCCCGCCGGCGTCGGACCCGAGATTATCGCCAAGGCCTGGTCCGCGCTGCGCGACCAAGCCCCGACGTTCGTGGTGGTCGGCGATGCGCGCCTTTTGTCGGATCAGGGCGTGCCGGTCGCCACGATCATGGCCCCGACCGACGCGGTCGATACGTTCGCCCGGGCTCTGCCGGTCCTGCATCAGCCGGCACCGGCCCCGGTGCGAACAGGCCGTCCCGACCCGGCCAACGCCGGCATCGTCGCGGACTGGATCGAGCACGGCGTCGATCTGGTGCTGTCGGGCGAGGCGGCGGGTCTGGTCACGGCCCCGATCGCCAAGGCGCCGCTGTATGCCGCGGGATTCCGCTTTCCCGGCCACACCGAATTCATCGCCGAACTGACCGGCGACGCCCCGTTCGGCGGCACGCGCGGCCCCGTCATGATGCTGACCGCCCGAAACCTGCGGGCCTGTCTGGTCACCATCCATGTGCCGCTTGATCAGGTGCCCGAGCTCGTCACCGTCGAACGCGTCTGCCGCAGCGCCCGCGTCGTGCATGAGGCGATGCGGCGCGACTTCGGCATCGCCCACCCTCGCCTCGCCTTGGCCGCCCTGAACCCGCACGCGGGCGAAAGCGGGTCCTTGGGCCTGCAGGAAATCGAGGTGTTGCATCCGGCCGTCGAGGCGCTGCGTGCCGAGGGCATCGCCATCACCGATCCCCTGCCCGCCGACACGATGTTCCATGACGAGGCCCGCGCGACCTATGACGCGGCGATCTGCCTGTACCACGACCAGGCCCTGATCCCGGTCAAGACTTTGGACTTCTGGGGCGGCGTCAACGCCACCCTGGGGCTGCCGATCGTGCGCACCTCGCCCGACCACGGCACCGGGTTCGACATCGCCGGCAAGGGCCTCGCGCGCGCCGACAGCCTGATCGCCGCGATCCGCCTCGCCTCGGAGATGGCCCGGAACCGCACGGCGGGATGATCGGGCGACTCTAGTTTCCGGGCTCGATTCACTCCAGTTTGCGGGAGTCCAACCTCTGCAACCTTGCGATGGACTCCATCGACCGAACCCCCCCTGCCCAGGCGGCTTTACGAAGATGGCGAAGACTGGCCGGGGCGTTTAACAGACGGGCGTGACCGACCTGCCGCCCCTTCGCGAATCCCTGGAAGCGCATGGCCTCCTGGCCAAGAAGAGCTTCGGCCAGCATTTCCTGCTGGACCTCAACATCACGCGCAAGATCGTGCGGCTCGCCGGGCCGTTCGAGGGCCGCGCCGTCATCGAGGTCGGTCCCGGCCCCGGGGGTCTGACGCGCGCCCTGTTGGAAAGCGATGCCGGCCCCTTGGTTCTGATCGAGAAGGATCCGCGCTTCGTACCCCTGCTGAGCGAACTCGATCCCGGCGACGGTCGCCTGACCATCGTCCAGGCGGATGCCCTGAAGGTCGCCGAGGCCGATCTGGTCACCGGCCCGGCCCATCTGGTCTCCAACCTGCCCTACAACGTCGGCACGGCCTTGCTGATTAAATGGCTGACGGGCCCGTGGCTGCCCCACGCCCTGACCTTGATGTTCCAGAAGGAAGTCGCCGAACGCATCGTGGCCGCGCCCGGTGACGACGCCTATGGCCGCCTCGCCATCATCGCACAGGCCGTGTGCGAGTCCCGCATCGTCATGCACCTGCCGGCCGCCGCCTTCACCCCGCCGCCCAAGGTCGCGTCCGCCGTCGTCCACCTCGTGCCGCACGACCGACGCCCCGACGCGGCCACCCTGAAACGACTGGAGACGGTCACCGCCGCCGCCTTCGGCCAGCGCCGTAAGATGCTGCGGTCCAGCTTGAAGCCGCTCGGCGGCGCGAGCCTGTGCGAGGCGGCCGGTATCGACGCCGACGCCCGGGCCGAGACCATCGACCTGGCCGGCTTTCTGCGGCTGGCGAAGGCAGTGGAGCCACGCTGAACCGGCGGGCTTCTCCCGACCGCCGCGATGCGGCTAGAAGGCCGCATGACGAATCAAGCCGCGCCGAACACCCGCGTCATCCGCAGCCCACGCGGGCTGGAGATGACCGCCAAGACCTGGGCCGCCGAGGCCGCCCTGCGCATGCTGATGAACAACCTCGACCCCGAGGTGGCCGAACGGCCCGAGGACCTCGTCGTCTATGGCGGCATCGGCAAGGCGGCGCGCGACTGGGCCAGTTTCGACCGGATCGTCGAGAGCCTGCGCGCTCTGGGGCCGGACGAAACCCTGCTGGTCCAGTCGGGAAAGCCGGTCGGGGTGTTCCGCACCCATGCGGACGCGCCGCGGGTGCTCATCGCCAACTCCAACCTGGTGCCGAAATGGGCGACCTGGGAGCATTTCAACGCGCTCGATCGCAAGGGGCTGATGATGTACGGCCAGATGACGGCCGGGTCGTGGATCTACATCGGCACCCAAGGCATCGTTCAGGGCACCTATGAGACCTTCATGGAGGCGGCGCGCCAGCACTGGGGCGGCGTCACCTCGGGCAAGTGGATTCTGACCGCCGGTTTGGGCGGCATGGGCGGGGCCCAGCCTCTGGCCGCGACCATGGCCGGGGCCTCGTGCCTGGCGGTCGAATGCCAGCGCAGCCGGATCGAGATGCGTCTTCGCACGCGGTACCTGGACGTCATGGCCGAAAGCCTGGACGAAGCCCTGGCCCTGATCGATGAGGCCGGTCGTACCGGAAAGCCCATATCGGTCGGGTTGTTGGCCAATGCGGCCGAGGTTCTGCCCGAGATGGCCCGGCGCGGCGTCCGGCCCGATCTGGTCACCGACCAGACCAGCGCCCATGACCTGATCAACGGCTATGTCCCCGCCAGATGGACGGTCGCCGAGTGGGAGGACAAGCGGGTATCCGACCCCGCCGCCGTCGAGGCCGCGGCGCGCCAATCCTGCGCCGTCCATGTCCAGGCCATGCTGGACTTCCAGTCGGCGGGCATCCCGGTCACCGACTATGGCAACAACATCCGTCAGGTCGCCTTCGACGAGGGCGTGACCGATGCCTTCGCCTTTCCCGGTTTCGTCCCGGCCTATATCCGCCCGCTGTTCTGTCGCGGCATCGGTCCGTTCCGCTGGGCCGCCCTGACCGGCGATCCGGACGACATCCGAAAGACCGACGCGGCGATGAAGCGGCTGTTCCCCGACAACGCCGGCCTGCACCGCTGGCTCGACATGGCGGGGGAGCGGATCGCGTTCCAGGGCCTGCCCGCCCGCATCTGCTGGATCGGGCTGGGCGACCGGCATCGGGTCGGGCTGATGTTCAACGACATGGTCGCCTCGGGCGAACTGTCCGGCCCCATCGTCATCGGCCGCGATCATCTCGACAGCGGCTCGGTCGCCAGCCCCAACCGCGAGACCGAGGCGATGATGGACGGCTCGGACGCCGTATCCGACTGGCCTCTCTTGAACGCCCTGCTGAACACCGCCTCGGGCGCCAGCTGGGTGTCGCTGCACCACGGCGGAGGGGTCGGCATGGGTTATTCCCAGCATTCCGGCGTCGTCATCGTCGCCGACGGCACACCCGAGGCGGCAAAACGTCTGGAGCGCGTGCTGTGGAACGACCCCGCCACCGGCGTCATGCGCCATGCCGATGCCGGGTATGAGATCGCCAAGGATGCCGCGAAGGCCCACGGCCTCAACCTGCCTTCAATACGATGACCCTCTCCCAGAGGGAGAGGGAGGCCGCGCACGGCGGCGTAGCCGTCGTTCTGGCGCGGGCGGGTGAGGGGTTGAAACGAGAATGCTGGTCCACCGGCTTTACCCCTCACCCTTTCGCGCAAGAACGATCGCTCCGCTCTCGTGCGCTCAAGCCCTCTCCCACCGGGAGAGGGAGAATACTGACGGACCTGAACCCATGACCCAAATCACCATCGGCTCCGAGCCGCTGACGCTCAATCAGCTGCGTATCGTGCTCGACGGCCCGGTCACCGTCGGCCTGACCGACGCGGCCTGGTCCAACGTCGACAAGGGCGCGGCCACCGTCGCCGCCATCCTGGCGGAAGGCCGGACCGTCTATGGCATCAACACCGGCTTCGGCCTGCTGGCCAGCACCAGCATCGCGCAGGAAGACCTGGAAACGCTTCAGAAAAACCTGGTGCTCAGCCACGCCTGCGGCGTCGGTCCCTTGCTGGGCGACGCGGTCGTGCGCCTGCTTCTGGTACTCAAGATCGCCAGCCTGTCGAAGGGCGCATCCGGCATTCGGCGCGAGACGCTGAACACCCTGATCGCCCTGGTCGATGCCGACGTCCTGCCCTGCATCCCGTCCAAGGGCTCGGTCGGGGCGTCGGGCGACCTGGCACCGCTGGCCCATATGTCCTGCGTCCTGATCGGCGTCGGCGAGGCGCGGCATGACGGCACGACGCTGTCGGCCGAGGACGCCCTGGCGCGGGTCGGCCGGTCACCGCTGACGCTCGGCCCGAAGGAAGGTCTGGCCCTGCTGAACGGGACGCAATGTTCGACAGCGCTGGCCCTGGCCGGGCTGTTCGCCGCCGAGGCCACCTTCGCCGCCGCCGTCGCCGCCGGAGCTTTATCGGTCGATGCGCTGAAGGGCTCCGACGCCCCGTTCGACGCCCGCATCCATGCCCTGCGCGGCCAGCCCGGCCAGATCGACGTCGCCGCGCGCCTGCGTGAACTGATGTCCGGCTCGGCCATCCGCGACAGCCACCGCGACGACTGTTCCAAGGTCCAGGACCCCTACTCCCTGCGTTGCCAGCCCCAGGTCATGGGGGCGACGCTCGACGTCCTGCGCCACGCCGCCGCCACGCTGGAGCGCGAGGCCAATGCGGTGACCGACAATCCGCTGGTCTTCATCGAGGACGGCGACGTCATTTCCGGAGGTAACTTTCACGCCGAACCCGTTGCTTATACTGCGGATCAGATCGCGATGTGCCTGTGCGAGATCGGCAATATCTCGGAGCGCCGCACCGCCATCCTGGTCGATCCCAAGATGAGCGAACTGCCGGCCTTCCTGGTGCGCGAGAGTGGCCTGAACTCCGGCTTCATGATCGCCCAGGTCACCGCCGCCGCGCTCGTGGCCGAGAACCGGATGGTGGTCCATCCCTGCGTCGTCGACACCGTGCCGACCAGCGCCAACCAGGAAGACCACGTCTCCATGGCCACCCATGGCGCGCGCCGCCTGCTGGACATGGCCGAGAACACCGCAACCGTGGTCGGGATCGAACTGCTGGCCGCGGCCCAGGGCATCGAGTTCCACCGGCCCTTGACCAGCTCGCCGGAGCTGGAACGGGTTCTGGCCATCGTGCGGGAGGCCGCCGCGCCCTATACGAGCGACCACTATTTCGCGCCCGACATCGCCCGGGCGACCGACGGGGTTCGGGAGGGGCGGTATCGGAGGTTCGCAGGCGATTTGTTGCCGTCAGCCTAATCGGGGGCTCCCTCTCCCAGAGGGAGAGGGCTTGAGCGCCCGAGAGCCGCCAGGCGATCGGACTTGCGCGACCCGAAGGGCAGCGCGGAGCCTGAAAGGGTGAGGGGTTTCGCACTTACCGGTCAGACCGTGACCCCTCACCCTTTCGCCTTGCCAATCGCTGCGCTCTTGGAGGCTCAAGCCCTCTCCCGCTGGGAGAGGGAAGCGCCGAAAGGCTGGGCTCTAAATGTGGATCACCTTGCCGAAGGCGTCCAGCGACGCCTCGTGCATTGCCTCAGACATGGTCGGGTGCGGATAGACGGTGCCGTGGATTTCGGCCTCGGTCGCCTCCATGGTGATGGCGGTGACATAGCCCTGGATCATCTCGGTGACCTCGGCCCCGATCATGTGGGCCCCGATCAGGGCCCCGGTTTTGGCATCGAAGATGGTCTTGACGAAGCCGTCGGTGTCGCCCGAGGCGATGGCCTTGCCGTTCACCTTGAAGGGGAAACGGCCGATCTTGACCTCGCGCTTGGCCTCCTTCGCCGCCTGTTCGGTGATGCCGACCGAGGCGACCTGGGGCTGGGAATAGGTGCAGCCGGCGATCGGGCTGTCGATGTGCGGGCCGGTCTGACCGGCGATGACCTCGGCGGCGTGGATGCCTTCGTGCGAGGCCTTGTGCGCCAGCCAGGGGGCACCGGCGCAGTCGCCGATGGCGTACAGGCCCGTGACGTTGGTTCGGCAGTGGCCGTCGATCTTGATGTGGCCGCGGTCCAGTTCAACACCCAGCGCCTCCAAACCGATGCCGTCGGTATTGGCGGTGATGCCGACGGCCGAGATGCAGACCTCGGCCTCCAGCGTCTCGGTCTTGCCGCCGGCTTCCAGCGCGACCTGGACGCCCGCGCCGCCCTTGGAGACCTTGGTCACCTTGGCCCCGACGCGAAACTTCATACCGCGTTTCTCGAACGATTTCTGCGCCGCCTTGGACACTTCCTCATCCTCGACGGGAAGAATGCGCGGCAGGGCCTCGACCACGGTGACGTCCACGCCCAGCGCGCGGTAGAAGCTGCCGAACTCGATGCCGATGGCGCCCGAGCCGATCACCACGATGGATTTGGGAAGGGCCTTGGGCGCCATGGCCTCGCGATAGGCCCAGATGCGGTCGCCGTCGGCCTCCAGCCCGATTTGGGGGATCGCCTTGGCCCGTGCGCCGACGGCCAGGATCACCGCCTTGGCCTCGACCGTGCGCGATCCGCCGGCCTTGAGCGCGATGACGACCTTGGGGGCGTCCTTGCCCTTCTCCAGCTTGGCCGTGCCCTCGATGACCTCGATCTTGTTCTTCTTCATCAGGAAGCCGACGCCGGCGTTCAGCTGTTTGGCCACGCCGCGCGAGCGGGCGATGATGGCGTCGAAGTCAAAGCCGATCTTGTCGGCGGACAGGCCGTAATCCTTGAGGTGGCTCAGGCTCTCGTATTTCTCGCCGGACTTCAGCAGGGCCTTGGTGGGGATACAGCCCCAGTTCAGGCAGATGCCGCCCAGGTTCTCACGCTCGACGATGGCGACCTTCTGGCCCAGCTGACTGGCGCGGATGGCGGCGACGTAGCCGCCGGGGCCCGAACCGATGACGATCAGATCAAACTCGGCCATGGGTCAGAGTACCTTTTCGATGTCGGCCGTGAGGGCCACAGGTTCGGTCTGAGGAGCATACCGGGCCACGACCTGGCCCTCGCGGTCGGTCAGGAATTTCGTGAAGTTCCATTTGATGGCCTTGGAGCCGAGGAAGCCCCGCTTCTGTTCGGTCAGCCAGGCGTAGAGCGGATGCCGATCCGGGCCATTGACCTCGACCTTGTCGAACATCGGGAAGGACACGTCGAAGCTGGAGGCACAGAAGGCGGCGATCTCGGCGGCGCGGCCGGGTTCCTGATTGCCGAACTGGTTGCAGGGGAAGCCCAGGACCTCGAACGGCTGGTCGGCGAAGGTGCGGTGCAGTTTCTCCAGCCCGTCGTACTGGCCGGTGAAGCCGCATTTGGACGCGGTGTTGACGATCAGCAGGGCCTGGCCCCGGAACCGTTCCAGCGGCACCTCGGTGCCGTCGATGCCGGTGGCGGTGAAGTCATAGACCGAGGTCATCGCGTCGCCCTCACGCCAGCATGGTCACGGGATCTTCGATCAACGGCTTGAAGGCCTGCAGGAATTTCGCGCCGATCGCGCCGTCCACCACGCGGTGATCGCAGGTCAGGGTGACGGTCATCACCGTGGCCACGGCCAGCTGGCCGTTCCTGACCACTGGCCGCTGCTCGCCCGCGCCCACGCTCATGATCGCACCTTGGGGCTCATTGATGATCGAGGCGAAGCTCTTGATGCCGAACATGCCCAGGTTGGAGACGCTGAACGTGCCGCCCTGGAACTCCTCGGGCTTCAGCTTGCGGTCGCGGGCACGCTTGGCCAGGTCCTTGGACTCGGTCGCGATCTGCGAAAGAGATTTGGTCTCCGCCGCGCGGATGATGGGCGTGATCAGGCCGCCGTCGATCGCCACGGCCATGGCAATGTCGGCGTGGTGGTGCATGGCGATGCCCTCGGGGCTGTAGGAGGCATTGGCTTCCGGCACCGCCTTCAGGGCCAGGGCGACGGCCTTGATCACGAAGTCGTTGACCGAGACCTTGATGCCCTGCGGTTCCAGCATGGCGTTGACCTTGGCCCGCACAGCCATCAGGCCGTCGATCTCGCAGTCGATGGTCAGAGGGAAATGCGGCACGTCGCGGAAGCTGTCGGTCAGGCGGCGCGCGATGGCCTTGCGCATGCCGTCCAGCGGGATCAGGTCGTAGCTGCCGTCGGGGATGCCCATCTGGGCCAGCGATTGGACCCTGCGCGGTTCGGCGGCCGGTGCGCCCTGGGCCGCCGGGGCGGTCGCGGGTTTGGCCCCACCCTTGCCGGCCGCCTCGACGTCGCGCTTGACGATCCGGCCGTGCGGGCCGGTGCCCTTGAGGGTCTTGATGTCGAGGCCGGCCTGTTCGGCCAGGCGGCGCGCGAGGGGCGACGAGAAGACGCGCTCGCCGGTCGCCTTGTCGGCCTTGGGCAGCAACACGTCCTTCGCCGGCTTCACGCCTTCGGGCGTCGCGACCGCGTCGCCGCTCTCGTGACCGGCAGGCGCCGGTTTGGCGTCCGCCGCTTGTGCTTCCGGCTTGGGCGCCGGGGCCTTGGCACCGTCCTCGCCGGCCAGGCGGGCGATGGGGGTGTTGACCTTCACCCCCTCGGTACCCTCGGCGACCAGGATTTCCAGGACCTCGCCCTCGTCGACCGCTTCGACCTCCATGGTGGCCTTGTCGGTCTCGATCTCGGCGATGACGTCGCCGGCCGAGACGGTGTCGCCGACCTTGACGTGCCATTTGGCCAGCACGCCTTCTTCCATCGTCGGCGACAGGGCGGGCATCAGGATGTCGGTCATCTAGGCCTCGATCGTCTGGTAGGTGAGTTCGAACTTCAGCCCGTCCGGGTCGGCGAAAAAGACGGCGTAGTAGCCCGGTCCATAGTCGGGATAGGCGGCGGGCGCGTCGAGCACCGGGATGCCCCATTGGACCAGCTTGTCGTGGAAGGCATCCACGTCCGCCGGACTGTCGGCCCAGAAGGCGAAATGGTGGAAACCGGGTTTGTAACGGTCATAAGGGCCGTCGTGTCGGCGCTCGGCCTGGCTCAGGCTGATCGCGGTCACGGCGGAGGCGTTGAACCAGACGGTGAACTGTCCTTCGTGTTCCTCGACCTTTTCATAACTGAGCTCGGTCAGGACGGGCGTGTAGAAGGCGGCCTCGCAGGCGGCCAGATCGGACACGCTCAGGGTCAGGTGATTGACCCCGCCGCGCGCGCCTTTCAGCACCGAACTCATGGCCGGTTTGGTCCACGGCCCTGTGCGGCGCGAGCGTGGGCGTGATCCCAGCCGTGGCAGATGGCAGCGAAAGCCGCATCGCGATCAAGACCCGACACGGCGGCATAGGCATTGGAAAAGTTCCAGGCGCATTCGGCCAACACAGCCCCCATATGGCGCGGATCCTTCAGCGCGGGGCGAACGTTCATGTGGGCCGAGTTCTCGCCCCACCAGATGCGCGCCAGTTCCGTGACCTCATTGGGATTGAGCGCAGCGAGCTCGTCGGGAATGGCCAGGGCCTTTTCCTGGGGAGTCATGCCATGACCTTCTTCACAGCCGCCACGATCTTGTCCGCCCCGGGCAAGGACAACACCTCCAAATTCGCCGCGTACGGCAGGGGCACATCCTCCTGGTGCACCCGCAGCGGCGGGGCGTCCAGATAGTCGAACGCGTGTTCGATCACCCGGGCCACCACCTCTGCGCCGACGCCCATCGGGCCCCAGCCTTCCTCGGCCGAGACCAGGCGGTTGGTCTTCTTGACGCTCTCGACGATGGTGTCGTGGTCCAGCGGGCGCAGGGTGCGCAGGTCGATGACCTCGGCCTCGATCCCCTCGGCGGCCAGGGTCTCGGCGGCCTGGAGGGCGAAGCCGACCATGCGGCTATGGGCCGTGATGGTGACGTCGGTGCCTTCGCGCCGGACCTTGGCCTTGCCGATCGGAAGCACCCAGTCCTCGACGTCCGGCACATCGAACTCCAGCCCGTACATCATCTCGTGCTCGAGGAAGACGACCGGGTTCGGATCGCGGATCGCCGCCTTCAACAGGCCCTTGGCGTCGGCGGCGTCATACGGCGCGATGACCTTCAGGCCGGGGACGTTGGCGTACCAGGACGAATAGTCCTGGCTGTGCTGGGCCGCCACGCGGCTGGCGGCGCCGTTCGGGCCGCGGAACACGATCGGCGCGCGGATCTGGCCGCCCGACATGTACAGCGTCTTGGCCGCCGAGTTGATGACATGGTCGATGGCCTGCATGCCGAAATTCCAGGTCATGAACTCCACGATCGGCTTCAGCCCCGCCATGGCCGCCCCGACGCCCAGGCCGGCGAAGCCATGCTCGGTGATCGGGGTGTCGACGACGCGCCGGTCGCCGAACTCCTGCAACAGTTCGCGGCTGACCTTATAGGCGCCCTGGTACTGGGCGACCTCCTCGCCGATCAGGAACACGACCTCGTCGCGCCGCATCTCCTCGGCCATGGCGTCGCGCAGGGCGTCGCGGATCGTGGTCTTGACCAGCTTGGCGTCGGCGGGGATTTCCGGGTCGCGCAGTTCGGCCTTGGGCTTGGGCGTTTCGGCCTGGGGCGGAGCCTTCTCCGACTCGCCCGACCGGGCCTCCGCCGCCCCGTCCTTGGCCACCGGCGCGGCGACCGAGGCCGCGTCCTCGACCGGCTTCGGCGCAGGGGCGGCGGCCCCGTCCTCGCCCTTCAGCCGCGCGATCGGCGTATTGACCTTCACCCCCTCGGAGCCTTCGGCCACCAGGATTTCGGCGACCTCGCCCTCGTCGACGGCCTCGACCTCCATGGTCGCCTTGTCGGTCTCGATCTCGGCGATCACGTCCCCGGCCGAGACCATGTCCCCCGCCTTGACGTGCCATTTGGTCAGCGTGCCCTCTTCCATCGTGGGCGAGAGCGCCGGCATCAGGATGTCGGTCATCGTTATTGTGCTCCGGCCGTCGTGCAGTCCAGTTGGGGTTCTTGTGGCATCGGTTCCCCGTCTTCTCGATCCCAATAGGCGCGGTAATAGGCGACCTGTTCCTCTAGCCGAACCGGACAGTCATTCGAACGAAGCCAGTAAGATGCCAGAACAATGCCCGACATATCATCGGGGTGTTCTATGCCCATCTCATTGAAATATCCGGCCAAGGGGCCGCCTCCCCAAAGCCCCCAGTTATTCCGCATCCACATGCCGAAGCCAAAGTGGGCCTGTATCTTGTCGTCGTAGGACAGCGCTTTGTACTCGTCGCGAGACGGCCAATGAGCGTCCAGGCAATCCATCGCGGCTGACAACGTCGCCGGCGCACACGCGATCAATGCCTCACCGGCAGGGTCGGCGGCTGGTTGTTGACTACCCAGACCGACAGAAAGAGCGATCGCTAATGAGACCAGCACCTCACGCCTCCACATACACGTCGGTATAGAGTTCGGACGGATCCGGCTCCGGGCTCTCCTGGGCGAACTGGACCGCTTCGGCGACGATCGCCTTGATCTCGGCGTCGATGGCCTTCAGCTCGTCCTCGGTCGCTTTGGCGGCGCTCAGCAGGGTCTTGATGTGGTCGATCGGGTCGCGGGTCTTCTTGACCTCGTCGACCTCTTCCTTGGTGCGGTATTTGGCCGGATCGCTCATGGAATGGCCGCGATAGCGATAGGTCTTCACCTCCAGGATGAAGGGCCCCTCCCCGTCCCGCGCCCGCGCCACGGCCCGTTCGACTGCGTCCTTGACCGCCAGCACGTCCATGCCGTCGACCTGTTCGCCGGGGATGCCGAAACTGGCCCCGCGCTGGCTGAGGTTGGTCGTGGACGACGAGCGGTCGATGCTCGTGCCCATGGCGTACTGGTTGTTCTCGATGATGTAGATGGCCGGCAGCTTCCACAGCTGGGCCATGTTGAAGCTCTCATAGACCTGGCCCTGATTGGCCGCGCCGTCGCCGAAATAGATGAAGGCCACCGACCGGTCGTCGCGGTATTTCGACGCGAACGCCAGCCCGGTCCCCAGCGCCACCTGCGCCCCCACGATCCCGTGCCCGCCGAAAAAGCCGGTCGGCACGTCGAACATGTGCATCGAGCCGCCCTTGCCCTTGGACGATCCGCCGGACCGCCCGGTCAGCTCGGCCATGACCTCCTTGGGGTCCATGCCGGCGGCCAGCATGTGGCCGTGGTCGCGATAGCCGGTGATGACCCGGTCGCCCTTGTCCTGGCTGGCCTGGACGCCGACGGCCACGGCCTCCTGGCCGATGTACAGGTGACAGAAGCCGCCGATCAGACCCATGCCGTACAGCTGGCCCGCCCGCTCCTCGAAGCGGCGGATCAGCACCATCTCGCGATAGTATTTGAGCAATTCGTCCTTGGTCGCGGTCGGTGTGTTGGGCACCGATGCGGTCTTGGGCGTGGTCTTCTGGGCGGCTCTCGCCATCCGGCATCTCCCGGCTGAGCCCCGAGGCCGGAACGGCTGCGTGGGGCTTCTTATCGTTACGGAAAGCGGCTTTAGCAGCCTTCGTTCCCGAAAGGCAAAGTCGGGTTTCGACGATGTAACGATAAGTCAGGCGCAGCCATGATCAGTCCACGGCTGCCCGGCTCGGACCTATCGTGAAAATCAATGAAGTCGTCATGGCCGGGCTTGGTCCGGCCATCCATACACGCAGGATGCACCGCGGTTTCGGAAGCGTCGATCCGGCCGGGCTCAGGGCTTGACCGGCCGAACGTATGGATCACCGGGACAAGCCCGGTGATGACGAGGATGTCTGTCGCCTGAGCTAAGCCGGCTGCGTCGAGACCCGGATCACATAGTCGCGCGGGTCGGAGAAGCCGAGCACGACCCGCGCCCGTTCCTCCAGCAGGTCGCGCGACAGGGCGTTGGTCTGGAGATGCCGGACGCGCAGTTCCAGTTCCGCGTTCTGGGCCGACAGGCGGGCCAGTTCGACCTCGCGCTTGTGCAGCAGGGCGGTGCGTTCGCCGCCGCTCAGCAGGCCGCGCTGGCCGGTCAGGGCCTGGACGCCCAGATAGACGATCAGCAACAGCAGGAAGGCGGACGGCAGGTAAGGCTTCATGCGCTCGGGCACAGGGGACGCTCCTTCTGAGCGTTGGACACGGTTGCCGACCTGTGACCGAAAATGCCTAACGAACCGTAGCTTGGCCGTAACTGTTCGCCGGTTTAGGCGGCTTGGCGAAGTCCCGCGCGATCCTGCTCGGCGGCGCGGATGCGGGCCTCGGCGACTGCATCGGCGATCTCGTGCGTCGGACGGTTCTCGGCTTGGGCGCGGTCCAGGATTTCGTCGAGGGTCTCCATCAGCCGGCTGAGCTTGGTCTCAACCCAGGCCGGATCATAGGCACCGCCCGACTGACGCGCGCGGAGCTCGGACGCCACATTGATGATCCCGCCGCCGTTGACGACATAGTCCGGGGCGTACAGCACGCAGGCCTCGAACAGGGCCCGGCCGATCTGGGGCGTGGCCAGCTGGTTGTTGGCGGCGCCGACCACCGCCTTGACCGACAGGCGTTTCAGCGTGCCGGGGTTCAGCGTCGCGCCCAGGGCGCAGGGCGCATAGATGTCCGCCTTGACGTCATAGATGGCGTCGGGGGCGACGATCTCGGCTTTGGTGCGGGCCGCGACCTCGGCCAGCAGGGCGGTGTTGACGTCGGTCATGACCAGCCGAGCCCCGGCCCGATGCAGCTTGTCGGCCAGATAGCCACCGACGTGGCCGATGCCCTGGACGGCGACCGTCAGGCCGGTCAGGTCGTCCTGTTTCCACAGGCGGCGGGCGACGGCCAGGGTCGAGCGATAGACACCCTCGGCCGTGACCGGGCTGGGGTCGCCGGAGGCCTCGGGACCGTCGTTCAGGCCCAGCACATAGGGGGTGACCTTTCGCGCCTCGGCGATGTCGGCGACCGACACCCCGACGTCCTCGGCCGCGTAATAGACGCCGCCCAGCTGGTCGACGGCACGGCCGAAGGCACGGAACAGTTCGGGGGTCTTCTGGGTGCGGCTGTCGCCCAGGATGACGGATTTGCCGCCGCCCATCTCCAGATCGGCGACGGCGTTCTTGTAACTCATGCCCTTGGACAGGCGCAGCACGTCCTCCAGGGCCTCGGCGCTGGAGCCGTAGTTCCACATGCGGGTGCCGCCGACGGCCGGACCGCGTGCCGTGGAGTGGACCGCGACGATGGCTTGCAGGCCGGTCTTTTCGTCGGAGAAGGCGTGGATGCCTTCGTGGTTCGCGAACGATACGGAATCAAACAGGGTCATGCCCATACTTACGCTCTTCCTGGGTATTTTATTTTGTGGGCGACATACGCGCTCGCGCCGGGCGAGACAACCCAAACTGACGTTACGTCACCGCTAGCGGAGTTCCGGCAGGACCGGACCCGCCCCGGACGGCAGGGCCGCGTCCGTATCGCGCAGCCAGGCCGCGACATCGGCATAGACCACCTCGGCGGCCAGGTCGCGGTTCAGGAGGTGATAGCCGTCCGGGTACCAGGCCGTCTTGAGGGATGAGGGGGCCCCGGCCCGCTCCAGCGCCCGCCGCATGGCGCCCTGGCGGATGATCTGGTCGTCGGCGCCGTACATCAGCAGGGTCGGGGCGGCGATCCGACCCAGGTCGTTGGACGCCGTCTCCATCAGGTCGACCAGGCCGTACAGGGTGTCGAACCGCGTCGACAGGATGCTGGCCGGATCGGTGCCATTGCGGATCAGTTCGGGCAGGTTGTCCGAGGCGAAACGGTCGCGGGTCACGAACTCGGGCGGCTCGATGGCCAGGTCGCCCAGGGCCCGCGCGGTAACCCACAGGCTGGCGCTGTTGACCGGCCCCTGGGCCGACCAGCCCCAGACGCCGGGGGCCAGCAGGATCAGGCGATGCGCGTCCGGCGGTCGGTCCGACGCGAACGCCGCGATGGCCACGGACCCGCCCATGCTCTCGCCGACCACGGTGACCAGGGCGTGCGGGTGCCGCGCTCGCACCAGCGCCACCACGGTGCGGAGATCTTCGGTCATGATCGCCTGCCCCGCCCATTCGCCCCGCCCCGGCGCACCGCCGAAGCCGCGCTGGTCATAGGCATAGGTCGCGATCCCCCGCTCGGCCCACCACGGCCCGGCCAGCCGGAAGGAAGCCTTGGAATCGTTCATGCCGTGCAGGCCGACGATCACGACGGACGGCTCGCCGGTCGCCGGGAACCATTGCAGATAGGGCAGCCGCCCGCCGTCGTGGGCGACGATCGTGCCCGACAGACCCCGCGCGGCGGGCGGCTGTATCGCAGCTCCGCCGAACCCGTCGGGCGGTGTCAGCCGCGGCTGGACATAGGGCGTGGCGCAGGCCCCCAGGATCAGGGTCATCGCGAACACCATGACCCTTTGACTCCGCTCATCCCCGCGAAAGCGGGGACCCAGTGCTTTAGGCGATCGGAATGCGCGGTGTCGCGCTGAACCCAAGCCCATGCTTCAAACTCGCGAAAGGACTGGGTCCCCGCTTTCGCGGGGATGAGCGGAGTTTAGAATGCCGGTGACCCGCGCGCGCAGATGCGGCACCACCTCGGTTTCAAACCACGGGTTCCGTCTCAGCCAGGCGGTATTGCGCCACGACGGATGGGGCATCGGCAGGATCGCCGGGCCGTAGTCGCGCCAGTGCCTCACCGTCTCGGTCATGTTGACCTTCGCACGCGCGCCCAGCGCCCAGGTCTGGGCATAGCTCCCGACCAGCAGCGTCAGTTCCATGTCCGGCAGGGCCTCCAGCAGGCGCGGCCGCCACAGTTCGGCGCACCGGCGCGGTGGCGGGTAATCGCCACCCTGGGGTGCCGTGCCCGGATAACAGAAGGCCTGGGCCGCCACCCCGATGCGCCGATCGGCATAGAACGTCTCATAATCCATCCCCATCCAGTCGCGCAGCCGGTCGCCGGACGGATCGGTGAACGGCAGGCCGCTCTCATGCACACGCCGCCCCGGCGCCTGGCCGCAGATCAGCAGCCGCGTCTGGGGAAACACCCGCACCACCGGGCGCGGCGTGTGCGGCAGTTCACCCAGACAGGCGCGGCACGCCCGGATGTCGGCCAGCACCGTCTCCAGGTCAGCCGTCATCGTCCTCGGCGACGGGCGGGCGGGCGGCCAGGGCGGCGGCGGTCTCGGCCTCGGTCGGGTGGCGCAGGCGGATCACGCCCTTGAAGGCGGTCGGATCGACGGCCTTGCCCTTCTTGGTGATGGTCAGCCGGCCCTTGCGCATCAGGGTCACGGCTGCGGCGCGGACCTTGGGCATCATGCGTTGCCAGCGTTCGGCCTGTAGCTCCTTGGCCACATCGGCGGGTTCGATGCTCTTGCCGTTCGTCCCCTTGGGGTCGATCGCCGACAGTTTTTCCAGGATTGCGGATTCGATGGGGTCGCTCATCGGCCCTATATGCTGCATTGCGAGAGCGAGAAGAAGGCAGGGATTTCCATGGTCGCCAAGATCACCGTCACAGAGGGCGAATTCGCCGGCTGGCAGACCTATGACCTGCACGGCACCTTCGACCAGACGGTCGGGCCGTTCTATTTCCGGCCCGATGCCGACGGCCGGATGCGCTGCGCCTTTCGCGCCGAGCAGAAGCATATGAACGCCGGCGACCGGATGCATGGCGGCTGTCTGATGACCTTCGCCGACATCGCCCTGTTCCAGACCGCCTATCAGGAGATGGAGGGCAAGAACGGCGTCACGGTGCAGCTGGATTCGACCTTCATCGACGGTGCCCGCGTCGGCGACTTGATCGAGGCGACCGGCGAGGTGGTCCGCGCCGGCGGTTCGCTGATCTTCGTGCGCGGCCAGATCACGACGGGCGAGCGGACGCTGATGACCTTCTCTGGCGTGATCAAGAAGTTCAACCGCTAAAGGCGGCGGTCATGCCGCCTTCTTGATGTCCCAGTCCAGCACGACCTTACCGGACTGTCCCGACTTCATGGCCTCGAAGCCTTCGCGGTAGCGGTCGTACGGCAGCTGGTGGGTGATCAGGGGCGTCAGGTCCAGACCGGCTTTCAGCAGGCCCAGCATCTTGCGCCAGGTGGTGAACATCTCACGGCCATAGACGCCCTTGATGGTCAGAGCCTTGAGGATGATCGCGCCCCAGTCGGTCTCCATCGGCCGGGACGGGATGCCCAGCATGGCCAGGCCGCCGCCCATGATCAGGGTATCGACGCACTGTTTGAAGGCGATCGGGCTGCCCGACATCTCCAGCGCCACGTCGAAGCCGACCTTCAGGCCCAGCTCCTTCATAACGTCGTGCAAGTCCTCGTTCATCGTATTGACGGTGCGAACGCCCGGCGCGACCTTCTGGGCCAGCTCCAGCCGGAAGTCGTTGATGTCGGTCAGGACCACGGTGCGGGCCCCCGCATGCCGCGCGACCGCGGCGGCCATCATGCCGATCGGACCCGCGCCGGTGACCAGCACGTCCTCGCCCAGAAGATCGAACTGCTGGGCCGTGTGCACGGCATTGCCGAACGGGTCCAGGATCGAGCCGATCTCATAGGGTACGTCCTCGGGCAGTTCGATCACATTGAACGCCGGGGCCACGACGTATTCGGCGAACCCGCCCTGGCGGTTCACGCCGATGCCGCGGGTGGCGGGGTCGAGGTGGAAATGGCCGGCGCGGGCGGCTTCCGAATTCAGGTCGATGACGTGCCCCTCGACCGAGACACGCTGGCCGACCTTGAGGCGACGATCCACGTCCTTGCCGATGTGAACGATGTCGCCGCTGAATTCATGGCCCGTGATCATCGGCACGGGGACATTCTTCTGGGACCATTCGTCCCAGTTCCAGATGTGGATGTCGGTGCCGCAGACCGAGGCCCGCTTGACCTTGATCAGAACGTCCTCGGGCCCGGCCTCGGGGATCGGGGCCTCGATCAGGTCCAGACCCTCTTCGGGCCGCATCTTGGCCAGGGCCATCATGGTGTCGGTCATGTCGTCACTCCCTAAATTCGGTTCCCTCTCCCGATGGGAGAGGGCTTGAGGCTCGCAGAGCGCAGCGATGCGCTAAGCCGAAAGGGTGAGGGGTTGCGCCCTCACCGGTTAGCATCGTGACCCCTCACCCTTTCGCGCAAGGACGACGGCTTCGCCGCCGTGCGCTCAAGCCCTCTCCCGCTGGGAGAGGGAAGGTCAAATCACGCCCAGTTCCTTGCCGGCCGTCGTGAATGCCGCGACCGCTGTGTCGATATGATCGAAGGCGTGCGCCGCCGACATCTGGGTGCGGATGCGCGCCTGTCCCCGCGGCACCACGGGGAAGGAGAAGCCGATGACATAGACGCCGAGCTCCAGCATCCGCGCGGCGAAATCCTGGGCCAGTTTGGCGTCGTGCAGCATGACCGGGATGATCGGATGCTCGCCGGGCAGCAGCTCGAACCCGGCCTGGGTCATCGCGGTGCGATATCGGACGGCGTTGGCGAACAGCTGGGTTCGCAGGGTGTCGCCCTCGGTGCCCCGGGCGATGCGGATCGCTTCGAGGCTTGCGCCGCAGATCGACGGGGCCAGGGCGTTGGAGAAGAGGTAAGGCCGCGCCCGCTGCTTCAGTAGTTGGACCACCGGCGCGGTCGCACAGATGAAGCCGCCCATGGCCCCGCCCAGCGCCTTGCCGAAGGTGCCGGTCAGGAAGTCGATCTCGACGCCGTGGTGGGCGTATGACCCCCGCCCCTGCGGCCCCAGGAAGCCGGTCGCATGGCAGTCATCGACCATGATCAGGGCGTCGTACCGGTCTGCCAGAGCGCGGATATCCTTCAGCCGCGCGATATAGCCGTCCATCGAGAAGGCCCCGTCGGTGGCGATGACGATGCTGCGCGCACCGTCGGCCCGGGCCGTCTTCAGCTGGGTCTCCAGGTCGTCCATGTCGGAGGTCGCAAACCGATACCGCTTGGCCTTGCACAGCCGCACCCCGTCGATGATCGAGGCGTGGTTCAGACTGTCGGAGACGATCGCGTCCTCGGCCCCGAACAGCGGCTCGAACAGCCCGCCGTTGGCGTCGAAGGCGGCGGCGAACAGGATGGCGTCCTCGAAACCCAGATAGTCTGCGATCGACCGCTCCAGCTCCTTGTGGATATCCAGCGTGCCGCAGATGAACCGGACCGAGGCCGTGCCCGCGCCACGATGCTCGCTGGCCGCATTGGCCGCGTCCACGACCCGCTGGTCGCCGCCCAGACCGAGGTAGTTGTTGGCGCAGAAATTCAGCACGGACTTGCCGCCGACCTGGATCACCGGACCCTGACGCGAGGCGATGATCCGCTCGGGCTTGGTCAGGCCCTGGGCGTCGATGTCGGTCAGTTCGGCGGCGATGCGGGCGTGGAAGTCTGCGGTCATGGATCCTCGTCGAAGGCGTGTGCCGCCTGTTACGCGCCTTCGCTCGCCGTTTCCAGCGGCGCCGTCAGGTCTCGGTCGTCGGCAGGGTCGCCGGTTCGATCGCCGGCGCGGGCGGCTGGTCCTCCAGCGTGGGGCGGAACGGGCCGACGCGGATGCGGTTGCCGCACGGCGTCAGCTCCTGGGCCAGGTCCAGCTTGGCCGTCTCGCCCGGTGGCGTGATCCGCACGGCCTCGCCCGCCGGACAGGCCGTCTGGCCGTCGGCCTGGTTCGGCACGACGTTCCAGGCCAGGTCCAGATAAGCCCGGCCCTGGGGCGCCAGTACCACCGCCGTGGGCTCGGCCCCCTGGCGGAAATAGTTGCCGGGACTGGGCTCGGCCCGCACCGAGGCGATGGGGTCGCCGGTGGCGTCCAGCACCGCCACCTCGGGATAGCCGGTCAGGCTGCACGGTGCCGTGCCGGCGTTCCTCAGCGACAGGGTCACCACCCGGTTGCCCATACCGGCGTCCCCGCCCGCATTGGCCAGCCTCAACTCCGACGTTCGACAGGCGACCGGCCCGGCCTGGCGGATCGGCCCGCCCTGCGGTGTCGGCAGTTGCCGGCTACACCGCTCCAGGATCGCCGCGACCCCGCCGTCCGACCCCAACCGGCCCAGGGTGCCGCCCTCGACCGCGCCTCGCGCCGCCGTCCACCACTGCACGCCCGACCCGGAATAGCGTGCTCCGCTGGCCGCCTCGACGACCCGGGTCTGGTAGGTGTCGCCGTCATAGGTCACCACCGCCGTCTGACGACCGTCGTACTGGACCGAGACGGTGCGCCCGCTCTCGCAGGAATAGACGGCGAGCGTGCCCTGCACCGGCGCGCTGGGCTCGACCGGGGCCACCGGAGGCGCGGCGGGCTCCGGCTGCTGGCAGGCGACCAGGGCCGCGCACAGGGCCAGAGCGGTCAGTCGTTCGGTCGCACGCATGTTGGATTCCCCTCGCCCCCGGACGGCTCAACGTCCAACAACGGCAAAGGCTGCGGCGGTGTCAATCGCGCGCCGACATGTTCGATGCCGCGCGTCGCCGCGATCTGGACCTGGCGTTGCCGTTCCGCATAGCCGGCCTGCCGCGCCGGATCGCGGTCGTGACAGCGGTCGCAGCAGACCCCCTCGACATACAGCGGCGACCGCCGGCCTTCGGCGCTGACGGGCATCCGGCAGCCGCGGCACAGGGTGTGACTGCCGGCCTCCAGACCGTGGCCGACGGCGACCCGCTCGTCGAACACGAAACATTCGCCACGCCACAGACTTTCGGCCTCGGGCACCGTCTCCAGATAGTTCAGGATGCCGCCTTTCAGGTGGAAGACCTCGTCCACACCCTCGGAGCGAAGCAGGGCGGTCGCCTTTTCGCAGCGGATGCCCCCGGTGCAGAACATGGCGACCCGCGCCGCTCGCCCGCGCTCGGCCAGCAGGGCGCGACCCTCCCGCTCGAACCAGTCCGGGAAGTCACGGAAACTGGGGGTGCGGGGATCGACGGCCCCCTCGAACGTCCCGACCGCCACCTCATAGTCGTTTCGCGTATCGATCACGACGGTGTCCGGATCGCTGATCAGGGCATTCCACTCACCGGGTTCGACATAGGTGCCCGCCCGATGCGCCGGATCCAGGTCCGGTCGGCCCATGGTGACGATCTCGCGCTTCACCCGGACCTTGAGGCGGTGGAACGGCGCGGTTTCGGCCTGGGCACGCTTGACCTCCAGCCTCGCCGCCCCGGTCGTCTCGGCCAATGTGGCCAGGATGCTGTCGAGCCCCGACCGGTTGCCGGCCAGGGTTCCGTTGACGCCCTCGGGGGCGATCAGAAGCGTGCCTCTCAGCCCAGCCGATGCGCAAAGCCCCTCGAGATGGGCACAAAGCCCCTCGGGATCGTTGATCGTCGCGAAACCATAGACGGCCGCGATATGCCACGCAGGCGGTCCATTCGAGGGGCTGGAGGGCATCGGCGTCATCCAGCGGCGGAAGGGCTGGGGCGAAGGGCGGCGATGGTACGTCCTCTCGGGCTCGAACCGAGGACCCTCTGATTAAAAGTCAGATGCTCTAACCAACTGAGCTAAGGACGCACATGCCGTCGCGTTTCGCGAGGGCGCCTTCTGTTGCATTCCGCCCGCCGGGTCAAGGGTCGCCTCGACGGAAGGCGCGGCACATCCTATCGAAAGGGCATGACCCTTCCCCTGACCGGCGTGTGCGTGATCGAGATCGACGGCCTGGGGCCCGTCACCTTCGCCGGGATGATGCTGGCCGACATGGGGGCTGAGGTGTTGCGGCTGACCCGGGCCGGCGGCGGGTCGCCGTTCGAGGACGTCGGGGGGGCGGTGCTGCATCGCGGGCGGTCGGCCGTGGCGGTGGACCTGAAGTCGGATGCGGATCGCGCGGCCGTGCTGGATCTGGTCGGCGCGGCCGACGTGCTGATCGAAGGCTTCCGGCCCGGCGTGATGGAAAGGCTGGGCCTGGGGCCCGACCCGTGCCGGGCGCGCAATCCACGGCTGGTCTATGGGCGGGTGAGCGGATGGGGCCAGACGGGCCCGCTGGCCGAGACCGTGGGACACGACCTGAACTATATCGGTCTGACCGGCGTGCTGAACGCCATGGGCGAGCCGGATCGCCCGCCGCGACCGCCGCTGAACCTGGTCGGCGACTATGGCGGCGGGGCGATGATGCTGGTCGCCGGGGTTCTGGCCGGGGTGATCGGCGCGCGGCAGACCGGTAAGGGCACGGTGGTGGACGCGGCCATGACGGACGGGACCGCCCTGCTGGCGGGGCTGTTCGGGGCGCTGCGGCAGCGGGGGCTGTGGTCGGATGGGCGCGGCGACAACCTGCTGGACGGCGGCGCGCCCTTCTATCGCTGCTATCGCTGCCGCGACGGGAAGTTCGTGGCCGTGGGGGCCCTGGAGCCGAGGTTCTATGCTGCCCTGATCGCGGGGCTGGGCCTGACGGTCGACGAGGCGCCCCAATACGATCGCGACGGATGGCCGACGCTGCACGCCCGGCTGGAGGTCCTGTTCTCCGAGCGCGATCGCGACGATTGGGTGGCCCGATTCCAGGACACGGAGGCCTGCGTCACCCAGGTGCTGGACTGGGCCGAAGCGCCCACCCATCCGCACAACCAGGGACGCGGTACTTTCGACGAAGCCGGTCTGGCCCGGCCCGCTCCTCGCTTCGACAGCATGGGGCCAACCTCCAGCCCAGCGGCCACCCAGACACTGGCCGCTGCGTACCAAGCGTGGGTTAAAACCTAGCCCGTTCGCCTGTTCACTCGAACCCCGTCTCGTTTTCACCCGCGTCATGGCCGGGCTTGTCCCGGCCATCCATCAATTTGAACGGCATAGCGGGTGCGGCAGCATGGGTGCGCTGATGTTCAGCTTCACGGCGTATGGATGGCCGGGACAAGCCCGGCCATGACGATCCAAGGAGACTAAACCTACTCAGGCGACGAGCAGGGCGGCGTGCCAGATCATCCAGACGAAGGCACCGCACGACGCCAGCGAGAGCGTTTCACGAACCACACGAACCATGACCGGACTCCTCCACGAGCGACGTTCCGGTTCCGTTCTATGTTCTTTTTACGTTCCCGTCAAGCCGATCAGGCAATTATGCACTTCACATACCACGAATGATCTGATAGCTTGGCCGTCATTGGAGAAGACCAGTGACGAACCTCACCGACCCTATCTTTACTGACGAAGAAGCAGCCCGCGCTCATTTCGAGGCGATCCGCTGGCCAGATGGCCGCGTGTGCCCGCATTGCGGCACGGTCGGAAACTCCACGCTGCTTCAGGGGAAGTCGACTCGGGCCGGTCTCTACAAGTGCAAGGATTGCCGCAAGCCGTTCACCGCTACGATGGGAACGGTCTATGAGCGCTCGCACATTCCGCTCCATAAGTGGCTGCTGGCCACCCATCTGATCTGCGCCTCAAAGAAGGGGATGAGTGCTCATCAACTCTGGAGGATGCTCGGCTTCGGTTCCTACAGGACGGCGTGGTTCATGGCGCATCGCATCCGTGAAGCGATGCGCCCGGCTTCGGGGGCTCCGATGGGCGGGGGCGGGACGCCTGTCGAAGTCGATGAGACGTTTATCGGGCGCGATCTGACCAAGCCTCCCGCACCGAAGGCCCAGTTCGGAATTCAAAACATGAACAAGGTTCTGTCGCTGGTGGACCGGGCGACTGGCGAGGCCCGCAGCTTTGTCGTGACCGATCTGCGGATCGCCACCATCGCGCCGATCATTGATGCGAACTTGGCGCGCGAGGCGTGGCTGATGACGGACGAAGCGAAACGCTACACGGAGTTGGGTTGGAACTTCGCTGGCTATGGCGTGGTGAACCACGGCAAGGGCCAGTATGTCTCAGAGTTCGACAAGCGTGTTCACACCAATACGGTCGAGGGCTTCTACAGCATCTTCAAGCGGGGGATGCGGGGCGTCTATCAGCACTGCGCTAGCCGTCACCTCCATCGGTATGTGGCGGAGTTCGACTTCCGATACACGAACCGGATTGCCAACGGCGTCGATGACACGACGCGAGCGATGAAAGCGGTGGCGGGCACTGTCGGCAAACGCCTGACCTATCGACAGCCTTACGGCCGTAAGTCCTTCGGCCTCTACGCCGCCGAAGGATATGCGTAAGCGGCGCTCTCGCTGGAAACCTAAGGGACGGCCTTCTTAGGTCGTCCCCGTTTGCCTCCAGCCGGCGGCTTGGGCTTCGGTTGGGGTGGTGTGGCGAGCATCCGCTTCACCACCTCATCCCGACGACGTGCGGCTTCTTCGGCGCTGTATTCGTCCTCATCAGACATTGATGCCTCCTTAGGCGGCGTGGCCTCGGAACGGTTCTACCTCGCCCGGTATCCTGACACGGTCGGAAAACACCATAACCTCCGTGCCCTCGTAGCGCGCATTCGCAGAATAGCCCAAGCCGAAGGTCTGCTGCCGGAAGCGGCGATACGAGGCGTTGATCTGAGGGGCATTGTCGTAGCTGACAATCCACGGCTGCTTGATGGTGGCCACCGCCTCAGCGATCTGGGCGTGATCGTCGTGCTTGTAGGTGTTTCGGTAGAGCCGATGACCGTTGGCGTAATAGGGCGGGTCCAGATAGACGAGCGCCTTGGCGGGCACGTCTTTGAGATCTTCGGCAATGAAGTCCTTGGCGTCTTTCCGGTAGAGGCTGATCCGGGGAGCGTAGCTCCCCACCTTTTCGATCCTTCGCACCAGTTCCGCCCGATTGTAGCGGGCGTCGATCTTGTATGTTCCAGCCTGCGCGTTGCCGCCGATCACCCCTCCGTGGATGATTCCGGAGCGATTAGTTCGGTTCAGGAAAAAGGTGGCGTAGCCGAGTTCGAGAGTGGTGGCTTCGGGGTCGCGATAGATCGCCTTCTGCCGCAGTCGCTCCTCCAGCGTCAGGGGCGTGTCTCGGACCAACTTGCCCAGCTCATCGGTCTGCTCGGTGACAGCCTTCCAGAAGGCGTGAACCGCAGGGTCAACGTCATTCAGATGGATGTGAGAGGCGTATTCCAAATACAGGAGGGAGATCGCAATACCGGCGCCGCCAGCATAGGTCTCCACATAGTGGCCGCCTGAGAGATCATTCATCTCGATCAGGTCGATGACGTACTGAGCGAGGCGGCCTTTGCCGCCGGGATAGCGCAGTGGGCTGTCGAACATGGTGATCCTCCAGCCTGCCTACCTATACAAACTCGGGCGGGTTGGCCACCCCCTAGCCACGGGCGGCGTGGAGAAGCCGAAGATAGTTTTCCCAGGTGTCCCACGCCTCACGCAGAGCGCTCTGGGTTGGGGTCATGTGAACATTATGGAAGTAGCCGTGCAGGGTCGTAATCGACCCTGTGGCGTGGCTGTTCACGTCGGTCGCCGTGCGTGCGCGCTGTAGCTTCTTGTCTTTCCCGGTTGGGTCAATGATGGCCAGAACGGCATTGATTTTCTCGCGAAGAAAGATGCCTTGGTCGCTCCAATCCTTGAGCCCACGACCGGCGACTTTTGAAGGCAAAGGCGCGTCCTTCTCGTTCAGCAGCGCCTCGCTGCTCAGTTCCAGAAAGACACGAAGCAATAGCGCCGCTGCGTTCTCGTTCCCCTTCAGCGGGATTGAGCAACACTCCTTATAGAGCTGCTTGAGCCGGTCCCCTTCGACCTTCGCAATCCTTTTTGCGCCGCCCGGCGCGAGGGTGGAGCGTGGCGGGGCCGTTAAGGGCGCAGGTCTCGGTGACGCCGCGCTGCTGGTCGGAAAAGCGGGTTGCGAGGGCGCGGATGGCGAGGCCGTTTTTCCTGGCGCTCTGACCGATCTATCAGCGAAACGCCCCAGGAATTGCTCCCTGCCGGGTGCGCCCTGAACTTGGCTGAACTGAAAGTCCGGCTTAGCCATCTCGGTGATCACGTCGCGAAGGAGTCTCCGCCCCGCAAGCTCATCGCCGTTCTCAAAAGTCACGGTCCCGGTCTTGGGGTCGATGTCGATCCCAAGGACTGTCTTCATCGCCGGGTTATTCAGCACTCGATCCACTGTCGTGGACTTAGCTTCGATGACTGCGCCGACATCACCAAACTCGTCCGTTCCGTCGTCCAGATAATCGAGCGTGAGGAGTGAGCGGCGCACCCGTCCGCTCCACCCCGGCTGGGCGCGCTCTTTGGCTAACGAACGCCATTTCTCGATGCTGACGCCGTTCACGCTGCGCATATGGCGCAGGTCGATAAAATGCTGCGCATCCTTCCGATCGGGAAACAGCGCCGCGTCCAAAGTGCGGATTGGCTTCTTGGCGAACTCTTTCGCGAGGTCAGCGAACGGGGTGGCCACCTCGGTGGCGTCAGCGAGGCGCGGGTTCTCCATGATTTTGAGCGCGCAAACGCGTCTGTTGCCCTCCAGAACGATTTGCTTGCCTCTGTGATTGGGGTCCGGGGTGACCCATATCGGCTCGCCGGGGCTCAAACCGTGATCGAGCACGTCAATCGCGAGGTTAACGAGCTTCTGTTTCTGATCATCGATCAGCGCGCGAATAGCGCCGCGCTGATCAGGTTGCGGCTCTAGGCGACTGCCGACCCTGACATTTTCCAGATCGAGATTGAGCTCAGAGAGCTGGAAGTTTCCAAACGGCATAACGCCCCCGCGCACGACAACCTCAGTGGTTGTTTCCCATCCCGGACGCTAATCCCGTTGTGCTGGTATGTGAAGTGCATCATCGCCGCCGATCATCCGCGCGCCCGCTCCACGGTGTCCACGGACGGGTTCGCCCGCAGCGCCGCCATGATGGTCGTGGCGTGGCGGGCGTCGGTCACCTCGACGTCGATGTCGACGTCGAAGAAGTCCTGTTGGCGCAGGGCCATGCGCAGGTTGATGATGTTGCCGCCGGCCTCGCCGATCAGGGTGGTGACCTGGCCCAGGACGCCCGGGGCGTTCTTTATAGTGGCGCGCAGACGGGCGGCGGCGACGCTCTGATCGGCCTGGGGCGTCCATTGCAGGTCGTTCCAGACGCTGTCGTCGTCGGCGTATTCCACCAGAGTCTGGCAGTCGATGGTGTGGACAGTCAGGCCCTTGTCCGGCTCCAGGATACCGACGATGCGGTCACCCGGCACCGGCGAGCAGCAGGCGCCGAAATGGATCGAGACGCCGGGCGTCAGGCCGCCGCCTCGCACGAACAGCCGGGCCTGATCGTCGCCGATCCGCTTGCGGTCCGGGGCGGTGGCCATCTGGCCCTTCAGGGCGGGAAACAGGGTCTCGGCCACCTTGGTCGCGGTCAGGTGGCCGCGGCCGATGGCGTGGAACAGCTCGTCCTCGGACGGGGTCGACAGGGTTTCCAGCACAGGCTTCAGGGACACGTCGGTCAGCGACTTGCCCGCCCGCGTCAAGGCCTGGTCCAGGGTCGCGCGGCCCAGGCGCGTGAACTCTTCCTTCTCGGAATGGCGGATGTGGCGGCGGATGGCCGAGCGGGCGCGGCCGGTGACGGTCAGGCTGCGCCAGTCGGCGGGCGGTTCGCGCTTGGTCCCGCGGACGATCTCGACCACGTCGCCGTTCTGCAGCTGGGTGCGCATCGGCTTGAGCTCGCCGTTGATCTTGACGCCGACGGCGGTGTCACCGACCTCGGTATGGACCGCATAGGCGAAGTCCAGCGCCATGCCGCCGCGCGGCAGGGTGATCAGCGCGCCTTTGGGCGTGAAGACGAAGACCTGGTCCAGGTACATCTCCAGCTTGGCGTGTTCGACCCAGTCCTCGCCCCCCTCCCCGTGCTCGATGACCTGGACGAGGTGGCGCAGGTTCTGCAGCGGGTCGCGGCCGCCGTCGGCCTCCATAGCCTCCTTGTCGAGGCCGTAGCTGTGGTTCTTGTAGGCCCAGTGGGCGGCGACGCCGTCCTCGGCGACGCGGTCCATGGCCTCGGTGCGGATCTGCATCTCGATGCGCAGGCCGCCGGGGCCGACCACCGTGGTGTGCAGGGAGCGATAATTGTTCGATTTTGGCGTCGAGATGAAGTCCTTGAACCGCTCGGGCACCGTGGGCCAGGCGCGGTGGATGACGCCCAGCGCGCGGTAGCAGTCGTCCTCGGCCTCGACGATCACGCGGAAACCATAGATGTCGGACAGGGACGAAAAGCCGACCGACTTCCTCTGCAGCTTGCGCCAGATCGAGTAGGGCGTCTTCTGGCGGCCATAGACATCGGCCTGGATGCCCGCCTCGCTGAGCACCTGGGCGATCTCAACGGCGACGCCGTCGGTGGCGCGGCCGTGTTCCAGCTTCAGCGCCTCCAGCCGCCGCTCGATGGCCGTGCGTGCCGTCGGGTTCAAGTGCTCGAACGCTAGTTCTTCCAGTTCCGACGCGATCGAATGGATGCCGATCGACCGGCCCAGCGGGGCATAGACCTCCAGGGTCTCGCGGCTGATCCGCTCGCGCTTCTCCGGCTTGACGTACTGCAGCGTCCGCATGTTGTGCAGGCGGTCGGCCAGCTTGACCAGCAGCACCCGCACGTCGCGGCTGATGGCCAGGATGAATTTTCGCAGGTTCTCGGCCTGGCGGGTGTGCTCGGCCTGCAGTTCAAGCCGCGACAGCTTGGTCACCCCCTCGACCAGCCCGGCGACCTCCTCGCCGAACATGGAGGCGATGTCGCTGCGGGTGGCCGAGGTGTCCTCGACAACGTCATGCAACAGGGCCGTCACAATCGACGCCGTGTCCAGCTTGTAGTCGGTCAGGATGCCCGCGACCTGGATCGGATGGGCGAAATAGGGGTCGCCCGAGGCCCGCAACTGCGAGCCGTGCATCTTCATCGCATAGACATAGGCCCGGTTCAGTAGGGCCTCGTCGGCGGTGGGATCATAGGCCTTGACCGCCTCGATCAGTTCGAACTGGCGCAGGATCGGTACGCGCTTCGCCGCCGGTGGCGCGGGGGCGACCGGCGGCGGGGCGGTGTCGTTGGCAATGGCGGTCGGCGGCGGGGTCGGACCGGACCGCGCCGGAAGGATGGTGATACCGTTGGCGGGCTGGGCCGTCAGTACCGCTCCTCCTGTCCGCCGTCGCGGTCGCTCTGCAGGGCGCGGATCAGTTCCTGCTCGGCCATGTTCATGTGCTGCGGCTCGGCCAGCAGACCGACGATCTCGGCCTCGTCCTCGGCTTCGGTGCGTTCGTCGACGCGCTGCAGACTGACCACGACGGTTTCGCGGATGTCGTCGGGCACGACAGTGTCCTCGGCGATCTCGCGCAGGGCCACGACCGGATTCTTGTCGTTGTCGCGGTCCAGCGTCAGAGCGGCGCCGTTGGCGATGGCGCGCGCACGGTTGCCGGCCAGCAGGACCAGGCCGAACCGGTTCGGCACCTTTTCGATACAGTCTTCGACAGTGACGCGAGCCATGAAAATCCTCAGGGAACGGGGAGAACCGCACAAAATATAGGGTTGCGGCGCTTTGTGCAATGCGGCGAGGGCGGATTTGGGGCGGTCGATGCCGGTGAGGCCATGGTACACTGTCGTCAGGAGGATCGTATGCCGAACGCTGAAGCCAGATCGGAAGACGGCGATCCCGAAGCGTCGCTACGGATGTTTCTGGATCGCTTCGAGCCGGATATACGCGATGGCGCGTCCGAAGCCATAAACAAGCTCAGAGACATCACGCCGGGCGCGGATGTCATGATCTACGACAACTACCAGGCGCTCGTCCTGGGTGTTTCGCCCAGCGATCGACCTTCGGACGCCATCATGTCGATTGTGGTCTATCCCAGACGATACCTTCTCTATTTTCTTCAGGGCGCTGAACTTGCCGATCCGGACGGTCTTCTGGAAGGACGGGGCAAGGTCGGTCGCTCCATCACCCTGTCCAGCCCCGACAGGATGGACGATCCACAGGTCGCGGCCCTGATCCAGCGTGCCCTGGCGGAGGCGAAGGTGACGATACCACCGGGCCGGAACGGGCGCGTCGAGGTTCGCTATGTGTCGCCAAAGCGTCGCCCGCGCAGGCTTTGATCAATGGACATCGCGTCGCATCCAACGGTCGCCTTCTCGCACAGCATCACCGCGGACACGGTGTTTTCCGGATGCCGCCAGTCCGGCGCGATCTCGGCCAGCGGCCCCATGACGAACCTCCGCTCCGCCGCGCGCGGATGCGGCAGGATCAGGCCGTCGCAATCCCCTTGCTCCCGGCCGTAGGCGATCAGGTCCAGGTCCAGGGTACGGGGCGCGTTGCGCGTGCCCCGCGCCCGACCGAATGCCTCCTCGATCCGGCCGAGCGCCGCCATCAGGGCGTGGGGATCGTGGGCGGTGCGGACGATGACGACGCCGTTCAGGAACGGCGGATCGGTAGGGTCGGGCCAGGCGTCAGACCGCCACCAGGACGAGCGTGCGATCACATCGATCCCCTCGGACCGGAACCGGGCCAGGGCTGCCTCCAGCGCCTCCTCGCACGACCGCCACACCCCCTTGTCATTGCAGCCGAGGGCGACGATGACGGCCTCGTCCAGATTCGGCTCGGCGTCGATATTGTCGCCGGGCGGACCGTCATATTCCAGAGGATTGTCCATGACCCTGTACCCCGCCGAGCGCGTCGCCCTGTTCATCGACGGGGCCAATCTGTATTCCGCCGCGCGGTCGCTGAACGTCGACCTGGACTTTAAGGCCCTGCTGGAAGACTTCCGCGCCCGGAGCATCCTGGTTCGCGCCTATTATTACACGGCCGTGGTCGAGGGCGAAGAGTTCTCGGCACTGCGGCCGCTGGTCGATTGGCTGGGCTACAACGGCTTTTCGATGGTGACCAAGCCGGTCAAGCGGTTCACCGACGCGCAAGGCCACACCCGGACCAAGGGCAATATGGACATCGAGATCGCTGTGGACATGCTGGAGCTGGCGCCGCGGCTGGACCATGCGGTGCTGTTCTCGGGCGACGGGGATTTCCGCCGGCTGGTCCAGGCGGTGCAGGCCAAGGGGGTGCGGGTCACGGTCGTCTCGACCACCAAGAGCCAGCCGCCGATGATCGCCGACGATCTGCGGCGTCAGGCGGACGAATTCATCGACCTGGCCGACCGGCTGGGCGACTGGGGCCGGGCGCGGGCCCAGGCATGACCCACCCCGCCGAACCGCCCCGCGACTGTCCGCTGTGCCCGCGCCTGGTCGCCTATCGGCAGGAGAACGCGCGCCAGAACCCCGACTGGTGGAACGGCCCCGCCCCGTCTTTCGGTGATCCAGAGGCCCGGCTGCTGATCGTCGGCCTGGCCCCCGGCCGCACCGGCGCCAACCGCACGGGCCGCCCGTTCACCGGCGATGGCGCGGGCTGGATCCTGTACGAGACCCTGATCAAGACCGGGTTCGCGACCGGCACCTATGACGCCCGGCCCGACGACGGTCTGCGATTGGTGGACTGCATGATCACCAATGCGGTGCGCTGTGCCCCGCCGCTGAACAAGCCCCTGCCGGTCGAGGAGGCGACCTGCCGGCCCTTCCTGACCGCGCGGCTCAAGGCCCTGCCCCGGCTAAAGGTCATCGTGACCCTGGGCGATGTCTCGCGCCGCAGCGTGCTGAAGACCCTGGGCCTGCCCGGCACCGCCATTCCGGCGGGCCACGGGGTCGAGGGCGAGGTCGGCGGCTATCGTCTGATCAACAGCTATCACTGCTCGCGGCTGAACACGAATACCGGGCGGCTGACGCCGGCGATGTTCGAGGCCATCTTCGAGCGGGCCAGGGCGGCGATCAACGCCTGAGCCGTCAGCCCCCCGGCTCCAGGGCGATCAAAGTGCGCAGGCCGTCCTGCACCTCTTTGCGGTGTTCGGCCTCGAACACGCGAACCCGACCGCCGGACAGCAGTTTGGACGAGGTGATCTGCGCCTCGGTCGCGAATATGTATTGCCCGCGATAGGCGCCGGTGACCGCACCGCCCTCCAGCATCCGCGCGCCTTCCAGCAGGACTGCGCAGCTTTCCAGATTCTCGACCCCGCGTGACAGGACCCGGAACGTCGGCCCCCCGTCGGTCTCGAACATCCGCCAACAGACGCCGGCGTCCGTGGGCGCGGCGGACGCGGAACACGCCCCCACCAGCAGCCCCAAACCCAAACCGAACCGTCGCATGATACGGGCCCTTGTCGAACGCTCACCGTTCCGTGCATTGGCCCCGTCGTTCGCGGCCAAGTCAATGGTCGCATGGTCAGACGGGTCCGAAGGTCGCCTGGATCAACGCTGGGCCGATGCGCGACACAACCGCGCTTCTGGCCCCGATCTGGAACCGCCACCGCCGGGCGAGGTTGAAAAACCGCCGCCCGGGTGTCGCGTCGCGTCTGTTCCGGCATTCGCGGTGGGAGTTCGCCTATGACAGCGCCGGTCGCCCTGCTCTCCATCGGAACGGCCGAGGCACCGCACGACCTGCCCCAGGACCAGGTGGCCGAGATCGCTCGCGAGCTCTTTCAGCATCGCTTCCCCCAGTTCGACCGCATGTCGCAGGTGTTCCAGACCGCCGGCATCCGCCATCGGCAGGCCGTCCAACCGATCGAATGGTATATGACGCCCCGCACCTGGCCCGAACGGACCGAGGCCTATCTGGAGGGTGCCGTCGATCTGTTCGCCCGCGCCGCCGAGGCGGCCTTGTCGGAGGCGGGTCTGACCGGGGCCGAGGTCGATGTCATCGTCACCCTGTCCTCGACCGGCATCGCGACTCCCAGCCTGGAGGCCCGCGCCATGGAGCGGCTGGGGTTCCGGCCCGACGCGGCCCGCATCCCCGTCTTCGGCCTGGGCTGCGCGGGCGGGGCGACGGGGCTGGCCATCGCCAGCCGGCTGGCACGGGCCACGCCGGGGGCGGTCGTGCTGCTGGTGGCGGTCGAGGTCTGCACCCTGTCGTTCCGCATGGAAGACCTGACCAAGGCCGACATCGTCGCCACCGCCCTGTTCGGCGACGGCGCGGCGGCCTGTGTGCTGCGCTGCGGCGAAGGCGGCTTCGCCCAGGCCGAAGCCACCGCCGAACACACCTGGGCCGACACCCTGGACATCATGGGCTGGCGGGTCGAGCCGGACGGCCTGGGCGTCATCTTCGCCCGCGCCATCCCGCCGTTCGCCCAGGACAATCTGCGACCGGCCATGGTCGCCATGCTGGGATCCGGCGGGCTGGCGCTGGAGGACGTCGATCGCTTCATATGCCACCCCGGCGGCATTAAGGTCATCGACGCCATGGAGACCGCGCTGTCGATGGGCCAGGGCGCGCTGGACCACGAACGCGCCGTTCTGGCCGACCACGGCAATATGTCGGCCCCGACGGTGCTGCACGTCCTGGACCGCGCCCGCCGCGCCGGCCTGCCGAACCGGTCCGTCGTCACTGCCCTGGGGCCCGGCTTCACCGCCAGCACGGTGACGCTGAAGGCCGCAGCGTGACGCTGTCGATCGTCATCCTGGCGCTGGTGACGCTTCAGCGGCTGGGCGAACTGGTTTTGGCCAGGCACAACACCCGCCGGCTGTTGGCGAGAGGCGCTGTCGAGGCCGGCGCGGGGCACTATCCATTGATCGTCGGCCTGCACGCGGCCTGGCTGTTAGGCCTGGCGATCCTGGCCTGGGACCAGCCGGTCAATCTGATCTGGGTGGGCGTCTTTGTCGGGTTACAATTGGCCCGCGTCTGGGTCATCGCCTCCTTGGGCGAGCGGTGGACGACGCGGATCATCATCCTGCCCGATGCACCCCTGGTCCGGCGCGGTCCGTACCGGTTCGTGTCGCACCCCAACTACCTCGTCGTCGCCGCCGAGATCGCCGTCCTGCCCCTGGTATTCGGGCTGGTTGGTTATGCGGTCGTGTTCTCGGTCCTGAACGCTGCGATCCTGGCCATCCGCATCCGCGCCGAGGGCCGAGCCCTGCGGCCGGCCTGATCCCTAGCCCTTGTCCCGCATGAGCCGGGCCTTGTCCCTCTGCCAGTCGCGATCCGCGCTCGCCTCCCGCTTGTCGTGCAGCTTCTTGCCCTTGGCCAGGGCGATCTCCAGCTTGGCCTTGCCGTCGTCGTTCAGATAGAGCCGGATCGGGATGATGGTCTGGCCGTCCTTCTGGACCGCGCCGATCAGTTTATCGATCTGTTTCCGGTGCAGCAGCAGCTTCCGCGGCCGGCGCGGTTCGTGGTTGAAACGGTTGGCCTGGGCGTAGGGGGGGATGTCGGCGTTGATCAGGACGATCTCGCGGCCCTCGACCGCGGCATAGCTCTCGGCGATGTTGGCGCGGCCCATGCGCAGGGCCTTGATCTCGGTGCCCAGCAGCATGATGCCGGCCTCGATGTTGTCCTCCAGGAAATAGTCGAACCGGGCGCGGCGGTTCTCGGCGATGGTCTTGGCCTTGGTGATCGGCGCCTTGACGGCGGGCGGGGCCATCAGACGACCCCGGCGGCGGCGACGGCCGCGTCGATCACCGGACGCGCGGCCTCGCCGGTCGGGACCAACGGGAGGCGCACTTCCTCCGTACACAGACCGAGGCGCGACAGGGCGTATTTGGTCGGCGACGGCGAGGCGTCGGCGAACAGGGCCTTGTGCAGGCCGATCAGACGGTCCTGCCAGCTTCGGGCGGTGGCCAGGTCACCCGCCATGACGGCGTCGTACAGGGCGACCATGGCCTCGGGCGCGACGTTGGAGGTGACCGAGATGACCCCCTGCCCGCCATGCGCCAGGTAGCCCAGGAAGCTGGGGTCGTCGCCGCTGATCAGGTCGAACTGGCCGCCGATATTGGCCCGCATCCAGCTGATCCGGCCCAGGTCGCCGGTCGCGTCCTTGATGCCGACGATGTTGGGATGGGCGGCAAGACGGGCGACGGTGTCGTTGGTCATGTCCACGCCGGTGCGGCCCGGGACGTTGTACATCAGGACCGGCAGCTGGACCGCCTCGGCGATGGCCTCGAAATGGGCGGCCAGACCGGCCTGGAACGGGCGGTTGTAATAGGGGGTGACGACCAGAGCCCCGTCGGCCCCGACGGTCTTGGCATGCCGGACCATGTCGATGGCCTTGTCGGTGGCCGAGGAGCCGGCTCCGGCGATGACGCGGACACGGCCTCGCGCCACGCTCACGCAAAGTTCAACCACGCGGCGATGTTCATCGGCGGTCAGGCTGGCGCTCTCTCCGGTGGTGCCCATGGGGACGACGCCGTGAACCCCGGCCGCGATCTGGCGTTCCAGCAGGGCTTCGAAGGCGGCTTCGTCCACGTTTCCGTCACGAAGCGGTGTGATCAGGGCGGTGATCACACCCTTGAACAAGGGGGCGGTCATGGTCGAAACGAACCTGTTCGGGAAGGGGCGCGCGGCGCCGCGGACTGGGCGAGAAGGGTAGGTTGGCGGCTTCGCCCGTGCAACCGCATTGAATGAGGATTTCCGTCCGCATGATGACCGCGTCCCTGGCCGCCCTGGCGGTGCTGGCTGCTCCCCAGACCACGCAGCAACTGAACACCCAGGCGGTGCCCTATCAGGCGCAACCCTATCAGGCCGCGACACCGGTCGGCACGTATCAGCCGCGCGTCCTCAACGATCAGGATACGGCGCTGTTCCGCCAGGGCCTGGCCCAGGCCCGCGCCCGCGACGTGATCGGCACCCAGACCACCATCCGCCAGATCGGCGATCCGACCGCGCGCAAGCTGGTCGAATGGGCCCTGGTCGATACCTCGGCCCAGCAACTGACCTATTACGACCTGGCCGAGGACCAGCGGACGCTGAACGGCTGGCCGCGTGCCGACTCGCGACGTCAAGCGGGCGAACAGGCGCTGGACCGGGCCGGTCTGGGCGCCGATGACGTGCTCGCCTTCTTCGGCGACAGCGCGCCGGAGACGGTCGAGGGCGCGATCGCCAAGGCCGGGGCCCTGGAACAGTCCAGTCGCCAGGCCGAGGCCCAGAGCCTGATCCGCGACTGGTGGCGGACCCGGTCGTTCGAGGAGCCCCAGCAGAGCCGCATCCTGGGCCGCTGGGGCCCGTGGCTGACGCCGGACGATCATTCGGCGCGGCTCGACATGCTGCTGCTGGGGCCGCACGGCCCGGCGACGCGGGCGATGACGGCGCTGGTTCCCCATGAGCGGCAGTCGGTGGCCAATGCGGCCATGGCCCTGCGCACCGCCTATGACGCCGACGCGACCGTGGCCACGCTCAGCGCCGCCCAGGCGACCGACCCGGTCATCGCCTTCGAGCGGGCGCGCATCCTGCGCGCCGGCAACCGGCAGAGCGAGGGCTTCAGCCTGCTACGCTACCTGCCTACCGCGCCGTCGCACAGCGAGGGCCAGAACAGCCTGTGGAGCGAACGCCGCAACTATTTCCTCGACGCCCTGGAGCGCCGCAACTGGCAGGCGGCCTATGACTCCATGAACGGCCACGGCTTCCCGGGCGGCGACCGCCGCGTGGACGCCGACTTCTTCGCCGGCTGGGTGGCCCTGACCAAGCTGAACGACGCCAACCGCGCCGCCCAGCATTTCGAATCCCTGCGCACCGCCTCCTCGACCCCGATCAGCCAGGGCCGGGCCCTATACTGGCTGGGCCGGGCCGCCGAGGCGCGCGGCGACGCCGCCGGGGCCCAGGAATTCTATCGCCAGGGCAGCCAGCACATCCAGACCTTCTATGGCCAGCTGGCCGCCGAGAAGGCGGGGATGACGACCCTGACCCTGCCCGGCGATCCGGTGCCGAGCCAAGCCGACATCCAGGCGTTCGAGGCCAATGAGGTCGTCCGCGCCACCCGCATCCTGGGCGAGACCGGTGAGCAGTCGCTGCTGCGCGTCTTCGCCTATCACCTGGACGACACCGTCCCCAATCCAGCCGACCTGGCCCAGCTGATGGACCTGATGAACGGCTATGGAGACGGCTTCGGGGCCATGATGGTCGGCCGGGCCTCCAGCCAGCGCGGCGTGCTGATGCCCGAGCGGATGTACCCGGTCCGTATCCCGACGGCGGTGCCGGGGGCCGCGCCGCTGGAATTCACCCTCGCCATCACACGCCAGGAATCCAGCTTCGATCCCCGTGCTCGTTCGTCCGCCGATGCCCGGGGCATGATGCAGTTCCTGACATCCACCGCGTCCGGTGTGGCCCGGCGAATGGGGCTGCTCTATTCGGCGGAGCGGTTGTGGGAGCCGGACTACAACATGCAGCTGGGCAGCTATCACCTGCAGGAACTGACCAGCAATTTCGGCGGCTCGATGCTGCTGGCGACAGTCGGTTACAACGCCGGGCCGGCGCGTCCGCCGCAATGGACGGCACGCTGCGGCGACCCGCGCGGAGGCCCGAGCGGCGTCGATCCGATCGACTTCATCGAATGCGCCCCCTTCACCGAGACGCGCAACTACATGATGCGGGTGATGGAAAACATGAGCGTCTACAAGGCCCGGCTGAACGGCGGCTCGGCCCCCCTGACGCTGTCGCAGGACATCGCCCGCGGCAATCCGCCCGGACCGCGCCCCTACTGAGGCTTCATCAGCCCCGCGAACAGGGCGTCGGTCATGGTGGTCGTCAGGGCTGAGCGCTCCGCCCACGGAAAATAGGGTTTTGTAATCATCAAGGAGACGATGCCGTGCGCCCCGGCCCAAAGCACCTGGGCCGCCACGCGCGGATCGCCATGCAGCCGCCCCGCCGAGGCCACCTCCTCGACCACGGCCTCGAACGAGCGGAACAGTTCGGCCCCCAGTTGTTGGGCGGCGGTCTCGGCCCCGTCACGGGCCTCGACGGGCCGGGTCAGATAGACCAGGCGATAGGCGTCGGGGTTGTCGAAACCGAAATCCACATAGGCCTGAAGCATGGCCCGCAGACGCGTCTCGGGCGTGCCGGCGGCTTCGACGATTGCGCGGTTTGCGGAAATCAGCACCTCGAACGCCGAGCGGCAAATCTCCTCCAGGATCGCGCCCTTGTCCGGGAAATGAATGTAAAGGGCCGTCGAGGACAGCCCGACCGCATCGGCGATCTTGCGGATCGTCGCCCCTTCATAGCCATGCTCGACGAAGATGCGTTCGGCGGCGGCCAGGATCTCGCCGCGCCGCACATGGCCCTCGCCCTTGGCCTTGCGACCGGAGCGTGATGGGGAGGGCCGGGCCGCGGCGGCAGGCGCATCTCGCAAACTCTCGTCTCCCTTATCGGTCCGATCGATCACGGCTTGAATAGACCCATATGTCACGCGCTGCCAACGCACCGTTTGCGGCAGACCCTTGATCGCCGAACGGATTTCGCGATACCCGTGGTTAACGGCGGGAGGGGGCATGGCAGCGGGGGCCGCACGATCGTGCGCACGACAACGGGCGCTGTCCGTCGGCCAGGCGTTGTTCGCCCTGAGCTTCAGCGGCGCTGCCCTGATCGCCGGCTGGATGAGCCCGTCGGCGACACTGTTCATCGTCGTGGCGACCCTGCAACTCGGCTTTCTGGTGAGTGCGGCTTGGCGAATCGTGCTGGTGCTGGCCAGCCGCGAGCCACCGCCACAGCCGACGCTGACGTCGAGCGATGACAACCTGCCGATCTATACGATCCTGGTGGCCCTGCATGACGAGGTCGACGTCGTCGACCAGCTGGTCGAACGGCTGAGCCAGATCGACTATCCGGCCCACCGGCTTCAGGGCCTGATCCTTCTGGAGGCGCACGACCACGCCACCATCCAGGCGGTCGAACAGGCCGATCGCCCGTGGTGGCTGCGCCCCCTCGTCGTCGCCGCCGGCGCCCCGACCACCAAGCCCCGCGCGCTCAACGCGGGCCTGGCCCAGGCCATCGGCGAGTTCGTCACCGTCTATGATGCCGAGGACGACCCCGACCCGCTCCAGCTGCGCGAAGCCGTCGCCCGGTTCCGCGCCGACGCCAGCCGGACCCTGGCCTGCCTGCAGGCCCCCTTGCGCATCCGGTCCGACGACGGCGATGAAATCCACGCCTTTCTCAATCGACAATTCGCCGTTGAATACGCGGCCCTGTTCGAGGTTACCCTTCCCGGCATGGCCCGACTGGGGCTGCCCTTCCCCCTCGGCGGGACCAGCAACCATTTCCGCGTCGATGTGCTGCGCGGCATCGGCGGATGGGACGCCTGGAACGTGACCGAGGACGCCGATCTGGGCTTTCAGCTCTGGAGCCGGGGCTGGACCCAGGGGATGCTCGCCCGGCCGACCTATGAGCCGCCGCCCGGTGGCGTCGCGGTCTGGCTGCCGCAGCGAACCCGTTGGCTGAAGGGGTTCCTGCAGACGGTGGGGGTCCACACGCGCGACGTGAGGCGACTGGGCGGCCGCGGGTTATTCGCTCTGGTGATGACCCTGGGCTTCACCTTGGTCTCGGCGGGTCTGCATGCGGTGGTTCTGGCCTGGGTCGCGGCCGCGGTGCTGGTGGCGGTGGCGTCTGGCCTGCCGCCTTCGACCCCGATTTTCGCCCTGAGCGTGCTGTTCACAGGAACCGCCGCGGCCCTGATGACCGCCCGTATCGGCGCCCTGCGCGCCGGTACGCCGTATGGGCCGACCGATATGGTCCTGAGCCCCGTCTATTGGTCGCTGCTGACGGTGGCGTTCGGCCATGCGCTGTGGCGACTGGTCCGCGATCCATTCACCTGGGACAAGACTCCCCACCGCGCCAGCCGATCGATCGTCGCGACGCCGGTGCTCATGGTCGACCCCCAACCGGCTGGACGCGAGGCCGCCTGACCGCCTAAGCAGCGACATGCCTCCCGCCCTGTCGCCGACGCCCGAAACCCTGCTGACCACGGCCTGGGCGGACTATGCGCTGCTGGACAGCGGCGATGGTCGCAAACTGGAACGCTATGGCCCGCACACTGTGGTTCGGCCGGAGCCCCAATGCTGGTGGTCGCCGCGCGATCCGGACGCCTTCGACCGCGCCGACGCCGTGTTCGATCCGACCGACGAGGACGAGGCCGGACGCTGGCGGTTTTCGGGCCGGGCGGTCGAGACCTTTCCGCTGAGCTGGGGCGGGGTGCGGTTCACCGGCCGGTTCACGCCGTTCCGGCACCTCGCGTTCTTCCCGGAGCAGGCGGCGAATTGGCAGTGGCTGGATCGACGCATCCGCACACTCGACGGGCCCCGCATCCTGAACCTGTTCGGCTACACCGGCGTGGCGTCCTTGGCCTGTGCGGCGGCGGGGGCGGAGGTGACCCATGTGGATGCGTCCAAGAGGTCGGTAGCTTGGGCGCGCGAGAATGCGGCCCATTCCGGCATGGCCGAAGCCCCGATCCGCTGGATCGTCGACGACGCGCGCAAATACGTGGCCCGCGAGGTCCGACGCGGATCGAAGTACCACGGGATCATCCTGGACCCGCCGAAGTACGGTCGCGGCCCGGACGGCGACGTCTGGCGTCTGTTCGAGGACCTGCCGGGGCTGCTGAAGGATTGCGCCGCGCTGCTGGCCGACGATGCGTCGTTCCTGCTGCTGAACGCCTATGCGGCGCGCATCTCGGGCATTTCGCTGGCTCATCTGATGGCCGAGGCGCTGGCGGATCGCGGCGGGCGGATCGACTGGGGCGAGCTGGCGCTGTCGGAGGACGGCCCCGGCGCACGGGCGATCGGGCTCAGCTTCTTCGCGCGGTGGTCCGCGTGAGCGCCCCCGACTCTGGCCGTCTGATCACCTCCCTGACCAATGATACGGTCAAGGCCGTGCGCGCCCTGCATATGCGCAAGGAACGCGAGGCGACGGGGCTGTTCCTGGCCGAGGGCCTGAAATTCATCGGCGAGGCGCTGGACCAAGGCCGCGCGCCCCGGACCCTGCTGGTCGGGATGGAGGCGCGGCCGCATCCGCTGCTGGACCATGCGCGGGCCGAGACCATCCGTTCGGGCGGCGAGGTCGTGACCGTGACCCACCCGATCCTGGAAAAGATCAGTCGCCGCGAAAATCCGCAGACGGTGCTGGGCGTGTTCGAGCAGGCCTTCACGCCGCTGGAAGCCTTGGAGCCCACGACCGCCCCCTGCTGGATCGGGCTGGAACAGGTCCGCGATCCCGGCAATCTGGGGACCATCATCCGCACGGCGGACGCGGCAGGTTGCGGCGGGGTGATCCTGATCGGGGACTGTGTCGACCCGTTCTCGGTCGAGGCGGTGCGGGCGACCATGGGGTCGGTGTTCGCGGTCAGGATCGTTCGGGCGACACCGGAGGCCTTCCTGGCCTGGCGCGCGGACTGGCCCGGCAGCGTGATCGGCACGCGGCTGGACGCCACCCACGGCTATCGCGACGCGGCGGTGACGCGACCCTCGCTGATCCTGATGGGCAATGAACAGGCGGGGCTGACGGACGCTCTGGCCGCGGCCTGCGACGTCAATGTGAAGATCCCGATGCGGGGACGAGCCGACAGTTTGAACCTGGCCATCGCGACGGGCATCATGGTCTATGCGCTGACCGACTGACGGTTACGTGAAGGAACCTGATCGCGGCCTCGGGAGTCTCGGTCCCGTCAGCGACGGAGTTCGCGATGACCCAACCCGACTATCAGGCCTTCTTCGCCCGCTATGCCGACGCGTACAATCGGTCGCTGGGCGACCATGTCGAGGTCGACGCCATCCGCGGCTTCTTCGCCGAGACCAGCCTGGCCCTGTCGACCGAGGGCGGTGTGCAACCGGCGACCAACGCCGAACTGGGTCCGCTGCTGGAAAAGATGTACGCCTTCTACAAAGCCGTCGGCACCAAGGGGCTGAACGTCGACCGGATCGCGGTCGAGCCGATCGCGGACGGCCATGACCGCGTCGAAGTCTTCTACAGGGCCGAATACGACAAGGGCGGCGAGTCCCTGACCATCCCCTTCTCCGTGACCTATCTGGTTCAGCGCCGAGACGACGGTCCGAAAATCTTTGCCTTTATCGCCGGCGACGAACAGGCCCTGATGCGTGAGCACGGCCTGATCGACGCGCAGGGACAGCCGGTCAACTGAGCCCGCCCAGGTCAGGAACCGTGCTGCCGAAGTCGGCAACCGCACCCGGCCCAATTCGTTAGGTCTGTCCCCGACAATCGGAGAGACCCAGATGAAACTTCCCAAAGGCACGCTCGTGGCCGTGGTCGATGGCGAGAAGCTGGCCCTGTTCGAGAACACGGGACAGCAGGACATTCAACTGAAGGCCAAACCCGTGCCGACCATCGAGGATCGCGCCTCGGGCGCCGCCGGCCGCATCTCCAGCGAGGCCAATCCCGACAACGACACCCAGGCCGAGGACGGCTTCGCCATGGGCGTGGCCGATGTGCTGAACAAATGGGTCCTGACGAACAAGGTCGAACACCTGCTGGTCGTCGCCGCGCCCAAGACCCTGGGGCAGTTGCGCAAGGGCTGGCACAAGGAGACCGAGGCCAAGCTGGTCGGCGAGATCGCCAAGGCCATGACCGGCCATTCCACGGACGACATCGCGGCGGCGATCGAAGGGGCCTAAGTGCCGCGCGGCTTGACCCGGTTGGTCGGCGGGGCCTCGGCCGGGTTCTCGGGCCAGGGGTGGCGGGGATAGCGGCCGCGCATCTCGGCGCGGACGTCCTTCCAGGAGCCGCTCCAGAAGCCGGGCAAGTCCTTGGTCATCTGGATCGGGCGACACGCGGGCGACAGCAGGGCCAGGGTCAGGGGCACGCGACCGCCCCCGACCGAGGGATGGCGGGTAACCCCGAACAGTTCCTGCACCCGGATATCGACGCGGGGGCCGCCCTCGGCGGCATAGTCGATTGCGGCGCTGCCCAGTGGCGTGGTCAGGCGTGCCGGCGCGAGGTCGTCGAACGCGCGCCGGCGGTCCCACGCGATCAGGGCGCCCAGCCCGTGTTCGAGCGCGCCGTCAGGGATCGCGTCGAGCGACTGGACAGTGTCCAGCAGCGGCCACAGCCAGGTCTCGCGCTCGGCCAGAAGGCCACGATCGGACACGTCCGGCCATGTCGGGTCCAGGCCGTGCAGAAAGGCCAGGCGCGCGCGAAGGGCCGTCGCCCGCCCACCCCATCGCAGGGTGGACAGACCCTCGTGATCGACCTCGGCCTTCATGGCGGCGGTCAGGGTCGCGCGATCGGGGGCGCCGGTGATGCGCTCGTCCACGACGACGGCGCCGATGCGGCGGATGCGGCGCACGACCATCCTGCCCGACGGCTCTCGAGTCAGGCGATCCTCGCTGCTGATGCGGTGTGTGAGCTCGGCCGGGTCGACGGGGGCCGCCAGTCTGATCCGGTCGCGAGTGTCGCCTCCCCCCAGATCGGCGACGGCGAGCCAAGGCTCGGCGGCCAGGCCGTCTGTCGGATCGAGGAAGGCTCCGCGCCCGGAGGCCAGCAGGACTTCGCCGGGCTTGCCGCGCGCCTTGGCGATGCGCTCGGGGAAGGCCTCGGCCAGCAGGCGACCGGGATCGACCGGACCGCCCTGCCCGGCCCCGGCGGCGCGGGCCCAGCGGTCGGCCAGCTTGCGGGCGTCGGCGGCGCGCGGGCTGCGGTCGCGGTCGAAGCCCCGCAATCGGTCGCGCAGGTCGGTGTCGTTGCCCCCCAGGCCCGGCTCGCTGAGCACGGCGGCGATGCGCGCGCCCAGGGCGGCGTCTCCCGCATCGGAGGCGGCGGCGACCAGATGCGCGAGGCGCGGCGTCAGGGGGATGCGGGTCAGACGACGACCGTGGTCGGTCAGGGCACCCTCCGCGTCCAGCGCATCGAGACGGGTCAGCACGGCCCGCGCCTCGGCCAAGGCTCCGGCGGGCGGTGTGTCCAGCAACGCCAGCCCCTCCGTCGAACGCGCGCCCCAGCGGGCGAGGTCCAGCGCGAAGCCGGTCAGGTCGGCCTCGAGGATTTCCGGGTGCTGGTGCGGCACAAGCCCCCGCGTCTGTTCCTCGTCCCACAGGCGATAGCAGACGCCGGGTTCGGTGCGGCCCGCGCGGCCCCGGCGTTGTTCGGCGGACGAGCGGCTTACCCGCACCGTGGCCAGCCGCGTCAGGCCGCTGGACGGCTCGAACCGGGGCACCCGCGACAGGCCGCCGTCGATGACGACGCGGACCCCTTCGATGGTCAGGCTCGTCTCGGCGATCGAGGTGGCCAGGACGACCTTGCGACGGCCGGGCGGCGAAGGCTGGAGAGCGCGATCCTGCTCGGCCTTGTCCAGCGCGCCGTAGAGGGGAACGACGTCGATGGTCGGGTCGCGCAGCCGGTCGTTCAGGCGCTGAGCGGTCCGGTGAATCTCGCCCTGCCCCGGCAGGAAGGCGAGGATCGACCCGGTCTGTTCGGCCAGGGCGGTCAGGCAGGCGCGGGCCATGGCGTCCTCGAGCCGCTCTACCGGATTGCGGCCGAGGTACAGGGTCTCGACCGGGAACATCCGCCCCTCGGCCTGCATCACCGGGGCCCCGTCCAGCAGCCGGGACACGCCCGCGATGTCGAGCGTGGCCGACATGACGACCAGCTTCAGGTCTTCTCGAAGCAGACTCTGGCTCTCACGGGCGAGCGCCAGGCCGAGGTCGGCGTCCAGACTGCGTTCGTGAAACTCGTCGAATAGTACCGCGCCGACGCCCTCCAGGCCGGGGTCGTCCAGGATCATGCGGGTGAAGATGCCCTCGGTGATCACTTCGATTCGGGTTCGGGGGCCGACACGGCTCTGCAGTCGGGTCCGATAGCCGACCGTGTCGCCGGGCGTCTCGCCCAGGATCTGGGCCATGCGTTCGGCGGCGGCGCGGGCGGCGAGGCGGCGCGGCTCCAGCACGAGAACCTTCGCTTGGCCCAGCCACGGCTGGTCGAGCAGAGCCAGCGGAACCACTGTCGTCTTGCCCGCGCCCGGCGGTGCGGCCAGCACCACGGCCGGATGGGCGGCGACGGCGACCTTCAGGTCTTCCAGGACGGCATGGATGGGCAGAGTCACGTGCGTCGCCTTAGCGCGAAACCCGGGTCGTCCGCAGCTTGAATGCTGCGCTCCCACCGCCACGTTCACGGTCACGAAAGCGTCGCCGGGCCTTCACGGATCGGAAACCGCGTTGCCAGCGTGGGATTGCACCGCTAGCGTCGCGGCCCATTGAAGGCGGCCCGGGGAGGGTCTGCCGCGTATCAAGGGGCATGACTCGATGTCGGCAGACGGCCTTAGGCCAAAGGGGAACCATCTGTTCCTCAAGAAATCCATTTCCCAGATCCAGAAAGAGGCCGCCAAGAGCGAGCTGAAACGGTCCCTGGGCCCCATCAACTTGATGAGCCTGGGTATCGGTGCCATCATCGGCGCCGGCATCTTCGTGCTGACCGGCCAGGTCGCGGCGGATCACGCCGGCCCGGCCATCATGCTGTCCTTCGTCGCCGCCGGCATCGCCTGCGCGCTGGCCGGGCTGTGCTATGCCGAACTGGCCTCGACCATGCCCGTCTCGGGTTCGGCCTATACCTATGCCTATGGCACCCTGGGCGAGGTTTTCGCCTGGATCATGGGTTGGCTGCTGGTGCTGGAGTACGGCATCGCCGCCTCGACCGTGGCGGTCGGCTGGTCCGGCTATGTCGTGTCGATCATGGGCGATTTCGGCGTGGCCGACAATCTGTTCCCCGCCATCACCTATGCCGGTCAGGAAGGCGCCCGCTGGGCCACGCCGATGATCGAGGCGGTGCGCGGCGACACCGGCACGTCGCTCCAGGCGACCGGCACCTTCAACTTGGTCGCGGCCATCGGCATCGCCTCGGTCTGTGCCCTGCTGGTGTTGGGCGTCAGCGAATCGGCCAACGTCAACAACGCCATCGTGGTCATCAAGATCATCGTGCTCCTGACCTTCATCGCCGTGGGGATCGCCTATGTGAACCCGGACAACTGGGTGCCCTTCATCCCGCCGGCGGACCCCGCCGAGCCTGGGCGGTTCGGTGTCGATGGCGTGTTCCGCGGCGCGGCCATCATCTTCTTCGCCTATGTCGGGTTCGAGGCGGTCTCCACCGCCGCCGCCGAGGCCAAGAACCCGTCCAAGGACGTGCCGATCGGCATCCTGGGCGCGCTGTTCATCTGTACCCTGATCTATATGGCCGTGGCCGCCGTCATGACAGGCGTCGTACCCTATCTGGAGCTGGCCAGCCCGGCGCCGGTGGCCGTGGCGATCGACGCCATGAATCTGACCTGGGCCGACATCCCCCTGGCCGCCGCGCCGGGCGGGGAGCTGAACCTGATCAGCTTCCTGATCAAGATCGGCGCCATCACCGGCCTGTCCTCGGTCATGCTGGTGCTGTGCTACGGCCAGACGCGCATCTTCTACACCATGTCGCGTGACGGCCTGCTGCCCCGCGTGTTCTCGCGGATTCACCCCAAATACCGTACCCCCTGGCTCGGCACGATCCTGCTAGGCGTGCTGATCTCGATCGCGGCCGCCTTCCTGCCGATCAGCCTGCTGGGTCAGCTGGTGTCGTTCGGCACCGCCGTCGCCTTCTCGATCGTCTGTCTGTCGGTGATCTATCTCCGGGTCAAACACCCCGACATGGAACGGCCGTTCAAGGTGCCGGGCGGCATCATCACCGCCTGCCTGGGCATCGCGGCCTGCATGTTCCTGGCCTGGAACAATTTCCTGCCGATGATCCAGCAGGCCTTCCCGACCGCCGAGCAGATCGCCAACGGGGCCGTCTCCGACCCCCTGACCCTGCAGCTGCTCGGGGCCTATGCCCTGATCGGCGCCATCCTGTACGGCGCCTATGGCTACTGGAACTCCAAACTGGCCAAGGGCATCGACATCACCGAGGAGACGACCATCTCCTCGCCCGCCGAAGCCATGGGCCGGGGCGTCGATAACCAGAAGGACTGAGGTTCGCCTCGATCCGAAACGGAAAGGCCCGGGAGCGAGCCCGGGCCTTTTTCGTCTTCGCCGCCCGCGCGGTCGCTCAGGGCTTCGGCGTGCGGTCGTGGCCCGGCATGCCCTTGGACGGATCGTCCGAGGGCGTCGCCGGATCGACGCGCTTGTTGCGCTTGGCAGTGCCCCTGAGGGCGACGATCAGGGCAATACCCAGCAGGATCGGGCCGCCCACGACCACGACCAGCATTAGACCTTCCATGGCTGTTCCTTTCGTCGCCCCCTACACCTACTCCCAACGCCGGCGGCAGTTCCCTGTGACGAAGACCGGCTCTTTCTGACGCCCGCCGGGCGTGTACCGGTCGTCGCATTGCTTTCGCCCGGATTCCCGCTAGAAGCCGCCAAGACCTGATGCGGATGTGGCGGAACTGGTAGACGCACTGGATTTAGGTTCCAGCGCCGCGAGGCGTGGAGGTTCGAGTCCTCTCATCCGCACCATTCAGCCCCGAAGCGACCGCAGGACGGCAGGGATGCTCTCGGGCAGATCCTCCGCGATCAAGCCTGGGCCGAACGCCGCTCCCGCTTCGGCATGGATCCAGACGGCGGCGCAGGCCGCGTCGAAACTGTCCATCCGCTGAGCGATCAAGCCGCCGATCAGCCCGGCCAGCACGTCGCCACTGCCCGCCGTCGCCAGCCAGGGCGTGCCGTTGCCGTTGACGACCAATCGACCGTCGGGCGAGGCAATCACCGTCTCGCGGCCCTTGAGCACCACGACTGTCCCGGCCCGCTTGGCGGCTGTTCGCGCGGCCGCCTCTCGACCCTCGCTCAGCAGGCCGGGGAAGACCCGTTCGAACTCGCCCTCGTGCGGGGTCAGGACGTCGTCGCGGTCCAGGCAGGCGAACAGGTCGCGCGTCCGGTCCTTGAACAGAGTCAGGGCGTCGGCATCGACCACCAGGGCCGCGCCCGTGCGGCCCAGGACCGCCAGGTTCAGCGCCGTGGTCTCGGTCAGGCCCGCCGCCGGGCCGATCACCACGGCGTCCAGCGGTTCGGCCCGACGGGCCAAGGCCTCCGGCGAGGTGAAGTCGTCGACCATGATCGCCTCGACCGAGGCCGCCACGATCGGGGCCGCGTCCGCCGGGCACAGGATGCGGACCAGGCCCGCCCCGATCCTGAGCCCCGCCCGCGCCGCCAGCCGGGCCGCGCCGGTCTTCAGGGCCGGACCCGACACCACGCCCAGCCGGCCCCGCTCATGCTTGTGCGCGTCCGGCGACGGCCACGGAAAGGCCGACAGCCACAGGGCGGGATCGTTCGCGGTCGTCACGGTTCGCTCCGATCACGGAGGGCAGGAATTTGCGTCCGGTCCCTTGCCTTATGCTGCAATGCGGTGTCCTTTTGCGTCCCGAGCGTTCGGCGCTTTCCGCCCACCTCGAGGTCGCCCATGAAGAAGATCGAAGCCGTCATCAAGCCGTTCAAGCTGGACGACGTCAAAGAGGCGCTGCAGGACATCGGCGTGCAGGGCATGACGGTGATCGAGGCCAAGGGATACGGGCGCCAGAAGGGCCATTCCGAACTCTATCGCGGGGCCGAATACGTGATCGACTTCCTGCCCAAGATCAAACTGGAGGTCGTGGTTCCCGATGACCTGGCCCCCGCCGTGATCGAGGCCATCCAGACCGCCGCCCGCACCGGCAAGATCGGCGACGGCAAGATTTTTGTCTCGACCATCGACGACGTCATCCGCATCCGCACCGGCGAAACCGGCCCCCAGGCCGTCTAGCCGCCTCCCTCCACCGCTTCCTCCCCAGAAGAAACCAAGGACCCCCATCATGAGCAAGGCATCCGACATCCTCAAGGAGATCAAGGACAAGGAGGTCCAGTATGTCGACCTTCGCTTCACCGACACCAAGGGTCGGCTGCAGCACGTCACCTTCGACATCGACCTGGTGGACGACGAGTTCCTGACCGAGGGCACGATGTTCGACGGCTCGTCCATCGCCGGCTGGAAGGCGATCAACGAGAGCGACATGCTGCTGATGCCGGACCTCTCGACCGCCTACATCGACCCCTTCTATCAGCAGACGACGCTGTTCCTGTTCTGTGACGTGCTGAACCCCGACACCCTGGAGCCCTACAGTCGCGACAGCCGCTCCATGGCCAAGAAGGCGCTGGCCTATGTCCAGTCCTCGGGCGTGGGCGACGCGGTCTATTTCGGGCCGGAAGCGGAGTTCTTCATCTTCGACGACGTGCGCTGGTCCACCCAGCCGCACGACACCGGCTACACCTATGATTCGATCGAGCTGCCGGCCAACACCGGCGCCGAATATTCCGAGGGCAACATGGGCCACCGCCCGGGGCCCAAGGGCGGCTATTTCCCGGTCAATCCGGTCGATTCCGGCCAGGACCTGCGCGGCGAGATGCTGGCCGTCATGCGCGACCTGGGCCTGAACCCCGAGAAGCACCACCACGAGGTCGCGCCTGCCCAGCACGAACTGGGGCTGAAGTTCAGCGACCTTCTGACCATGGCCGACCGGCTGCAGCTCTATAAGTATGTGATCCACAACGTCGCCGCCGCCTACGGCAAGTCGGCGACCTTCATGGCCAAGCCGATGTACGGCGACAACGGATCGGGCATGCACGTCCACCAGTCGATCTGGCGTGACGGCAAGCCGCTGTTCGCGGGCGACAAATACGCCGGGCTGAGCCAGGAATGTCTGTGGTACATCGGCGGCATCATCAAACACGCCAAGGCGATCAACGCCTTCGCCAACTCGACCACCAACTCCTACAAGCGGCTGGTCCCGGGCTATGAAGCCCCGGTCAAACTGGCCTATTCGGCCCGCAACCGCTCGGCCTCGATCCGCATCCCGCACGTCTCCAGCCCCAAGGCCAAGCGAATCGAGGCCCGCTTCCCCGACCCGATGGGCAACCCCTATCTGACCTTCGTGGCCCTGTTGATGGCCGGTCTGGACGGCATCGAGAACCGCATCGACCCAGGAGCCCCGGCCGACAAGAACCTGTACGACCTGCCGCCCGAGGAACGCGGCTCGATCCCCGAGGTCTGCGGGTCGCTGCGCGAGGCGCTCGAGAACCTCGACAAGGACCGCGCCTTCCTCAAGAAGGGCGGCGTCATGGATGACGACTTTATCGACAGCTATATCGAGCTGAAGATGGAAGAGGTGATGCGTCTGCAACTGCACCCGCATCCGGTCGAGTTCGACATGTACTATAGCTGCTGATCGGGTCGATCGGGTATGATGGGACGCCGGACGGGAGACCGTCCGGCGTTTCGCTTTCAGAGCGTCGGAGGGGGACCGGTGCGATCGTGAAACGACTGCTGCAGAGATTGCGCACCGCCCTCCCCGGCCCCGAGCCGATCACGCGGCGGGTCATGCGCGCCATCGATCCCGACACCCTGCTGCGACGCAGCCGGGAGATGGCCACGGCGGTTCATGTCGGCGACGACACCATCCTGTGCCGGGCGCTGACCCGCTACCGGCTGTATGTGGACGCTCGGGACGTCGGCTTCGGCGTCCATGTCATTCTGGACGGGGCCTGGGAGAAGGGCCTGACGGTCCTCATGGCGCGGCGGATCCGTGACGGAATGGCCGTTGTCGATGTCGGGGCCAACCACGGCTACTATACCCTGCTGTTCGCGCATCTGACCGGCCCGACGGGACGGGTGGCCGCCGTCGAGCCCCATCCGCGCACGGCCGCCCTGCTAAGGCGCTCCTTATCCGCCAACGGGTTCGATCCCTGGACCGAGGTGTTCGAATGCGCGGCCGTCGGGCAGGACGGCGTTCGCCTGGGCCTGCATACGCCCGACGGCGAGCCCAAGAACGCCCATGTGAATATCGACCCCGCGGCCTCTGCGGATGCGCCCGTTTCGGTGCCGGGGGCCCGACTGGACACGCTGCTGGCGCACTGGCCGCGCGTGGACTTCATCAAGATCGACGTCGAAGGGGCCGAAGACGCGTGTCTGGACGGCGGCTGGAGCCTGATCGTCCGCGACCGCCCGACCCTGGTGCTGGAGTTCAATGCCTTTCGCAGCCGCGATCCGGCCGGGCTGCTGGATCGTCTCATACAGGTCTATGGCGAGGTTGGCGTGATCACGCGCGAGGGCAAGGTGGTCGAGGTCTCGCGCCAGCGGCTGGAAGATCGGGAGAACCGCCAGGACTGGATGCTGTTCTGCGAGAGTAAGAACCAAAACATTCGTCAGCTGAGCTGAGCCACGTCTAGCTTCAAGTCCGTCATGGCCGGGCTTGTCTCGGCCATCCATCAATTCTAACGCACCAAGCAAGCCTGGCAGTTCCCGCCCGTGCTTCTACGTCTGCTTCACGGAGTATGGATGGCCGGGACAAGCCCGGCCATGACGATCCATAAAGCCGCGCTATTCAACCGACGTTTGCTCTAGGCGGCGACCGCATCCGCCTTCTTCCTGCGCAGTTCAATCAAGCGCACACACCAGATTGACACCTCGTAGAGCAGCACCAGAGGCACCGCGAGCATGATCTGGCTCAGCGGATCAGGCGGGGTCACGACGGCGGCGACGACGACGATGGCGACGATGGCGTAGCGGCGGCCCTCGGCCATCATCTTGGAGCTGATGATGCCTGCGATACCCAGCAGGGTCGTCACGATCGGCAGCTGGAAACACAGGCCGAAGGCCAGCATCAGCGAGGTGACCAAGTTCAGATATTCGGAGATCTTGGTCATCAGCTCGACCGAGATGCCGTCGGCCGAGATCTGTTGGCTCAGTGAGAACCACATCACGAACGGCAGCATGATGAAATAGACCAGCGCACCGCCCAGCACGAACAGCACCGGCGCTGCGAACAGGAAGGGCAGGAAGGCGCCCTTCTCGTTGCGGTAAAGGCCCGGGGCGACGAAACGGTAGAGCTGGAAGGCCAGGACGGGGAAGGCCAGGACGATGGCGCCGAAGCCGGCGATCTTCATCTTGGTGAAGAGCTGCTCCAGCGGCGCGGTGGCGATCAGGGCGACGGCCGACTGGCTGCCTTCCGGGAACGGTCGCAGGCCCGAGGTGATGGCGATCAGTTCGAACGGGTTTCCGCCGCTGTGGCCTCCTTCGGCTTGCGCCACCGCATGCAGGGCGGCGGCGGCCTGGAACGGCTTGATCAGGAAGATCTGGATCTGGGCCGCGAAGAAGAAACACGCGAAGAAACAGATCACGAAGGCCACGACACACACGATCAGCCGGCTGCGCAGCTCGATCAGGTGGCTCATCAGAGGCGCGCGCGACGCCTCGATTTCGGCCTCGTCGCGATCAAGCGTGGTCATGTCGTGGCCTTGCGCGGTGTCGTTTTGCGCGGCGCGCGCGGCTTGGCGGGCGTGGCGGCCGCCTTCGCTTTCGGCGCGGGCTCAGCCGCCGCCGGGGTCGCGGCGGAAGGTTCGGCCCGGCTCCGGGGCTGACGCGGTTTCGCCTCAACCGGTTTCAGAGCCGGCTCAGCCACCCCCTCCGGCTCGACCGCGACCGGCGTGTCCAGCGGTGTCATAGCCGGCTCTGGCCATTCGTCGGCGACGGGCGGTTTGGGGTCGGGGTCCATCACGGCGCGCGATCCGTCGTCGGTGCGGTTCAGCTCGGTCTTGATGTCCTTGAACGCCTCGTCGGCCTCGGCTCCCAGGCGCACGACGCTGTTGTTGGTGCGCAGCGCCTCGACCTCTTTCCTCAGCTCGTCCAGTTCGGTCTGGCGCGCCATCTCGTCAAAGCTGGCGCGGAAATCGTCCGCCATACGCCGCGCCTTGCCCAGCATCTGGCCCATCTTGCGCAGCACGCCGGGCAAGCGTTCGGGCCCGATCACGATCAGGGCCACGGCGGCGATCAACAGATATTCGAGGCCCCCGATCCCGGGGCCGAGGCCACCCATGCTTCAGGCTCTCCGGCTGGACCGGCCTATCGCTTCAGTTCTTCCTTTTCCGCGTCGGTGCGCGGCAGGGAGCTGACGCCGTCGTGCGGGCCGTCCTTCTTGTCGTCGTCCTTGAGGCCTTCCTTGAACGCCTTGATGCCCTTGGCCGCGTCGCCCATCAGGCCCGACAGCTTGCCGCGCCCGCCGAACAGCAGCAGCACGACCAGGCCGACGATCACCCAATGCCAGATACCGAAAGCGCCCACGGCGAAATCTCCTTCGTGGGGCCGTCGCGGCCCCGGACCTCTTGATACGGCTCATATAGGCCAGCGGATGGCGGCGCGCCAACAGAAGCTGTAGGCACCGGCCAATGAGTCGCGTGATCATCCACACCGACGGCGCCTGCAAGGGCAATCCGGGCCCCGGCGGCTGGGGCGCGATTCTTCAGGCGGGGGGCAAGGTCAAGGAACTGTCGGGCGGCGAGCCGTTGACCACCAACAACCGCATGGAACTGACCGCCGCCATCATGGCGCTGGAGGCGCTGACGCGGCCGTGCAAGGTCGATCTGCACACCGACAGCAAATACGTCATGGACGGGATCACCGGCTGGATCCACGGCTGGAAGGCGCGGGGCTGGAAGACGGCGGACAAGAAGCCGGTGAAGAACGACGACCTGTGGAAACGGCTCGACGCGGCGCGGGCGCGGCACGAGGTCAAATGGCACTGGGTCAAGGGCCACGCCGGGCACGAGCTGAACGAACGGGCGGACCAACTGGCCAACCTAGGTATCGAGCAGATGCGGGCCGCGAGGATTCGCTGAGGTTTTGATATGGCTCGTCACGCCGCTAAGCGGCCCTGTTCTCCGCTCATCCCGGCGAATGCCGGGACCCAGATGCAGAATATCGATATCCGATCAGCGAAACAGGTGGCCCATTCCCGCCGTCTGTTTCTCGATCTGGGTCCCGGCATTCGCCGGGATGAGCGGAGGATCAGAGACGGAATTCCTAGGTGGCCCTGACCCGCAGGCCTGACCCCGTCGTACTTTCGACCACCACATTGTCGCCGACCATCGGCGTACTTCCCACGATCTCGGCCGGCCATTCGGCACCGGAGACGAAGACCCGGCCCCGGCCGTTGACGAAGGCCTCTACGACCCGGGCGGACTGGCCGACCAGGCGGCTGTCGCGGGCGTTGATGTCGGGTGATTCGGACGGATTGACCCGGGTGACCAGTCGGCGCGAGGCCAGGCTGGAGATGATGGTCAGGACGGCGAACAGGGCGATCTCGATCGGCAGGCCCAGCCTCAGGCCCACCGCCGACAGCACCGCGACCACCCCTGCCGACACCGCCGGCCACAGCAGCCATTCGGTCGACAGCGCCGCCTCGACCGCCAGTAGGATCACGCCGAACGCCAGCCAGAACCAGAAGGGCTGGGCCGCATAGAGGTCGCTGATCGTGTCCATCGTCCTACTCCGCGCTGGGGGGAACGGTGCCGCGCGGCGGGCGCGGCGGTTGCGGGGCGCGGGCGACGCCACGCGCCTCGACCTGTTGCTCCTTGGCCAGGCCGACCAGTTCGCCCAGGCCCGCCACCGTGCCGACCAGGGCCCCCAGTTCCGCGGGCACGATCACCGTGCGCTGCTGCGGGCTGCGGGCCAGTTCGGCAAAGGCCTCGACGTATTTCTGGGCGATGAAATAGTTGATGGCGTTGACGTCGCCGCGGGCGATGGCCTCGGACACCATGGCGGTGGCGCGGGCTTCGGCCTCGGCCTCGCGTTCGCGGGCCTCGGCGTCGCGGAAGGCAGCTTCCTTGCGACCCTCGGCCTCCAGGATGGCGGATTGCTTGGCGCCCTCGGCCCGGGCGATGGCGGCCTGTTTCTCGCCGTCGGCCTCGGTGATGACGGCGCGGCGCTCGCGCTCGGCCTTCATCTGACGGGCCATGGCATTGGTGATGTCGACCGGCGGGGTCAGATCCTTGATCTCGATCCGGTTGACCTTGACGCCCCAGGGCTCGGTCGCCGCGTCGATCACGGTCAGCAGGCGCGAGTTGATGCTGTCGCGCTGGAACAAGACCTCATCCAGTTCCATCGAACCGATCACGGTCCGCAGATTGGTCGAGCTGAGCTGGGTAATCGCATAGTCCAGGTTTTCCACCCGATAGGCGGCGGCGGCGGCGTCCATCACCTGGATGAAGACGATGGCGTCGACCTTCACCATGGCGTTGTCCTTGGTGATGACCTCCTGCTGGGGCACGTCCAGCACCTGTTCCATCATGTTCATGCGCCGGCCGATCCGCTCTACGAAGGGCGTCAGAAGGCTGATGCCCGGCGACAGGGTGCGGGTGTATTTGCCGAAACGCTCGACCGTGAACTCGCGCCCCTGAGGCACGATCTTGACGATGCTGAAGACGATGATGATCGCCAGAACGACGAGCGCGATCGCGAAATAACCCATGTCCAACCCCCGGACGTGACTGAGGCCGGAATGCTATCGCGGGTCGGCAGGGGGCGCCACCTAAACCGGACCGGTGACGGATGAACTCGCCGTAAGGTTCACGGCGGCCTTGATGATGCGGCGGGTTTCGGACCATTCGACGTGCGCCAAGGCCTGCTCCAGAGACAAGAATGCGGCCTCGGCGGCGTCGTCGCCGGCTACCGGTTCGCCCGATATCCAACGTGCCGCATAGTCGATCAGGACGTAGTGCCGATCTCCGAACAGACCGTCGACGACATCGACCAGCCCAACCATCTTGGCCTCGATGCCGGTTTCCTCGCGCAGTTCGCGCAGCGCCGCATCGACCGCGCGCTCGCCGGGTTCGATGCGGCCGCCCGGCAGGCTCCATTCGCCCAGGCGCGGGGGTGTGCCGCGCCGGATGAGCAGCATCGTCGCCACGAAGACATACGACACCGACGGCGGGGATGGGATTGGACCAACTCACTTGGACCAATCCCGGGCACATGTTATTCTCATCGCATGACAACCATGAACATTGCGGAGGCCAAGTCCAAGCTCTCCGAATTGGTCGCACGCGCGGAGGCTGGAGAAGAAGTCTTGATCGCTCGCAACGGCAAGGCCGCCGTTCGCTTGGTCGCCGCTCAGTCCACCGACACGACCCGGCAACGGCGCGCGATAGGGCTTTGGGATCACCTCGGACTGGATTTGGACGAGGACGACTTCTTCAAACGCGATCTTGAGCTCGAGCGGGCCACCGAACACAGCCGCATCTTTCCTCCCGAAGAATGAGGCTGTTGCTGGACACCCACGCCTTCGCCTGGGCGTTGGCGCGATCGTCGAAGTTGCCGCCTCGGCTGCTCGATTGGATCACCGATCCCGCAAACGAGGTCTGGGTCAGCGCCGCCACCATATACGAGCTGGACTACAAGCGGCCCGTCGATCGGGAAATCGCCGTGCTGCCGGCCGATCTGGCGGCCGCCGGCCTGCGGCTGGGATATCGGTGGCTCGATATCGCGCCTGAGCATGCGCGGATCGCGGCCAATCTCGACAGGGCGCACAAGGACCCCTGGGATTGCCTCATCGCCGCCCAGGCCGTCGCAGAAAGCCTGGGCCTGGTGACGCTGGACAACGCGATGGCCACGCTCGGTGCGCGGGTGGTCTGGTGACGGCGCCCTCCTCCACGGCGATCGCCGCCTTGAAGGCCGCACTCGGACCCGGCGGCTGGACCGAAGACCCGTCGGAGATCGCGCCCTGGCTCGAGGAATGGCGCGACCGCTGGACCGGCGAGACCCCGCTGATGCTGACGCCGCCTTCGACAGATGAGGTCGCGCGCGCCGTCGCGATCTGCGCCGAACACGGCATCGCCATCGTGCCGCAGGGCGGCAACACCGGCCTGGTCGGCGGCCAGATCCCCCAGGGCGAGGTGCTGATCTCGCTGCGCAAGATGCGGGCGGTGCGCGACGTCACGCCGCTGGACGACGCCTTGACGGTCGAGGCCGGTGTCACCCTGATGGAGGCGCAACAGGCGGCGGCGGCGGCGGGCCGGTTCTTCCCGCTCAGCCTGGCCGCCGAGGGCTCAGCCACGATCGGCGGAGTGATCTCGACCAATGCCGGAGGCACGGCGGTGCTGCGCTACGGCATGATGCGTGACCTGGTGCTGGGCATCGAGGCGGTGATGCCGGACGGACACGTGTTCCACGGGCTGAAACGCCTGCGCAAGGACAACACCGGATACGACCTCAAACAGCTGCTGATCGGGGCCGAGGGAACGCTGGGCATTGTGACGGCGGCGACGCTGAAGCTGTTCGCGATCATGCGATCGCGGGCCACGGCCATGGTCGGCCTGAACGGCCCCGACGCCGCCATCCGGCTGCTCGCCACCGCCAAGGCCGAGACCGGCGGCGGGGTCGAGGCGTTCGAATTGATGAAACGGATCGGCGTCGATTTCGCCCTCCGCAACATACCGGACGTCCGCGAGCCGCTGGACGGGCCGCACCCCTGGTACGTGCTGCTCGAACTGGCATCGGGCGAGCCGGGCGCAGCCGAGGCGGGCCTGGAACGCCTGCTGACCCTCGCCTTCGAGACCGATCTGATCACAGACGCCGCCATCGCCCAGAACGAAACCCAGCGCGCCGCCTTCTGGAAACTGCGCGAGGAACAGTCGGCGGCTCAGCGCCCCGAGGGCGGCGGCTGGAAACACGATGTCTCCGTCCCGGTCAGCCGGATCGCCGACTTCCTGGACGAGGCCACCGCCGCCGTCGAACGGTTCGAGCCGGGTGCCCGCGTCTCGGCCTTCGGCCACGTCGGCGACGGCAATATGCATTACGACGTGCTGTGCCCGCCCGGCACGGACCTGACGGCTTTCCTCGGTCGCTGGTCGGAGGGATCGAAGGTCGTCCACGACATCGTCGCCCGCTACGACGGTTCGATCAGCGCCGAACACGGCCTGGGGCGGCTCAAGACCGAAGAGGCCCGACGCTACAAGTCCGACCTCGAAATCCGCACCATGCGCGCCATCCGCGACGCGATCGACCCCAAGCGGATCATGAATCCGAAGGTGCTGTTCTAGCGCTGTGGTAGGCAGGTTTGGCGCGATCCGCCTCTAGAACAGATCGCCCTGCCCCGCCGGACCGCTCCGAGCCCGCGGCTTCCGTTCCGGTTTCGGCACCGAAGGCTCGGTCGGTTCGACGACGGCCTCGCGGCGGCCGTCGCCGAACACCAGGGCGACCGGCTGTCCGGCCTCCAGGTCGGCGGCCTGGGTCAGCCACCGCCCATCGACGGCCTCGACGCGGGCGAACCCCGGCTTGGGCCTGGAAGGATCGAGGCTCAGCAGCTGCCGCCCAAGGGCCGCGATCCGATCGTGTGACGTCTCGGCGCGGCGCGATCCGGCGCGATACAGGCGCTGATCCAGACCCGACAACCGTTCGGTGCGACGCTCCTGATCGCGGCTGAGCAGCAGCGGTCGAAACCGCGCGGTCACGGCGGTTAGCCGCCGGCCATGGGCCGCGCTGTTCCGCTCAAGGCCCGAGGCCAGTCGGCTGGAGGCGTGGTCGAGCCGCTGCTGGGCCAGTGCCACCAGTTCCTCGGGCCGGACGGGCAGGCCCCGGACGACGGCCCGCATCCGCGTCCGGCGGTCGTCCAGCAAGCGCGATCCCGCCCGCTGCAACCTCCGCTCCAGGTCCGACACCGCGAAGCGCAGGTCGGCCAGTACCGGCGTGGCGATCTCCGCCGCCCCCGTCGGCGTCGGAGCCCGGCGGTCGGACACGAAGTCGATCAGGGTCGTGTCGGTCTCATGCCCCACCGCCGAAATGATCGGAATTCGCGCCTCGGCCACCACCCGCGCCAATCCCTCGTCGTTGAAACACCACAGGTCCTCGACCGACCCCCCGCCCCGCGCCACGATCAGCAGGTCGGGCCGCGGGATCGGTCCGTCCGGCGTCATGGCGTCGAAGCCCCGGATGGCGTTCGACACCTGGCCACAGGCGGCATCTCCCTGGACCACCACCGGCCAGACGATGACCCGGCACGGCCACCGCTCGGCGATCCGGTGCAGGATGTCGCGGATCACCGCCCCGGTCGGGCTGGTGATCACGCCGATCGTGGCGGGAAAGGCCGGGATCGCCGTCTTGCGCGACGCCTCGAACAGCCCCTCGGCCGACAACCGCGACTTGAGCCGTTCCAGCTGGGCCAGCAGCGCCCCGGCCCCGGCCGCCTCCATGGTCTCGATCACGATCTGATAGCTGGACCGGGCCGGATAGCTGGTGATCTTGCCGGTGACGATGACCTCCAGCCCCGTCTCCGGCTGGACACCGAGGCCCCGCACCTGCCCCTTCCAGACCACGCCGTCGATCGCCGCCTTGTCGTCCTTCAGCGTCAGATAGACATGGCCCGAGGCATGGCGATTGACCTTGGAGATCTCGCCCCTCAGCCGGACATGGCCGAACCGATCCTCCAGCGTTCGCTTCAGGGCGAAGGACAACTCGCTGATCGACAGCGGCGGATTGTTGTCGCGCGGCTCGGCCGGGGGCGGCTCGGTACCGCCGAAGACATAGTCGTCGGAACTCATGGACGGACCCTAGCGTGCGCCGCGACGGAACGGCAGGGGGCGCGGGTCGTTGGCATGGGGATGAAGCCTGAAGACCTGCCCGAGCGCGACACGCCCGATCCCCGCGACCACGACCTGTCGCGCCGCAGCGGCACGCCGGCGGCCAGCCCGTGGCTGATTATCGGGGCGATCCTGCTGTTGGGGGCGCTGGTCTATGCCGCGTCCGCGCTGTTCTGACCCTTGAGAGGAAACCCATGACCCGACTGATGCTGACCGCCTGTTCCGTGGCCCTGCTGGGCCTGGCCGCTTGCGGCGACAACACCGACGACGACGTGGTCCAGGCTCCCGCCCCCGGTAGCGCCCCCGCCCCCGTCAGCGAGACCCGCGCCGAAACGGCCCAGACCACCGCCGCCCTGGCCTTCGGCATGACCCGCGACGAACTGGAGGACGCCGACGTCATGTCGTCCGACAACACCGACCTGGGCGATGTCGAGACCCTGATGCTGAACGCGTCGGGCGAGGTCGAATCGGTCATCGTCGAGCTGGAAGGTCCCGGCGACCGCGAAGTCATCGTTCCGATCGCCCAGCTGACCTCGATCACGCGTGGCGACGACAAGGACCTGGCAACGATCCTGACCGCCGCCGAACTGGCCGCCCTGCCGGCTTGGGGCGGTCCGGCCAATCCTTAACTGTCCTGACGCCTTGACCGGTCCCGCGGGGCCGGTCATTGGCCGGACATGAACATCCTTCTCGTCGGATCGGGTGGGCGCGAGCATGCCTTGGCCTGGAAGATCGCGCAGTCTCCGCTGGTGAAGCGGTTGATCTGCGCGCCAGGCAACCCCGGGATCGCCGCCCATGCCGAACTGGTGCCGGTCAAGGCGACGGACGCGGATGGCCTGACCGCTGTCGCTCGCGAGATGCGCGCCGATCTTGTCGTCGTCGGACCGGAGGTCGCCCTGGAGGCCGGGCTGGCCGACCGTCTGGCCGCCGCCGGCATCCCCTGTTTCGGCCCCACGGCCAAGGCCGCCCGCCTGGAGACATCGAAAGCCTTCTCGAAGGGCTTCATGGAACGCCACGACATCCCCACCGCGGGCTACGGCGTCTATGACCGGATCAAGGACGCCCGCCAGGCCCTGTCCGTCTTCAAGCCCCCCTATGTGATCAAGGCTGACGGCCTGGCCGCCGGCAAGGGGGTCGCCATCAGCCCCGACAAGGCCGACGCCGAGGCCGAGATCGAACGCATGCTGGGCGGCCGCTTCGGCACCGCCGGCGCCCGGGTCGTCATCGAGGAATTCATGGAGGGCGAGGAAGGCTCCCTGTTCGCCCTGTGCGATGGCGAGCGCGCGGTCCTGCTGGGCGGGGCCCAGGACCACAAGCGGGCCTATGACGGCGACCTCGGCCCCAACACCGGCGGCATGGGCGCCTACTCCCCCGCCCCGGTCTTCGACGAGCCCCTGGTCGTCGCCGCCGACCGCGACATCGTCCAGCCGACCCTGAGGGGGATGGTCGCCGAGGGCACCCCCTATCGCGGCGTGCTCTACGTCGGCCTGATGGCCACGACGATCGGCCCGCGCGTGGTCGAATACAACGCCCGTTTCGGCGACCCGGAATGCCAGGTGCTGATGATGCGGCTGGCGACGGACATCGTCCCCTACCTGCTGGCCTGCGCCAGGGGCGACGTGTCCCGCCTGCCCGGCCCCGCGTTCAAGCCCCAGACGGTGATCTGCGTCGTCCTGGCCGCCAAGGGCTATCCCGACAGTCCGCTGGAGGGGTCGATCATCCGCGGCGCCGACCAGGATTTCGGCCCCCACGTCCAGGTCTTCCACGCCGGCACCCGCCGCCGCGACGACGGCCAGCTGGTCGCGGCCGGGGGTCGCGTCTTCAACGTCTGCGCCGAGGGCGACGACATCGCCCAGGCCCGCGACCGCGCCTACGCCGCGATCCGCAAGATCGACTGGCCCGGCGGCTTCCACCGCAGCGACATCGGTTGGCGCGCCATGGACCGCGGCTGATCGAGCCAGGATCGAAGGCCACAGGCGGTGGCGTCCGTCCGCCCCCGACGCTACATTGGGCCCATGAACGCGATCGATCCCCATTCCGGCCCGGCCGTCCTGCATTACGGCGACGGGGAATTCGCCGTCATCAAGCCGGGCCCCTATGTCGCCTGCGCCGTCACCGGCAAGCCGATCCCGCTGGAGGCCCTCCGCTATTGGTCCGCCGAACTGCAGGAGCCCTATATCGGCGCCGCCGAGGCCCTGTCCCGCATGGCCCCCGCCCCCGATGGACCCTGACCGCCGCCTGCTGCTGACCGGCGTCGGCGCGGCCCTGATCGCCCCCGCCGCCCGCGCCGACGAGGCCCTGACCCTGAACGGCCGTTTCGTCCAGGGCGGCTATGCCATGGGACGCACCTGGTCCCGCGCCCAGGTCTTCGTCGATGGCGAGGCCCTGACCACCGCGTCGGCCCAGGGCCGGTTCATCGTCGGCTTCGACCGCGACGCCCCGCCCTCGACCCGCATCGAGGCCCGCGCCGGCGACCGCCGCGCCGCCCGCATCCTGGCGATCGCGCCCGGCACCTTCCCGACCCGCCGCATCGACGGCCTGCCGCCGTCCACCGTCGAGCCGACCGACCCGGCCCTGCTGGCCCGCATCCGCCGCGAAGCCGCCCTCAAGGCCGAGGCCTTCGCCAGCCGCATCGACGATGACGCGTTCACGGGTGGCATGGTCTGGCCGCTGTCCTCCTACCGCGTCTCGTCGGAATGGGGCAGTCAGCGCATCCTGAATGGTACCCCGGCCCGCCCGCACTACGGCATCGACCTGGCCGCCCCGGCCGGCACCCCGATCCGCGCCCCCGCCGCCGGCCGCATCGTCCTGGCCCGCACGGGCCTGCATTTCGAGGGCGGCCTGACCCTGATCGACCATGGCCAGGGCCTGATCACCGCCTATCTGCACCAGTCCGAAATCCTCGCCCGCGAAGGCAACACAGTCCGTCGCGGAGACATCATCGGCCGCGTCGGCGCGACCGGCCGCGCCACCGGCCCGCACCTGTGCTGGCGCATGAAATGGCGCGACCGCAACCTGGACCCGTCGCGGATGGTCGCGGCGATTTCACCGTGAGAGGAATTCGCACGACACGGGTCTGAGACCGCTTCCGCCGGGCCCGGCCATAAACTATGAACGCGTCTCAGCCGGGAGACGCCCGGTGACCGAAATCGTTCCTCCTCCATGACGGCCCTGCAATCGCTGAACATCCTGCTGGTCGATGACAACCAGCATATGCGGGCCATCACCTCGGCGATTCTCCAGTCCGCCGGCATCCGCAAGATCCGCGAGGTGCCCGACGGTGCCGCCGCGCTCGAGGCCCTGCGCGACCACCCCGTCGACCTTGCCATCGTCGATTTCAACATGATGCCGCTGGACGGGGTCGAGTTCACCCGCATGGTCCGCAACAGCCCGGACAGCGCCAACCCCTATCTGCCGATCATCATGATGACCGGCCATTCCGAGAAACACCGCGTTGTCGAGGCCCGCGACGCCGGCGTCACGGAATTCGTCGTCAAGCCGATCACCGCCAAGGCCGTATTCGACCGCATCCAGGCGGTGATCGTGCGGCCCCGCCCCTTCATCAAGGCCAAGACCTATTTCGGCCCAGACCGCCGGCGTCAAACCCCCAGTCGCTACCCCGGCCCGTTCCGCCGCAAGGACGATCCTCAGGACTCCGGCGGCAACGTCGCATAGACCCGATCCGGCCACCGCTTGTGGACCCAGAACCAGTCGACGGGATCCTCGCGAACCCGATCCTCGATGAAGGTGGTGATCGCCTGGACTCCCCGCGCGATGTCGGCCTGGCGGTCCCCCGTCCTCTCCGGCGTGATGGGCTCATAGGCCGTCACCCGAAACCGCACCCCCGACAGCCGCGTCACCGACAACGGCTGCAGCACGGTCCCATAGCGCAGCGCCACACGGCTCGGCCCCGGCGCGG